>OGZG01000083.1_pt1 | contig 55683 bp, 48 predicted proteins | sample 1576781 | NCBI WGS metagenome assembly OGZG01 (sample SAMEA3541502, study PRJEB24748) | human gut metagenome | biome: human gut; feature: human-associated habitat; material: faeces | place: China | collected 2012 | reverse complement strand
ACAGAGAAAAATGGTGCTAGGACAACAGTCCTAGCACCACTTTGTCTACAGTCTGAGGCATTCCATAAAGGAATGTCTACACATTTCAGGACTGCTTATCAGTCCTTTTTTAGTAGTTTAAAAAAGTACACATTTTAAGACTAGATAAAACAGCAAATAATCATGAAGAGATGTGTTTAGAATTTGAATTGACCGCAGTTCAGAGCAATTTTTGAAAGAACACGCGATGATATTCACCAACTAGCCCCCACCCCCACAAACTTGAGAAAAACTCTCACCTTCACCTATTGATTTTTACCCCGAAATTCAGTAATATAAAAGAGGTTAGACAAGACTAACCAAAATGTGAATAAATCATGTGGACTCCTCGTATTAGGTTGTGAATCCTGAACGCATCCTATGCAGAATTGAATGAAATTCTTGCGGGGAGTACTATTATTTTGCGGAAAAGGAGATAGTGTTACGATGAATTTTTTGGAAATTGAAAAAGTAGTTGGACGTGAGATTTTGGATTCGAGAGGCAATCCGACGGTGGAAGCAGAGGTAACTTTGGTAGACGGAACCGTGGGAAGAGGTACTGCCCCAAGTGGTGCGTCTACAGGTGAGTTTGAGGCGCTGGAACTGAGAGACGGTGACAAGGACCGTTATCTTGGCAAGGGTGTTGAAAAAGCTGTCAACAACATCAATACTGTGATTAATGAGGTTCTTACCGGTTTAGATGCGTCTGATATTTACGCTATTGACAAGGCAATGATTGATGCAGATGGTACGAAAGACAAATCAAAACTTGGTGCCAATGCGATTTTGGCGGTGTCAATTGCAACAGCAAGAGCGGCATCTATTGCGTTAGACATTCCGTTGTACCGCTTTTTGGGTGGCATTTCAGGCAACTGTCTTCCGGTACCTATGATGAATATTTTAAATGGTGGTGCTCACGCAGATTCAGCTGTTGATACGCAGGAATTTATGATTATGCCGGTTGGCGCGCCATCGTTTAAAGAAGCGCTTCGCTGGTGTGCAGAGGTTTTCCATAAGTTGAAATCTCTGATTAAAGATATGGGAGATGTAACAGCGGTTGGTGATGAAGGTGGATTTGCGCCAAACAAACTTACTTCCGATGAAGAAGCTATTGAGAAAATTCTGGAGGCTGTTAAGGCTGCCGGATTTGAACCGGGAAAAGATTTTATGATTGCTATGGATGCAGCTTCTTCTGAATGGAAATCGGAAAAAGGAATTGGTTACTATAAGCAGCCAAAATCCGGCAAAGAATTTACTTCGGATGAGCTGATTGCACATTGGGATTCTCTCATTGACAAGTATCCGATTATTTCTATCGAAGATGGTTTGGATGAGGAAGATTGGGAAGGCTGGAAGAAGATGACTGAGAAGATTGGTCATAAGGTTCAGCTTGTAGGAGATGACCTTTTTGTTACAAATACAGAGAGACTTTCCAAGGGTATTAAAATGGGAGCAGGTAACTCCATTTTGATCAAATTAAACCAGATTGGTTCGGTGTCAGAAACATTGGAGGCTATTAAGATGGCGCACAATGCAGGATATACAGCCATTTCTTCCCACCGTTCCGGTGAGACAGCGGACACAACTATTGCAGACCTTGCAGTAGCGCTGAATACATGTCAGATTAAGACAGGTGCTCCTTCGAGATCCGAGCGTGTAGCAAAATACAACCAGCTTCTCCGCATTGAAGAAGAATTAGGTGCCAGTGCAGTGTACCCGGGTATGGATGCATTTCATGTAGGTAAATAATAGAATTAAAAACAGACGATGAAAAGGATTTCCGGTACATGAATATATGTGCCGGAAATTTTTGTACGTTGAAATTGAAAAGAAGGGCGGATGGTTTTGGTGCAAAGCTCAACGCAGGATATTGCGAAAACCATATTTTGGTGATATGATTATTGCAGTGTTGTGATAAAATGTTGGCTAAGCGCTGTTAAAGTGCTAGATACTTATGGGTACGGACAAAATAATACAAGGAAGGTGAATCTATGTTATTCATATGTTATCCAAAATGTTCAACCTGCAAAAAGGCAAAAAAGTGGTTAGACGAGCATCATTTAAATTACACAGAGCGTCATATTGTAGAGAAAAATCCATCGTATGATGAATTAAAAGAATGGGTTTCTAAAAGTGGGCTTCCTCTAAAAAAATTCTTTAACACAAGTGGATTGTTGTACAAGGAGATGAAGTTGAAGGATAAACTTCCGACAATGAGCGAAGATAAACAGCTTCAATTGCTGGCAACCAATGGAATGCTTGTCAAACGTCCGCTGGTTATTGGGGATGAAGCAATTCTTGTTGGTTTTAAGGAAAATGAGTGGAGTGAAAAAATGGGATGAGAATATAATGAGGGGGAATAGTATATGGAGAAAATATATATATGGATAATTGCATTAATGGTGCTTTCTGCGTTAGTAACCATTATTAAACCGAGGATAAAAGGGAAAATGGGTGAAGCAACGGTAAGTATGCTGTTAAAAAAGTTGGACAAAAATAAGTATCAGGTAGTTAATGATGTTTTGTTGAGTGCAGAGGGTGGAAATACACGTACAACGCAGATTGATCATGTGGTTGTTTCAATTTACGGTATATTTTCAATTGAAACCAAGAATTATAAAGGACAGATTTATGGTTCGGAGTCTTCGGCAAAGTGGACACAGAACATTTACGGTCACAAATATTCATTTATGAATCCCATATATCAGAATTATGCGCATGTAAAGGCGTTAAATGCCTTGCTTCAAAGTCATGGTTATGAAAATATTCCGGTTTTCTCAATTGTGACTTTTCCCGGGGATGCTGTGCTAAAAATAAAGACAACAAAATCGCAGGTTGTGAAGTGGGGAGCAGTTACAAAGACGGTCAAAAAACTTTCTGTCCAATCGGTTCTTTCGAGAGAGGATATGGATAAGATTCTGGCAATACTTACAAATTATATGAGTACCAGGACAGATACGTGTAAACATGTGAATGAAATAAAAGAAGCAAAATATGTTAAGAAGCAGAAAGAGAAATCAGGAATGTGCCCGAAATGTGGGGGCACGTTAGTTTTACGCAAGGGCAAATATGGCAAGTTTTATGGATGCAGTAATTACCCGAAATGCAGATATACGGCACCGGTAAAATAAGATACTTTTCAAAGCTAGATAAAACAAAGAGGACTTGACAAACAAAAATCTTTCTGATATGTTGTAATGATTTAGCAAAGATGTTAAATGGGAAGGCATGGGGATAAAAGGAGGAAAAAATATGTATCATTTTCAGTATGTAGCAAAAAAAGAGCTTAAGCCAGAAAAAAAACAGCTTATGGAACTAATACACAAGGTACAGGATGAAGTTCGAGATAATTTTACCTTTCAGTATGAATTTGTTGGGAGTGTAAAAAGAAACATGGTAACGTGGGATGTAAAGAGTAATGTTGGTTTTGACTTTGATGTAAATATCAGGGTAAATGACGATGACGAGGAGTTCGAGGCAAAAGACATTAAAAAGATACTTGTGCGTGCATTCAACAATCATGCGTGGAAGTATGGATATGATTCCTGCGAGGATAGCACTAGAGTTTTTACAATTAAAGTGAAAGATAGAAAAAATTCTAGGATTCGTCATAGTTGTGACTTTGCAATTGTGAATGATTATGGTAACAATCGGCAGGAGTACATACGTTTCAATAAGCAAAGAAAAAATTATACGTGGGAAGAACAAACAAAAGGATTTTATTATCTTCCTGAAAAGATAAAATTTTGTAAAGATAATCAATTATGGCAGGAAGTTAGAGAGATATATTTGGATAAGAAGAATTATAATACGGACAGTGACAAGAAATCTAGGTCGATATTTGCGGAAACAATTCATGAAGTCTGCCATAGAAATGGATTTTACGATTAGCACAATAAAGGAGAGGAGAAAGTGATGAGGACGGAGACAGTAACATTAACGAATATGTGTATGGTTTACGATGATGCGGGAAATGTTTTGGTTCAGGACAAAGTGGATAAAAAGTGGTCAGGACTTACATTTCCGGGCGGACATATTGAGAAGGGCGAATCTTTTGTAGATTCAGTTATTCGTGAGGTATATGAGGAGACCGGACTCACGATAGAAAAGCCAAGAATCTGTGGTACAAAAGACTGGCTGCGGGATGACGGCTCAAGGTATCTTGTTGTTTTTTATAAGACAAATCAATTTAGCGGTGAACTCAAATCCTCGCATGAAGGGGAAGTAAAGTGGATGCCGTTAGAAGAGATGAAAAAGGGAAAGCTTGCAAACGGAATGGACGATATGCTTCGCGTATTTTTGGAAGAAGATATCAATGAATTTCATTACCGCAGAGAAGATGGTGTCTGGAAATATGAGCTGAAATAATGGAGGGTGTATTATGCAAATTGAGACGGAGCGTTTAATTCTTCGTGAGATGAACGAAGAAGATTTTGATGACTTATATTGTGTGCTTGCGGATTCGGATATTATGCAGCATTATCCGTATGCTTTTGATGAAAAAAGAGTCCGTGGATGGATTGAAAAAAATCAGGAACGGTACCAGATTTTTGGTTTCGGATTGTGGGCTGTGTGCCTAAAAGAAAATGGAAAAATGATTGGTGACTGCGGGCTCACACTGCAACCGATTGGAAATACGATTAAGCCGGAAATTGGTTACCATATTCAAAAAACATATCAGAGAAAAGGATATGCAAAAGAAGCAGCAATTGCCGTAAGAGACTGGGCTTTTACACATACACCGTTTCAGACGATTTATTCTTATATGAAAAGCACAAATCTCCCATCGATGCAGACGGCACAGGCGTATGGATGTCAACGGGTTGATGAATTTGTGGATGCGGAAAAAGAAAAAACGACAGTGTTTGCCCTCTCGAAAAAAACATGGCTTGAAAAGTATAAAATGAGGCAGGAAAAAGGGGCGCCTCTTTATCAGTATTTTCCATGTCAAAAAGAAAAAATGGCGATTGAACAAATTGAAAATCTTCGACAGGGAAACCTGCCTTTTCAGATAACGTCTGCAAAAAATACATTTGATGGTATTTGTGTGGAATATGATTTGCAGTCTGCGTATGCCGGATTTCCATGTGTGAAGTCGCTTACCTTTGGTGGAAAAACGGATGCTGTTTGCAAGCGAGTGCTCTGGAATCTTTGCAAAGAAAAGCAAATTGATTGTTATCAATTGATACCGCAGGCAGAACAGGAAAGAGTGCAGTTAAAGGATGCGGATTTTAAAATTAATGACGAGGAAGAAGTAGATTTGCTGATTCGGCTTGTTGAGCGAATTTGTTATAGTCAGGAGAAAATTGATGAGTGTTGTGAACGCTTTCAAGTTATGATTTCGATGGGAAATGTGGACGCCGGAATTATTGAGGAGATTCTTTCGGTTGTTGCTGACCAGCTGACAGATACTTATTTTTTGAAAATTTCCATGAATCAGTTGTGTAATAGAATGCAGAGAGAAGCGCAGAGAGTTTCACTTCCAAAACAGGTAGAGAAGTTGATTGAAGATGTAAGTCAGATGGTGGAACGCGTAAATCAATCGCTGCAGGAATTGACGGAGTCTGTGCCGGACTCTGCGAAAAAGGGCTTGATTCACAAAAATGATGTAGAGCGTATTACAAAATCAATTGAGAGCGCTAAAAAGATTTTGCAAATTGTCAATCATATTGAGTGGTATGCAGACAATACGCATTGATTAGAAGGAATCACATAAAAAATAACACACAAAAGATACTAAAAACTAATAGTAATTTTATAGAATGTTCGTTGTATAATTCCCACAAAGTATTAGAATGAAGTTAGAGAGTTTTGAGAGGAATGAAAGGAGTCATTCTATGAAGAGAAAAAGTCAAAAGGCGATGGCACTTCTCACGGTAACAGCACTTAGTATTTCGAGTGTTTTTACAATGCCTGCAAGTGCTAAATCAGCGAAACCAAAGTTAAGCAAGAAGCGTATTACCATGTGGGCTGGGACTAAGAAAAAAGTAACAATTAAAAATGCAAAAGCAGTAAAAAAAGTGGTGTGGAAAAGTAGCAAAAAATCGGTTGTTATCCTGAAGAAAAAGACGAAAAAGTCAGTTCAGTTAGTTGCCAAAAAAGCAGGGAAAGCTACGGTGACAGCGAAGGTAAAAGCAGGATGGAAAATATATAAACTTTCGTGCAAAGTTACGGTTAAGAAAAAGACAGGAACTACCGTTGTTCCACCGGTGAATACACAAGAACCTGCGGTAGTAAATCCGGGGGATTCTTCCTCTGTGGTAAAAACTGCGGAGCCTGTGAAAGAGCCGACAGAAGAGCCAACAAGGAAGCCGGCAGTGACAGCAACTGCAAGTCCGACGGCGACCCCGACTGCGGTGCCAACGCAAAAGCCGACAGCGACCCCGACTGCGGTGCCAACGCAGAAGCCGACTGCGACCCCGACTACGGCACCAACAACGGTACCGACTCAGACACCAACGGCTGCACCGACCCAGAAGCCGGCGACGGAGAAAGTGACGCTTGCAATTGACAATACGTTTATTAATTCTTCTGCGTATTCGAGTGTGTGGAATGGAACGGTTTATAACCTGCTTCCACTGATTACGGCATCCGGACACAAAGTATCGGATTTTACACAGGTAAATGTTACAATCAACCTTTTGGATGCTAACAAAAATATTATTGAAAATACAGGTGGCGCATCGATTAAGTTGTCAGTTAAAAACAGCGACTGGGCTGGTTTTGTTGATGCCAATGGTATGCAGAGCGGTAAGGAGCAGGGCTTACAGTTAGATGCTTACCCGAGCGGACAGACGGCACTTTATTTGGTTGTTCAGAATTCTACAGAGGCGGTGAAATACATTCAGATTACATCTGTTGTTATGGAGAACAAAGGGAAAAAAGATGCGACGGAGGCAATTGAATCGTATCAATCGCTTGCGTCTCTCGGTGAGAAATATGGTTTCAAATTTGGAACAAATATCAATGAGGCGGCACTGAAAAATACTGAGCTTACCAAACTCATTAAGTATCATTTTAACAGTACGACGTTCAGTAATGAAATGAAGGCGTATTCGCTTTTGAGCCAGTCTGCTTCACAAAATGCATATGTGGATGAAAATTCACCGGCAGTTATGAACTTTACAAAGGCAGATTCGATGGTTGCGTATGCGGTTGAAAACGGATTATCCATTCGCGGTCATGTGCTGACCTGGGATGCCGATATGTGCGATTGGTTTTTCCGCGAAGGCTATAAGACGGATGGTGCTTATGTCAGCGCAGACGTCATGAAAAATCGTCTGAAGATGTATATTGATGAAGTAATGACGCATTTTGAAGAAAAATATCCGGGCGCGATTTACTGCTGGGATGTTGTTAATGAAGCGGTTGCCGACAATGCGGGTGAATTTGCGGATGATGATGTGCGTCATGTACGGCAGGTTCGCGGTGGCAAGACGAATCTTTTCTACGATTATATTGGCAGTGATTATGTGGAACTTGCGTTCCGGTATGCATATGAGACAAGAGCAAAATTACAGGCGGCAAACAGTAAGACAAACATTAAACTGTTCTACAATGATTACAACACGTTTGCAACCTACGGCGCAAATAAGAGAGATGCCATTATTCAACTGGTAAAGAGCGTCAACAGTTTTGCATCCGATGGAAATGGCGGTTACCTGAAGCTCTGCGATGGCATTGGTATGCAGAGTTACATCGGTGGCTATGGACAGCAGAGTGGATGCATGAACGACAATGACATTACTTTAGTGAAAAATGCGATTGAGAAATTTGCAGAAAATAATGTTGAAGTTCACGTAACAGAACTTGCCGTCCGCAATTACGATAATGATGCAGAGCCGGAGCATGCAGCCTTTTACAAGAAACTCGTGCAGACATATGTGGATATTAACAAGGCAGCACAGGCAGCAGGAAAGACCGGACCGATTACGAGCCTTTCCATTTGGGGCTTGTTTGACGCACCATATCTGTCAACGGCAGATTACAGCTACAAAATGAACGGACCATACTGTGGTCTGTTTACGGAATTGTATCAGCCGAAACAATCCTTTAAGGAAGTTTATGAGGTATTGGCGGCAGAGTAAAATACAAGCAAAGTCTTTCTACGAAATTACGGAAAACAAATAAAGTGCCGGAGCATCGCAGTGGAAAATGCGAATTTCCGGCACTTTTTTCTTTATCATTTTGCAGCTTTTACGCTGACTTTAATTTTAGCATTTACACCATTTTGGGCAACGGCATAAATTGTCGCTTGCCCTGCTTTTTTTGCTCTGATTTTACCTTTTTTTGATACGGTCAGTACAGAGGAATCGCTCACAAGGTAGCGGATTTTTTGAATGTGCCAGCAGGTTTTTTTCCCTTTTGGTACAATTACTTGTGCTCGTATTTTCTTAGTGCTTCCGGCCTTTAAAGAAAGTTTTTTACCACTGCGGATTTTTACGCGCGAAGGATTTTCATAAGTTTTACTTCCTTTCGTCAGCGAATGTAATTCCAGTGATTTACTGATTGCAGTTTTTTTCTTCCCGATAATGCGGTAAGCCGTAATACGGTATTTATACCACGTATCTTTTTCACAGTTTTTGTGGGTGTAAGAAGTGGTTGTTCGTTTTTTAATGTCGGCAATCTTCTTTACTTTACGCTCTTTTCCGTTTTCATTGCAGGCAGAGGCGTAAATGAAATATCCGTCCGCATTTTTTACCGGATTCCAGGAAAGTTGGTTAGCGTTTTCGCTTGCTTTCACCGGTTGAATCAGCTTTTTGCTTACGGAAGCTTTGACTGTTTTTTTCGTAGGTGCTACGGTTGGCGCAGCGGTTGGAACCTGAGTTGGAACAGTCGTTGGTGCTATGGTTGGTGTCATCGTCGGAGTCGCCGTTGCCCGCTGCGTTGGAGTGACAGTCGGCGTAGTGGTTGGTGTGGCAGTCGGTGTAGCAGTTGGTGTAGCAGTCGGTGTAGCAGTTGGAGTCGGGCTTGGGGATGGTGATGGTGTCTGTCCCACCTCGGTTGGTTCCGGCAGAGGTCTGTATTTATCGTAATAAACTTTAAGTATCGTGGCATTGTTTGGCTTAACAATTCCAAATGTAGTAGTATCATCTCCACCCTGCATATATCCATCGGGCTCCTTAATTTCTGCATAAACGGTCTTCCCAATGTAGGTTGGTGGACTTACGTATTCGTTCAGCAGTTTATAGTTACCATCTTCTGTTTCCTGATAGTAGAGTACCTTATAGGTTGTTTTCTCTGGTTCATAATACAAATTCATTTGGTAATGTGTATCCGCGTTTTCGAGTGTGACAGAGGAATCCTGCGGTGTGATCGTGCTTATGTGATAATAATCATTACTATATTTTGTCGCATAGCTGGCATCTGCGTCAGCTACAGTGACAGTGTCGCCAACGGTACCTGTCATAACGTCGGAAGATTCTACCCTTTCATAATATTCTGTGTTCGGATTTAACTTCCAGTAATTGATTTGATATGATGCCTCTTCGTCAATTGGTTTATACTCATTGGTAAACTGGAAGGCGTGCAAAGTTGTATTTGCCTTGGAAAAGTTTAGTGATGATGCAAAACCAACGGCAACCGTTTTGTTGTCAAAACGGGAGTGAAGGTCAATCTCTTTTTCAATCTGCGGTTTGGCAGGTCTTTTCGCATTGGCAAAATCGCCATTGGCATAGCGGACATACATTTTTTCACCATCATAGTCAATCCATACGGTAAAAAGTCTGTCATTTACCCCTGCGTCTGCAAAACGGGTGGCACAGGAGGAAGAATCGCTGACCTTGTTACTCTTTTTCGAGGTGTCCTGATAGGCAGCCTCTAACTTATCGGTGTCATCTAAAACGCCACCTGCACAGGCATCAAAATAAGCAAGATTTTCGTACGCCGTATAGTTTTTTCCATCTTTTGTTTTTTCAACCGTTTTGGTTGGGTCAAGACCGTTTAGGTAATAAATGGCATCGTGACGGGCATGGTCGCTGTTTAGCGTGATGCCGATATGGTCAAAGCGCTCGGCATACTTGTAATTGCGGTAAGCGGCGTACTCTCTGCCGTCCGTGCCCTCATAAGGATTAAAGTTTTTTTCGTAGTCATTTTTCCCGGTATAGGTTTGGTCTTTGTGAAAGTATAATTGGTTATCATAATCCCAGCTTTCATAGGAATATGGGCGATTTTCATCATATGGATATACGTCGCCCGTTTTATTCATGTTACAATAGGCACCATTATATTGGGAATCCATTTCGACCATGAGTCTTTTTTCGTCACATTGCATGCCGAATGTATAGGTGTCACCACCGGAATACGTATACGCTAAATCTTCCGGATCGGATATGTAATCTTCCATGAAAAAGGCAAGGCCGTCGCCGCCGACTTCTCTGGCGAATTCTTTCCCTCCTGCCTGTTTGGTGTTGACGCAGGCGTCCGGGAGTGAAAAGGTAAATTTTGTGGAAAACTGCGATCTGCTATTTAGCGGAACCAGTTGATTTAGTGTGATGATTGTGGAACGGTAATCAGAGGTACTTTTATTCGGATCTTCCTCGGCGGCGGATTCGGGTGCAGAATACGGTTTTGCCACGTCAAACAGCCGGATTACTTTTTCCGGGGTTTCCTTTTTTGAATATGGATTTTTTTTAATACCATAAGTGTCTGAGCTGGGTTGGTAGCTTTCAATAGCCAGTGAACCTTTGTGTGGCTCTCCAGCCGCATTAGAGTCCATCACCCAGGATTCTTCCTTAAATTCTTCTCCGGTACCCTCGCCCTCGGCAAAAGTCATTACGGCCGGCTCTGCTGCCGCCGCTTTTTTGGTCTGGTTTAATGATGATGTTACCGGTACATTTGCCAAGGGGAGTACCAGCCCCAGAAGAAGAGACGTAATCAAAAGTCTCTTGTGAAATTCTTTCCTTGTCATAATATCCCTCATTTCCTTTTTGTGTTTGCCTCATGAAATGTAAAATCATATTTCATTGCCAGAGCCATAAACAATTTATTCATGACCTGGCTGGTGATTTCCCGGATTTTTAATTTTCCGATATAAGCGATGGTTTCACGCTGTATGTCATCCGGTACATGATATGCGCCAAGCGTTACTCTTAGAAACCGCTCAAGTTTCTTTTCCAAAGTAAAATACATATCACATTTTTTTGCAATATAGGCACGCATACATCCGGCTGTCCCAATTTCCATTTCGTAAAAATCACTTTCCTGAAAGTCTTTATTATACTGCCTGAAAATCATTGCGATTTTTTTTGCTGTATGCTTGTGAATATAATCCATCAATGCCGGCTGCGTGTAGGCTTCCATGTAAATATCGCGCAGATGTTCATTCATCTCGGTAAGCGTCAACTGAATACAGGTTTCAACGGCGTAGAGAAGCACCGGATTTTTTCCGGTTCCGATAATATTTTCTGCTACACCAAACTGATTTTCAAACATGAATTCTGTCAGTTCTGCAAGAACGCCATCTTTTGTGTGAAAAATGGAGTGAAAACTGCTGCCGGATACGCCTGCATCATGAAGAATTTCCGTCATCGTTGTCTCGTGATATCCCTTTTCTATAAACAAGCGGACACTGGATGACAGAATTTTCTGCTTCGTTTCTTCACTGTCGTATTTTCTTGCCATGTACTTTGCATTCCTCCTTCCTTTTTTTATTTTATGTAAAATCCCTTCGTGTGTCTCGAAACAGAAATGAATTGCTGTTTGAGTTGCAACCCAATTATAACATGAGGGAAATTATTGTGTCAATGAAAGAATTGTCTATGGACAGAATTTGCCGGAAATCCTATAATGAAAGGGATTTATATACAATAAGGGGAAAAGGTATGACATTACAACAGTTAAAATATTTGGTGACAGTTGCGGAGTGTGGGAGCATTTCGGAGGCAGCACAGAAACTTTTTATTTCGCAGCCAAGTCTTAGTGCGGCAATTCAAAATTTGGAAAAGGAAATGGGCGTGACTGCTTTTTCACGCTCCAGCAAGGGCGTTGTGATAACAAGAGAAGGTGAGGAGCTGCTTGCTTATTCACGGATGCTTTTGGAACAGGCGGACATTATGCAGGAGCATTTTGGCAAGGATAAAAACCGGACGCCGAAATTTTCAGTGTCGTGCCAGCATTATTCTTTTGCGGTCAATGCGTTTGTGGATTTGGTGAAACAGTACGATGCCAGCCAGTACAATTTCATTTTGCGCGAGACGCAGACCGGAGAGATTATTGATGACGTGGCGCAGGGGAAAAGCGAGGTTGGAATTTTATATTTGTCGGCGCACAACGAGGAAGTTCTGACAAAACTTATGAAGAAAAACGGACTTGTATTTGAAGAATTGTTTGTGGCAGAACCGCACGTGTTTATCTGCCGTGAGCACCCGCTGGCAAATAAGAAAGAAATTACACTGGATGATTTGCAGCCATATCCGTATCTGGTATATGAGCAGGGCGAGCGGAACTCTTTTTATTTTGCTGAGGAGTTTTTGAGTATGCTGGATTTTCCGAAAAATATTCAGGTGCGCGACCGTGCAACGCTGTTTAACCTTGTCATTGGGTTAAATGGATTTACGGTTTGTTCCGGTGTCATCGACCAGAAGTTAAATGGTGAAAATATTATTGCAAAGCCCCTTGTGTCGGATTGTGATATGCGGATTGGCATGATTCGTAAGAAAAATACGATGTTAAGCCGCTACGCTTTATATTATCAGGAGGCAATAAAAAATTATCTATCTATAGTTTGAAACTATAGTGAAGGCATGGTTATATGTATTTCACAAAAGAAATAAACAATGCTACACTATCCTCATCAAAGAAAAACGGAGGATTTGAAGATGAAAGCATTGCAGGAACCATTTCGATATGATTATGTAGGAAGTTTTTTACGCCCGGAAAAAGTAAAGAATGCGAAAGCGCTGTATGAGGATGGGAAAATTGAAAAAGAAGAATTAGACGAGACAATCAATGAGGCAATTCGTGAAGTTGTTGCCAAACAGAAGGACTTGGGATTTCATGTGATTACTGATGGTGAGTTTCGTAGAACTTACTGGCATTTGGATTTTATGTGGGGATTTGAGGGAGTTGCGCATGAATTAACTGGAGGCGGCGTACAGTTTGCAGGCGAGCTCGCTTCTCTGGAAGATACTTATGTAGTTGGAAAAATTAAAGCGAAAGCACATCCATTTGTTGAATACTTTAAGTTTTTGAAAACTTTGGAAGATGAAAATACAGTTGCAAAATATACAATTCCAGCACCGGCACAGATGTTCCAGCAGTTTATTGTTCCGCAGAATGTGGAATCAACAAGAAAATTTTATGCGACAGATGAAGAGCTGATTCATGATATTGGAGTGGCATATCAGGATGTTATCCGCCAGTTTTATGAGGCAGGCTGCCGCAATTTGCAGTTGGATGACTGTACATGGGGTGCCGTTGTGGGTGATGCCGCAAAACAGCGTTACAAAAGCCTTGGTATTGACTTAGAAGAAGTGAAACAGAGTTTGCTGGCTGTGAATAATCTGGCATTGGAAGGAAAGCCGGAGGATATGGTAATTACTTCACATATCTGCCGCGGCAATTATCATTCAACATATTTCACCAGCGGTTCTTATGACAGTGTGGCTGATTATGTATTTGCCAAAGAAAATGTAGACGCTTTGTTCTTAGAGTATGACGACGAGCGTTCCGGCGGTTTTGCACCACTTGCTAAAGTTTCACCGGACAAAAAAGTGGTACTCGGACTGATTACCACGAAAACGCCGGAGCTTGAAGATAAAAAAGAAGTTATTGAAAGAATTCATGAAGCAGCGAAATATATTCCACTTGACCGCTTGTGCTTAAGTCCACAGTGTGGATTTGCTTCCTGTGAAATCGGTAATAAATTGACTGAGGAGCAGCAGTGGGCAAAATTGAAACTCGTAAAAGAGATTGCAGAAGAAGTGTGGGGATAAAATATAAAATAAAACCATTGGAAAAAATGGTTTTATTTTGCGATGGTGGCGAAAGGAGGGGAAGCAATGCAACGCTATTTTAGGGAATTGACATAAAGAGTTGTAATTTTTCCTCGTTTTCCGCTTTCAACAAGTCGTTTCGCGACAAATCACATTGAAAAAACAACGTTTAAGGCACAATTTGCCATAGAGCGTTGCATTGAAGCAAGAATGATTTCGTTATGTTGCAACTCTTTTGGGCGTTGGAGCAAAATAACGTTGCATTATGCAAGTTGCCATCCCTAAAATCCATTGTCCAGCATTTGCGATAAAAGTGGCGACACAACTTTTCAGCTTTCCAGCAGCTACAAGACTCCCTTAGTGGTGAGGGCACTACAAACCTCGCAGAGGTTTGTCAAGCGGCAGCGGTGCACGAACCACTAAGGGAGGCTTGTAACTGCGGAAACTAAAAACGGTGTCTCCCCTACTTGAAATAAATTCTCCATTCCCAATTCTTGTCCTCTCCCTCTATTCGTTGTATAATAAAAGTTAGCGAACAAAGGAAAGAAGATGTGTAATTTACATGATACAGGAACTTGACAGGTTAAATATTGATGCCTACCATGAAATTGTGGAGTGCATAACAAGTGCATTAGTTGCCAGAGACCCTTACACGGCAGGACACTCGGAGCGGGTCAGTGACTTGGCTCAGATGATATGCGGCGAGATGGGGATTACCGGGGAATGCCAAAACGATATTCATGTGGCGGCGCATTTACATGATATAGGAAAAATTGGAATCCCGGATGCCGTGTTAAATAAACCGGAGCGGCTGACGGATGAAGAATGGGAGATTATGAAAGAGCATCCGGCGATTGGAGCCGAGATTTTGAGTAAATCCAGTATGCTTTCAGGGCTGATTGATATTGTGCTTCATCACCATGAGCGGTTTGATGGAAAAGGATACCCGGATGGATTGAAAGGGGCAGAAATTTCGGTGGGAGCACGAATTATTGCGATTTGTGATTCCATTGATGCGATGACTTCAACAGGACGTTACCGCAAGGCGCTTGGATTTGATATCTGTTATCAGGAAATAGAAAAGAATTTAGGAAAAATGTATGATCCGGTAATTGGCAGATTTGTACTGGACAATTGGGATAAAGTGATTACTGTTTTGCAAAAGGATGAGAACTCACCGGAAGTTCTAATTCAATGACATATTCGCTTTCGCGGTTCGTCTCATAACTGTCGATGTGGCAAAGTTCCATCGGGTGGCCGGTGACGGTTAAGTGATGTTCTTTCGCATAGGCATAGAGAGAAGGCATCAACTGTTTGGTCTGCTTCAAGGAGCCGTGGTAGTACAGACACAGATACTCGCCGGCAGGGAGAAACGTGTCCGTCTTCGTTTTTGTGCTGTCAGTCAAAAAGAAAACATTTTCCGTGCGGTAGTAATCGGAGTCTGGATTTGATTTTTCTAAATCCAGCGTGTAACAGTCGCAGAAACCGATGGTATCTAATTTAATCCGGTTCTTTTTCATATATTGAACCATTGTGTAGTCGACATAAGCGTCCGGCAGATTTTCCGTGGAAATCATGGCAATCGGGCGTTTTTTGAATGTCTTTAATTGAATGGAAGTGTCCGATGACTCATTCTGCACGGCTTGCAAAGACTGAATCCGGCTGACAATCTGCTCCTTTTTCTTTTGAAGAACTTCCATCTTTTCCTTTATAATAGAAAGCTCCGTATCTAACATTTCCATTGTGGTGGAAATATTTCTATTCTTTAAGAACTCGCTAATCTGCTCTTTGTGAAAATCAAGTCCCAGCAGTTCACGAATCATCACCAAGGTCTGGAAATCATCCAGAGAATATTCCCGGTATCCGTTATTTTCATTTCGTGTCGGGCAGATTAATCCCTTTTTTTCATAATAACGAATCGAATCGACACTGATATTAAATAAATTTGATAATTCTCCGATGTGAAATGTGCTGTTTGCCATGATCATTCCTCCTAATATAAAGGTAGTGCCCCCTCACATGCGTTCGGCGGCAAGTCGTCGGAACCGATTTCAAGCAAGAACTTTGTTCTTGGCGGTTCCTCCTAATATAAAGGTAGTGCCCCCTCACATGCGCCAGACGGCAAGTCGTCGGAACCGATTTCAAGCAAGAACTACGTTCTTGACGGTTCCTCCTAAAAAAGGCACTATTTCCGAGGAAACAGCGCCATTGCTTACTCACATATTTTAGCAAAGATGAAAAAAAATGTCAAATTTTCAAAAAAAGCCCTTGACCCTAGTATGGTTCTAGGGTTTATACTTCCCGTAAAGAGTCAATGGTGACCGCGTTTGGTGCCAGTGGCTCTTTTGTTGTTTCTAAATCAATTTGAATTTTGGAAAGTGAGGATTACGGTATGGAAAAGAGAATTGAAAATCATCCGATTTTAGGGGAATCTCCAAAAGCAAAATTAGTGAAATTCTCATATGACGGAACAACGTTGGAAGGGTATGAGGGAGAGCCGATTGCAGCAGCTCTTCGTGTAGCAGGTGTGATGGCACATCGTTATACAGCAAAACGCCATGAACCACGAGGTGTCTTTTGTGCGATTGGACGCTGTACCGACTGCGTTATGGTAGTTGATGGAAAGCCAAATGTGAGAACCTGCATCACCCCGTTGAAAGAGGGAATGGTAGTAGAAACCCAGTATGGAGCAAGTGCAAAGGAGGAAGCGTAAATGAAACGATATGATTTGATTGTAATTGGAGCAGGACCGGCCGGATTGTCCGCAGCAACCGAAGCAGCAAAACATGGATTGCATCCTCTGGTACTTGATGAAAATGAAAAACCGGGCGGACAGTTATTTAAGCAGATTCATAAGTTCTTTGGCTCAAAGGAGCACAAAGCAAAAATCCGCGGATTTAAAATAGGAGAGGAACTTCTCGCTGAGGCAGAAAAGTATGGCGTTGAAGTTATGTTAAATGCAACGGTAATCGGTTTGTATCCGGAGAAAGAAATCACGGTGCGAATCGGAGATGAAGTAAAACATATGAAAGGGGATGCCATCTTAGTGGCAACCGGAGCCAGTGAAAACATGGTAACGTTCCCCGGCTGGACGTTGCCTGGTGTAATCGGAGCAGGTGCAGCACAGACGATGATGAACCTTCACCACATCAAAGCCGGAGAAAAGATTCTGATGCTTGGAACCGGTAACGTAGGATTGGTTGTCAGCTTCCAGTTAATGCAGGCTGGATGTGAAGTGGTTGCCCTCGTTGATGCGGCACCGAGAGTTGGCGGATACGGGGTACACGCTGCGAAAGTAGCAAGACTCGGGGTGCCATTTTATCTGTCACATACCATCGTAAAAGCGGAAGGTGAAGACCGGGTAACGGGTGTTACAATTGCAGAGGTCGATAAAAACTTCCAGTTCATTGAAGGAACGGAAAAACATTTCGATGTAGACACCATTTGTATGGCAGTTGGTTTGTCACCGATGTCACAGTTACTCAAACAGGCAGGCTGCGAAATGAACGACACACCGGGTGGTTATGTACCGGTTTGTGACATCCTTGGTGCAACCAGTGTACCGGGTATTTACGCAGCAGGTGATGTATCCGGAATTGAGGAAGCAAGTTCAGCAATGATTGAAGGACGAATTTCCGGAGCTGTCATTTCTGAGTATCTGGGTTACATGACAAAAGAAGAAAGAGAAGCCCGCGTAAGTGAATTGGAATCCGCACTGGAAGCTCTTCGTCAGGGAATGTTTGCTCCGAAAAACCGAGGCAAAAAAATCGAGAAAACAGAAGAGGGCATTGATATTTCCGAAAACCTTCTCGCAAAAGGTTATGTAGCAGATGATGAGATTGAACGGTATCCGGGCGTTACCCATGCAGTCGGTGTTCATCCGGTTATGGAGTGTACGCAGAACATTCCGTGTAACCCATGTCAGGATGCCTGTGCAAAAGGATGTATTTCCATCGGTGATAACATTACATCATTGCCGGTTGTTGTGCCGGGTTCCAAATGTATCGGATGTGGTATGTGCGTAGCTTCTTGTTCCGGTCAGGCAATCTTCTTAGTTGATGAGGAAACGGAGCCCGGATTTGGCACCGTCACTCTTCCTTACGAATTTCTTCCGCTGCCGGAGGCAGGCGAGAAAGGAATTGCGCTCGGGCGAGACGGACAGAAAGTGTGCGACTGCGAAGTGGTATCCTGCAAAACTGCCAAAGCATTTGACCACACCAATCTGTTGACGATTAAGGTGCCAAGTGATATGACAATGAAGGCACGCTTCTATAAGAGAGCATAGAAAACGCGAAAATAACGCGCGAGACAGCGCAGAAAAGAGGAAAACGATATGATGGATATTCAGGAAAAATTAAAAGAAATCGGTCCCTTTGTACCTGGCGCAGATGATGATATGCTGATATGCCGATGCGAGGAAGTGACCAAAGGAGAAATTCGAAAAGCCATTCACGAGGGCATTGTGACAATGGAAGAAATGAGACGATATCTGAGAAATGGCATGGGACTCTGTCAGGGACAGACCTGTGGAAAATTAGTAAAAGGAATTATGGCAAGAGAGCTTCACGTAAGACCGACGGATATTGAACCGGCGGTATCAAGAGCTCCGATGAGACCAATTGAGATGAAAGTTTTAGCAAGGGATGGAGGTGACTGCAAATGAAAAAAACAGCAGACGTAATTATTATCGGTGGCGGTATTAACGGTTGTGCAACCGCATATTACCTTGCCAAAAGAGGAATCAAAGATGTTTTAGTATTAGAAGCAGATGACAGTATCGGACACGGTGGTTCATCAAGAAACGGTGGTGGTGTCCGTCAGTCCGGACGTGATGTCAGAGAACTTCCGTATGCGATGTATGCGGTCAACAATATGTGGCCGACACTTTCCGAAGAACTTGGTGTAGACGTTGAGTATTACCAGAGAGGAAACTTGCGTCTCGGTAAAACAGAAGCACATTTGAAAAAACTTGAAACCTTAGCTTCCAATGCCAGAAGCGTAGGACTGGATATGCATGTAATTGACGGCAAAGAGGTCAAAGAAATCTGTCCGCATCTTTCGGATGAAGTCATTGGTGCAAGCTGGTGTCCAACCGACGGTCACGCAAACCCAATGAAAACAACCCTTGCCTTTTATACCCGTTCACTGGAACTCGGTGCACGTTACATAACCGGAGCAAAGGTAAAAGCAATTGAGAAAGTAAAGGGAAAGGCAAGAAAAGTAATCCTTACAACCGGAGAAGTATTTGAGGGCGAAACCATTATTCTGGCTGCCGGCTACGAGAGCCGCTTTATTGCCCGTACGGTAGGAATTGATGTGCCGATGACAAAATTCTTTGAAGAATGTCTGGTAACGGAAATGCAGCCACACATGTTTGATATCATGTTAGGAACTGCAGATGCCGATTTCTATGGACATCAGTCACAGCATGGTTCATTTGTATTCGGTTCGGATTCCGGCTTGGAAGAATCGATTGATAAATCGTTTGATGATTTGCGCACAACATCAATTACTGCTTCGGCAGGATGCCGCGCAATTATGGGCTACATTCCGAAACTGGCAGATGCCAAAATTGTCCGCACATGGGGCGGTTGGTGTGATTTGTGCTTTGACGGCGTACCGGTTATCGACCGTGTAGATGAAGTTCCGGGACTGATTCTTGCCTGTGGATTTACCGGTCATGGATTTGGTACCGCACCGGCAGTCGGATTGATGTTGTCCCAGATGGTAGCAGGAGAAGACACAATAGTTGATATTTCTTCCTTAAGCTATGACCGCTTTAAGAGTTTGAAATAAACTGAGTGAAAGTCAAAGGAGATGAAAGGCATGAGTGAATTAGAGGCTGTAATTGCAGAAGAAAAAGCCAAATTAGTAGAATCGAAAAAACTCCGTATGCTTTATTTAGATGAAGAGGATATGATTGAGGCAGGAGTTATGGATGCTGCCAAATGCGTTGATGTGATGGAAGAGACAATGGGACTTTTGGAAGACGGCGACTTCATCATGGGTGGTCCGGAGCATAACTCTCACGGAATTATGCTGGAATTTCCGAAAAAATCCGATATTGACGGGTTCCCGATTAATGACGGCGCGGACCGGCGGTTTATCGCCATGCCGGCGTATTTAGGAGGTAAATTCCATGTCGCAGGATGTAAATGGTACGGCTCAAACGGAAATAACCGTCCGATGGGAATTCCGCGTTCCAATTTGATGTTTGCCCTAAATGATGTGGAGACCGGAGCACCGCTTGCCTATATGTCAGCGAACTTATTAAGTTCAATGCGTACCGGGGCAATGCCGGGACTGGCAACCAAACTTTTGGCAAGAGAGGATTCAAAAGTTCTTACGATGTTGGGTGCAGGACCGATTGCGAAAGCTTGTTTCCGTGCCATTATGACAAATGCAAAAAATATTGACACGGTAAAAATTAAGGCAGGTTCTTTAAAATCAAAAACGGCGGCTGCGCTTAAGGAGTTTATTGAAACCCATTATAAACAGGTGAAGGAAGTAATCATCTGTGAGACGTTAGAGGAAGCAGTCTGCGGCTCTGATATTATCAGCGAGTCGGTTTCTGTGAAACCGGGACAGTATCCGACCTACAAAAAAGAATGGTTAAAACCGGGTGTTACCCTGATTGCGACGAGCTTTTTCAACATGGATAAAAAAGAACTTGTTGGCATCCGCAAAGTTGTCGATAACTGGAAGATGTATGAGGAGTACGGCATCGAGGATGAAGAGGGTTACGATGAAAATGGAATGCGTAAGGCGACCGGCTGCATGGGTGAGGAGTTCTATTACATGGTAGAGGATGGCCTGATTACGAGAGATTCCATTGACCATTTGGGTGAAATTATCCGCGGCAAAAAACCGGGAAGAAAGTCCGACGATGAAATTATTTTTGTTGCCATTGAAGGAATGCCGATTGAGGATGTTGCATGGGGTTCTGAAATTTACCGCAATGCCGTCGACCATGGCATTGGTACGCAGTTAAAAATCTGGGATCATTCATCCAGGTAGTAAGTTTTTTGTGTGATTGGAGTGATTGATATGGACAGTAAAAACATTTTTAAACGAATTTTATATTACATGAATCCGAAGCATATCGAGCCGAAAATGGTGAAACTATGGGCATTTTGGATTGTGTTCTGGGTTGTCTTGTTTTTGGTGCCAAATCAAATGGTGACAGGAAGTTTCTGGATTCTTGTTCCACTGGCAGGGCTGTTTGTATATGCTCTGGTCACAAAAGATGTTATGCAGTCGCTGGTTTTAGGTACATTTTCATGTTACATATTGTGGTATAAAGGTGCCTGTTTTGGCGGCTTTATCAATGATTTATATACCGTGCTTGGTGACCCGGAAAATATCGAGATGTATATGTCGTTTTTCCTTTGCGGCGGTTTGATTATAGCTATGAAGCGAACCGGAAGCACAAAGGCATTTACCGAGTTTGTGACAAGCAAGGAAAAGGGAAAAGCAGCTGCCGTTATGGTGACGGCGGGTGTGTATGCCGGTGCGACATCGGTGGATGATTATGTGTCGGCACTGACTGCCGGTGCGGCGTTTTCTCCATTGATTGATGCACTGAAGAAGCCGAGATTGGCGCTTGCCTATATCATTCGTACAATTAGTATCTGTGCTTCGGCGATGCTTCCGTTTGGTGCGTGGGGATACTTTATCATTTACCAGATTGTAGAAGCGGATAATGTTGCGGATAAAGCGCAGGCAACGGATATTTTCATCCAGTCAATTCCGTTTATGTTTTATGCGATTGTTGCCATTGTTCTCGCACTCTTATTTGCGGCGGGTAAAATTCCGATTATCGGACCGATGAAAAAAGCGTACCGGATGATGAAAGAAAAAGGAATTCAGATGGGCGATATTAAAGGGAGTGATGAGGAGGCAGATGCAGACGAAGAAGAGGATTTTGATGAAAATAATGAGAGGACAAAACACGTCAGTGTGTTAAACCTCATTTTGCCGCTTGTCTGTATTGTAATCGCTTTGTTAGCAACGGGGCTTAATTGCTTTACGGCGTTTGCAATTGCAGTTATTTTTACCGGATTTTTATATGTTATGCAGGGCTTACAGACGATTTCCGAGTATGTGCAGTGTATCGTGGACGGTTTTATCGACATGGTTGACATGGTAATTATTCTGATGCTTGGCTATGCGATGCAGGAATGTATGTATGCGATGGGAATGGAAGATTTTGTATCCGCTGTCTGCGGGGCAATTCCGGTTGCCAGTCTTCTGCCGTTTATCTTCTTCGTATTCTTTAGCTGCTCGGAATACTTGTTCAGCTTAAATTATACGTTGTATCAGATTGCGATTCCGGTTATGATGGTGGTATTACCGGGCGTTGGTGCAAATGTTCCGTTGTGCCTTGGTGCAATTATTTCTGCCGGATTATTCGGCGCAAATGCGTGTGTTGTTTCTGACCTAGGCGTTGTTTCGGCGCGAGCATGCCGGGTAACGATATATGACCAGTATCGGACGAGCCAGCCGTATGTGCTGATTGCCGGTGCGATTTCTGCGGCACTTTATTTGGCGGCAGGATTCATTTTCTAACGTTTTGAAAAGGAGTGGATACGATGCAGAATTTTTATTATGATATTCCAACGAAAGTATTTTTTGGTGAGGGACAGATTCAAAATCTGCCAGAGCTTGTCAGTGAATTTGGACAACGTGCCCTTTTGGTATACGGTGGCGGCAGTGTAAAGCGCAGTGGTTTGTATGATACGATTGTGTCGCTGCTAAAAAAGGCAGGAATTACAACGTGGGACCTTGCGGGCGTGGAGCCAAATCCAAGGCTTAGTACGGTGTGCCGTGGTGTGCAAATCTGCCGTGAAAATCAAATTGATGTGGTGATTCCGATTGGCGGCGGCAGTACGATTGACTGTGCGAAGGCGGTTGCAGCGGGATTTTACCATGAAGGAAGTCCGTGGGATTTGGTACTTGATAATAGCCTTATAAAAAAAGCACTCCCGATTATTACGGTGCTTACGCTGGCGGCAACCGGTTCTGAAATGGACGGGTTTGCGGTAATTAACAACGAAGAAACTTCGGATAAGCAGGAGATGTGCAGTATTTTACTGTATCCGAAATATTCTATCATGGACCCGGTTAATACATTTACTGTGCCAAAATACCAGACGGCAGCAGGTACGGCAGATATTATGAGTCATATTTTTGAATTGTATTTTGATGGAACACCGGGAAAATATATGCAGGATCGCGTGATGGAAGGGCTTTTGAAAACGTGTATCCATTTTGGACCGGTTGCTTGCGAGAAGCCGGATGATTATGAGGCAAGAGCCAATTTGATGTGGACGTCAAGCTGGGCGATTAATGGATTTTTGGCGTGTGGTCTTACGTCTTTGTGGCCGGTGCATGCGATGGAACACCAGCTCTCGGCGGTGTATGATGTTACACATGGACACGGGCTTGCTGTGCTCACTCCGGTGTGGATGCGCTATATTTTAAATGACGATAATGTGGATCGTTTTGTGAATTACGGAGTGAATGTATTTGGTATTTCGTCGGACAAAAAGCCGTATGAAATTGCGGAACTTGCCATTCAAAAGACGGAAGAAGTCTTTGAAAAAATGGGGCTGAAACTGTCGATGAAGGACCTTGGAATTACGGATGAAAGCCACTTTGAGAGTATGGCAGAGCGTGCCGCGGATGGACTTGATGAGTGCCAGGTTCCGCTCGATAAAGACAAGATTGTAGAAATTTACCGTAAATGTATGAAATGATGAAAATGAAATCGTTACATTTTCACAAAAAATAAAAATTAGCATTGACAGAAAAATAATTTGGTGCTAGTATCGCTTTAAAGTCAACGGAGACTCGTGGAGTTTCCGCTGGCTTTCTTTTTTTTTGTAACAAGTAAAACTTATCAATCAACGTAAGGAGGGCATGATTATGAAAAAGAAAATGAAACATTTAATAGCAGTTACGATGTGTCTTGTACTGAGCATAAGCGTTCTTTCGGGATGTGGCAGCAGCCAGGAGAGCACCGGTTCAAAAGAAAAAGCAGACAGCTTAAACATTATGGTCTGGGAAGGAACCTGGTCGGAGGAGATGTTTCAAGACTTCACCAAAGAGACCGGAATTAAAGTCAATATCAGTTACATCGACAATACGGATACTTTGTTGGCGAAGATGATTGAAGGAAGTGCTGATTACGATTTGATTGACTTAGAGGGTGCTTATGTAAAATCCTTTTTGGATGGTGAATTGTTAGCCCCAATTGATAAGAGTAAGGTCAAAAATGTGAAAAATATTCAGGAGAATTTTTTGAAAGAGGGACCAATTGGAGATACCGAAGAAAAATATACAATTCCAAACATGGGATGCAGTTATACAACGATTGTTTATAACAAAGAGACCTGTCCAATCAAAATTACCTCGTTTAAGGATTTGGCTAATCCAAAACTGAAAGGAAAAATTGCGATGGTCAATTCAACGATTTCCCTTTACGGTGAAGCGTTAGCAGCCTGTGGATTTAAGCCGGATTCGACAAATGAAGAAGAGATGAAAAAAGCCAATGAACTTTTGACACAGATTAAGGCAAATGTAAAAGCGTTTGTTGGTGAGAGTGCCGTATCGCAGCTTGAAAATGGTGAGTGTCCGGTAGCGTTCTGCTGGGATTATACAACACTTTGTGTAGACTCCAAAGATAACTGGGATAAATTCGATGCTGTTGCTTTGAAAGAAGGATGTGAGCGGTTCCAGCAGTATTGGGCGATTCCGGCAGCATCGGAAAAACAGAGTGAAGCAACTGAGTTAATTGATTTTCTGCTTCGTCCGGAAGAAAATGCAAAAAGCAATGCCGAGTACGGCGGTGTGCCAAACTTAAAACAGGACTTGTTGGCACCTCATCTTGACAAAGATTTTTATGAAAGTCCGGCATTGAAAAAAGAGGAAGAGTTATTCCCGATTTCCTGGAGCATTGCCGTAAGTGATGAACAGATTAACTTAATGGATACTTACTACACGGAATTGATGGGAAATGCAGCAGAATAGGAGGATGATACCATGAAAAAGATTGAAGTAATTACAAGACCGGAAAAATTGGTCGGTTTGAAAGAAATATTTGCCACTCACAATTGTCAGGGTATGACGTGTTTATCCGTTATGGGATGTGGACGTCAGAAAGGATATCTGCCGGAGATGAATTTCACCGGTGATGATATCAACCTGCTTCCGAAAATCATGGTTTTCGTCGTTGTGGAGGATGACCAGATTGAGGAGATTTTAGCGGATATTGCTACAGCGATTGGAACCGGTAAAAATGGTGATGGTAAAGTATTCGTTACGGAAGTTTTAGATGCGATGCGTATTCGTACCAATGAACGAGGCGACGACGCACTGATGTAGACCGTTCTTAGAAACAGTCGGAATGGAGGGAACTATGAGTAAACCTATTGTATCTCTTGTAAATGTAGAAAAATGGTATGGAACCAATCATGTGGTAAAGAACATGAATATTAATATTGCCGAAGGGGAATTTCTGACACTGTTAGGACCATCCGGATGTGGAAAGACAACGACACTGCGTATGATTTCCGGTTTTGAACTGCCGACTTCCGGTGTGATTAAAGTCCAGGGGGAGAGCGTAGAGAAAAAAGAGCCGTATCAGCGTGATGTCAACACGGTATTTCAGAATTATGCGTTATTTCCGAATATGAATGTTTTTGACAATGTAGCGTATGGACTTAAGGTGAAAAAAGTTCCGAAAGCTGAAATTAAAGAGAGGGTAACGGAAATGCTTAAGCTTGTCCAGCTTGAAGGTTTTGGCAAGCGGCGCATCACTCAGATGTCCGGTGGACAGAAGCAGCGTGTGGCAATTGCAAGGGCACTGATTAACCGCCCGAAAGTATTGCTTTTGGATGAGCCGCTTGGCGCACTTGATTTGAAACTGAGAAAGCAGATGCAGATTGAGTTAAAGCGTTTGCAGAGAAAGCTTGGTATTACCTTTGTTTATGTAACGCATGATCAGGAAGAGGCGCTTACGATGAGTGACCGCATCGCGATTATCAATCAGGGTGTTTTGGAACAGGTGGATACAGCATTTGATATTTATGAACATCCAAAGACAAGGTTTGTTGCCGGATTTATCGGCGAATCCAATATCTTTGATGCTGTTGTAATCAGTCAGGATGGCGATACCGTAACCGTAGGTACGGAAGTCGGAAAGGCGCAGGCATCCGGCTTTACCGGTGAACTGGCAGCAGGAACTGCCGTTTCGGTATCGGTTCGTCCGGAAAATATGCTGTATTCGAGAGAGCGGGTAGAAGGATTTCATATCAAAGGGGTGGTGAAAGAACATATTTATGTCGGAAACCTGATTAAAACCATTGTTTTACTAAATGATGGAACGGAAGTAAAAATTAATCGATTTTCGATGGATGACCTTCCAAAAGAGGGAGAGATGATTTATCTGTACTGGCATCTGGAAAAGGGAATTGTACTGCCGGAGAAAAATCTGGTAGATACGGATGCTTCCCGTGATATTGAAGGAGGCGATGAGGATGAAGAAGAATAAAGAAGGAACGCAGGTTGCAAAACACAAAGACAAAAAATCGTTTAAGGCGAGACTATCTTCTATTATAATGTGTGCGCCTGTCACGATTTGGTCGGTTCTGTTTGTGCTTGTGCCGGTCGGAATGCTTTTGTTCATGAGTTTTATGACGAAGGGACCGCTTGGAAAAATCGTGTATAAATTTACACTGGATAACTACGCAGAAATTTTTAAACCGGTTTATGTAACGGTTGTGAAACAGTCGCTTTTGATTGCCGTGTGGACGACTGTTCTCACCATTTTACTTGGGTATCCACTAGCTACCGTGATTGCTCATGTGAAGAAAAAGACTTCCGGTGTTCTGACGGTGCTTCTGATGCTTCCTTTATGGGTCAGCGGTCTGGTTATTTTGTATAGTTTTGTTGTTATGTTAAATAATTCCGGTATCATCAATACGGTGCTTATGTCACTTGGTATTATCAAAAAGCCGATTGACCTTTTGTATAACAATTTTGCGGTTATCGTCGGTATGATTTATATGTTTCTGCCATTTGCGGTACTGCCTATGTATTCATCGATTGAAAAACTTGATCCGGGTCTGATTGAGGCATCAAAAGATTTGGGAGCGGGACCGATTAAGACTTTTTGCAAAGTGACTCTGCCGCTTACGGCACCGGGAATCTTTGCCGCAGTAATTCTTACATTTATCCCTTGTATCGGATATTATATGGTAACGGATATGCTCGGTGGCGGTACCTCGATGATGGTTGGTAACTTGATTTACCGTCAGTTTACCATCGCGAGAAACTGGCCGTTTGGCGCCGCTCTATCCATTATTCTGGCAGCGATAATTTTGTTAATGGTATTAATCTACACGAAACTTGGTGGAGATTTGGATGATTTGGGGGCTTAGTCTATGGAAAAGAGAAAGAAGAAAAAACGAGTGATGTCAATCCTCGGAAAAGTATATGTCGTCCTATTGTTTTTGTTTATCTACGCACCGGTTTTTGTCATGATTGCCTTTTCGTTTAACGATAGTCATGCCAATGTAGTGTGGTCGGGATTTACAACAAAATATTATGTGAAACTGTTTAGTGATTCCGGGATTTGGGAAGTACTTGGTACGACACTTTTGATTGCAGTAATTTCCACTTTGATTGGTCTGGTTGTCGGAACAACCGGAGCGGTCGGATTGCGCAATGCGAAGTTTAAAGGAAAGAAATTGATTATGAATACCATTTACTTTCCGATTGTAATTCCGGAAATCGTGCTTGCGGTTGCGCTGTTGCTCGTCTTTAACCTGTCAAATATCGGATTAAGTATCGGTACTATCATTATTGGTAATACAACATTAGTTCTTCCGTATGTTTACATTACGGTAAAGGCAAGACTTGTCGGCATGGACCCAAGTATTGAAGAGGCGTCCATGGACCTTGGTGCAGACCGTGTGTACACATTTCTTCATGTGACGCTGCCGGCGATTATGCCGGGTGTTATGTCCGGCGCATTTATGGCATTTTCTCTGGTACTGGATGAACTGATTGTAACGAGTTTCCTTGCCAATGCGGAGACAACGACACTGCCAATGAAGGTGTACTCAATGATTAAGAAAGGTATTTCGCCGGAAATCAATGCGCTGACAACGATTATTTTTGGTGTTTGCCTGCTTGGGCTTTTGGCTTATCTCATTCACTGGATGCTGCATGCACATAAGGTGAAAAAGGTTCGTGCTAATGCGATGATGTAACTGTTTTCTGGAAAAGGAGGGTGTTTATGTCAGATACAAGAATTGATTTTTTATATTTAAATGAAAAAGATATGATAGATGCCGGTGTTTTGGATGCCGGACATTGTGTGGAGACGATGGAAGAAGTGCTTTGTCTTTTGGCAAAAGGTGACGTTTTGATGGGCGGAAAAAATCGGAGAGAGCATGGCATCCAATTGATTTTTCCAAAAGAATCAGAAATCCCAGGCTTCCCTCTTGAGGATTCGCGTGACCGAAGATTTATGTCGATGCCGGCGTATCTCGGTGGACGGTTTCATTTAGCCGGTGAAAAATTTTATGGCTCAAACGGGCGAAATGTGAGGAAAGGACTGCCACGTTCCATTTTGATGGCAACACTAAATGATGTGGAGACCGGACAGCCGCTTGCCTATATGTCAGCCAATTTGCTGTCTGCCATGCGCACCGGTGCGGTGCCGGGGGTGGTTGCAAAACATTTGTCGGTAAAAAATCCGAAAGTGCTGACACTTTTGGGACCCGGCGTTGTGAACAAAACATGCCTGATGGCATATATGTCCCAGTTTGATTCCATTGATACCATCAAGATTAAAGGAAGTTCTGCGTCATCCGCAACAGCGAAAGAAATGGAACGTTTTATTAAAGAAAAGTATCCGCAGGTTTCCCATATTGTTTTGTGCGGTACGGATGAAGAAGCGGTAAAGGATGCAGATATCATCAGCGAGGCAACTTCGGTCGAAAAACGCCGTTGGCCGGTGCTGAAGCCCGAATGGATTAAGCCCGGCTGTTTGATTATTTCCTCTGGCACAATGGATTTTAGCGATTATGATTTTATGGTGAAAGATATCCGCAAAATTGTGGATAACTACCCGATGTATGAGGAGTACATAGAAATTTATGAGGAGTGGGATGAAAATGGAAAGCGTCTCTCATCAGGAATCCCCGGCATGTATTATGTCAACATGGTGGACGATGGGAAAATTGAGCGTTCAGAAGTGACAGAGCTTGGTGAGATTTTGCTTGGTGAAAAAAAAGGACGCAAATCAGATGATGAAATTATCATGGTCAGTGTCGGCGGTATGCCGATTTTAGATGTCGGTTGGGGGTATGAGTGTTACTGCAAGGCGAAAGAAAAGGGCATTGGAACGACATTGAATTTATGGGAAAAACCGTATCTTTATTAACAAAGGGGGCGGTTGGTATGAATCGAAGAATTACGGTGAAATACTGTTTTTTGCAGGGAGGATACTGGACGCTCGCAGCTGTAGCGATGGCGTTTACAACACCGCTTTTAGAGGCAAAAGGTTTTTCCGGAACAGAAATCGGAATTTTGAGCGCTGTCAAATATCTGGCAGTGCTCATTTTTCAAATGGTATTAGGAAGTTTTGCGGATAAACACGCCGAAAAAGTTCCCTTGCAGCGCATGTTGATTCTCATGACTTTTGTAAATATTATTTTTTCTTTTTTATTTTATTTAACCGGACATACGATGTGGATGGCAATGCTCACGCTGATTGTTTTTGGTATGACAATCCACTGCGCTTCGCCGCTTGTGGATTCGCTGTCCATCCAGTACATGAATCACGGCGTGAAAATGAACTACGCCATATCGCGTGCCTGCGGTTCTTTGTGCTGGGCCGTTTTCTGCGTTGTGGTTGGTTTGATTGCCGATGCGTTTGGGGCAAACCGGATTTTGATTTTCCAGATTATTGTAAGTTTTTTATTTGCATTTTTTGCGTTTAATATGGATGCTGTCGATTTTTCAAAGGGAAGAAAAAAGGAAGAAAAAACGGAAGACTTAGCCTCCGAAAATTCAGACACGAAATGCGAAACAGGAGAAGTCCATTCGTGTTTTTATCTGCTGAAACATTTTCCTAAATATTCATTATTTTTGCTTGGACTTGTGTTTGTCTTTGCTGCTTATAATATGAACAGTACATTTCTTATTGACTGGATTGAGGGCATGGGAGGAAATCACGCGGACTATGGGATGGCTCAGTTCGTGCTTGCAATGGCGGAAATTCCGGTGGCACTTGTCTTTTACCGGATTCGTGGACGAGTTTCCATTGATAAACTGATGGTAGTCTGTGCATTCTTTTGCTTCCTTCGCGCCACGGCAACGACATTTTCCAGCAGCGTAACACTTGTCATTTTGTCGCAGGCACTGGAACTGTTAGGACTCAGTATTTATTATGTCGGCACGGTGTATTTTGTCATGGACTATCTGCCACAGGCAGATGCCGTAAAAGGTGCTTCCCTCATTAACCTCGCCGGGATGGGGCTTGGGGAGATGGCAGGAAGTATCTCGTGTGGTTTGATTAAAGATGCGCTTGGCTTGAGAAATCTTATGCTTTTGAGTAGTGGTGTCGGGCTTGTGGGCGTTGTGGTTATGGTGTGGATGTGGCGGAGGTTGGAATGATGGGGTTGTGACAAACGTTCTTTTTCCTTGCATAAAAATAACATCTTCTGTTATGATATAATCAATTGGGGAATTTATTTGAAAGATGAGGAAATAGATTGATGGAGCATGTGTATAACGGAAAGGAAAACACAAAATATTTAAAACTATTAAAACAAAACTATTCATCAAGTCAGGCGGTAATCCGGGAAATCGTAAATTTAACGGCCATTACAAACCTGCCGAAAGGGACGGAGTTTTTCTTAAGTGATATTCATGGTGAATATGAAGCATTTTTGCATATTATGAATAATTGTTCCGGAGTAATCAAAGAAAAAGTGGACTTGATTTTTAAAGATACCTTATCGGAGTTTGACAGACAGGAACTGTGTACGCTGATTTATTATCCGAGAGAAAAAATGACGCTGCTCGGGGAAACGAACAGAATTGATGGCAACTGGTATGCCATGACATTGAATCATTTAATTATGATTGCCAAGTTATTGTCGTCGAAGTATACAAGGTCAAAAGTGAGGAAGGCACTGCCGGAGGACTATGCTTATATTATTGACGAGCTGCTGCATGCGCAGGAAGATGAAGATGCAAACCAGATTCGGTATCATAAGCAGATATTACAGACGATTATTGAGCTGGAGGATGCAGATGAATTTATTATTGCACTGTCGCAGTTGATTAAGCGACTGGCTGTTGACCACCTTCACATTGTCGGAGATATTTTTGACCGAGGCGGGAGTGCGGACAAAATACTGGATTTATTGTATGATTATCATTCACTGGATATTGAGTGGGGAAATCATGATATCTTATGGATGGGTGCTGCCTGCGGAAATGATGCGTGCATATGCAGTGTGATTCGTAATAACCTCAAATATGATAATGTTGAAATTTTAGAAAATGCCTATGGAATCAGCTTAAGGCAGTTGATTCTTTTTGGTATGAAAACGTATGGAATTGAGGATGGCATAAAGGCAGCATTGGCAGCGGTTACCGTTATCCTTTTTAAGTTAGAGGGGCGGTTGATAAAGGCACATCCGGAGTATGAGATGAGTGACAGGCTGTTATTGGGGCAAATGGATGATACAAAAAATAAGGTTATGATTGAGGGCGAATGGGTCACTATGAATACCAATGTGTTTCCGACTGTAGATTTAGCAGACCCTTATGAATTAACAGAGGAAGAAACGGAAATTTTGCGGAAGCTGCACCGGAATTTTGTGTCGAGCCAGCGTCTGCAAAAACATATTCGTTTTCTGTATGAAAAAGGAAGTATGTACAATGTATACAACGGAAATTTAATTTATCACGGGTGTGTTCCGGTTGATAAAAACGGAGCTTTTGATAAATTGTGCATTGATGGGAAATATTATCATGGAAAAGCGTTGTTGGATAAGTGCGAGGAAAAAGCAAGAGCCGCTTATTTGGACAACCCGGACAAAGATGATATTGATTTCATGTGGTTTTTGTGGGGCGGTGAAAAGTCGCCTTTGTGTGGAAGAAAACTTAAGACTTTTGAGCGTGAATACGTGGACAAAGAAAGTTTGTGGACGGAGGAGTCAAATCCTTATTACAGCAAGTATTATGATGAAAGTTTTTGCTGCCAGATTCTTCATGAATTTGGGCTTTATGATGACGATTCCCATATCATCAATGGACATACACCGGTCCATGCCATTGAAGGGGAAAATCCGGTCAGGGCAAAAGGAAGGCTGTTTGTGATTGATGGCGGTTTCTGCCGCTCCATGAATAAAGCGACAGGGATTGCCGGCTATACCTTGATTTTTAATTCGCATGGGTTAAGGCTGAAAGCGCATACCCCATTTACTTCAGTGGAAGACGCCTTGATGAATAATACGGATATTGAATCCTCTTCCGAGATTATCGAAAAAGATTTGCAGCGTATGTTTGTAAAAGACACAGACATTGGCAAACATTTGTTGGAGGAAATCAGTGATTTGAGAAAATTGCTTGAAAATTACCGCAGATTATAGAAAAGGCAAAACTTGCCATTTTTTCTCATGCTTGTTAGAATAAAGTTATTAAGTTGCGTGTACGCGGAAAAGAGGAATTATTATGAATACAGATACATCGAAGCAAACTTTTTTGTTAGTTGAAGGGGCATTAATGATTGCCATGGCGTTTGTCCTTAGTTATATTAAACTTTATGATATGCCGATGGGCGGAAGCATTACACTGGAAATGATTCCGTTAGTCATTATGGGACTTCGTCATGGAGTGAAATGGGGAACATTTACGGCAGCCGTACATGGTATCATTCAGCTTATATTAGGCTTTAGTAATGTAATGTACTGTGCTACGATTCCTGCGATGATTGGATGTGTATTGTTAGATTATCTTTTTGCTTTTACAGTTCTTGGACTGGCAGGGCTTTTTCTTCCGCTATTTAAGAATAAGCTTATAGGTGCGGCAGTTGGAACGGCGATATGCGGAGCACTGCGCTTTCTGTGCAGCTTTTTATCCGGATGGCTTTTGTGGGGAAGTTATGCACCAAAGGGTTGGAGCGTTGCTTACTATAGCTTAATCTACAATGGTTCTTATATGCTGCCAAACATTATCATCGGAGTAATTGTTATTTTGATAATTGGAAAAACAGCACCGGGATTTTTATTTCAAAAGAGGGAAAACGATAGATAAAACTGGTGCAGGAAAGAGGGGGTTTTATGTATTGGATTTTACTGGTAATTCAGTATGTGGGAATGGCAGCACTGTTTTTTGAAATTTTATATGTAAGCAGACAGCACAGTTCGCGGATTCAGACGCTTCTTGTGATGCTTTTATATGCTACGGTATTTAATATTGCCGGGTATACGCTGGAAATGCAGGCGGCGACCAAAGAACTGGCAATCCAGTCTTTGAAATTTACATATTTAGGAAAACCGTTCATTATATTTATTATGTACCTCTTTGTAATGGAGTATTGCGGGGTAAAACTTAGTAAAAAAAAGGTAAATTTATTTTTTGGCATAAGCGTGTTTGTGGCGGCATTGGTATTTACCAATGAACATCATTCGCTTTTTTATTCATCCATTTCTTATACAAAAGAGGGACTTTTTCCGCATTTGGTACTGGGACATGGATTGTTTTACAACTTGTATATTATTCTTGTACTATATTTCGTTTTTTCTACCTTTTACGTGTGCGTTCAGAAATATCGGAAAGACAAATCAGAAATTATGCGCAAGCAGGTAACGGTACTGCTTGTTATGGTGCTGCTTACGTTCCTTTGTCTGGTATTGTTTTTGTTTAAACTGACAGACGGATATGATTCGACAACATTGGCGTATCTGGTGGCAGTGTTTTTGTTTCAGCGGCTCATTCGCAAGTATAAGTTATTTGACACGCTGCGTCTGGCACAACAGGAAGCGGTGGAGTATATGTCCAATGGCTTAATTGTTCTCAATATTTATGGCGGGTTGGTTTACACGAACCCGGAGGCAGAAAAGATATTGGAAAAGCTGCAGAAAGAGCGGAGTGAGGGGTTACAATATTTAGAAGATCTTGCTGCGAAGTCAGAAAATTTATTTTTAGATGAATGTTCACTTCTAGAACACAAAAATAGTGAAAAATGTGTATATGAAGTATCCAAGCATGGTATTTACCGCGATGATAAATATTATGGGCGAATGATTGTCATTACAGAAATTACGGACAACTATTATTATACGGAGCGTTTGCAGCATGACTTGGATGTTAAGACCAAAGAGGTAGTCAAAATTCAGCGTGATATCATTGCCAGTTTTGCAGCGATGATTGAGGCGAGGGATGGAATTACCGGACTTCATATTAAAAATACTGGAAATTTAGTGACGGTACTTGTCAATGTGATGAAAAAAGATGCGAGATTTGCCGATAAAATTACGGATGAATATGCAGAGATGACGGCGGCAGCCGCACGTCTGCACGATATTGGAAAGATTGCGATTCCGGACCGTATTTTGCAGAAGGAAGGAAAACTTACGGATGAAGAATTTGCCATTATGAAGACGCATCCGGCGGAAGGAGCCAAAATATTAGAGAATACAATTCAGGGAATGGAATCCGATGCTTATTATCAGATTGCACATGATATGGCACTGTACCACCATGAGAAATATGATGGCAGCGGCTATCCGTGTGGAATTCGCGGTGAGGAGATACCGCTTTCTGCACGAATTATGGCGGTGGCAGATGTATATGATGCGCTGCGTTCCAAACGCCACTATAAAGATGGATTTTCCAAGGAAAAAGCGATGGCGATTATGAAGGAAAGCCGGGGAACGCATTTTGATGCGGAAATTGATGATTTGTTCTTGGAGCATATTGATGAAATGGAGGCCGTTTTAGATACGGGAACTGATTTATAAATACACGAGATAGGAAGTGCCGGAATGAAAAGGAATTATGAAAAATTTATTACAGATATGATACGATATGCATCATCGGCGGAGTCACCGGATTATATTATACAGCAGATTATAAAGTATATTTGTGAAAATCTGGATTCCGACCGGGCATATATTTTTGAAGATAATTTAGATGGTACATTTCGAAATACCTACGAGTGGTGTAGAGAAGGTGTATCCGAGCAAATTGATAATTTACAGCGGGTGCCTTATGAGGGAATGCTGGATGCGTGGTTTTTAGAGTATGAAAAATCACACAACATTATGATACATGATATAGAGGAGTATCGGAAAGTGAGTGAGTCACTGTATCATATTTTGAAACCACAGGGAATTCGGACTTTGGTGACAGGGCCAATTGAAGTTAATGGTAAATACATTGGTTTTTATGGAGTGGATAATCCGCCGGTGGAATTGATGGACAATATTTCTACTATGATAAATATGATGGAGTTTGTCATTTCCATGATGATTCGTATCCGAAATTATGCCAGAGAAGTTGAGGAAAATGCGCTGCGTGACCAGCTTACCGGCTGCCGGAGCCGAAAAGCACTGTCGTTTGCCTATGATGGAGACTTTGCCAAAAATCAGTCGATTGCCCTCATTATGTGTGATTTGAATGGACTGAAAAAGAAAAATGACACGAAAGGGCACGAGGCAGGAGATAAATATTTGTGTGATGCGGCAGAAGTTTTGTTTGCCTGCTTTGGCAATGAGAATGTGTACCGCGTGGGCGGTGATGAGTTTGTGATTGTGCTGTTTGATGTGGATTTAAATGCAGTGAATGAAAAAATTGATAAAATGCTTGTATATCTTGAATTGAAGGAAGTTAGTATGGCGTATGGATTTGCTTACCGGAAGAATGCGAAAGAGCCATTTGAAAATCTGCTGCGAGAAGCGGATAAAAGGATGTATGAAGACAAACGCAGATATTATGACAAAATATCAGGAGGAAAGCATTAGGAAGGAGCTGTAAGTTGGAGAAGAAAGAAAACCGGTTTCAGATTATTTCAGCAATTGCGGCGGTTGTGTTGTTATACTTAGTTTTAGAGGGCTTTGGCATCACGTGCCCGATTAAATTTCTGACCGGGATTTCGTGTGCAGGATGCGGAATGTCCAGAGCGTGGATGGCAGTTTTTCATCTGGATTTTGCACGGGCATTTTATTTTCATCCTTTATTTTTTACGCCACCGGTTATATTACTTGTCATTCTATTGAAAAAGCGCATAAAACCAGTGTTTTACAAAGGTTTTATATTTACAATGATAGCGTTATATGTTATTGTTTATTTGTATAGAATGATATGGGGGGACCATCAGGTGGTTGTGTTTGAACCGGCAAAGGGATGTATGGTTTTACTCATTCAAAAAATTTTAAGCTAAAGGAGGAGACATATGTTTTGTGCAAATTGCGGTGCACAAGTCCCGGATGGAACAAAATTCTGTCCGTCTTGTGGTAAACCGTGTTCAACAGGAGAAAAGGTAAAACAGGCAGCAGAGGATGTGTTTAACAAAAGTGAACAGGAATTAGGAAATGCTTTTGAAGATGTGAAGCAGAATTTCCAAGGAGGAACGGGAAGTACACCTCCACCATATTCCGGCGGCAGATTAAAAGAAGACCGCTCGCTTGTTACATACATTTTACTTTCACTGGTTACCTGTGGCATATACGGTTATTACTTCATTTACAAATTGGCTGAGGAAGTTAATATTGCCTGCGAGGGAGATGGCGAGCAGACTTCAGGACTTGTTGCATTTATTTTACTGTCATTCATTACCTGCGGTATTTATGCTTATTACTGGTACTACAAATTGGGAAATCGTTTAGCGGCAAACGCCGTTCGTTACAATTTAAATTTCCAGGAAAACGGTACGACCGTATTGATGTGGTGCATTTTTGGTGCTTTTCTATGTGGTATCGGACAGTTTGTTGCAATGCACATTTTGATTAAAAACTCAAATATGATTTGTGCTGCATACAACCGTTCCAAAGGATTATAATTGTTTACAGCGGAAAGAATATGTGATAAGATAAGAACAACCCGCAAAGAGGGAGTAGTTCCGCGCCAAAAGGTGAGGTGTAGATTTCGTCAGTACGATTTGAAAGAATCCGGAATTTACGGAACAAATTAGATTTGTTGAACAAGACTTTTTGTGCATGTGTTTTGCATGCACAAAAAGTCTTTTTTTATTGAGGCGGGCTGCGAACTTTGAAATTGTTATTAATCAGAGAAAGGAAAGAAAAGATGAAAGAAATTTACCGGATGACCAAGGAAGAAATACTCCAACACCAACATGTCTCGGAGAAAGGCCTGACAGAAGGCAGGGTGCAGGAGATAAGGCAGAAAATAGGGGAAAATCAGTTACAAGCAACAAAGAAAAAAAGTCCGGTGCGCATTTTTGCGGAGCAGTTTCAGGATTTGCTGGTTATTATTTTAATGATTGCCGCAGTTGTGTCGATGTTATCCGGAAATGTGGAGAGTACGGTTGTAATCTTTGTTGTTATTGTGATGAATGCTGTGCTTGGAACGGTTCAATATCTCAAGGCAGAAAAATCACTTGATTCTCTCAAGGCACTTTCATCACCACATGCAAAAGTACTTCGTGATGGTAAAAAAATGAAAATCTTTTCTAAAGAGATTGTACCAGGGGATATTCTTCTTCTGGAAGCAGGGGACATGATTGCAGCAGATGGACGCATTTTGGATAATTATTCGCTTCAGGTTAATGAAAGTTCTCTTACCGGGGAATCCACAAATGTGGATAAATCAGAAGATGCTATTGAGGAAGAGGCGGCATTGGCAGACCGAATCAACATGGTATATTCCGGTACATTGGTTGCGCAGGGACGTGCGGTGGTGTTAGTAACGGCGACAGGAATGAAGACGGAGATGGGAAAGATTGCGGAACTCATGAATGCCACGCAAGAGAGGAAAACACCTTTGCAGGAAAGTTTAGATGATTTTGGGAAAAAGCTTGCTATTGTAATCATGATTATTTCCACAATAGTGTTTGTGCTGAGAATTTGTCAGAAACAGCCAATACTGGATTCATTAATGTTTGCTGTGGCTCTTGCTGTGGCGGCAATTCCGGAGGCGCTTAGTTCTATTGTTACGATTGTGCAAGCCATGGGAACAAGGAAAATGGCAGAGGAGAATGCCATTATTAAGGAATTAAAAGCGGTGGAAAGCCTCGGGTGTGTGTCGGTAATCTGTTCGGATAAGACAGGAACGCTGACACAAAACAAAATGACGGTAACAGATATATATATTAATCATACTGTTGTTAAGCCAGAGAGCCTTAAGCTAACGGAACCGCTTCACAGAATTTTTTTGTACAACGCGATTTTGAATAATGACGCCTCCGTTCAAATGAAAAAGGAAATTGGAGATCCCACAGAGAGCTGTCTTTTGACAATGGCACAAAAAGCCGGATTGACAAAGGCTGGAATTTCGGAAGAGGTCATTCGTGAAATGATACCAAGAATGGAAGAACTTGCTTTTGACTCAGAACGTAAGCTTATGAGCACCAAATACCGCCTGCATGGTATAACGATGATACTAACGAAAGGTGCAGTGGATGTTTTACTGGAACGATGCGTAAAATGTGCCGAGATTGGTGGAAATCGTGATATGACTGACAAGATGAAAGAGAAAATTTTGCAACAGAATCAGAAGTTTTCTGAAAATGGTCTCCGAGTACTTGCTTTTGCATATAAAGAGGTTAATGAGGGCAAGAAACTGACGTTGGAGGAGGAAAATGGATTTATCTTTGTCGGTTTGGCAGCAATGATTGATCCACCGAGAGAGGAAGCAGTGGATGCTGTACAGACAGCCAGACAGGCTGGAATTCGCACAGTTATGATTACCGGAGATCATAAAGTAACAGCAGAGGCAATTGCAAAAAAGCTGGGCATTTTCCAAAAAGATGATTTGGCGGTGACGGGACAGGAATTAGATGCTATGAGTGACGAAGAATTAGATGGGCTTTTGGAAGAAATTTCTGTTTATGCAAGGGTTTCACCGGAAAACAAAATACGAATTGTGAGAAACTGGCAAAAGAAAGGCCGCATTGTAGCTATGACAGGAGATGGAGTAAATGATGCACCGGCACTAAAGAAAGCAGATATTGGCGTGGCAATGGGAATTACAGGAACAGAAGTATCAAAAGATGCCTCCTCTATGATTTTAGCAGATGATAATTTTGCTACCATCATTAAAGCTGTGCTGAATGGAAGAAACGTGTATCGCAATATAAAAAATGCAATACAGTTTCTGCTTTCCGGAAACATGGCTGCAATTATTGCGGTACTTGTTTGCTCGGTAGCGGCACTCCCATCACCCTTCAAACCGGTTCATCTTCTTTTTATAAATTTGTTGACAGATTCGCTGCCGGCACTTGCCATTGGAATGGAGCCATCGGATCCCGAACTATTAAAGCAAAAGCCGAGAAACCCGGAGGAAGGTATTCTTACAGGAAAATTTGTGAGCCATCTCTTTGGCTATGGTGCGCTTATTGCAGCAGCAACAATGGCAGCTTTTTGTATAGGGTTGAATAGGAGCGATGCAATGGGGGCTACAATGGCATTTGCTACCCTGACATTGGCACGGTTATTTCACGGCTTTACCTGTCGGAGCGAGCGTTCGCTGGTAGATTTGAAATTTTCTACAAATCTATGGAGCATCGGTGCTTTTGCAGCGGGAACATTACTACTTGCTGCAGTGCTTTTTCTGCCGGGATTGCAGACACTTTTTGAGGTGACTCCATTAAGTGGAATAGAGTATGCAACTATTCTGGGATTGGCAATTACACCCACCATATTTATTCAAGGTTATAAGTTCATAACTAGCAAAAAAAGAAAGAATTTGTTAAAATAAGAGAAAGAAAAGCGGCGCAAAACATACATTTTGAGAAAAGAGGCGATGGTATGAATACAAAGCGGGAATTTTGGCAGCGAAATGTGGTTGCAGTGGTTGGTATGTTAGTTTTTTCAGCGGGTATTAATCTTTTTATCGTACCGGCAAATCTTTATAATGGTGGTGTTTTGGGAATTAGTCAGGTGATTCGTACGGTATTGGTGCGTTATTTTCATTTGGCATCCGGGACAACGGATATTGCGGGTATTATTAACATGCTTTTGAATATTCCATTGTTTGTACTTGCCTATGTATTTGTCGGTAAGAAATTTTTCTTTCGGACATTGGTTTGTGTGGTGAGTCAAACATTGTTTCTTAGTTTGATTCCGATACCGGCGATACCAATTGTAAGGGATTCCCTTACTGCAAGCATAATTGGTGGAATTTTTGGAGGAACAGGAATTGGGATAGCATTGCAATCCGGTGGATCAAGCGGTGGTTTGGATATTGTTGGTATGATTTTTACCAAACGGTTTAAAGGATTTAGTGTTGGCAAAGTGTCACTGTCGGTAAATGCAGTTATTTATATTGTTTGTGCAGTATTGTTCGGACTTCAAACGGCAGTATATAGCATTATATATTCGGCAGTAAGTATGTTGATGACGGATCGGGCTCATACGCAGAATATTAACACGGAAGTGGTTATATTTACCAAAAAGAAGCCTTTGAAGATTATTGATTACATTGTCAATGAGTATCACCGTGATGCGACTTGGTGGGAAGCAAAAGGCGGTTATACCGAAGAAAATACATATATGGTTATTGTTGTTTTGTCCAAATATGAATGTGCTCATTTAAAGCGGGAATTAAAAGAAGTGGATGAGCATGCATTTGTAATTGTAAAAGATGGGATGTCTGTGGTTGGAAAATATGAAAAGCATTTACAAGGGTAAAAGTTGTTGCTTTCATACTGGAAGCTTATGATACAGAACTTGCAGAAAAGATAGCAATGATGGTAACGGAATCACCTTACCGTGTGACCGCAGAAACCATAAGCAATTCCTGCGGAGTTTGTGACAATTGTTCGCTGCTAGTTTCTTTGGTTTCCAGTAATTTCGTAGAAAAGCTTTGTGACTCGTGGGTTTAAGTACGTCGGTATGTGGCACTGGTAGTTTCAGTGTCCATACCGCTACGCACTCAATTAGTGGGAACGCCCACGAGACGCAAAGCTTTTCTGCGAAATTACGGAAACTAAAAAAGTGCCAATGAACAATTGACACAAACAGGCTTATTTTCAAACTTGACAGAACTAAACCTAAGCGATACAATGTATTTAGTAATACTAAATAGTTAAGAGGTGAGGGCATACGGCGAGTTTTGAACAACAGTTAAAAAAGGGTGTATTAGAGATGCTGGTTCTTGAACTTTTGGCAAAAAAGAGTATGTATGGGTATGAGATGATACAAACCTTGAAAGCGGCGAGCGAGGATTTTTTCGCTTTAAAAGAAGGAACGCTATATCCGATTTTATACCGCTTGGAGGACAATGATTTTGCAAAAAGCAGCTGGTCTGAGCCGAAAGATGGCAAGGCACCCAAGAAATATTACGAAATAACAAAGAAGGGGAGAGAGAGACTTTTGTTTCAAAAGGAGCATTGGACTTTGTTTGAAAAGAAAGTGGATGAATTATTAAGGGGGAACGGCAAATGACAGAACAACAATTTTTACGACAGATAAAGCGGCTCCTGCATTGTAAAGCGGACAAAAAACGAGAGATACTGCGCCAGCTTGAGTCAGACATTGCGAGTGCGAAAGAAGGCGGAAAGAGCTGGGAGGAGATAAGGCAGGAGTGGGGAACACCGGAGCAGTTTGTTAGTGAATTTAATGAAGATGGACGGAGCATACAAAAAGGGAAAAGAATCCTGATTGGCAGCGTGGCAGTGCTTGTTTTATTTGCTTGTGTGGCGGCAGGTGTTTGGTTTGCACACTCGCACGAAAAAAACAGCGGGCAGCAGTTGACAAAGAATGTTGAAACTCAGAAAATCGAGAAAATTCCTGATGTTGTACGAGAGGTAATTACCGATTTTTCGGATGGCGCATATGAAAAATTTATCGCTCGGTGTGATGCGAAAATGCAGGCGGCATTTTCTAAGAAAAATTGGGAAGATGCACAAAAAATAGCTTCATCACAGATGATTGAAAAAGCAGAAAATGAGAAGTTATTAAGTGTGACACAAACTACTCAGGCAGGATGGGATTTGAAGGTTTATCAAGTGGCTGTAGACTATGGCAAGCGTCAGATTGTGTATACGATTTCTCTGGATACAGAAAATTTAATTGCCGGATTTTATTTTAAATAACGGGGGTGTTTGTATGGAATGGCATGGAGCAATAGCAATTTATGTGATTGGTACACTGGCACTTATTATAAGTGCAGTTCATACGGCGGTAACAAGTCAGGAAAAAGGAATCTTAATGAATGGTTTTGAACTGGAAAAAAATCTGGATGAGAAAAAATACAGGCAGGTAAAAACACTGCTTCTTGCGTTGCAGTGTTTCCTGTTAATTTTGTATGTAGTTTTATTTGTTTTCTTCCGTCACTATCTGGTGGCACTAATTGGTTTGTTTTTCTGCGCAATTCTGCCATTTGCACTTACGCTTTTGGCGGTTCCGAAAAATCAGGATTAATTTAAGCATAAAAAATCAGAAAAAACTCGACGCAAATCCATTGTCAATTGTATATTAAGTGAAAGGAGGGATGAAAGTGGAACATTCTTTATACGACGTCGATAAGGAAGCGAGATTTCAAAAGGTATACGATTCTTATATGCAGGATGTGTACCGGCTTTGCTTTTCGTATATGAAAAATAAGATGGACACGGAGGATGCCGTGCAGGAAACTTTTTGCCGCTTTTATCAGGCAATGGAGCGCGTGAAAGAAAAAGAACATGTAAAAGGGTGGCTTCTTGTCACAGCAGGAAATGTCTGCAAAAATATTTTGAAGCATTGGTGGCGGAAAAATCGAAGCTGGCAGGAAAATGAGGAGACAAAAGGGCGTTATGATGAATATGAAATTGAAATGCTTGAACTTGTGTTAAATCTCCCGGTGAAATACAAAACCGTTGTGTATCTTTATTATTACGAGGGCTGCAATAGTGTGCAGATTGCAAAATTATTGAAAAAGCCGGAATCTACGATACGAACGTATTTACAGAAAGCAAAGAAATTATTGAAACAGGAATTGAATGAAGGAAATGCTGTCGGAGTTAATCGAGGCAGTGTATATCAGACCAGGGAGGAATAGAAATGGAGATTAAAGATATTTATCAGAAAATGGAGTGCTCGAAAGAAGATAAAGAGAAGATTTATCGAGCAATTTTACAGAAACGCCGGAGAAATTTTGCCGGCAGTCATTTTATGAAAGCAGCGGTCATTGCGTTGTGCCTGCTTGTTGGTGGAACGACGGCCTATGCAGCGGTTCATTTGCTCACGGCAAATGAAGCAGCAGAGCAGATGGGAAATGATAGACTGGCAAAGGAATTTGCCGGATTATCGGAGCAGGTCGTAACGAAAAAGTCAGGTGACTATAAAATTAGTTATCTCGGAAAAGTGAGTGGAAAGAAATTGCTTGACGAGGAGATTAATTCCGGTGTGTCGAAGGAAAAATCGTATTATGTTGTGGCAGTAGAAAATACAAAGAAAAAGGATGAACGGATGATTGCATCGCCTTTTGTAAAGGGAAAGGCACCGTGGCAGTATAATCTTTTTATCATGGGCGGAAGTTCGGAAAGCCAGTTAATTGATGGTATCCGCTATTATATTTATGAGTGTGATAATCTCGATATTTTTGCAAATTATGGTGTTTATTTAGGTGTGAGTGACCAGACACCGGGTGCTGAAAATTTCTGTTACGATAAAAAGACAGGAGAGATTTCGGCAAATCCGAAGTACAAAGGTGTCAGTGTTTTATTTGAAGTGTCATTGGATAAGACAAAGGCAAATGAAGATAAAGCACAGGAAGCATTCAAAATGGCGCAGGGGGAAACGCAGAGCGAGGACACGCGTGATACGCAGGTTACACAAATGCATAAAATCATGAAAAAATGGAATGAACTGCCGGAGCAAAAACGGATTCAATTTGCCAAAGAAAACGGAGTGAAGACAAAAGAAGAAACCGTTTATAATGAAAATTATGCAGAAAAGATAGGCAAAGAATTTATACCGAGCAATTCCTACACAGAGAAGTATCTGGATATAAAGGTTGCTGTTCTTGTAAAGAAGAAAACCGCAAAGATTACACATTATCAGGTTTCACTGGATGAAATAAAGCATTGTCTAAAGTAATAATTTCTAAATCATCTGGATTCTCGTAATGAGACATGTTCAGAGCATTGTATAAACTCAATAATTCTTTTTCCCTCAATGTTCTTTTCCGTGTTTGCAAAACAAGCCGGATATGTTACAATAAAAACCACAAGTAAGATGAAGGAAATAAGGAGGATAAACCATGTTTTGTGGAAATTGTGGGAAACCATTAAATGAGGGGGCTTTATTTTGTCCGGAATTACGACCCGCGGTTTGATTACACACCGCTTGGCGCATGGAGTTATTTCTTATATACATTACTGTTCAGCATTCCGATTATTGGATTTATTTTTGCAATTGTATTTGCCGTGGGTGGTACAAACCGTATTAATTTGAGAAACTACGCAAGGTCCTATTTTTGCTGGCTTTTAATTACGGTAGTTCTTGTGATAATCCTTTTAATTGTTGGATTTGCGATAGCAGGAAGCGTGTATAATATTTTTGGACATTCGGGATATTATCACTATTACATGTAAGAAAATACAACCAGAATCTAAGAAAATAAAATTGACCCGGGGGTATCTTAAGATGCCGCCGGGCGTTACATGTTGGAAACGGAAAGGATGAAGAAAAATGTTTTTAATTGTTGGACTTGGAAATCCGGGAACGGAATATGCAGCGACGAGGCATAATATTGGGTTTGATATGGTGACCTATCTGAGTGATAAATATGGAATTGCACTTCGCAGTAAAGAAGGAAAAGCAATTGTTGGAAAAGGAGCGATTGAAGGGCAGAGGGTCATGCTTGTGCAGCCGCAGACGTATATGAATCTGAGTGGAGAGAGTGTGCGTGCACTCATGGATTATTACAAGCTGACGACGGATGAAATCGTGATTATTTACGATGATATCAGCATGCCGGTCGGACAGGTGAGGATTCGCCCAAAAGGAAGTGCGGGCGGGCACAATGGAATCAAAAGCATTATTGCACATCTGGGAACGCAGGAATTTCCGAGAATTAAAATTGGCGTGGGGGCAAAACCGGAAAATGGAGATTTGGTAAAACATGTGTTGGGACGTTTTAGCAAAGAAGATGATGCAAAAATCCGCGATGTGTTTGCATTGGCAGAAGAGGGACTTCTGGCCATTTTGCAGGAAGATGTAAAGGCGGCAATGAATGCGGTAAATGGAAAGAAAGTAGGAGAGTAAACGGTGGAGACATTATTAGCACCCCTTCGTGAAATGGAGGAATATACCCAATTAAGGCTTGCGGTTGATAAGGGGGAGACTCCGGTTACCGTAGTGGGCGGTATGGAAGCACAGAAGTGTCATATGATTTACGGCATGGAAGATTTGGCTGACGTCTGCCTAATTGTCACGTACAACGAAATCCGTGCCAGAGAGCTTTTAGAGGATTATCGTTTGTATGATAAAAATGTGATGTATTATCCGGCGAAGGATTTGATTTTCTATAGCGCAGACGTCCACGGAAGTGCTATTGTAGCAGAGCGGTTAAAGGCAATTCAGGCGCTTGCCGGAGACAAACCTGTGACTATTATCACGACGATTGATGCGGGTATGGATGCCTGTGTACCTTATGAAAAATATGAAAGCCAGCGGATTCGGATTGAACCGGGTGATTTGCTTGATTTAGAAGAGATGCAGCATAAACTTTCCGCAATGGGATATGCAAATGTTTCCCAGGTGGAAAGTGAAGGCGAATTTTCGGTAAGGGGCGGGATTATAGATATTTATCCGTTGACTGAGGAGTGCCCGTGCCGAATTGATTTGTGGGATGATGAAGTTGATACGATTCGCCGGATTGATGTGGAGAGCCAGCGTTCCGTGGAAGACCTTTCGGAAATCGAAATTTACCCGGCGGCAGAAGTGTTTATGACCGAAGATACCGCGGTGAGAGGCCTTAGGGAAATACGGCTTGATATGGAAAAGACCGTAAAAGAGTTAAAAGAGCAGGGGAAAAATGAAGAAGCAGCAAGACTTCGCCAGAACATTGAGAGTTTTGAGGAAACATTTCATGCTTATCACGGCATGGTAAATCTTGAAAGTTATATTTTGTATTTTGAAAAGCACGTCGTTTCCTTTTTTGATTATTTTGTTCATCGAAAAACGCTTGTTTTTCTTGATGAGCCGGCGCGTTTAATAGAGCGTGCGGAGACGGTGGAATATGAGTTTCGAGAGAGCATGAGTACGAGATTGGAAAAGGGATATATTCTGCCCCGACAGATGGACATTTTGTATTCTTTGCCGGAAGTGATGAAACGGCTGCAGGACAATCCGCTTGTTTTGCTGACGACTCTTGATACGCCGATTTCCGATTTGACCGTGAAGCACAAATTTTTTATTTCTGTGCAGGCGGCACCTTCCTATAACAATAATTTTTCGATGCTGGCAAAGGATTTACAGCGGTTTAAGAAAAACGGATACCGTGTGCTTTTGCTGTCCGGGTCGGAGACAAGAGGGCGCAGACTGTGTGAGGATTTGCAGGATTTTGATTTGACGGCATCTTATGAAGGAAATTTTGAGCGTGAAATCATGCCGGGAGAAATCATGGTGGCAAGAGGAAATCTGCGAAGAGGATTTGAGTATCCCACGCTTCGTTTTGTCGTTGTCACAGAAGGTGATATTTTCGGCGCAAAGAAAAAGAAAAAACGAAAAGTAAAGCAGTATAATGGTGCTGCGATTCACAGTTTTAACGACTTAAAAATCGGTGATTATGTAGTTCATGAAAATCATGGCCTTGGCATTTATCAGGGAATTGAAAAAATTGAAAAAGACCATGTGACAAAAGATTATCTCAAGGTGGCGTATGCGGCAGGAAGTAATTTGTATGTGCCTGCGACGTCGCTTGAAGTGCTGCAAAAATATGCGGGAAGTGATGCCAAAGTTCCAAAGCTGAACCGATTGAATTCGCCGGAATGGAAAAAGACGAAAACGAGGGTGAAAGGTGCGGTTAAGGAGATTGCCGGGGATCTTGTCGAATTGTATGCCAAGAGGCAGGCAAAAAAAGGTCATTGTTTTGAAAAAGATACGGTCTGGCAGAAAGAATTTGAAGAACTTTTCCCGTATGAGGAAACGGAAGACCAGTTAAAGGCAATTGAGGCGACAAAGGCAGATATGGAAAGCAGCCGCATTATGGACCGTTTGATTTGCGGCGATGTTGGCTATGGCAAGACAGAGATTGCGATTCGTGCCGCGTTTAAGGCGGTGATGGATGGCTGCCAGGTTGCCTTTTTAGTGCCGACAACGATTCTCGCGGCACAGCATTACAATACTTTTTCACAGCGCATGAGAGATTACGGAATTAACGTGGAATTATTATGCCGTCTGCGAACACCGTCGGAGCAGAAAAAAACGATTGAGGGTTTGAAAAAGGGCAGTGTTGATATTGTCATTGGAACTCACAGGCTTCTAAGCAAAAGTGTTTCTTATAAGAATCTGGGACTTTTGATGATTGACGAGGAACAGCGGTTTGGTGTGACGCACAAAGAAAAATTAAAGCAGATGAAAAATGATATTGATGTGCTGACGCTGACGGCGACACCAATTCCGAGGACCCTTCATATGAGTTTGGTTGGAATCCGCGATATGAGTGTTTTGGAGGAGCCGCCGGTAGACCGTATGCCGATTCAGACATTTGTTATGGAAAAAAGTGAGCCGATTGTAAGAGAAGCCATTTTACGAGAAATCGGAAGAGGCGGTCAGGTGTACTATGTATACAATCGTGTTGGCAATATGGATATTGTGGCAAATGAAATTGCGAAACTTGTGCCGGAAGCGGTGGTTGCCTTTGCCCATGGACAGATGAATGAACGTGAACTGGAGCGGACGATGTTTCGGTTTGTTGAGGGTGAGATTGATGTTTTGGTAGCGACTACGATTGTGGAAACCGGGCTTGATATTCCGAATGTAAATACGATTATTATTGAGGATGCAGACAGGCTTGGACTGTCCCAGCTTTACCAGTTACGCGGACGTGTGGGAAGAAGTAACCGCACGGCTTATGCATTTCTCCTTTATAAACGGGACAAATTGCTAAAAGAAGTGGCAGAAAAACGTCTGGCGGCGATTAAGGAGTTTACGGAACTTGGTTCGGGATTCCGCATTTCCATGAGGGATTTGGAAATACGAGGGGCAGGTAATCTTTTGGGTGCAAGCCAGCATGGACACATGGAAGCAGTCGGGTATGATTTGTACTGCAAAATGCTCAATGAAGCGGTGAAAAAGTGCAAAGGAGAAGAAGTGCCGGAGGAAGAATATGAAACGAGTGTCGAAATAAAGGTTGACGCATTTATTCCGGTCAGTTATATTAAAAATGAATTCCAAAAACTGGACATTTATAAAAGAATTGCGGAACTTGAGACGGAAGACGAAAAAACAGACATGATTGATGAGTTGGTTGACCGTTTTGGTGAGCCGCCAAAGAGTGTAATGAATCTTTTGAATATTGCCATTTTGAAAGCGAAGGCGCATGAAGCGTTTATTATGGAGGTGGCAAGTAAAAAAGAGCAGCTTCAGTTTGCGATGTATCCACAGGCGAAAATTGATGTGGAAGGAATTCCTAAACTCATCGCATCGATGGGGAGAAAACTTCGTTTTGTGCCGGGGGCAAAACCATATTTTGTTTATCAATATACGGGTAATGTGCTTTCGGAGGCGGAGAAAATAGTAGATGAAATTCGTGCACTTAGCATATCAAATAAAGAATGAGGAGGAACGATATGAAACAATTTATTTTGGCAATACTAGTATGTGTCAGCATGTGTATTGGTGTTGTTGGATGCGGAAGCGAGGCGGTGGAGGAAACAAGCTCTTCCGAGCGTGCGGCATCGGTATCAAATAGTAACTTAAAAGAGGATTCTTCCGTTATTGCAGTAGGAAAGACGACAGTTTCTTATAAGGAATACAAGACCTACTATTATTTTATGAAGAATCAGTATGAGAGTATTTTAGGAACCGATATTTGGAAGTACAATAAAGCGGTAAAGGATAAGTCTGTCGGACAGGAAGCAATTGAGTCGGTGCTTCGCCAGATTATTCAGGTAAAGGTAATTGGCAAAGAGGCTGCTATCGAGAAGGTGCAGCTTGCAACGGATGAAAAGGAAGAGGCAGATTACCGGGCAAAGACGGTGTTTGATTCGATTCCGGCGAAGGACAAGCAGACGCAGGGAATTGAATTAAAGGTACTTTCTAAAATTTTCGAGGAAAACAAACTGGCGCAGAAAATGTACAATGTACAGATGGGAAAACTCAAAATTGATTATGCGGCCAATACACTTTCGGCGGCAAAGGTGGAATTGATTTATCAGGCAGCGAACGCGAAAAATAAGGAAACTGTGAAAAATACGATGTCGCGGATTTTGAGTGAAGTGACAAGCTCACAGAATAGTTTTTACACGGTGGCAAAAAACAAAACACAGGCAGATGCGATTGAGTATGTAATTGGAAATCAGGACAGCCGTACTAATCTTGCAAAAGCTGTTGTCAGCCTGAAAAAGAATCAGACATCTGCTCTTATTGAGGAAAAAGACGGTTTTTATATTGCGCATTGTATTCAGACCAATTCAGCGGCGTTGCAGCAGCAGTACCGGAATCAGCTTGTGTCTGAAAAACAGACGGAAAGTTTTCAAAAGACATACAAAACGTGGTCAGATAAATTTGATGTGAAAGTAAGTAAAGCGTTATTAGCAGCAAATTAAGTGCTGCCACAGACAGAAGGAGCATAGGTTATGAAAAGAAGCAGTGGTGTTTTGCTTCCGGTTGCCAGCCTCCCTTCCAAGTATGGGATTGGCTGTTTTGACCGGTGTGCTTATGATTTTGTAGACCAGTTGGTGAAGGCGGGTCAAAGTTACTGGCAGATTCTGCCGATGGGACCGACCGGCTATGGAGATTCGCCATATCAGGCATTTTCTACTTTCGCCGGAAATCCGTATTTTATTTCACCGGATGACCTTGTGAAAAAAGGATACTTAACCGAGAATGACTGCATTCGCGCCGCCGAAGGAACGAGTGGTAAAGAAGTACACTATGATGTGTTGTTTCAGAAGCGGCTTGGTCTGTTACGGAAGGCATATGCAAACAGTAGTATTGAAGCGGATGTTTCTTATCAGGCGTTTGTGCAGAAAAATTCTGAGTGGCTTGCTGATTATGCCTTGTTTATGGCAATTAAAGATAATAAGTCCGGAAAAAGTTATTTGGAGTGGGAGGACGCTATTAGGCTTCGTTCGCCGGAGGCAATGGTGTCTTATCGAAACCGTTTGCTGGAAGATGTTAATTTTTACCAATTTGTTCAGTATGAATTTTATACTCAATGGGCGGCGTTGAAAAAATATGCCAATGACAAAGGGATTTCAATTATTGGGGATATTCCGATTTATGTTGCCTTAGACAGTGCGGATACCTGGGCACATCCGGAATTGTTCCAATTTGATGAAAATGGACTGCCGACGGCAGTTGCGGGATGTCCGCCGGATGCATTTTCTGCAACCGGGCAGCTATGGGGAAATCCATTGTACCGCTGGGATGTTCACAAGAATCAGGGGTATTCGTGGTGGATTTCAAGAATTAAAACGTGTTACGAGTTGTATGATATGCTCCGCATTGACCATTTTCGAGGCTTTGATGAATATTATGCGATTCCGTATGGAGATGCAACCGCAGAATTTGGTGAGTGGGAAAAAGGTCCGGGCATTGAGTTGTTTGAGACTTTGGAGAATCAAATGGGAAAACTTCCGATTCTTGCTGAGGATTTGGGATTTTTGACTGATTCGGTCCGCAAACTTTTGGCGGATTCCGGTTTCCCTGGGATGAAAGTGTTACAGTTTGCATTTGATTCCAGAGAGGACAGCGATTATCTGCCGTATCATTATGACAGAAATTCGGTCGTTTATACCGGAACGCATGATAATGCGACAACGTATAGTTTTTTTGATGAGTTAAAAAAAGAGGATAAGGATGTGGCACTTCGCTATATGAACCGCAGCCGGTTTACCTCGAAGAAAAAATTGACATGGGATTTGATTGCGCTGGCGATGGGAAGTGTTTCGGATCTTTGCATTATTCCTGCACAGGATTATCTGTGTCTGCCAAATTCGGCAAGAATAAATACACCATCGACACTTGGCGGCAACTGGAAATGGCGAATGGCCGGTGGCGTGTTTGATGATAAACTTTGTGAAAAAATCAGAAAAATGACGAAATTATATGGCAGACTCAAAGGACAATCGGCGAGTGCTGATATTCATTAGGCAGTGTCTGATTGTATTTGTGACAAAAGACTTGCCGGTATAAATCGGAAGCGAGTAAGTCCTTTGCGAAGAGTTTTTTTGCAGTATCGTCCATTTTTGGCACATCAAAGGCAAGTTTTGTGAGAATCTGACAAGAAGCATTTTCTTTTTGTGAAAGCAGGGAAGATGCTTCTTTTTTCATGCCTAAAACACGCAGATACGGCATAACCGGTTCTTCTTTTTCGATGTCAAACAGGCACTGAAAGAAGCTGCGCTTGATTCGTCCGGTTGTGAGGGACGGATTTTTAATTGTCTTTACGAATTCATTTATCTCCCGGTATTTTGGCAATTCATTCCGGATGCGGTCAGACAAATCCGGCGTAATATCTTTTATCCGGCACAAATCTTTTGCGGTTAAAAGAGAGTAGCCAATCAGGGATGAAAAATCGCTTAGCGAAAGGTTTTCCTTTTCCCCGGCTTTGCGAATTTGTTTGCGCAGAAAAGTAGCAGAAGGAAAATCGGAGAGTGCCGGTGTGTCATTGTCATGGTATCCCTGCCCCTCGCGCCGTATGGTAAAAGGTTTAATTTTAGAATGAAGCTTTTGCAGGGCGACGCAGTATTCTAAGCCAAGAATGTTGTTTGGCGAGTCCCAGGTTTCTGTCGGCAGTCCGGATTCAGCAGCCAAGGCAAGTGAGCGGGCTTTTGGATAGAGAATACCTTGTTTTACGAAATGTTTCACGCGCGTGCGGTAGGAATCGGGTTCATCGCAAAGAAAGGAGGCGGCCTGCAAAAGAGGGGTGAGGTCACCGGTTTCCGTGCCAAAACATAAATGCGTGACAAATGGAAGAGCGTTCAGCGCAAGAATGCCGCCCATGGCAAAATCACCGGCGCTTGATAGACCGAACCGAACCGGCAGTTCAAAAATGAGGTCGGCACCGCCCAAAAGTGCTTCTTTTGTGCGGGTGTATTTGTCAAAAATGGCAGGTTCACCACGCTGGACAAAATCACCGTTCATTACGACAACGGCGAATTCTGCACCACATTGTTCCTTTGCTTTTTGAATCTGATAGGCATGTCCCTTATGAAAGGGATTGTATTCTGCTATAATTCCTACTACATTCATATGATTGCCTCGCTTATTCTAAGATTTCTTTTACTTTTTTGGCAAGTGCTTCGGCAAGTGCCAGATGTCCTTCTTTTGTTAAGTGAAGACTGTCTTCTTTTGATGGCAGGGTGACTTTTGCGGCATCTAAAAATGGAATGTCCAGTTGTCTTGCAACTTCTTCAAGTGCACCGCCAAGTTCATGCGAAATTGCAATGGAAGATGGCGGAAAGCTTGCTGCAAAGTCGGAATCTGCCATGTTATCGCCCAAATAAATCGGGCTTACTAACAGAACCGGAGCCTCGCTTACCATTAGGATTGTTTGGCATACTTTGGCGAGACTTCCTGCAATTTTTTCGACGGAAGGCGAGAAATAAACTTTCATGTCATTGCTTCCTAACATAAGAATTGTTAAATCCAATGGCTTATGCGAGTCTAAGCAGGGGATCAGACAGTCCATTCCGTTTTTGTATGGTTCAAAGGGGTCATCAAAGGAAGAGGTTCTGCTGTTTAGTCCTTCCTCGATAATCCGGTAGTCACTGCCGAGTAATTTGGCAAGAATACCGGTATAGCGTGTATCGTCATCATAGCGTCCGCCACCGGGAATGTATCCGTGTGTGTTTGAATCGCCATAGCATAAAATGTGTTTCATAACAGTCTCCTTTTTGTGCGGTTGAGTTTATTTTACAATGAAAGGGGGGCGGGTTTCAAGCGGAGATTTTATATCTTTTTGGTATTCCTGCGCCGATCCCGCTGATAAACACGCGGGATACCAAAAAGATATAAAATCTCTGCTGTGTGAGGGAAGATGGGGTGGTTTAGCCGGGGGATTTTGGCTGGGGTGTCTAAAACAACGCTTTTGTCTTGATATGAGGTAAAGGGTTGCATATTTTTCTTGTTTTGCGACGTTTTTAGGCGTATTGCGACACAAAAGCAACTCTTTTTGGTTGAGAGATAGCGTTGCATTGGGAATGGAAGTTTTTTGTGTGCATGCAACGTTTTTGGACTTTGGAGACAATTTGCGTTGCATGAAGCAAGTTGCCGGGCTCGCTGGTGCGCCAAGAAATCTTCTAATCTGTCGCCTCACAAGCTGCGCCATGCAACCTCGCAGGCAAAGCCTGCTCGGTCACGGGCTTTGCTAAAATATAAATATTTAATTTGCAAGAATTGTTTGCTGTCTGAAATCCAGCCGACAAAACTTGTTATGCTCTTGTTGCTTTCAGATATGCAAGATGAGGTATCCATGATTTTCTGGCATCCGGCAAATCTCCTGTGTACCCAATCTCTAAGGAATCCCCTTTCTGCAATGCTGTTTTATCGACAGTTTTTCCGTTTAACGTGATGGCAACATTTGCACCAATTGACTGATACGAAATGGAGTAGGTTACACCGGATGAATCTTTTGTGTTTACCAAAATCCATGTGTCGGTATTGTTTTGCAGTACATTTTTAATATACAGATTAGTCAGACTTTTGACCGCACTGTCATTTGTGTTGGTGTTTGTATTTGCTGAAGTGTCCGGTGTTGACTTGTTGCCGGAATTTGATTTATCTGTTTGCTTTTTTTTGACTTTTACTGTTACTTTGCAAATATATTTTTTCTTCTTGATTTTTGCAATTACTTTAGCCTTTCCTTTTTTCTTTGCTTTTACGATTCCCTTTTGGGAAACTGAGATTATCTGTGGTTTATTTACGGACCATTTACATTTTTTCTTAGTCCCTTTTAGTTTTAATTTTACTTTTGTTCCTGTGTACATGGTAATACTGGTTTTGTTCAACTTGCTCTTTGATTTTGCACTTGTTTTCCAAGGGGTAAGCATGGAAAATAACATGAGTAAACTTAAACAAGACAAAATAATACGCTTCATATTTTCAATTCTCCTTTCAGTCAAAATAGCCATTTTGGTTAAGCCAAGTCGTAATACCATTATCAAGTTGGACAGAAAATATAGAACGGTCGTTTGCATTTCCAAAAGTTATGCCAATGGCATATCCACCTGGGAGATATAATGGTGAGCCACTCTGTCCCGGCATGCAGTAGTTGTTGGAGTCAATAACACAGTCATCGATAGAGTTAATTGTGCTTGTTGATTTATACAAGTACCATTATTGTATCCAAACTCGGCTTTAATAGAGTTAAAGTATTTTCCGTTTGAGTTTAGCAAACAGTGACCTGCTGTTGCGCATAGTTTATTCCATAGTTCATAGCCTGTTCCTAAAGTGACATATCCGGGTGAATCTGGAAATGTCATTGTTAATTTACAGATTGAATAATATGGGAAAGAATTAATTTGTGATGAACTTACTTTAATTCTATTATCTGGTAAATAGGAATATAAACTTGTACCTGTAGTATTGACATCACTCGTGAAATTAGTATTTAGTAGTTTGGTCGGTGTATTAACGCTTTTTACCTTATAACGTTGTATCAGCTTTTCGTCTGGCTTTTGCGGTTTATAATTCATTTTTTTTGGAACTTTTTCGTAGGAATCTCATTCTTATCGTAATATGTAGTTTCCTTCTTCTGGAAGTCATAGTAAGCAATAAATTCACCCTTTAAACCAGCCGGTTTTTCATGCTCCTTAACTTTGTAGATTTTAGCGCTGCATACGGTGGGCTGTGTAATGAACTGTGCGCATAAAAAATACGATAGAGCAAAACACATTAACGCCCTTAATAAAATACCTTTACTATTTTTCGTAATAAACCCTTACATGATAATGAGGCAATGAATTATCATGCTTTCCTTTTTTTGTATCAATGGTTAAATACGGTTCGCGAACCATTGCGTTTATTTGCATCTATACAAAATTTATTCGAAACACCCCCCTTTTTTATGACTGTTTTGAAAAATAAACATAGTGAAAAAAACACGTACAAGATTAACATAACTTAATATTACATCATTAGAGATTATATTGCAATGGGAAAATGTCAAGTTTTGTAAAAAAATGTTGCGTTGTTACGCCATGCAACCTTTTTTATGTTTTTTGGGGGAAAGGGTTGCAATTTTTCTTGTTTTGCGATGTTTTTAGGCGAATCACGACACAAAAACAACTCTTTTTTGCTGATTTGAGAGATTGCGTTGCATTGGGAATGGAAGTTTTTTGTGTGCATGCAACGTTTTTGGACTTTGG
>OGZG01000076.1_pt1 | contig 56572 bp, 30 predicted proteins | sample 1576781 | NCBI WGS metagenome assembly OGZG01 (sample SAMEA3541502, study PRJEB24748) | human gut metagenome | biome: human gut; feature: human-associated habitat; material: faeces | place: China | collected 2012 | reverse complement strand
CATAAGTAACTTGGTTGCCGTTTTCAGTTTTATTAACTGTTACGGAGTTATCGTTAGAAGTTACTACTGTACGAGCATCTTTCAATTGTTTTACGTTAACTGCATCAGTATCGTTTACGCCTGCTTTCACATTAGTAATGTTCAAGTTACCAGCGTTGATACCAGTTTTAAGAACAGATGGACCACCAGAGATAGTCAAACCACCGTTGTTAACAACAGTATCACCAATAGTTAAGGAACCAGATGGAGTCAAGTTTACGTTGTTGTTAAGATCGTATTTAACTACGCCATCAGCAGCTACGGAAGCTGTTGTGTTGGAACCATTTGTGAAGTTCAAACCTTTATCCAATGTAACTTTTTGGTCGTTAGAGCCGTTCGCTTTGTATGTCAAAGGAATTTGTTTAGCAGCTTTATCGCCATCGAATGTTACTTGGTAAGTTGTGTTGTGATTTGCTTCGTCTTGTACAGGTGTAACAGTGATTGGGTTATTGCTATTGTTTGCATTGTTAACAGTCACTGCTTCACGAGCTGCATCTTTTACAGCATTACGGGAAACATTTACTTCGTATTTAGCGTTTGCATCACCAGTTTGTTTGCCGTCAGCCACAGTAATGTCAGCGATGTTAGTGTCGCCTGCTGCAGCAGATTTTTTAACTACACTTTCAACAGCAGCTTTGTCGCCTGTAGGCAAGTTGCTCAAGTCGATCTTAGCTGTTTTGTTCACTGCATTATCATTGCCATCAACATATTCCAATGTAACTGTTTTATCAGCGTTCACTGTATATGTTTTGTCTTTGATATGAATGTCGTTAGCTTTGGAGATACGTTTAACATCGCCAATGTTAGCTGCGTTATTGATCACATCACCACCAGATTTAAGGTTAGTGATGTTGTTGTCGCCCATATTCACATTACCGCCATCGAATTTGAATTCGTTGCCGCCGATTGTGAAAGTAGCAGGGCCTTCGTTTTTAATAGTCTTGATGTTAGTCAAGTCACCAGCTAAACCGAATTCAACTTTAGCGCCATCTTCAGTGTTAGATTGTTTTACAGTCAAGTTTTTACCTGCTGCCATTTCAACTGTTTTACCATCAGTAATAGTTTTTGCAGTTGTTGCGGAGTCAGCAGTTGTATTACCAGTGGATTTCACATTCCATACGGATTGTGCAGCACCTGGAGCTACATGCAAGTCATAAGTAACTTGGTTGCCGTTTTCAGTTTTATTAACTGTTACGGAGTTATCGTTGGAAGTTACTACTGTACGGGAATCTTTCAACTGTTTAACGTTAACTGCATCAGTATCGTTTACACCAGCTTTCACATTAGTAATGTTCAAGTTACCAGCGTTGATACCAGTTTTAGTTACGGATGGGCCACCTGTAATTGTTAAGCCACCATTATTAAGAATAGTGTCGCCAATTTTTAAGGAACCATTTGGAGTCAAGTCGATGTTGTTGGACAATGCATATGTGTAAGTATGTTCGCCAGTTGCAGCATCGATATTTTGTTTTACAGTCAAGTTATCGCCTGCAGCATAGGAAACAGTTTTACCATTGCCAACAGCTGTAACAGCGTGGTTACCAACTACATTGCCTTTAGCGTCAGTGGAGAAGGAGTAACCGTCTTTGATTTGATCAGCCAAACCGGACAAGTCGATTTTCGCAACTGTACCAGCTTGGTTAGCACCGTTACCATCATTATATTTCAATGTTACGGATTTGCTTGCTGCATCGTAAGCGTAAGATGTAGTAGTTTCACCTTGACGATCAGAGGATGTTGGAGCAATGTGCAAGTCGTTAGCTTTAGAAATACGTTTTACATCGCCAATGTTAGCTGCATTGTTATTTACATCGCCACCAGATTTAAGGTTAGTGATGTTTTGGTCACCCATGTTGATAGGGCCATTTGTGATGTTAATGGAGTTAGGACCAAATTCCATTTTTGGACCATTTGTAGTATTGGAAATGGAATTGATATTAACTAAATCTTTATTCACATCGTATTTAACAACGCCTTCAGCATCTACAGAAGCTGTTGTGTTTTTACCATTTGTGAAGTTCAAACCTTTATCCAATGTAACTTTTTGTTCGTTTGTGCCATTCGCTTTGTAAGTCAAAGGAATTTGTTTAGCAGCTTTGTTGCCATCGAATGTTACTTGGTATGTAGTGTTATGATTTGCTTCATCTTGTACAGGTGTAACAGTGATAGGGTTGTTAGTTGTGTTTGTAGTATTTACAGTTACTGCTTCACGAGCTGCGTCTTTTACGTCGTTACGGGATACGTTTACTTCGTAAGTTGCGCCTGCATCACCGAAGTTTTCACCAGCTTTAGGTGCAACTTTAGCGATGTTTTTGTCGCTAGAACCAGCTACATCTGCTTTAGCTTGTACTTTTTCAGTAGAAGCTGCAGTAGGTTTTACGTTGTTAACATCTACAGTATATACAGTTTTTGTGCTGCCATCTGCATTTTGAATTACATTGCTTGTTACTTTCGCAGCATTTTTACCTTCTACTACAACAGTGCTGTTCAATTTATTTTTAGCGTTGTCGGACAAGTCAGCTACTACATTGGAACCAGAAGCAGTTGTTTTAATGTACTCACCATTGTTAGCACCTACAACGCCGAAGCTCAAGCCGCCTTGTTTGTTCAATTTTTGAAGATCAGTAGCGCCTGTGTTACCAGTCAAACCAACTGTGTTATTGAAACCGTTATTTACAATTTTCAATTGTTCTTCAGTAGCAGCACGACCTTTTTTAGCGAAGTCAGGAGCATCCAAAGTTACGTTAGTTAAACCAGTGATATCACCAACTTTAGCATTCAAGTTAATGTTGTGATCGCCTGCTACGTTTACAGTTTGGTTACCACCGAATACAACTTTGCCGTCGCCATCTTTGTTTGTGATGGATGTAATGTCAGTTAAATCACCTTCAACGTCTACTTTGAAAGTTTTAACGCCATTTACGTCACGGTGAGAAGCAGTTGTGTTCTTACCGTTTTCCATGTCGATAGCTTCTTTAGCAAGGTTTTTAATTACAGTCTTACCACCATTGTTGATGTTGGAAAGATCTTGTTTAGCAATACCTGTGATAACAGCAGTTTCGTTAGGAACGTCTTTGTTGTTACCATCAAGGTAAGTCATAGTTACTTTGCCGTTATTATCTACTGCGTATTCACCTGGTTTGATATGACGTTCGTCAGCACGAACTTGCTTCAATTGGCTAACATTAACAGCATCATTATCGTTTACACCAGCTTTTACATTTGTAATATTCAAATCGCCAGCGTTGATACCAGTTTTTGTAATGGAAGGGCCACCATTGATAGTCAAACCATTATCTGTAATGTTTGTATCACCGATTTTTAAAGAACCATCTGGAGTCAAATCAACATTTTTATTTAATGCAAATTCAACTTGTGCATTACCATCTTTGTTGGTTTGTTTGATGGTCATGTTTTTGCCGGCTTGCATTTCAACAGTTTTACCGTCTTTGATTTCTTGAACGCCAGCGGAACCTTGTGCAACCTTACCTTCTGTAGCAGAAGATTTAACGTTGAAGGAGCTCATATCGCCAGTTTTCAAACCGCTCAAGTCGATAACTGCTTTAGGGCCATTTACAGTTTTACCATTACCATCTTGGTATGTTAATGTAACTTTTTTGTTAGCGTCTACAGTATATTCAGCTACGTTATTGTTTGTGCCTGCTGTAGGAGCCACGTGCAAGTCATTCGCTTTAGAAATACGAACAACATCGCCAATATTAGCAGCATTATTAATTACATCGCCACCAGATTTAAGGTTAGTAATATTGTTACCACCAAGATCTAGGTTACCACCAGTGATGCTGATGTTGTCACCACCAAAGTGCATTGTAGGGCCACCATTGTTAGTAATGGAAGTAATGCCACCAAGATCGCTATTCAAAGAGTATGTATATGTTTGTTCACCAATGGATTGGTTAATGTCTTGTTTAACTGTTAAGTTCTTACCAGCTGCATAGTTAACAGTTTGACCGCTTTCAACTTTAGTTGCTGTAGCAGTACCATCTAATTTACCACCGTTAGCTTTAGCATTTGTTAAGAAGTCATATTTAGCAGCAGTATCAGCAGCGTTGATTGTGTAAGTAGTTTTACCGTCTTTCACAGATGTATCAACAGTTACATTTCTACCAGCTTTTACCAAGTTAGTGTCATCGAATTTCAAAGTTAATTTGGAATCCTTACCACCATCATCGCTAGCAGCTACAGATACACGACCTTCACCACGAACGTTCAATTTACCGCCGTCAGTCAAGAAGTCACTAGAACCAGTGTTACCAGTTACAGCAACACCAACGTTTTTCAATTGAGCTACGTTAACAGCATCAGTGTCTGCAGTACCAGCAGCAAGACCTGTCAATTGACGAGTCAATGTTTTACCATTACCGATGGATACAGCAGCTGTAGTAGCTGTTTGTACATTACCTTGTAAGTTAGTATATTTACGAGTATGTAAATCAGATGGATTGTAGCCAAGAACGCCTTTATCTGTTGTTGTAACAGAAGAGGAACCAAGAGCTACACCGTTAGCAATGTTAGCTTCAGTTTCATTACCTAAAGCTATTGTAGCTTCAGCATTTGCTTTAGATTTACGACCTAATGCAACACCATATTTACCGCCTGCACGAGAAGCTGGGCCTTCAGCAATAGCAGATTCACCAGATGCTTGAGATTGCATACCAATAGCAATAGCATTTACACCAGATGCTATAACACGATCAGAAGTTTTACCACTTTGACCGATAGCAATGGAGTTATTACCAGATGCATCAGCACGAGCACCTAATGCTGTTGCACCAGATCCAGTAGCATGTGTATCTCGACCGATAGCAATTGTATCTAAGTGAGTTGCAGTATTGTCTCGGCCAATAGCGATTTGGGAGTTTTCATTACGAGTTTCAGGATCATTTGCACCACCATTTGTGGAGTCAGTTAAGTTATTTTTACCGATGGAGATACCACCCATTGTTTTAGCATTATTAGATTGACCTAATGTAATTGTGTCTGCTACATGGGATGTATTTTCAGAACCAATCGCAACGGAGTTTTGACCCAATGCATTTTCTTTGTAACCAGCGGCAAAAGATCCAGGACCAGCAGAATTGGAATATACACCCATAGCAGCAGATTCTCTACCAGTTGCACTAGAATAGTTACCAACTACTGTAGAGTATGCACCTGCATTTTTAGGTGCTGTTTGCCAAGTACCTTTTGTGTAGTCAACGTTGTTATAGGAACCGATTGCAATGGCACTTTGTGCATTAGCATTACTTACGTTACCAATAGCTACCGTTGCCGCACCAGCTGCTCTGTTGCCAGCACCAATAGCAGTGGAAGCACCGCCGCTAGATTCGTTTTGATTACCAACAGCTAAACCAGAATTACCATAAGCTTGGTTATTTGCACCAAGAGCCGTAGTACCATCTTCATTATCAGTTCTATTTTGGTAACCTACAACGATAGAATTAACGCCAACACTGTTAGCAGGTTTAGCATTAGCATGAATATCAATTCGGCTACCTTCTGTATTAATACTGCCATCGGAGCTAACTATTGCGTGAGCTGGGTTACCAGCAACTGCACCACCAACAAGTGCCAAGCCAGCCAATACGCTAGCTAATACTTTTTTCTTGCCGTTATTATTTTTAGCAGTTTCAGGTACTACTACGTAGCAGCCTTTAGATTTGCTATAAACGACTTTAAAAACCTTATTCATAGAAACTATGAACCCCTTTCTCTCTTATAAAGAAAACACTAAATGCCTTATTCATACATTTTTTGTTTCATGAATGGTTTATGACACACGTTCACATACTATTCATTAAGATATTAATATGATAACAATTTATAAACTAATTGTAAATAGAAATTCCCAAAATAATTAAAATAAATTTTATATTTCTAAACAAAATAAACCGAATTTTCTAGATATGAGAAAATATCTCCACATCCGCATAAAACAAGGCTTTTCTTTATAATGGTTTTATATATAATATAATACATTATATATATAAGACTATAAAACGGATCAATCTAGTTTATATTTACATTATATTTGAATATCTTATACAAGATCATCTTCATCTTAGATATATAAACATTCTAAATTAGATGAAGTTTAAATACAGCAAAAAAGCGTTTCTTCATAAACGTGTAGAAAAAGGTAGTTAATATAATCAGTCTATTATTTTATAATTGTTTATATTTGCACAATTATAGAGTCATATTATAGAGTCATATTATAGAGTCATATACGTATAGAAAACAATCCATAAACACAAAAAAACAACGCCATCCTTTCGGATGGCGTCGTTTTGCATAAGGATTGTGTGCCCTAGTCGGGGGCCAGGGTACATCAAGGCCCTCAAACAATCGCCGTATGAGGGCCATATGTAATTGTTCATTATATACACTGTGCGTCACACATCATCTTCCTAATTCATTGTATATCGTTTATGCCGAGCTCTCAGTGTGTTAATGATTTATTGTTAAGTTTACAAACCTTATTATTGAATCGCAGCGCGCAAGTCTACTTTTTTAGTTTCTTGGTTAGCTGGACGATTGATCGCTTCACGAAGATCTACAGTGTGTTCATCTTGAACAGTAGGTTCTTCACTAGCTTTATTTTTTACAGTTTGTTTAGCTGCGAACCAGATTGTTTCGTTCATGTAGTGACGAAGTTCTTCGTTAGAAACGTTTTCTTGGTCTTTAGCCATTACATCCAAAATAGCATCTTCTAATGCTTGTGCTTCATCGTCAGTCATAGGACCGCCAACTTCTTTTTGTTTTTGGATGATTTCGTTAATACGATCTGTCATGCCACGCAATACATTGTAACCATAGCTGTTAGTGAAGCCATCTTCTTTATTGTATTTAGGCATTTCAAAGTATTCGTATTCGTTTTTATTACGGTTTTCACCATTCCAGTTCAAGAACACTTCTTGACCATGTACACGACCGATGGAATGTGTACGGAAGTAGTCAGCATAGTTGTGTTTGTCATAGGAATGTAACCATTTTTTCTCAGCTTTAGTCATACGCTCATGGTTTTCGTATTTCACTTTAGCTTTTGCGATGTTGATCTCCGCATTTTGCCAAGCTTTTACATAGTCATGAACAGCAGACACTGTTTGTGGACTAGCCACTGGAACCAATACTACATTGCCCAATGCTGGAGCAGATACTGGGTTACGTAAAATTAGGTTATCGTCATATGTTGGAGCGGATTGTGCACCTACAACGCCTGTAGAAATAACAAGAGCCGCTGCACAAGCAAGTAATGTAGATTTTTTCATTCTATATTCCTCTTTTCTATCGTTAGATTATGGTGAAAGTATCTCTCACGCGTTTCACGTTCATATTTAAAAGCATTATTTTCATAAACAATAGGGAGAGGTAAGCGCTACGCTAGGTAGCGCATACCTTCCTTTGTTCATTCAGTTCTTACACTCACAAATGATTACATACCAAGTTTTGCCATCATAGCAGCAATTTGAGCTTTCATTTGTTCGTTTTCAGCTTTCAAATCAGATACTTCTGTTTTTAATCCAGCGTTTTGTGCTTTAACGGAAGCCATTTCTTGTTGCATTGCATAAGCAGAGCTGATAGGGCCTTTGCGGTAACGATCTGCTACAGCAGCTTCGCTATCACGGTTGCCAACTTTCCAAGTTACACCAGCATTTGCCATCATGTGACGGGAACCACCTGCCCAAGCTAAGCCTGCATGCATCATTGTGGACTCATTTTTGTAGTGAGCAACGCCCATTGCAATAGCGGAGTTACCACGGTAGTTACCATAACCAGCCATGATTTGAGTTGGTTCTAATGGATCGTATTGGATAGGTTTCAATGCTGCAAGAGCTGCACCTTGTGCACCAGTACGGCCGATTTCGTCTGTCAATTCATCGAAACGAGGGCTTGCACCAGTAGTCAAGTCGTATACTTTTGCACCATCTGTAGTTTCAGATTCTTGAACACCTACAGTACCATCAGTGGATTTAACGATTGTACGGGAATCTTTCAATTGTTTCAAGTTAACCGCATCTGTATCGTTAGTACCTTTACCAAGGTTAGTAATTTTGTTACCACCCATGTTGAGGTTACCACCAGTTACGGAAAGGTCACCAGCGTTGAAGTTCAATGCAGGACCATTGTCGCTATTCTTGATGGAGTTGATACCTTTAAGGTCTTTGTTCAATTTAACAGTTAAAGTATCGTTACCATCAGCTACTACGTTGATGTTACCAGCAGCGGATTGGAATGCAGTGGATTGAGCCGCAGTCACACCTTCACCTTGAACTTTAACAAGCGTATTCAACGCATGTTTGTTTTCAGTGCCAGTGTTGTTACCTGTGAATCTCAAACCATCATCCATAGTTGCTACTTCACGTTTGATTGGGTTACCATCAGTATCTTTCAATGGGTTGCCATCTTTATCTTTTGGTACGTATACGATACGTTCAGATTTATCGCCATTGTTAGCTTCTGGTTTAACAAGAGTTTTGGAACCGTGATCTGTAGAGATATCTACACCAGTACCATCTGCACCAGCAGGACCTTGAGGACCAGTCAAGCCAATGTGACCTACACCGTCTTTACCAGCGATGGATACAGCATCTTTACCATCTTTACCGATGGAAACTTTGCCGTCGATACCGTTAGCACCATCTTTACCGGAGATGGATACACCATCTTTACCAGCTACGCCATCTTTACCAGGAACGCCAATGGAGTTCAAGCCGTTAAGATCTTTATCAAGACCGATTACAACTTTACCATCTTTAGTCATAGTTTTGATGTTGGATGCGCTGTAGTTGTCATCAGCTTTAGTGCCTTCACCTACGATTTCAAGTTTTTCACCCAAGTTTTTATGGATTTCACTATTAGCACCAGTAGATTGTGTACCGAAGTTCAAACCTTTGTTGCCGATTGCATCAGCAGTTTCTTTAAGGTCGGATACGTTTACAGCACCAGTCTTAGCATGAGGATCAGCAGCAGCATTGTTAATCTTATCTAAGTAAGTATCGCCAGTTTTATCAGCAATAGAGGAGCCAACGTTTTGTAACTTAGTAGGATCAGTAGAAGAGTTAGCAGCATTATTCATGGATGCTATAACTTCGTTTGCTGGAACTACGTCGCCAGTACCATCAACATTTGTTGTGAAAGTACCATTTGGTTGTTTGTAAACTTTAGTACCATCTTCTTTAGTGTATACTACTGGAATTTGAGCGTTGTTTACAACACCTTGGTTATTGATCTTGATGTCATAAGCATGACCTTTAGCAGGATCAGTGTTAGTGTCTGTTACAGATATAGAGTTATCGGAAGATTTAACAGTTGTAGCGTTATCTTTCAATTGTTTAACGTTTACAGCATCTGTATCGTCTTCACCAGCTTTAACGCCTGTGATTTTCTTATCGCCAGCATTGATGCCGTCTTTCTTAACAGATGGACCACCAGTGATAGTCATACCGTCATTATCAATCTTAGTATCGCCAATTTTTACGGAACCATCTTTAGTAAGATCAAGGTCTTTAGACAATTGAACTTTCAATTTGCCATTGTCGTTATTTACACCGATGTTGTTATCAGTCAATTTGTCTTTATCAGCACCACCAACGATATCTACTACGTTGTTAAGATGTTTCTTAATAACTTTAGTTGGATCAGTTTGACCGTCGTCACCAGCAAACTTCATGCCATCATCGTGAGTTGCTACTTGATGTTCGTTGCCATCTTTATCGTTGTAGAAGATACGAGTGATACCATCAACACCGTCTTTACCGTCTACACCAGCTTTACCTTCTTTAACAGTAATATCAGCAGTTACATTTTTACCATCTTTACCAGCAGGGCCAGTCAAGCCAATGTGACCTACGCCATCTTTACCGGAGATAGATACTGCATCTTTACCATCTTTACCAGTGATACCAACTTTACCGTTGTTACCATCTGTACCTGCTGCACCAGTAGGACCAGTAATGGATACACCATCTTCACCGTCTTTACCATCTTTACCATTAACAACTACTTTATCCAAGTTAGTTAAGTCTTTGTTCAATGCATAAGTGTAAGTGTGGCTACCATCTGTACCGATTTCTTGTTTTACAGTCAAGTTTTTACCTGCACCGAAGTTTACAGTTTTACCACTTGCTACTTCTGTTTCTGTAGAAGTACCGTCAACGTTACCAGCTGCATTAGTTTTGAAGCTGTAAGCTGCTGCAGGAGCTGGGATGTTCAAGTCGGAGAAGTCGATAACTGCTTTAGTATCAGTTACTGCTTTACCGTTGCCATCATTGTAAGTTAATGTAACTTTCTTAGTAGCTGCATCGTATTTGTATACGTTTTCAGTACCGTTAGCTACACCGCCTTTAGCTTCAGTGCTACCAGCTTTAACTGCTGTAGGAGCGATATGCAATTCAGAAGCTTTCAATGTATCATGTACAGATTTCAATTGATCTTCTGTAGCTGCTTGACCAGATACGATATTGTTAGGATCGAATGTTTTATTAGTCAAACCACCGATATTGCCAGTTTTAGCGTTCAATGTGATAGGGTTAGTACCACCAACTGTTACTGTTTCGTTAGGACCGAATGTGAGTTTACCAGAACCAGCGCCATTTGTGATGGAGTTGATATCAGCTAAGTCACCTTCAACGTTAATTTTGTATGGATCAGCGTCTGTACCAGTACCAGATTTCTTAGTGTTTTTACCGTCTTCAATTTTCGCTAATTTAGCATTTACAGTGTAAGTTTTTTGACCTGTAGTTGCATCAGTTGTATCAGTAACAGTTACGTTGTCACCAGCTTCAACTTTAGAACCAAGACCAGTAATTACTTTCTTACCTGCATCAGTGATGTTGGAAAGATCTTGTTTAGCAATACCAGTAAGCTCTACTTTATCATTTGGTACATCTTGACCTTTACCGTCAACGTAAGTCATTGTTACGTTGCCTTTATTGTCTACAGCATAGCTACCTGGTTTGATGTGTTTTTCATCTTCAAGAGTAGCTACTTCATGAACTTTAGTATCACCGTCTTTAGTGTATGTAATACGGTCGCCATCGTTCTTGATTGTTGTAGTTTTACCAGTTGGATCTTGTAAGCCGATTTCTTTAGTTGTTACTTTTTCAGTAGTTACGCTTGTAAGATCTTTAAGTTCTTTATCAAGAGCGTATGCAACTTCTGTATTACCGTTACCGTCGTTAGTTTGTTTAACAGTTAAGTTTTTACCAGCTTGCATTGTAACGGATTTACCGTCTGCAATGTTTTGATCTGTGTCACCAGAATGTGTACCTTCTGTAGTAGAAACTGCACCAGATTTCAAGTTCCAAGTAGATGCTGTGCCAGCAGCTGCATTTACATGTAAGTCATATGTTACTTGATCGCCATTTTCTGTTTTGTTGATTGTTACAGAATTATCTTTAGAAGTAACAACTGTGCGAGCTGCTTTCAATTGATCGTAGTTAACAGCGTCTGTACCATCAGTAGCAGGAGCTAGGTTAGTAATTTTCTTACTACCAGCATCAATACCAGTTTTAGTAACAGATGGACCACCAGTGATAGTTAAACCACCATTGTTCATTACTGTATCACCAATTGTTAAGGAACCACCGTTAGTCAAATCAACGTCTTTGTTCAAATCGTATTTAACTACGCCATCAGCAGCTACGGAAGCTGTTGTGTTGGAACCGTTAGTGAAGTTTAGACCTTTGTCCAATTTAACTGTTTGGTCACCAGTACCATTAGCTTTGTATGTCAAAGGAATTTGTTTAGCTGCTTTTTCACCATCGAATGTTACTTCATATGTAGTGTTATGGTTAGCTGCATCTTCTTTAGGTGTTACAGAGATAGGGTTATTTGCATCAGCTGTGTAGTTGCCACCAGTAGTTGTACCACCGTTGTTAACTGTTACTGCTTCACGTGCTGCATCTTTAACTGCATTACGGGAAACATTAACTTCGTATTGAGCATCTGGATCATTAGTATTTTTACCACCAGCTACTGTAACGTCAGCAATGTTAGTGTCGCCAGCTGCGTCAGCTTTTTTAACTACACTTTCAGTAGAGGAAGCACCACCAGGTGTAGAAGAATTAGCTACAGCTACTTTATAAATTGTTTTATTAGGATCAGTTGTATCTGTAGTTACTGTTACATTGCTAGAACCAGAAGCTACTTCTACTTTGTGGTTTAATTTAGCTTTTGCGTCATCGGACAAATCAGCTACTACATCTGTACCAGAAGCAGTTGTTTTGATGTATTGACCGTTGTTAGCACCAACTACACCGAAGCTTAAACCACCAGCTTGGCTCAATTTTTGAGTATCTGTGTTGCCAGTGTTACCAGCCAATTTAACTGTGTTGTTGAAGCCATCGCTTACTTTTTTCAATTGGTCTTCAGTTGCTGCACGACCAGAAACAAACGTTGGGTTAGTAATATCCCAATCTTTATTTTGTAAGCCAGTTACATAGCCACCTTTACCATCTAAGGAAATAGGGTTGTCGCCTTCAACTTTTACAACTTGATCACCAGCGAAGGAGATTTTACCAGAACCGTTACCATTTGTAATGGAAGAGATATCTGTTAAGTCACCTTCTACATTTACTTTGTAAGGAGTAGCTGCTGTACCATCACCTGTTACAGTAGTGTTTTTACCAGCTTCAACTTTAGAAGGATCAGTGTTACCAGTAGCACCAGTGGAGCTTACTGTGTAGATATCTTGACCTTCAGCACCTTGAGATTTAGCTACAGTTACGCCTGCACCAGCTTTAACTTCTGTCTTAGCAGCTTTTAATTGTTTTACGTTAACTGCATCAGTATCATCTGTACCAGGAGCTACATTAGTGATTTTGCTACCACCCATGTTAAGTGGGCCACCAGTGATGTTGATGGAGTTGCCACCAATTGTCATTTTAGGACCACCGTCAGCATTGGAAATGGATGTAATACCTTTCAAGTCACCTTCTACATTAACTTTGTAAGGAGTAGCTGTGGAGCCATCACCTTCAACAGTAGTATTTTTACCATCTACAAGTTTAGTTTTAGCGTCTTTTAATTGTTTTACGTTAACTGCATCAGTATCGTTTACACCAGCTTTTACATTAGTAATGTTTTTATTACCAGCATCGATACCAGTTTTTGTAACAGATGGACCACCAGTGATTGTTAAGCCATCGTTGTTAACTTTAGTATCACCAATTGTTAAAGAACCATCTTTAGTCAAGTCAACGTCCTTGTTCAAGGAGTATGTGAATTGTTTACCAGCTTGGTCTAATACAATGTTTTTACCAGCGCTGAAAGTAACAGTGTCGCCAGGGCTCACTTTTTCAGAAGTTGTACCGTTTGTAGTACCACCGTTGTTAGCGGAAGTTACTTTCCAACCAGAGTTGTTGATCGCTTGAGTTACATTGTCAGTAGTAGCAATGCCGTTTGTAGTAGGAGCTACTGCTTTACCATCAGCATTAGTAGTAATATTTTCACCTACTTTAGCAGTGATTTTTACACCATTTGCATCAGCAGATGTGGAGATGAATTTGTCATCACCTTTAACATTCAATGTACCGTCTTTCAACAATACGTCGCTATTACCAGTGTCACCAGCATATTTTAAATTAACGTTTTTCAATTGAGCTACGTTAACTGCATCAGTGTCAGCAGTACCTGCTGCAACACCAGTGATTTGACGAGTTGCAGTTGTACCATTACCTACGGAAACTGCAGCTAATGTAGATGTACCAATTGCACCAGCTTGATCACTATATTTATTAGTACGGCTATCCGCTGGGTTGTAACCTTTTATACCTTTATCTGTAGTTGTTACAGAATCAGAACCTAGAGCAACACCGCCAGCGATAGATGCAGTAGCACTATGGCCGATTGCAGTAGCATCTTTAGCACTTACAGTTGTAGCCCAACCAATACCAGTACCGCCTGCAGCAGTTACAGTAGATTTACGGCCTACAGCAGTAGAACCATCTGCTTCAGTAGAACCATCACCAGCACTTGCACCAGGACCGAATGCAGTAGCGCCTAAACCATTAGCAACAGCTTGTGTACCGAATGCAGCACTGGAGGTACCAATAGATTTAGCGTAACTACCTACAGCTGTACCATTATTACCAGTTGCTTCAGTTTTAACACCAATTGCAATTGTATTATTATTATCAGCCTTTACTTCTTGACCGATTGCAATCATACCAGATGCACTTTTAGCTTTACCATCTGCTTGAGCACCGTTACCAATAGCTAGTGCAAATACATTATTTACCTGACCTGTTGCAGGATTTACAGTATCGTTACCACGTGCAATTGTTTGTAAATATTTACCAGCATCACTTGCTACACTACCAATAGCAATTGTTTTACCTGTACCAGCAATTACTTTAGTACCAATACCAATACTATCTTCTCCTGTAGTAGTATTTTCACTACCAACTGCTACGTTACGTTCACCGTTAGTAACATTGGAAAAACCACCAGCAAAGGAACCTGCTCTATTAATTTTGTTTGTACGACCAATTACAGTTGCTTGGTTAGCATCAGTTGCAATTGTATTACTAGAACCTACGGCTGTAGATTGTTCACCATCTACATTATTATTAACACCAAGTGCTACAGCAACATTCTTTTTAGCTTTACTTAAGTAACCTACAGACACAGCACTGGAAGCTGTTGCTTCAGCTTGACGACCGATTGCCACAGCAGCGCCTTCAGTAGCATTTGCGCCAGAACCGATCGCGATAGAACGGTCACCAGATGCTGTACTGGAGTTACCCATTGCTACAGATGCTTCACCAGATGCTGTATTGCCAACACCGATTGCACTTGCAGATTTATTAATAGCCTTATTTTGATTACCAAGTGCTAAAGAGGATTCTCTATTTGCAGTATTTGCAGCACCATAGATGATCTTGCCACTTTCGTCAGCTGGGCCACCAGCAGCATTATTTTGGTAACCTACAACTACGGAGTTTTTAGATGTTTGGTTACTACCATTCAATGTACCATCAGGTGTAATGTTAATGGCACTGCCCCCCAAACCTACACTAGCTTGTACAGGTGTACCTGCTGTAGCAGCTACCATAGCTAAACCAGCTAATACGCTAGCAAGAGCTTTTTTCTTACCACCATTGTTTTTTGCAACTTCGGAAACTACTACGTAGCACTCTTTAGTTTTGCTCCAAACAACTTTAAAGATTTTATTCATATTACTATGAACCCCTTTCTTAACTAGACACAATTACAATCCTTATAATTAAATCATTATAAATACAAAAGAAGGAAAAGCCTAAATTTCCCATACCTTTACGCCTTTCTGAGTATCTTTCATATTTCTTTCATTTTGTGTCATGAACAGAATATCATATATCGAAAATGTTGTAAATAGTTTTCTTCATGTTTTTATCATAAACAGCAAAGTTTGTTGTTAGAACCTTTATTTTGTTAAACAAAATTTAATATATGAGTGTTTTTTTACTCATTTTTTCGGCGTTTTATACGTATTTTATAAAATATAATCTATTTTTCTCTATGCAGTACTAGTTTTTTCGATAACAATATTAATGTAAGTTATAAATAAACGATTAATTGATTTAATCTCATTGATTTTTCTCGATTTTGTCATCTATTTATATACTATCTATAAAATATGGATCATAGAAAAATATGAATATAATAATTTCACAAGCTTTTAAAGGTACTTTCACCAATTTTTCATATATTAGTTTATAAATGAATTAACTATGAATTTTCCGGCCGATTTTGATAAAAATTATGATATACTAAATCATAATGCAGTATAATTGGGTCATCCCATAGGAGATGATACTAACCATTTTAGAAACTGTATAAACAGATAGTTCATATAGATATAGATATAGATATAGATATAGATAGAGATATAAATATAGTTACAGTTATAAATATAGTTATAGATATATAAGTTGGTATTTACCCATAAAGAATAAGAAAGGACTCGTTATGGATACACAAACTAAAGAGCCATCAAAAAACACTTCTAATGAAGTATATAAAGACAATAAAGGAAACAATCATAATGAATCACAACAAATAATTAGTGCTCCACCGCATCAAAAGTCTGCGGATCAAGAAGAGATTGATGCATTGAAGGACTCTTACGATGATTTTCTTTATGTATCAAAAGCATTTTCTAATTGTGCTATCAACTCTTTAATTGCCAAAGCACGTCTATACGGTCTCAATCCAGCGCCAATTAAAGGTGCCCGTGTCCTCGAGCTTGGTTCCTCTTGTGGTGGTAATATCATCCCTCAAGCACTGTACTATCCAGAAGCAACTTTCACAGGCATCGACCTCTCCCCTGTCCAAATTAAGCATGGTAACGAGTTAATCAAATCTATCGGCCTCACTAATATCACGCTGCTAGAAAAGGATATTATGGACATCGATGATGATTTCGGCACCTTTGATTACATCATCGTCCATGGCATCTGGTCTTGGGTGCCAGATATTGTAAAAGATAAAATCTTATCCATTTGTAATCGCAATTTATCAGACCGCGGTATCGCCTATGTATCGTACAATACATATCCTGGTTGGAAACGATTAGAACAAATTCGCGACATTATGCTCTATTCTGAAACACAGGCTAAAAAAGATAGCTTGCAAGAACGCACGATTTACACAAAGAATGTGCTAAAGCTAATTGCAGAAACCATGAAAATGGACGATGAAATTCAAAAACAGTCTGGTTATAAAATCGATAATATCAATCGCGTGTTGCAATCCAATAACTATTATGTAGCCCATGAATATTTAGAAACCTTTAATGATCCTGTTTATGTGGCTCAATTCATTGAGCGTGCAGAGCATCAAGGCTGCGTATATATTGGTGATGCACGATTAGAAAAATCCTTTATTACTTGGTTAGATGACAGCATCGTAGATAATATTAAGGTCCTCTCTAATAATGATTACAAGGCAAAGGAGCAATACTACGATTTCGTTTACGATACACAATTCCGCATGGCCTTATTAACTAAACAATGCAATGCAGATGCAATCGTGCGTAATGAAACAGTAGATAAAGAAATTCTTGATAGCATTTACTATTGCGGGCCTGCAGAGGATAGACTTGGTACACCAAATGGTTGGACAGATCCTTTACATCAAACTATCAAGTATTTTATGAATACAAAACAACTATTTACTATAGAGGATATTCAAAAATATATAGAAGAACATTATCCAAACGAAACCTTTGATATGAACAAGCTATATGTGCGCCTATTCCACCTCTCTATCCTCAACCACCTCAATGCATATGGTGAGAATTATGAATGCTTGCCATTTGTAGAAAATGTGAGCTATATTCCTGAGCGATTTATTAATTATGTTTCCACACTAATTGAAGGTAATGGCAAACAGTACATGACGTTAGGTAATATGTTTAACCAAGAGGACGCTAGTGTAGATGAAGGATTACTATATGTAATGAAGCAAATGGCAAAACCAATCTCTCGAGCAGAGTTAATTGCAATTCTAGATGAAACACTAACGATTACACGCACTCGAAATGGTGAAACATTTACGGTGCCTAGCAAACAATATTTAGACGAATCAATTCAACATATCACTGCTTTGGGATACTTCAGACAATAGATATACCATGATATAAATAAAAAAGCGTAACTGATTAGAACTTAATCTATATCAGTTACGCTTTTTATGTTCACTACTATGCAACCTCGGGGTGGAGTTGAGGTATGGCATAGTAGCTACTTATTAAGTTGTATGAACACTATAAACTAATAGTATCCTTATTTTTTATTAACACGAACGCGTTCAATTGTTGGTTCACCTTTAGCATTTTTTGCTACAGTGTCAACACGGAACAAAGCCATTTCAGGGCTGAATTCTGTTACAAGGCGATCATTAACTGTTACGCCGTCTTGAATGGCACGGTATACAATTTGAGCAAATTCATAACGTGTTAACATACGGTCACCACCAAATGTGCCATCTGGATAGCCTTCTACTAAACCACGGCGAGATAAATCGCTTACAGCTTCATATGCCCAATGGTTTGTAGGGATATCTGGGAACAATGTTGTGTGATCGGCTTTCATCTTAGTACCAGCAACACCATTTAACAATGTAGTCAATTTTTGAATTTGAGCATTTTGTTCAGCTACTGTTTTCTTAAGAGCTAATACTTCTTTACCAATTGCTACACGAGAGCGAGATACACCACTATGAGCGCCTACTTTCACAGATAAACCAGCATTGAATACTGTTTCATCACTGCCAACAGTAGAACCTACGCTAAGTTGTACGTCTTCATTAGGACGGTAGAAAGCACCGATAGCTGCTGAATCACCACTGCGGTAATGACCATAGCCTGCAGCAAAGTCCCATTTAGCATCTGGATCGAAATCAAGTGGATGCAATGCTGCCAACGCTGCTGCACCCGCTACAGATTTATCAACACGTTTATCGATTTTAGATAAATCACCTTTGATATTTTTGATATCATTTGTATTTTTGTTGATATTTGTTGTGTTATTTGTAATTTGATCAGCAATATCATCAGCAAGAGATACTTTATAGTCGTGAGTATTACCATTTACAGTTGGTGTTACCTTAATATGGTCACCAGCTGTTACAGTTGTAACACTAGAAGATGCTGCGATTTGATCTTGTAAATGTTTAAGTTGAGATACGTTAACCGCATCAGTATCTGCTACGCCAGCTTTCACATTGTTGATTTTTTGATCGCCTGCACTAATACCGTTTGTAGTGTAGTAAACAGTTGTATTCCCTTCACTAGCATACATACCATATTTATCAAATTTTGCTTGTTCTAAGCTATCTGTGTTTTCTATTTTGACACCTTCAGTAGCTGAAATACCGATATTTTCGCTACCGTTGAAGAAGCTAGCACGGTCTTTATCGATACGAGAACGCACATTATCAGTAGCTTTGCCGAAGTTAGCAGAGTTCATATCTACTAAATCTTTATTTACAGCTACTTTGTATTCCGCACCACCATTAGCATTTGTACCAGATGTGACAGTTGTATTATCCCCTGCTACTACAGTAGTATGTTTTTTAGCATCTGCCTCAACAGTAGAGATTTTAGTTTCTACCTTTTTAAGTTGTGCTACGTTAACCGCATCAGTATCATTTGTACCAGCTGCAACAGATATAATTTGACGTGTTACATCATTAGCTACGTCGCCAACGGATACAGCAGATGCTGTGGCTTTCCATGTGGAGCTTGTATCAGTAGATGCTGCTTTGGTGCTGATATCATAACCAGCTGCGCCTTTATCTACGGTCGCATTAGATTTATAACCAAGAGCGACACCACCTTCAACAGAAGCTTTTGCATCATAACCAATAGTTGTTGTATTGGCAACAGAGCGTGTTTCACTAGAAGAAAGTCCACCTATAGCAATTGTATTATCAGCAGTTATTACATGATCATTACCCATTACAATATTATTAGACGCATTAGTAATTGTATTATTGTACCCAGTTACATTATTCAATTTTGCAACATTACCAGCAGTCCCTGTAATAGTATTATTAACACCTGTCATTGATGTTAATTGCGTATAATCAGCTTTATTACCACCACCAATAGCTAAGGTAGAACCACCAGATTTATTATCTTTTACTAAATTACGCACAGTTTCTGATAATTTAGTTACCGAGGAAGGTCCTCCAAAAGCACTTGGTGTTATTGCATCCGCATCTATATCAGTAATAGAGTTAGTAATTTCATTACCTGCACCAAAAATCAAAGAACCATTAGAGTTGTAAGTTCTATTAGCGGTACCAACAACAGCATTACCTATCCCTGAATAGCTATTAGCAGCTGTAGCAGACTCAATAGAGTTTAAAGAGCCATTAATAGTAGCCCCAAAATTTTTAACTCCTGCAGTATCAGAATTAGTGCCATCATAATTACTGGAAATAACATTTAAAGCACCTGTAGTGGTTGCAACGGTACCATTGGTAAAACTATTTGTACCAATTGTTGTTGAATATACACCTAATCCAGCTTTACGTTTTTCTGTGTAAGTATCGGTGTTGACAGTAATATCACCAATTTTACCACGATAGTTATGAGATCCAATCATGGTACCACCACTACGAACATACGTATTATCCCCTATTGCTACACCAGTAACAACTTTATCTGGTTTTTGTGGAAGGCTTCCAAAACCCCAACGATTAAAAGTAGTTTGATCAAACGCAAAGAATTTATCTTGTTGACCAATTGTATTTTCTACATATGCATTTTTACCGATAGCTACTGAGCCAGATTGGTCATAGTAGCTATGGGTTGTTGCATTTTCACCGATAACTACATCGCCATTAATATTAGCATAGCCAGATCCGCCAGCATAATTGGTATGTGCACCTTTACCAATAGCAACTACTCCATCTTTTTGAGCACTAGACCCTGTGCCAATAGCTACGCCAGTACCTGCCCCAGCTACATTATCTGCAGCATTAGCTACCATACATAAACTGGATAACAACACACCGTTAATTAACAAGGTTAATAAACGTTTCCGTTTGTTCATAATTTAGAACCTCCATTTACAAACTACAAAACCTATCATTCTCTCTTTACTTTAAAATTCACGATTTATTCATGAGTCTTATATGAATATTGTAGCACTTATACGAATTTTGTAAACAGTAATTTATATATCTATTAAGAGAATATAAAAAGGATAGTTAATCGATGAGAATTAACTATCCTTTTTTTGGTAAGAGGAAGGCGAACCCCTTACCGGTGCCGTATGATATAGGTTTGTTATTAAGAGAGAGATTTTGAAGTAAACACAACACAAAGATTATCAAATAGTTGGAGAGTAACTAAGATGAACGGGCGATCACACGGCATCAATAATAAGATAATGGCTTTTATAAAAAGCCATTATCTTAAAAAACAATTGATATGAACACTAACGTTTCCCTTACCTAGAGTATATCACTTATATAGGAACAATAGTAGGTTATTTTTCATTTAATTTTCATTAAAATAAAATGAATGCAGGGAATGGCATGACTATTCAATTTGTCTATTCAGTTATCAAAATTATTGTTCAACAAAAACCGTATTAGTTCGTCTTACGAGGTTGAGCATTTTATCGCGAACTGTTGCAGATTGTTCTAAACGATGCTTGCCACCATACCAAGCCATCGGAGCTCCCGCTAAACGGAACGTAATTTTACCATATGCACCGCCAGAGCTATGTTCCGGTTTATTGTATCCCATATCTACAGATACACGCGGTGTCAGTTGCATCTCAGAGCCTATGCGCAAACCATTCTTATCAGCTTGTCGATCCTGGTTCCAGTGATAGCCTTCAACATAGACTCTAGCCCAACGCGCATTTTTAAAGGTTTTACCATATTCTAAGGTATAACCATTAGATACTCGCTCTAAGGTATGTAGGTTCGCATCCAAAACACGCTCATCGGAAGCAGAACCATACCAGTTAAAACGAAACTCGCTTTCACCAGACATATATTCAAGACCAGCACTGAGTCGATCGTGACGATTTAAGAAGCGATGGTCATAGAATAGATGAGCCCCATAGAGACGACGGTCGTCCTTGGAAATACGACGGTACCCAATGCCTACATTAAGGGTAGTACCCGTATCAGAGGCGCGAGAAATGCGCTGCTGCGTAAACCACACATCACGAGAGGTATTATCGTAATGACCTAGAGGCTGAATCGTCTCCGCAGAATACAACGGCTTCCACCCTTCTTGGAACTGAAAGCTCAGCGTAGTGCGTCGCATCCACGGCTTACCTTTGGCACCATACATAGCATTAGATACATTGGACATAGCCACCGCATTAATGGCGCGGTTCACTGCATCCACATTGCTATACTGCACGGTCTTAGTATCTTGCCGGTCCATGATGAGCGGCCCACCTTGGCCAATCACATGGTCTGGTGTAGCAGCAGGCGTAATGTGAAAGCCCTCTGATGCGGCCTTCATGCGCTCTATTTGAGCATCAGTTTTTGCAGACACTACGCCCTTATCATTATGTAATTGTTGTTTTTCTGCCTCAGCTGTACCCACACAACACAATAGGGCGCCCAAGGCGATACACACAATACGTTTCATTACTCTCTACATTTAAAATTCATGAACAACAAATGAAATATATACTAGTGTATCGAATAATGTTTATGTATGTCAAGATAGGTAGTCACTAGAAACGTATTAGTTTACTATTATATATATATAAAAAAGAGGTAATAACTATGTTATTACCTCTTTCATATCCTTTATCAATATTAAAGCTTATTCTATATTACTACACTGAATATTAAATATTAGATATTAGATTCTATTTTTCATTAAGTTTTTGCACAAGCATATCTACTGTTTCTTGTAGTTTTTTGTTTTGTGCTTCTAATGTATCTACCCGTTGTTCCAATGCGTTATAGGATGCAGGGGAAATCTTAGGCAATGTTTTATTTTCACCGAATTTATAGGATACGCCTACATTAGTCATCAAATCACCACTTACAGTTGTACCTGCTGTAAGGAGTAGGTTTTCTTTCGGATAGTAACCTACGCCAAGAGCCAATGCATTTTCGCCCTTGTAGTGACCATAGCCACCCATAACTTGGACCTTGTGGTCAGGATCAAATTGTAGTGGATGTAATGCAGCTAGTGCTGCGGCACGAGCATCACCGCGGTTGGATTCTTTTTCCACGTGGCGTACATCGCGATGCAATACATCGATTTGTTGGTTTGTACCATATAACTGGGAGCCGTTAACCGCATCTGTAGAATCCGCTGTAATACGACCTGCTGCAACATGAGTGATAGTGCGCTCTTGACCTGCTGCACCAACAGATACAGTAGACACAGGAGCAGTACCGGCGAAGCTTTCAGTAACACCATTATTGTAGGTATAACTAGGAGTGCTCACTACATCACTACTTTCAGCAGTAGAATTATTACCTAATACAACTGCATTGTCTAGAGATGTTTTCACATTATTACCCACTACGAATGTATTATTAGCACTCACTTGGTTCTTGTTACCAACACTGTAGGAATTATCGCCCTTAACAGTATCCACATTATACGTACCTACACCAAAGGCACCAGATTGGTTACCTTCAATTTTGTTATATGCGCCAATAGCGGAGTTCTTATCGCCTTTAAAGATAACACCATGACCCATGCCATAGTTAAAATTACCATTTACAGTGGAGTTAGAACCAATTAATACTGTATTGTTACCCTTACTAGCGGCAGCTTGAGAAGCGCCGAGCCATACATTTTTATTACCTTGAGAGTAGGAACCTGTAAAGTAGCCTATAGCAATCGTATCAGAAATGGTTGAATTATAACCTGCTGCAAAGTTACCTAAGAAGTTATAATCACCTTTACCGCCTACAAATGTCTTAGAACTGAGCGCTACGTTACCACCACCTTGAGAACCATTCAAGGCAAGACGACCGATGGCAATATTATTACCCTTTGCATTTGGATCCCCTACATGGGCATAGGGATCGCTATTAGCCGCCCCAGTTTGACCGCCAAGATGTACATTATCTGAGTTAGTGAAAGATGACCAGCCTTGTAAACCAATGTTATAAGTGGCACCACCACTAGAAACAACAGGAATATCTGCAGCCTGTACCAAGCTAGCAGAAGATATGGTCAAAACTCCGAGTACTGCTAATAATTGTAGTTTCTTTGCGTGATTCATAATCATACGCCTCCCTTGTTACACTACAAAACACTTCTCCTTCATACTTTCCTCATAATTCTACAAGTAGATTATACTGCCATCGAAAAAATATGTAAATAACATAAATAATAATTCATAAAGAATAGATCAGATAATATAATTAATTAATAAACAAACCCCCGTAGAATTTGTTCCTACGAGGGCATTTGTTTTGAAAACAAAAGAGGCAACGGCCTATGCCGTTACCTCTTTCATAGATATATAGTTATATATACCGATTAGCGGATACGTTTAACGCGGTTATTACCGTCACGCATAGCTTCTTTTAAGCTGTAGATTACCATTTCGTTCATGTAGAAACGCAATTCATCATTAGACACGTTAGCTGTATTCTTTTCAAGAATTGCCAAAATTTGGTTTTCATATTCAGCTTGATTCATTTCAGATACTGTAGTGTTATTCGTGAAGAATTCTTTGTAATCTAAGTACAAGCGATCTAATGCTACGCGAGCATAGCTGTCTTTTTTATAGCGATGGCTTGTGATGTACCAGCTACGACGAACGTTCATGTAGTACAACGCATTGTTAGCAAGACGTTCTTGACCAGACACACGGCCAATATTTGGTTGACCAAGTTGGAATGCTGCAAATTCAGATACTACAGCTTTTACCTCTTCACTAGGAACAGCAAGAGAGATTTCTTGTTGTTCTGCAGTCAAAGGAGCCGTAGGTTGTTCAGGCATCATCAAAGGATCTTGTGCCGCATGTACTTGGCCAGCAACACCTACAGAAGCAATTGCCATAATAGGTAATAATTTAATTAGTTTCATTAGTTCTCCTCTCTTAAAGCGCCCTCCCCAGAGCTACTTCATTTATCATACACTAGATATTATCTCTTTTGGAGCTGTTATCCCCTTAGAGATCCCCATACTAAGCATGGTAAATTTATTAATACGGTAAGCATCAATCAATAATGATTTTAGTATGCTTACTATTTTCATTAGTATACACAATATATCGTATTTCGTCTATATAGTTTTTCATTAAGGTTAGAAGAAAAATGCATCGGTGGCTATATAGTTAGTTCTATCCTCCATACAATAAAAGCCTCCTAATAATAAAGTCATGACTCTATTATTAGGAGGCTATATATGTTAGCTATTGTACAAAAAGATTGTTTAATAAATTTACACTTAGAATTTATGGTAAATCTACACTTAGAACTTATGCGTAAATCCTGCATTTACGCCCCAGTCTGCTTGGAGATCACCAGACAAACCAGTAGCAACGTCAGCAAATACGCTATTATTACTATTAAAGCCATAACGGCCGCCGAATGCCAATTCAGTCCAAGTACCTTTGAGGTCTTGTTCTGTTAATTTCACAACACTGCCACTAGCGAATGCAGTTTTCACATTGCCTGTGAAAGCATGACCTGCGGCAAAGCGTGTATAGAGGTTACCATGGCCAAATTGTTTACCCAATTCAAGGCCAAGCTTACCAGAAGTGCTATTCACACCAGATTGGTTAACAGATACATTGCCTACATTGAAGTTACGACCACCGAAGTGTGTGAAGTTCAATTGTGCTTGTGGTTCTACATAGAAACCATTAGCGTATTTCAATGTTTTGCCATAGCGAACACCGATGCTATACGCATTGGATTTTGCATCGCCAGACATAGGGTCACCAATTTCATTACGCGCTGTGAAGTCATTAGATACACGACCTACTTGCGTTTCTACATGTACGTATTGATCCTTACCAAGGTCTTTCAAACCATAGGCACCAACAGAGAAGGATTTAACCTTACCGGAACCATCAAATACATAGTCTTCAGAACCGCGAAGGTAGGATACTTGACCACCTACAGTCCAGCCACGGCTAATTTTAGCATCATAACCGCCTTGGATGCGTGTGTAATCTGTAGCTGTATCGATACCACTGCCAGAATAGCTATATTTACCGCCACCGATGCGAGCCCAAATACCAGTTGGTTCGCCTTGTTGCAATACACGAGGGCGATACATATCGTCAGCTAATGTACGCCAAGCATTGATATTACCTACTACAGCAGAACGAATACCACGCATATGAGGTGTATCGTACGCACCACGAACAACAGGATTAGGAGTTACTGGTGTAACTGGTTTAGGATCTGGTGTTACTGGTGTAACTGGCTTAGGATCTGGCGTTACAGGAGTAACCGGTTTAGGGTCTGGAGTTACTGGCGTAACTGGTTTAGGGTCTGGAGTTACTGGCGTAACTGGCTTAGGATCTGGAGTTACTGGTGTAACTGGTTTAGGATCCGGAGTTACTGGTGTAACTGGTTTTGGCTCTGGAGTTGGTGTAGGTTTTGGTTCTGGCACCACATAAGAGCCTTGACCATTACCGTCTTTCCAAGTAATATCCCCTTCTTTTTGATCTGTAGTCAACGCTTTTTTGTAGCTAGACACGATACCTTTGGAAGCGATGGATACAGTACCAGAAAGGTTTCTTTCACCCTTTACATAGTTTTCATAATAGAATTTGTGGGCCAAGTTATCTAAAATCTTGTTTACATTGCTTTCAGAAGAAGTATCAAGATGATCGCCTGTTACATAGCCATGCACGCCGGAGCCAGCTGCAGCGGATTTCACGATGAAGTTACCACCCTCGATATCAGCCGGATCAAGACCATTTTTCTTGGAGCCTTGTTTAGCGAAGTTCAAGCCCGTGCTATCACTCATGTCATAAATAACATTGATATGGCCGTCCAATTTATTTACATGAATGTCGCTGCGAGAATCTTGCGCAATACGGCTGAAACCTTCGCGCGTACGAGTGCCTGTGAGGTTATTAATACTACTGCGTTCCGTTTTACCATCAATCTTGAAAGATTCCAAACCGCCCATGTAATCATGGCTCCACATGCCCCCATCAAAGGTCATGTTAATTTCGCCACCCTTATCCTCTAAGGTGTTCACAGCCTTACCAGAAAATTGGTTAGGACTGTTGTGCGCGCGGCCTAGACCGATGTTGATAACAGATGGTTGCTGTTGTTGATGAGGAGGCATCATTTTATCAGATACCAGCACATCACCTTGCATATTAAACACTTTGTGTTTTACAGTACCCGCATCATCAATGCCGAGATTAATTTTACTATTATATGCAAATGCTACTGGATATGGAGACTTCCATGGTGCAGTAGTCACGTCCATAACCCCGCCATCCACTTGAATGGAACTGTTATTTAGCATGCCTGTAATGAAAGCTGGTTGACGATAGCGTTTAGGCAATTGAGATGCATCAGGAGTATCCAAAGAGCCAATTCTAACTTGACCACCATCAGATGCGACTACACCATTTGCAGTCGCATTACCTGTACTTTCAAATTTGCTATCTGCAGTAGTTGCAAAAATACGTCCATCGGAATTAAGACCTGCTGCAGCCCATGTGCTAGGCATAGCCATCGTAGATGACAATAAAGTCATCATAACAGCAGATAATAAAAATTTATTTCTTGCTCTCATCCTCTTACACCTCAACTATTAATACAATTACACTCAAATTTGTGAAAGTCTCTTCATAAACGAATATATCTATAAGTTGATTTATCAGTCGTTATTTATAGAAAAAGATAGATATATACTCACTTTATTAAGAACTCACATCTAACACTTTTTAAAATATATTTAAAATATTACACCATTTTTTGTGAATTGTAAATGAATTATACTCATTTATTTTAGAAATAATTAAGTTTTGATATGTATTAGATAAAAATATAGCAAAAGAGGCAACGCTTAATTCGCTGCCTCTTAGTAAATAATAACCATATAAAATTGTTTAATATACACTTGTTTATCCGTATTTGACGATATATGATATAAACCCTATAATATAAACAGATAGCCAAGCGAGTGGTTCCGTCGGGCTCATCTCAAAGTTACAAAAAATTGATGAAATGGCCTTTCAGTTATCCAGTTATTGAAGCCCCATGTATTAGATAGTTATATCCAATACATGGGGCTTCTTTTTATTCTATTATTACCATATACATTTATATGGTAACCAGTATATTAGAATTTATGTGTAAACCCAGCATTTACAGACCAGCCTGCTTTATAGTCGCCAGATAAGCCTGTGCTAAGGTCAGCAAAGATGCTGTTATTAGCATTGAAGCCATAACGACCACCGAATGCTAGATCGGTCCAAGTACCTTTAAGGTCTTGTTTTGTATATTTTGTAGTATTACCTGTTGTGTACGCTGTATTTACAGTACCAGAGAAGGCATGGTTTACACCAACGCGAGTATAGATATTACCTGCACCGAATATTTTACCGATTTCAAGGCCAAGGCCCCCTGCTGTGCTGCTCACACCAGATTCGTTGACATGCATACGACCCGCATCAAAGCTATCCCCACCGAAGTGAGTGTAGCTCAATTGCGCTTGTGGTTCAATGTATGTACCATTTGAAAGCTTCACAGTTTTACCATAGCGTGCACCGATAGAGTATGCATTAGCTTTAGTCTCGCCAGACAGTCTTTCACCAATTTCATTGCGAGCTGTGAAAGCATTAGAAACGCGACCTACTTGGGATTCAAAGTGAATGTATTGGTCTTTACCAAGATCTTTCACACCATATGCACCTACAGCAAAGGCTTTTTCCTTACCAGAACCGTTGAATACGTAGTCATCATTACCACGAAGGTAGGATACTTGACCACCTACAGTCCAGCCACTACCAGTTTTAGCATCGTAACCGCCTTGAATGCGTGTATATGTTGTATCTGTATCAATACCTTTTGCATCATAGCTATATTTACCGCCTCCAACGCGAGCCCAAATACCTGTTGGTTCGCCTTGTTGCAATACGCGTGGACGATACATATTATCTGTCAATGTTCTCCATCCGTTAATATTGCTCATGATAGCAGAACGGGCACCGCGCATATGAGGTGTATCAAAATCACCCATGATAACGTGAATATGAGAATTACGCTCTGGCACTGGAGTTGGTTTCACTTCTGGTTTAGGAGTTGGTTTTGGTGCTGGCTTAACCTCAGGTTTTGGCGTTGGTTTAACCTCTGGTTTAGGAGTCGGAGTTGGTACCGGCTTAACCTCAGGTTTAGGAGTTGGTTTTACCTCCGGCTTAGGTTGAGGTTTCGGTACAGGTTTATTTTCACCATATACGTATTTACCTTGACCATCCTTATCGGCTTGCCATGTAATATCACCTTCTTTAGCATGACCAGATGTAATTACTGTAAAACGACCAGATTCAGAACCATCAGATGCAATAGCTACTGTACCTTGAAGGTTTCTTTCACCATTAACATAGTTATGATAGTACATCTTGTGAGCCAAGTTATCTAAAATCTTGTTCACATTAGCCTCAGAGGACATATCTAGGCCTCGTTGAGTAGTATACACATGAGCCGCTGCACCAGGAGCCGCACTTGTAATATGAATATCACCACCCCAGAAGGAATCTGGAGTCAAACCATTATAGGTTGTAGTCGGTGGTTTATAATCTGGATCCTCAGTATCGCCACCTTCATCATTAGGGTCGTAAATAAAGTTTACATGACCTTCCAGCTTATCTACATAGAGCTTATTATGCTCACTTTGGGTTACCATATTCGCATAGTTGCGGTTCTTGGAACCTACAAGTCGATGTACATGGCTAGGTTGTGTACCACCATCTAATGTTCCATCATGCAAGCCGCCTTGATAGAAAAGCTCCCAAGAACCATAGTCACCAAGGAATACATTAATATGACTTGGATTCTTTGCATCTTTGTCTGCTAAGTTAAAGGCTAAACCATCCCAAAGAGATTCTTTGCCAATGATACCAATATTGATCTCAGATGCATGATTTGGGTCGCTTTTAACAATGACATCACCTACCAAAGACAAGTCATTACCAGTAAAATTACCTTTATTGCCGTCTACACCAATATTAACGGTGCCACCTTGAGCCACTGCAACAGGAGTGCTTACATTTTGAACATCATAAACGCCTTCCTTAAGGCTAACTGTACTGCCACCTTTACTACTAATGAAAGGCTTGTTATTATAGCCAATATTAGCAACAGCTTTATCAATACTAACTGTACTACCAGTATCTGCTTCAATCGTAGATATGTAGTTTGTCATTTCGCCAGCCTTAAACTTCCCACCGTTGTTTACCGTAATATTTGCACCATTAGGTGTAGTAACTAATGTACTCCCCGCCATTGCATAGGGCACTACAGAGCTAGCAATTGTCAGAGCAATCGCTAAAGATAGGTTTGCTTTATACACACGTTTCATAAAAACCCTCTCTCATTTACACACTATAAACTATTATTAAATAATTTAATTATATTTAATAATTATATTCTTGTAAATATGAGGGAAATTTGCCACATAACTATAAAATTATCACAAGTAAAAAAAAAGCAGTAATTATAGTTACTGCTAACGTATACGTATATATATTTTTGTATATTTCTATAAATAGATTCTTATTGATTCGCTTATATGTTCGCCATATAATTGATATAGGATAGTTAAGCGAGGTTGGGCCTCTCTTCGTCTATGAAGGGAGGGTTGTCTATGAGTGATTATGAGTTAATCATGCTAATCCTAGAGGTAATGACTGTAGTCATTGCTTTTGGTGCACTCGTGGCGCTTATTTGTCTTGGAAAAGACAAATAGCCCTTCGTTATCCCTAGATAATTAGGTAACTGAAAGGCCATTTCATCAATTATTTATTCTCTTGAGATGAGCCCGACGGATCTACTCGCTTGGCTATCTATTTATATTATAGGGTTAATCTTATATATCGTCAAATACGGATAAACGATACTATAGTACACTTATACAGACCAAAAGGCAGCGATCGAATCGCTGCCTTTATTCTTTATCTACGTGCCACACGCATAGCGGCCATCATACCTGGAGATTTCCATACAGATTGGCCATTGTCTGAAACGAGTTTGTTGTTATAGTAGAATACATCTGCATTGTAATAGTTACTATCGCTAGATGATACCTTATAGCTAAGGCCAGATGTAGTGTACACTGTAAAATTGAGTACATCCCCTACTCTCTTTACAGAGTCTTGGTCTACATACCAGCTATTACCATTATAAGTAGTAGCATACACATCGGTACGAGCTTCTACATCATGTGTATTAATACCGATCAACACAAGTAGAGCTGCTAACATATATAAAAATTTACGCATTAGAATTACCTCCGTTTTATCGTTGGAATACTTGTTTATTATACCAAAAAACGGTGAAATTCGCATTAAAATGGCAACTTCTGAGCCAACTACTATCGGCTGCTCAATATACAATACAATACGTTTCATAACAGATTTGTTATATAAGAGAACATTCAATCCCTATTTCTTATCTTCGTATATCTAATAAAGATATTATAGGTTGATCTAAATTTAGTATCCCATCAATTTGATTTCTACATAAAAGAAGGTATCAACTGCCGTTGATACCTTCTTTTAATTCCACTATATAGTTATTAAGAATTATCTTAATATACTAGTTCTCCATTAAATGTACGATATTCATCACCAATTTTTGTTAAATCCTTTACAAGTAATCTAGAAGTTTGATGATCTAACTTCATAACTAATGTATATCCAACAGATTTAGCCTTATGTATTACTTCACCTAAGAAATTAACAATGTTAAAGAATACCTCCTGAGGAGTACAATCTAAACATTTTAATAAAGAGTCATCTTCTTGTAATCTAATACTATATATAGTCTCTCGATCGTCTTCCAACGTAAAATTCAATAAAACAGAAGTTGTCTCTACATCATAATCCAAATGATATGTATTAAGACGACCGCGCACTATAGCTTTATTATCATCTAAAATATTTGTAATTTCAAGCTCTATAGGCCTATTCTTATCAACTGAAAGTACATATTTTTTCATAATTAAAATCTCCCAAACCAATATATTAACTAATGTAGTCCCCTAGAAATGAATACTCCCAATATATTCATTCTATAATATTTTGCTATACAAATTATAACTAATTATGAGATAGAAAAGCCATAAACTATATATCAAATATATTCGATATATTTTAAACATTAGTTACAATATACACATTATACTTTATTTAGAATAACCCCCTATTCTCTGGTTATATCATTATGCTCATAAAATTTAATATAACAAATCAAAATCCCTACAAGAATTGGATAAGCCAATATAAATTCATTACTCATAAAGCATGCAATTTGCCCAAAGAATGCTACCAATAGGTAAACTAATGTAGGGTTATTAATATACTTTTTAATCTTATAGGTTCTATATAAAATATATAAAATTGGGGTAATAAACAAGATTTCCCCTATCAACCCAAACCATGCCAATATAGCTGCAAACTCATTAAGTACTGGATACTCAAATGCTAAAAAGCCTTTTTGTAATACGTCTTCTGTCCAACGTTTAACTTCGCCACTATCTTTAGCAAAATCAGGGAATTTATCAACCATATAACTTGAGTGTAAGCCTCTACCAACACCAAATGCTAAATGATCTAGTCCAACGTTAAACATAGCTACGGTATTACCAAATCTAGCTGAATTAGATCTAGAACTAGTATTGCTGACTGACTTAACATTGCTATCAATATACTTATCTAGAGCTTTTTCTACAGATACAGACTTAGGTCCTTCTTCAATAGCAGTCGTTTGAGAAATACTAGCTTTAATCATAGGGCTTACTACGGAGTCACCAACAATGGCGAAGGAATAGCTAAAAATACTTAAACCAATCGTAAATAGACATAACTTCCACCAAGATTTATATCTAAATATTAGACTTAATACAATAAACGCAACCAGTTCGAATAGATAAACAACAACACCTGTTCGAGCCCTAGTTAAGAAAATCATGACAACTAAGAGAAATGCTAATATAATATCAAGTTTATTCTTAGAATTTACATAATGAATACCTAATAATGGTGCCAAAAACACCGCAATCATACTAAAATAGGATGGTTCTAACGCAAGGCTTCTAAGTTGACCTGGCCATAATTCCGGAGGCCACCACCCACTTTGTACTACAGGGTCATATAAGCTATTATTGATCATTACTAGTATAGAAGCTAAATAATCTGAACCACTCCATAGCCAAGAAACCTCTATAACAGAGTAAGCTATACATAGAATTGTTAATATTCTTGCAGCATTAACAATTGTATCGAGACCTTTTTTACAATCATCCTTATATAGATTAAAAATAATTAAGAATAACCCTATTAGTGGGAATATAAAGTTTCTAAATAAATACCAAACTAAAGATACCATCAACTTTACTTGTAGAATAAATTCATTACCTACGAATGAAGGAAATAGAGCATATAGTTTTTGGATAACAGATGTATTAATTAGATACGTATAGATAACAGTATCATAAAAAGGAAAAGAGAATACCCCTAAAATAGTACAAAAAACAATCCAAACGATAGATATAGCAAAATATGGTTTAAATGGAACCTCTGTCTTCTTTTTCCATATACTATATACAATAAATAACAAAATGGAAAAGAAAAGAAATATCATCGATAGATTATTACCCATTGAGAACAAAGTATACCGATCTGGTATCCGCATCAATGGTAATGCAATTATCATTGCACAAAGCAATAGCTCTTGAATTTTATAATATACTGTATTAATCATATTAAGACAAACCTCACAAACTAGTTAATACATCTTACAAGAGTCGCTTCCATAATAAGCCTCCCATAACAATCATAATTAGAAATTCTGTTAGTAGCATTGTCATTGCTACGCCTTCTGCACCCCACATATAACACAATGGGAATATAGATAACAAACTAAAGAATGCTGCTAACACTAGAGTTCGACTATAAGCACTATTCATATTAAGGGGTAACATCGTTTCTTCACCAAATACAGTACTAATAGCAACAGCTAATGGAACAAATGACAAGATTCGTAATACATCAACTGTTAACTCATAATCCGCTCCAAACAGTAGCGTAACTATAGTATCTGAAAAGAAAAATAGAGATGTACAACCAACGAGGCCAATAAGCAAATACAAGAATAATTGCTTTCTAATAAATTGTAATCCCTTGGGAATATCATCTCTCATCATCTTACTTATAAATGGATATATTGCATCACTTACAGCATATATACCTCTGCGAACACAGGTAATTAATTTATCAGCAGCACTATAATAACCAACGATAACATTATTCGTAAGCATACCTAATACTACTACATTAGTTGCAGTATACAAGTTAACTGCCAACGAAGATACGAATATAGACCAGCCTTCTTTATAAGAATTAATAATCTCATCCATAGGTGGCAATTTAAATAATCCTGTATAGTGTTTTCTTAACCAAACTATTGAAAAAATACCTGCAATTAATGGAGTACAAGCTTGTAAAAATGCCGCAAGTATATAATCATCTGGAGATTTTACGAGTAAAAATATACCAAGCATTGTACAGATACGACCACTCATATTTAAGATGGTAATATACCGCATTTTCTGTATGCCCTGGAAAAACCATACAGGAAATAAAACATTGCCTATAATTCCACAGTACATAACCTGAAATAATACTATATCAATCATATTTCCTAGTAATATACGTTGCAAATTATAAATAGCGAAAAATACTATGGTAACAAATATTAATATACATACTTTTCCATAAAAATATTTGGCAAATAGAGATCCTATCTTCTGTTCTTCAGCTTGTGCTATTGCCTTTGGTGCCGTTAAGGAGTACCCAAAATCAACAAAAATTCGGAAATATTCCATAATACCTTGCATAAAGGCAATCATCCCGAAATGCAATGGTCCTAATACGCGAATCAAATATGGTACCAAGATAAATGCGAGTACATATTCTAAAGCACGCAGAGTCAGCAGAGAAAATATATTCTCTATTAATACGGAGTAACTCTTCCTCACATTACCCATCCTCTAACATTAATATCTATCAAACCTTACTAATCATGCTTTCATAATTAGAGAAAACCCCATAGTATTATCAATCTAAAAATATCAAGATAATCTCTATGGGTTTTAATCATATATAATATACAACCTTACAAATATATATAATTTATATTTAATAATACAATTTAACCAATACCCTCTTTATATATTGTTTGCATTTCCACAATGGGTTATGGCTAGTATCAACTGTATGAGCTAATACATAGTGTTTATATTGAGTTAGTAAATCATTGTACTCTTTCTTACATTTATTTGCACAAACTCTACGAGACAATTCCACATAGGAATTTAAAAGATACAGTTGCAGCTCATTCTTTACACTACTACAGTGATTCATAATATAATCACTCATATATATATGGGACTCTACTGTATCTGTCATAAAACGTCTACTGAAATTAGCCATTATACTACCAGCGCGTTGTACATAATAATAAAGGGGTTCATTTACTGTTACTATAGTATTAGCATTTAAAAATAGCCTGAAAATAGTAAAATTATCCTCTTGAACTCTCCCCTTTGGAAAACGAACTAGTACTGTCCCATTGAATAACTCAGATTTAAAAAGTTTATTCCATACTACATTGAGATCGAATGGTTCAGTTTTTAATAGATAATATCTCAACATATCCATGCCTGTAAAAGTTCGTTTATCATCTTGAACAGACATAGTGTGTATACTTATATCATCATCGCCTCTATAGATATAATAATTACAGGAAACCATATCAGCATTGATACTATTCGCTACAGTAAATAATCTTTCACACATTGTATTTTCTATAAAATCATCACTATCAACGAATAAAATATAGTCTCCCGTAACATGATCTAAACCATAATTACGAGCATCGGAAAGCCCACCATTTTCTTTGTGAAAAACCTTAATTCGTTTATCCTTCGCCGCATAAGAATCTGCAATAGAACCGCTACAATCGGTTGCCCCATCATCGACTAAAATAATTTCTAAATTTTGATAGGTTTGATTAAGTATTGATTGAATACATTTATCAACATACTGTTCAACATTATAAATAGGAACAATAATAGAAATTAATGGCTCCATATACTCAATCCTTTCGCTCTATCTTATAAGCAACAATATTATGTCCACAGCGTTGGTCCTCAGGAGGCATCTGCATATAATCATCATACATATTGTCCAGGTATTCTCTCCAACAAGACATAACAGAGAATGATTGATCTTCAAATTCAATGGTAGTCATCTTTTCAAAATCTTGTTTAGGTAATCGTTCCTTTACACCTTCGCCCCATGCAATTACACCAACATGCTCTGAGGTGATATAATCATAGGATTTAGCCAATCGATCCATAATATCGATACAACGTTGTTTACCAAATAAACGGCATAATGGCACAATAACTAATTTGCCTAAAGCATGGATGAGAGATTTACCCTTAAATAGCTTAGCACTAGCTAATGTAAGTATTTTTTGATAAAAAATCGATTTATCATAAATTTCTTTCATGATAGACATATCTTCACTAAACCCATCAACAGGAAAAATATCTATCCACAAATACTTACTACGCAATGTATTAGAATATATATTTTCACAAGGAATATTTTTATTGATTATAGCCGCATAGGTTGCATCCAAACTATGATTGATAGGATTAGCAATTAGCTCTAATCCATCGTGATCGTAGTGCTCTTTTAAGGTTAATAACCGTTCATAATCAGGTCTTGGCATGCAAACATCAATATCATCATCCCAAGGTATAAACCCTTTATGTCGAGCTGCACCTATTAATGTGCCATAACATAAGCTATATTTTAAATTATATTTTTTGCAAAATTGGTCAAAATCCTTGAGAAGATTTAACTCTTCTAGCTGAACTTCTCGTAAAGATAATTGTTGCATACTCATCAAATCCCATACTAAATTACAGTAACATCGGTATCAGATACAAACTTATGGAGGACGCGTACCTCTTCAATTATATCTTGATGGCTCATCAAGAAGCTTTCAGAATCCTCTCTAATACATTTCAAGAACTCAACAATTCCATATCGTAAGCCTTCACCTTCAAATTTATAGAAGTACTTTTGATTCAAGTTTACATCTTCAAAGCGCATTTCAAAGAATTCTGTTTTCCACCAAGGTGCAGGTACATAGATATATCCTTTAGAACCAGATATGACTAAATCACCCTCAGCTTTAGCATTGATAGCCACTGTAGCAGAAGCCATCGCATCATCATAAAGGAAATTAATTTTCGATAAAATATCGACATCATCAACCTTATGACTTATAAAATCAACGCGGTTATAATTAAAGCCTAAGAGTTTAAAGATAGCCAATAACGGATAGGATGCTAAAGATAAAATACTACCACCCGCTATTCTAACTTGATTAGCCAAATCATCACCTAAAACTTGTGTAAAATTAGCCTCTACATTAAAGATTTTACCAATTTTTCCACTACGAGCCATGGCAATTAACTTATTAAAAGCAGGGCTATACGCTGTTTTTAAGCCTTCCATTAATACTAAGTTGGAAGATTTCGCCAACTCTATCAAGCGTAATGTTTCATCAAGGTCACTACTAAATGGAAATTCTGTTAATACATGTTTTCTAGCTTGTAGTGCTTTTTCAATATACGCACCACGTTTAGATAAAGGCATGTTAATATATACCGCATCTACCTCATCTAGTAACTTTTCAGATGAACAAAATTGCTCTAAATCATTAAACTGATATGATTTATAGATAGTATCAGTCTCATCTGTCTCTGTGTACCCACCTATAATATCAATACCACTAACAAATTTAGACTCATCTAAAAATCTGTCCAAAATAACTTCATTACCAATAATACCTAATCTAACATTCTCGGAATTTCTGATTTGAGTACTAGAAATACCTTGTGTTCTTGGTAGATAAACTACCTTACAATACTCATTTAAATAATCAAAATAGCCTTCCCAATCAGATCCAACAGTAAATATATCTACATTAAAACGTTTGATATCATCTATTTTTTGGCCAAAATATTCTTCTACTACGATTTCATCTGCAAAACCTGTAGCACGCACATTATCTATGCGCGTCATTAAAGAATCACGAACATTAAATTTGCCTCTAGATTTATCAAAATAGTCGGATGTAACCCCAACAATAAGATAATCACCTAATGCTTTTGCATTCTTTAATAGATTATAATGTCCCTCATGAAACAAATCATATGTTCCATATGTTATCACTTTTACCATATTATTTACCTGTAATCTCTTTAATGACTGATTTCATTGTTTCTACGAGCATTTTATTATCCTCAATCGTTGTATCACCAATATGAGCAACGCGTAGTACAAAGTCTTCATTGACCCCACCCGTAGGATTTACAAAAATATCATATTTGTCCTTCAAAATTGTAAATACATCTTTAGCAATTGGTTGTTCAAAACGAATAGGTGTAACCGCATTACTGATAGTAAAAGTAGGAAGAGATACTGGTAGTTCTTTAATTCTATTTCTGAAATCTTTTGCCACACTATCAATACGAGATAAATAGTTTTCAAAACCTTCTTCTTCAATTAAATGTAATGCTTTATTCATTTCTAAGCATACCCCAACAGCAGGTGTAAATGGTGTTTGACCTCTTGTAAAGTTCTTTATATATTGGTTGAAATCAAAATAAAGATTCTTAATGTGATTATTTTTTACACGTTCCTCATATAATCTGTCACTAATTACAATAGGAGATATACCTGGTGCAATACAAAGTCCTTTTTGGGAACTCAAAATAGTAACATCAATATTATTACCAGCCATATCATAATGATCAATTAAGAATGAACTAATTGCATCAATCACCAAGTACGCTTGCTTCTTTTTAGCAAAGCTACTTAATAAATTAATATCATATAACTGTGCTGTAGAAGTTTCATCAATATTAGCAATAACAAAGGTAAATGATTGTTCTTCTACTGCATCAAAGTGTTTAGCAGTCAACTCCTCGCCATCGTCTAGTTTAATCACAGTATGAGGGATCTCATGGAGTTCACATAAATCAACGAAACGTTGACCAAAAGTACCACCATTAATAACTAGTACATGGTCAGTTTCATTCATACAATTCATAATAGTAGCTTCTAATGCGCCTGTACCAGAAGCTGTTAAGTAGATGGATTTATAGCTTTCTGGTGCATTCATAAACTTTTTGAGCAGTTTATCTGAGTCTAACATAACTTCAGAAAATTCTGCTGTTCTAAAATAAGGAACTTGTTGATGTCTTACATCAAGAATTTCCTTTCTCATTTGTGTTGGTCCTACTGTAAATAGTTTCATAATATAATCCCCTCTTATTGTTTCCAATATACTCTATAGTTATGATGCGGTACCTGGCGATCTTCAGGTGGTGCTTCCATATAATTATTGTACAAATGACTTAAATAGAAATCGCTATCTGTAAGTCCCCAAAACTCAGTATCCTCAAAAGGATATAAACTTCTATTATCAAACAAGGTCTTTTCATAGACCTCTCGTTTATTACCACTTGCACAGTCAACGAGAACACTTATATATTTCGCATCTGAAAATGGATACTGTTGTGCATCTTGGTTAATCTTTTTAATTAAACTTGTAGTTGGTAAAAAATGCATTAAGCTAATGGCACCAAATTTCAAGAATGTACGAATATAACCTTTTAGCTTAGCAAAGCTACCTTTAGAGTCTACATAGCGATTACTAAATGTAAACTTCATAGAAGACCCATGGAATAACAAGTTTAAAAGTTGTTGATGTCTAAATATTTTTTGTTGTGCCTGTGTTTCATCCGGTAACCCATCAATTGGGAAAATATCTATAAATACACCTGCTTTATCAAAATTACGCCACAATGTATTATCAATCATAACTGTTTCTTGATCGAATACCTTTGCCATTGTATAGGTATAAGTGTCATCATTTTCAATAGAAAATACCTGATATCTTGAGTTATGCTCATTATATGTCTTAATAAAGCGATTATAATCATCCCGTGGCATCATAATATCAATATCATCATCCCATGGAATAAAACCTTTATGTCTAACAGCCCCCAACATCGTTCCATAGGCTAATACATATCGAATATCATGTGTATCACAAAAATGTGCCACATCTTTTAAAATATCTAAAGCGACACGCTTAATTTCCGAAAAACCAATTTCTCGCATCAAAAAATTTCTCCATAATACAAATAGGTCTATTATTTAAAGAATTTTCTTTTTAAGAATAAGCCACCTTTTTTCAACCAATTTTGAGGCTCCATAAAGGATACATTTTGTTCTTTATAGTCGATGTTATTAGCTTCAATCCATACGTCGAGCAAGATTTCGCTTACAAAACCATAAATGCGAGCTTCGTATGTATCGTAATTGGAAATATCGACGCGATGTTCAATCTCTTCCAAGATGGAGAACATCCACTCGCAATATTGATCAAATAGGTCTCGGCGCATAACAAACATATTGAACATGTGCGCCCATGTGCGATTACAAACCTTTGTGAAAGCAGCGCTATATTCTGGATATTTTTCAGCGATGATTTGCTCTGCCGCATCAAGGCCGTCGCTGTGATGGGCATGATTATAGTGAGAACGGTTAGATTCAATATAATATTTACGCTTATCTGCTACCACAACAGGATACTCTGAAAGTAGTTTTTCCCATTCTGGACCTGTAAGAATTTGATTCTTTTTGTCCTCTACGGAACGCACCTCTTTGCGTGTAAAGTATCGTCTGTAATGAACAAGGCCGATATAGTCCGCATCAAGGTTTTTCCAAGCCCAATAGAGGCCTGTCAATTCGCAGTAATTTGCATTTTTTGAGGAAATATTATCCCCCGTATGATCGCCGGTATAACCAATATCAGCCTTGCCCTCTCTACCTACATGGATTGGCATATATACAGAATCCTCTGGCATCCAATATTGCTTATGTGTAGCTACTAAAATCTTAATATTCACTAGTACTCTCCTACATGAGTGTTGTCTCTCAAGTCTATCTACTTACCATATGAAAAATTAGGCTAACTCTTTTTCTACTAATGCCAAGGCACTAGCAATAACCTTATCCATATCGTAATATTTATATTCCCCTAAACGACCACCAAAGATAACATTGGAAATCGTTTCAGCCTTTTTAACATATTTTGCGTAAAGGTCTAAATTCTTTACATCGTTCACTGGATAATAGGCTTCTTCGCCGATTTTCCAGTCTTTTGGATATTCTTTAGTTACATATGTAACAGGTTGTGTACCAAATTCAAAGTGTTTATGCTCGATGATACGAGTATACGGAATGTCGCCTTCTGTATAGTTCACAACGGCAACACCTTGATGATTTTCCTCTTCAAGACGTTCTGTTTCAAAGTGAAGGCCACGATATTCTAAAACTCCTTCAGAATAACCAAAGTATTCATCAATAGGACCTGTATAGATGATCGTATCTGCCAAGGCTTCATATTCATCACGATGTTTGAGGAAGTCTACGCCTAAACGAACTTCAATACCCTCTAACATGCGTTCAATCATCTTGGTATAACCGCCCATAGGAATACCTTGGAAACGGTCATTAAAGTAATTGTTATCGTATGTATAACGCACAGGTAAACGTTTAATAATAAAAGCTGGCAATTCTGTACATTTACGACCCCATTGTTTTTCTGTATACCCTTTGATGAGCTTTTCGTAAATATCTGTACCTACAAGGCTAATAGCTTGCTCTTCTAGATTCTTAGGTTCACTTGTAATAGCAGATCGTTGCTTGGTAATGATGTCCTGTGCCTCTTTAGGAGTTCGAATATTCCACATTTTGGAGAATGTATTCATATTAAAAGGCAAATTGTACATTTCACCTTTATAGTTCGCTACAGGACTATTTACATAGTGATTGAACTCAGCAAATTGATTCACATAATCCCACACATGCTTTAAGGAGGTATGGAAAATATGCGCACCATACACGTGAATGTTAATATCGTCTTTGCTTTCACAATACAGATTACCTGCTATATGATTACGACGATCGATAACAAGTACAGATTTACCACGCTTGTGCGCCTCATGGGCAAATACAGCACCAAATGGGCCCGCCCCAACTACTAAATAATCGTATTTCATTAATAGGCCCCTTTCGATTTAACGACAGCCAACACAGTTTTCAAAAGATATACAATATCAATCCACACGGACCAGTTATGAACATACCAAGAGTCCATTAATACACGCTCTTCATAGGTAGTATCGCTACGACCGCTAACTTGCCATACACCGGTAATCCCTGGTGGTACAAGGTAAAAGTCGTTGATATACTCACCGTATTTCACGATTTCATCGCGCACGATAGGACGTGGACCTACGAGACTCATATCGCCAACGAGAACATTCCACAATTGAGGTAATTCATCAAGGCTTGTTTTGCGAAGGAATTTACCAATACGAGTAACACGAGGATCATCTTTTAATTTGAAATCTCGTTCCCATTCCTCACGGGCTGCAGGATTTTCTTTCAAATATACCTCTAATGCCTCTTGTGCATTCGGCACCATGGAGCGGAATTTATAGCATGGGAACTCTTTACCACCTTGGCCAACGCGCTTATGACCAAATACGATAGGCCCTGGAGAATCTAGATAAATCAGTACGGCTACAATGGCTAAAATTGGCAAAATCAAGATGCCACCACATACAGTAGCTACAATATCAAATATGCGCTTCATAATGCGGTTAGACTTGCGAGCCAAGTTATTTTGTACGCGCAATACAACAGCTTGCTCTTCCATCATGCCCCGAGCCGTAATATTACTTGCTGGTAAACCAAATAACTCAGGCACAAAGGCTACTCGTTTTACCAATAATTGCAATCGATTGATCAAAGATACTAACTTTTTAGGTTCTAACCCTGGTGCACAAATAAGAACTGTTTGTACACCTGTATCTTTAATAACTCGTTCAACATCGGAAAAAGCACCTAAACATGGATATTCTTTAGCAATGGTAGAGGATTTAGGATTATCATCTACATAACCAATAATCTTGTACGTAGCAATTGGCATGCGATCTAAGGATTTCTTTACGAGCTCTGCTGTTTTACCTGCACCAACGAGAAGGACTGGTATATTTAAATATCCTGCCTTTGAGAGAATCTTGCCTACAATAAAACGACTACTAAAGATAAAGAGTAGCATAAATAAATAGGCAAAGATAACAAAGAGTCGAGATACATCGTTGATTACATGACCTGTGTACATGAGTACAATAGATACAACGACGCCAATAGTGATACTGCGGAATAGGTTCTTCATCGTATCCCAATAAGGAGATACTACTGAGTATGCATTATTAAGAAGTAATATGGCTAGAAACACAAGAGGTATAATGCCATATACATAGATTTCATCTACCTTAAAATGTGGACTCACCGGTAAAAATGGCAAATTTAACCGCAAATGATAAGCTGCTAATGTGCCTAGCACAATAGAAATATAATCAGCTATAAGTACTATAAATTTACTAACAAGCAACTTGTTGTGATTATTATATCCATAACTATTCATACTAATACCCCAAACTATAAAAAAAGGTTGTTTTCTCAATACAATTTTCAAGAAAACAACCTCTAAAACATACGAATACAATGTACCAATATTTACTTATATTGTATCATATTCAAAAGTTTAAAACTATGAAAAACCATAGATTTTAGCTATCTTTTATGTAGTTTTTTGGAGATTCTCAGTCTATTTAAATCAGACATAAAAACCAATTAAATAATGCGTAAATATTTCCTAAACAGCCTTGTGATTCTCATTTATTTTCAATTGAATCATGATGCCCATAACAATCCAAAACATGCGGATCCCCGATGAATTTCCCCATGTATAATCTATAGATCCAAACAAAAACAAATAGCTAATAAAGCCTACCATTATTGATAAATCATAAGGGTTTCTTGATTTAACATAATGTATTAAAGATTTACAGAATATAAAGAATGAAAATCCTAAGAATCCAATGAGGCCTAATATGCCAGATTCAGAAGCTATTTGCAATAGATTATTATGAGAATGGCCTAGATCTTGAGTTTCTTGTTTTAATTTATAGTGTTCTCTATATGTTTTTTGCCATAATCCAGGACCAACACCTGTTACAGGATGATCCATAATCATTTGCTTATCTGCTTCCCATACATAGATACGGCCCAAATTTGAACCATCTGTGCTTATATTAAAAGTACTTTCAAAACGAGCTACATAGGCTTGATTGCTACTAAATGCATATCCTATACCTACAACAGCTACAAGTAATACTAATACATAGCGAATATTTACAAAGCAATAACGCAATGTAATGAGCGCACCATTAATGCCATTAAATAACCAGGAACCACGACTTTGGTTCCCCCACATGCCTAATAGCATGCCAAGCAAAGAAAATACAGCAGATTTTCTTACATACGAAGGAAATGCTTTATCATAAGCAGCAATTAAAGCCAATGGAAAGGCCAATGTCAACAACATGGCTAGCCCCATCATAGAGCCATGAATAACACCACCTGCACGACCTCCTGGACCTAAATTATAGCCCAATAGATACTGTGCAAAGGCAGATACAGCATCGATACCCATATATACAAAGAATACTGATAATATGGCGTATAATTTGCGAGAACTTTTAATAAATAACAGAATTGGTACGATGACTAATACCTTCCAAACCCAAATATTAAAGAAATATTTAGTAGTCACCGCTATATCATTGCTGATTAATGCGGACGGCAATACGCATAGTAACATGCCTAAATAAGCCCATCCATATTGGCGTATCGATTGAGGTATGGAGATTTCATGTCGCCTATACCAGCACGTTATTAAGGTCATCAATATAATGAGGCCATATAGTAAATTACCTAATGCCATGGATGACCGTGTCGTACATATCATAACTGAAATAAGTACGGTTAGTACCATTTCAGAATTTTTAAGTATCCAAGATTGCATACTAACCTCTTTTCCCCTACATAGTTACAATCTACTATTTATCATATTAACATCTATACTTTATAGATATCTATTTAGTTTATAAATATCTATTTGCTGTATAAATATTATTTTACTCGTAACAATGGTCGTACATGATTTTGAATTTCTTGTTCATATTGATCGAGTAATTCATAACGTTTTCTGTATTGACTACGTTTTTGTGATTTAATCTCTTCAATGGGTTTACGATATTCCTCTAATGGAATTTTGAAGAACCGTTCATCACTACATACAACACCGCCAGATTCCTCCCACAATGGATCTAGCTCAGCTACCTTAGCACGGTGACCGCGAACTAAGTGGGTATTTGCGTAAAAGCCTTCATCAGAAACAGCGTAAATAGATTCTACCTTACAGATGACTGCAATATGGCGCAATAAGAACATGATAAAGTTTTTTGGTCGATATCCAAACATCTTTTTAGTCACTGTTTTAGCATTATCTAAACCATCTTTATAGCCTTGAATTGTGCCAATCCACATAGCAGGTTCCCCATTAAAACCTTTGCCAAAGCGGAAATTAGCATGGTATACGCCTTGTTTACCCAAGGTTAGTAACAAGGTTAAGAAGCCTTCTTTACGCTGACCAGGGCCATAATATAAGCGCGCTACCATATCAAGGTCTTCTGATTCCCATACGATAAAGCCACGATTCATACGACTAACATCGTCGTAAATATTATCTGGATCTACAGAGTACATTTCACGAATCGCTTCGTCTGTAAATACATCTTTTAAATAATCAAAATGATTAACAATAGCCTCTAATCGTTCCTGTGGTGTTGAGCTTTTAAACAAGAAAAATCGTGTCATTAACTCAAATAAACCAACTTGACGGTCTAATAAGGTTGGATCAGGCGTATAGTTTGCAAAATAGGTCTCTAGTGCCTCAATTTCCCCTTTATTGCGGATAGAGCGCATTGTATGAAGGAAAGTACGTCTAGTTTCCCTCCAACTACGTTTGCCATAAATCTTACGGCCTCGCTGCCATTGTGTTTGTAAATATCCCATCTCATACTCCTATCCACTCATATAACTACAAATATATCAATGATTCGTGGAATGTAAATTATCTATAATCGTAACTAATTCATGGGCCACACGATTAACCATGAATCGTTCCTCTACAACATGTCGTGCATTGGTGATGATCTTCGGCAAGTTTACATCATCACTCATCACATGTTCCATAGCCTGTTGTAATGTGTGTTCGTTCAGCGGATCTACAATAAATCCAGATTCTCCATCGTCTATGATTTCTCGCTGAGCCCCAGAACTGCTTGTAATGACTGGTACACCGCAATACATCGCCTCACAGATAACGAGACCAAAGGCCTCCCGTGTTATTGTTGGCAATAGTAAACAATCAATTGATCTATATAAACCTTCAATATCTCGTGTAAAGCCTATAAATTCAACATAAGAATGCATTTGATGCGCTTCTATATAGTCTGTTAGTTTTTTAATTTGATCCTCTGTACCAGCCCCAGATATAATCAATCGAACATCTGGATTGTTTTGATGAATCTGTTCAAGGGCACTTAAAATCAGATATAAACCTTTTCGTTCTGTAATACGCGCACTATAGCCAAAGGTTCTAACCTTGGATTTCATAGGAACTGCATCTGAAAAGGACTGGAATCGGTCCGGATCGATACCATTATATACAACATGGTATTTGCTAGTATCCTTTATAACAGGCGTCATAAGGTCGTCATAAACGAGTTTAGATACACAAACAAAGGCATCCACTTGTGCATTGATCCATCTATGATACATATCTGTTTTACCAGGTACAAGATTATGTTTAATAAACACTAACTTAGCACCTGTTAACTGCTTAAGGGCAATACAGAATAAGATATATTTACCAGAGTGGCATACAATCGTATCAATCCCTTGTGCTTTTACCTGTTTAGCTACTGCATTAACAGATAGAAAACCCTTCAAGGTATAAAGATTGGCCGTCATCACATAGCCCACTTGAGCATAGCGAGATTGCATATCTTCATTCGATTGGTCCACTAAGATATAGGCAGTCCTATGTCTCTGTTGTAATTGTTTACAAATATCATATACATATTGTTCGCCACCACCCCAAATTTTGGCGCCTACAACATTGATTATAGACATAGGTTCCTCCTATCATACACATATCAATACACATTTAGTAGCATCTATTGATGTATACGAAATACTGGTTACATATACATCAATAGATATTATTGTTTAATTATACTACGACTTATTCATACTGTCTTCATGATTAATGAGCCACATGGTCAACAATGTCCAATCACGAGCATCATCCCCGTGATTATCAATAGGCCGAATTGGCTCAACCGGTTTATAAGACGGTGTGTTGCTTTCACCATAATCCATGCGAACATCGCCCATCATATGCGGCGTAATCCACTGGTACGGCGTAACTAACGTATCGGGCTGTTTATCAAACAAGGACGGCACAATGGAATAATATTTAAAACCCTTTGGTGCAATGGCTTCAATGATCGTAGGCATGAGGCTCATATGCGTGCCAATGGATGCCGTAATACTGTCCTTAGTGAAAGCAGGATGTTGCAATAGTCCTACCGTACAGAATGTATCGCGCAACGTATAGTCTCGTTGAATTAAGGATGTATTATTCAAAGAGCCAAATAGATTAGAGTGGTCACCAGTAACAACGAATAAACTATCAGGAAATGCCTCTTTCATAGCATTAACAAAGTTAAAAATCGCCCTATCACTATAGCGATAGGTAGCCAATTCCTTATTGCGTTTCTTGTTGGATTTTAAATCATCTCCAAGGTTTGGCATCACCTGTTCAGGATCATAATCTAATAAGGAATCCTCCATTTTATAAGGACCATGATTGGATGTAGTATAAATAAAATGGAATGTAGGATGTTCTAAAGATTTGATTTTCTCTTCAATATGTTCTAAAAATACATGGTCATAAACGCCTACCCAAGTCTTAGGTGCATAGGGACCACAAAAAACGGAAGCACTTTCTACGCGGTCAAATCCTTGAGCCTTACCAAAGTGATTAAAGTTACCATACGATGCATTACCACCATACCAGTAAATCGTATCATAACCTAATCGCTTCATTTGAGATGCCAAAGAAGTCGGCAATGGTTCATGCCAGAAGGCTTCCCGTTCATTGATTTCCATACCCGCATCATAGACACCAGATAACAGACTCACAATGGATGGACGAGATACATTACCGGCAGGCAAGAAATTAGGTACTTGTGCCGTATGTGGATTATCTTTAAAATCCCATAAACCAGGACATATATTAAGTTCCTTATAAGGTTTATCAAGAGACCATTGTGGGATACTTTCACCAACAATAAAGAATATATGTTGTGGTTTATCAATACGAGGACCTGATGCAACGCGCTTGAATGCATGAAGCGGTGTATTCAAATCCTGCCAAGAATCTTTATATTCCTTAGGAACAATACGGTGAATTGCGTCATCAATGTCCTCAGCAGATGCGGTATATTCATCACGAAGGGGATGTTTTAGCACCGTTTCTAAGGCACATAGATCTGGCACTGTAGCACGAGCAAAGAATATATCCTCTTTTACCACTGTAGGAATCGTATCCCATTCTGGTTTATCATCATGAGATAAGGTTCCACCATAGCGGAACCAATAAAATCCCAAAACGGAGGCAGCCACAAGACCTATATTCCAAGCTACAGTAGGCCAAGTTCCTTCAATAGTTGGATAAGGTATAGATGGCAAGGATAAGAAGAAATCTCCCATGTACCAGGATATAAACGTAATAGGAATCAAGCCTAAAATGACGAGAATTCCTCGATCTTGATTAAAGAATACATCAATCAAATTACGTTTCTCTGCATGATTTCCATAATGAACCATATAGTTATACGTATCATGGAAATGCTTATAAAAAATCATTTTTCCTGCAAAAGCTGCATAAAGTATGCAGGAATAAATAGTTAATCCCACTAACCGTACAGTATCTTCTATTTGGTGATACCCATCAAATAATAATGCAGGGAGCGTCACCAATACTAAGGGTAATAAGAATACATAAGCATCAAAATCCATGCCCCACCAGAAGCCGTAACGCAATGAACCTAATACAGATTTCCAGCGTCCCTTCCATGTGGGATAAGGATTATACACAAACATGAATATGATTCGAAAGATGGTGCTCAATATAGGAGCCCAAAGCATTAGTTTTATATTTTGTTGTAGGGATAGAAAAAATTGTTCACTCATTTATACTTCCATATCTACGTCAAGAACAATAATTCTCCATAGTAATCTACTATACTAAATTACTGATTATAATTGCCCATTAGATTTGTTTAAATAATATAATTTTACATATTTCGTCATGGTATACATCATATGGTAGATAGATAATAGAAAACCTATTTTTCCATCTAATATGCCGCCTTGCAAAATATATATCTTAAAAAATGCCCATGTTGGACGCAATATAATATCCCCTAAAAAACTACAAGATTTCCCTTGTTCCTTGTACTTGTTGGCCGCTGCTGTAGTGTATTTATTGAACTTTTCAAAGAACTGATGCCAGTTATCATAAGTGTAATGATACAATTTACCTTCTAATGTAGCTTGTGGATAAGGACTAATAAAAGTCTCATGGACTGCCCCCTCCACTGTAGCCCCTTCACGAGGCATTAATCTCAAAACCTTATCAGGTCTTACTACGCCATGAGTAGCTGGATTGTGATGGAATAAATTATATCTTCGTAGCCAATAAGCCTTTGGCTCTCCTTTAATAGATTCTTGGATTGATTTTGCTAATTGAGGAGATACACGCTCATCCGAATCTATAAATAGAATCCATTCAGAATTTGCTTGAGATATACCAAATCTCCGTTGTTGTGACCAATCTCCATTCAGAGGATGTGGTATAACTTTAGCCCCCAAGTTAGTAGCAAGAGGTACCGTTTGATCTGTACTTCCATCATCAATAACTAATATTTCATCAGCAAATTGAATACTTTTAATACAATCTACAATATGTTTTTCTTCGTTGCGAGCTAAGATAATAGCCGTCACAGTGCTCATAGATCATCCTTTAACTTACAAATCCCTTTAATTTACTATGTAGATACATATGGTAGATACAAATATGATATCTACCATATGTATCATATACAAAAATTATTGAATACTATCCCCGTGCTTAATACGCCATGCCGCGAGTTCGCGCATGTTCTTAATCACATCCCCATAGGCTTGAGGCATATTTGTGCCTTGTTCCATAACTTTTCCACTGTTATCTAGATATAGTCTATGGTTAAAGACAAATTCCTCTTGTGTAAACAAGCTTGGCACCATCGCTTCATAGGTTTGACCAGGTCGACCCGCTAGTTCTGCCAAGGTTGGAATAATTTGAATGCTCATGCCAAACGCATTAGGAGCAAGCCAGTCTTTATGAATACCGCGACCATAGAAGATAATCGGAATCGTAGACGCCACATTAGGACCTACTTCACGAGCAAAGGTAAATCGTTCGCTATGGTCCCCAGTGATAACGAAGAGCGCTGATGGATCTGCTTTTTCTTCACTGGCGATAAACTCGCCCATCACATGGTCTGCATACCAAATATGACCCATTTCGTTCAATTGCTTGTCAGTTTCTGCAATTGTATCAGGTAAATGGCCTTTTACCTTATTCACATCATACCCTTCCTTAGCTACATTGATGCTATACGGCGGATGATTAGAGGTGGTCATGATGACATTGAGGATTTTTTCCCCTCTATGTTGATCCATATACGCAGAAATCGCTTTAAACAAGTCTTTATCGCCTACACCCCAGGCATTGCTGTCTTCGCTAGGCATTTCAGACGCATCGTGGAATTCGTCAAAGCCTTGAGACAAGGTGAAGTTCTTCACGTTTTGCCATGTACTAAATCCGCCGTACCAGAATACAGTTTTATAGCCTAGCTTTTTCATAACAGAGCCAATGCCTAAGCCATACGGTTGTTTAAAACTTTCACCTTCGTAATTAGGATATAGACCTGTGTCAGGCATACCTGTAAGTAAACCATTGATAGCAGGCATCGTGCCTGTACCTTGGGCAAGAGCGAGCTGCGTGCTCATCGCTTGAGGACTGGCAGCGTATTTACGACCTTGTTCAACGAGGTACGCACCAGGTTCGTTGTATTCAGAGAGGAACGGCCACAAACCATAGGATTCACCGAGAACGATATTGATAGACTGTGGTTGCTCCGCTAAACGCTCTGTCGTAATAGTTCTTGTGAAAGAACCATCAAAATCCTTACCATTAAATGTTCCACCAATGGCACTGATTTTCTCACTCAATTCTTGAGGAGTTAAGTTGATAACCTCTAACTCATCCGCGCGTTTTGCAATACTTTTAACACGATAAAGAGCCTGCACATCGTCGAGGATGGTCTCGTTTAACAAATTAGAACTGAGGCGTGCCGCACTTTCCCAGTTAATGGAATTCGTATAGTTAAAAGCACCACCAAATCTAAAGAATAGACCTAGTATACCGATAGCTACAGTCAATCCAATACCTGTGATCCACTGCGTTTTCTTCGTCTTTGGATACCAAGTAGGACAAACTAATTGAGTATCAGCGTAATCACTATATTTCTTTGTACCCCACGACAAGAATTTAACGAGGAAATAACAAAGGGCTGCGCTCAATACTACGGCCCCAACGATATACATCAACGCATTATATTCATTGATGGCTGTATTGATAATGGCGCTGATATCATCATTTTTACCATTAATGAGCATCGCATTATAAGAGGAATTGAATATTTTGTAGAACGGAATGCGGCCTAAAAATAGGAAGGTCAACAGTACAGTTGCTATGGAATACACAACCTGTTTAATGCGTAAGGACGGCCATTTAGGTACAAAGGTATGTACCAATGTGCCCCCTAAAAAGACTAGTAAACATAAAGAACCGACTGTCTTGAGACTCAATCTAAAGCCTAGCCATAAGGACGTAAGGATATTCTCCATCGTCACAGATGCTAGCTGTGATTGAAATACTGCAAGAAACACGATTCTAAATGCAGTCAACAAAGCAGAGAAAAAGATAAACATCTTAATCTCTGTCTTTATGCCTTCAAATAATCGTTGCCATCGGTTCATCATTAACCCCTACTGTTCTTCATATAACGTAACTACTCTATATTACCTAACTATAATTATGTTGGATATTTCTTACATTTAGATCCCTTACATCGCTTGCATTTACCGCATCCGCGGTCGATAGTTCCAGCACTTGCCGATTTTTTAGCACTAGTACTCTCCTTGGACCTCTGTTCAGAGGCCTTACTATTCCATACAGAAACTATCGTTTTTGCTTTTTTTCAGATTTATCCTTTTTGGATTTTTTATCCTTTTTCTTGTCTTTATTCTTATCTTTTTTACTGAAAGTATCGCCTAAAAAGACGGTTTTTAACTTGTCATTTAAGACCTTAAGCTTCTTTTCAGCCTTGTCTTTCTTTTTCTTTAACTTATCTTCGGATTTAGAATGTTTGTCTTTCTTAGACTTTTTATGTTTTTTGTCCTTTTTATCCTCTTTAGACTTTTTATCCTCTTTAGACTTTTTATCATCTTTGGACTTTTTATCCTCTTTGGGTTTCTTGTCACCTTTAGATTTCTTATCTTCTTTGAATTTTTTATAATCCTTAGATTTTTTAGATGTATCGTCAGTTCCATTGATACGCGCCCATTCATCATCTACGCGTTTCAATTGCTTTTTAAGAAGCTTTTCCATCTTCTTATTGGCTTTATCTGAATCTAAGCCAGACTTACCGAATAATAAAGCATTTACTGCTGTATATGGATCAATGGAAGACAAATACTCTTCGTCCTCATCCATATCATCTGAGGATTTATTAGATACCTTATCATTTTTAGATGTAATACTATCTGTTTGATTAGTATTATTCTTGCTATTACGAGATTTTTCTGTATTCTTAGATTCTGAAAGCAACACAGAATTTTCTGTATCAAACGGATTTTCTTCATCTAAGTGATGAATTTCTAAGCTTTCCACACCGTCTAGTGGATTTACATCCATATGCTCTACAATGTCTTCATCAAGGTCCGATATCTCATGTTGGGAGCTTTCACCAGATCCTGTAAAAAGACCGCCCATAGAATGCAATACGTTCAATTTAATATGGTTCATGCCCACTGTAGAGTCATGCTGCGCAGGAATATCCGATAATTGGACCTGTTCCATAGCGTACACGTCGTTATTATGACTAGCACCCTTACCAAGATACGATTTATCAGCAATGATGATATCATCTTGATCGTCGCCTAACACATTGCCAAATAAATCCTCTTCAAGAGAATCATAGGTATGTAACATGGACATCCGTTTTTGAACCTCTTCAATTTGATTCCATAAATCTACGAGAGAGGATGTGTAATAAACGCGTTCCTTAACCTCTAAATAAGCTTGGTAAACGATAGCTAATTCAGACTCGTTGAGTCCCTCTTCGGCACCGATTTCTTCTATCATTTGTTGGATCTGTTGATCTCGATCATAACGTTTAATTAAGGCCTTGCGAATACGTTCAATCAATGCTGTATCGATGATTTCCACGGGTACCTCCAGTCTTCAATACACTCAGCCCTATCCACTAACTTAGTGCATACGAATCAATGTATAGAACCATAAAAAATAATTTGATTTTATAATCTCTAATATATTATTATATCAGAATTTATCTGCTTTTTCCTTAATAATCTAGGTGAAAGTTCCTTAAAAATAGAATAAAACCTCAATTTGAATAATGTCCTAGTCGTACAAATTTAGAACCACTAAAACAAGCCTTCAACATTGAGGTTTCTTACATACTAAAATAAATAGAATGAATACATTAAAATAAGCTGACAGAATATACTAAAACAAGTTAACGGAATACACTAAAATTCGTTCCTTATTATCATTTTCTTCAAAGAGATCACTACAATCAATGAGTTCTTCCTGTTCTAATCGCACATGGTTATTCAAGAAGTTTTCTACCTCTTCGTTGACGTAGTAGAAAAATAGTTTAATCTCCCGCGGATGATGATACAGGGAATCAAAGATATTTCCTAAGACCCGCTTAATCGTATGGAGCGCAAAGGGATTAAAGAAAAAACAACGATCTACTTGGTCTGGCAATTCATAAAGAGCCGCATCACCATGCACAAAGCTTACACGATTGCGAGCAGCTGGGCTTTCACCATTGATAAGAGCCCTTTCATAGAGTCGTTCATCGTATTCAATGCCGATAGAGTAACAGCCCGTTTGGTAAGCCATAAAAATGCTAACACGGCCCTTACCACTGCCATAATCGATGAGGGTATGTTTCTTGCGAATATGACCGCTATTCGCTAACCGCTCTAGGACGCAATAATCTGTCGGCTCGTAAGGATGATGCTCTGTATCAGACCGACTATCATCGCGGCCTGCTGTTTTTATTTGTAAAACCTGTTCCCATTCCTGTTCACTTGTCATATATCTAATCCCATCATGAATTCCCAATTGTATGACCTATTTTTAATACTAAATTGATATTTATATATACTATACCCTTATTAGAGCAATATTTACAAATTAAAGGTAATCATGTATCATAATATATGACAAAGGAAGTCAATGTGAGACACGTTTTCACGCAAACAAAAAAGGAGGGTGGCGGCCCTCCTTTTTTTGTGCTAGTTACTGACGAAAGTATCTATCTAGCCACTTGCAGATGTAGTGACAGGTTACACCTGCTACGATGGATACTATTAAGGAAATCAAAGTGTCAAACACGTTTTCACCCCCTTTCTGTTACCAGTCTGGGGCAGTAACACCTATAGTATACAATAAAAGCACCCTTTTGGGTGCTTTTATTGTGTCAAACATTTATTGATGCTAATATGGTATACTAAAGAGTAATATTTTAATATTCTCATGTGCAGAATGATATGTCATAAAAAAGGAGTGTCTACTTACATGGACAGTGATCTGACCTTAGATTTTATAATTATCATCGTATTAATCATAGCAAACGGCTTATTCTCTATGACGGAATTGGCCATCGTCAATGCTAAAAAACGTAAACTCGAAGAAATGGCAGAGGCAGGCAATGAGCGTGCAAAAAAAGCCTTTGAATTAGCAGAGAATCCAAATAATATGTTTTCTACTATTCAAATTGGTATTACCCTCGTTGGTATTTTAACTGGTTTATATTCTGGTGCGACCTTCTCTGGTCCATTAGAAGAGATTTTAGTAGCTAATATTCCAAGTATTGAGCCCTATGCAGCATCCATTAGCTCCTTCCTCATCGTTGCTATCATCACCTATTTATCCCTCGTTATTGGCGAACTTGTACCAAAACGTTTAGCATTAAATAGTCCTGAAAGCATTGCCGTTGTTGTATCTAAACCGATTTACTGGTTATCTGTAGCATTGAAACCTATTGTTAGCTTCCTCGGTGTTTCTACAGAATTTCTTTTAAAATTACTAGGCGTTACTGTGAAAGAAGAGGCGCCTGTTACAGAATCTGAAATCAACAAAATGCTTACCGAAGGCGTTGCCATGGGTGCTTACGAAGAAGAGGAACCTATCCTCGTAGAAAATATCTTCCACTTGGCAGATATGAACGCTGGTGACATCATGACACCTCGTACGCAGCTCAAATGGATCGACCTTAACGGTACAGAGGACGAAATTATGGAAGTCCTCAAAAATGCCAACCATTATCGCATCCCTGTAGGTACTGATTCCTTGGACGAATTAAAAGGTCTCATTACCGTATCTGACGTATTGGTACAAATCATGCAACGTCCTAGCGAACGTTCCATTCATGATATTATTGAATCTTGCTTGAAAGAACCGTTACTCATTCCAGAATCCATTACCCTCATGAAATTGTTGAACGTACTCCGTACAGAAGGCGTTCATGAAACTATCGTTCTCGACGAGTACGGCGGTTTCAGCGGTCTTGTAACCTTACATGACATCATGGAAGAAATCGTAGGTCTCATGCCTTCCGGTGAAGAAGAAATCAAGGAAGAAGAAAATAAAATCGTTGAACGCGAAGATGGTTCCTGGCTTGTAGATGGCCTTCTCGACGTAGATGAATTCAAAGAATTCTTCCACATCGATGAAGAATTACCAGGCGAAGAAAAAGACTTGTACAAAACAATGGGCGGTCTCTTAAATGTTCTTTTCGGTCGCATTCCAAAAGAATTGGACAAAGCAAAATGGAATGGCTATACCTTTGAAGTTGTAGATATGGATAATACCCGTATCGATAAAATTCTTGTTACCTATGAAGAACCTATTGTAGTACAAGAAACAGAAGAAAAAGAATAATACCTACTAGATCATATACTTATGAGCATTGTAAATTTATAAAGAGTGAGTTCTCCAGTGGAGGACTCACTTTTTTGTATTCCTTAATCAATATTAATAAATCATCTATTTCTACAAATACATAGCTTTCAATATATCTAAAAATCATCTAAAACTAAGAAATATATAAATAATTCTTTTATTTTAAGCATATAGGCTAGCCGTTTACATATAAATATAGTATTATTAAATTGTATAAAATATATAATTAAGACTAATATAGAAATAATAACTAATTTATTATTTATTCGAGTATAGATATAATAACTATTTTATTATTTTATCTCAATATAAATATAATAATAAAAAACACTTTCCT
>OGZG01000058.1_pt1 | contig 61303 bp, 58 predicted proteins | sample 1576781 | NCBI WGS metagenome assembly OGZG01 (sample SAMEA3541502, study PRJEB24748) | human gut metagenome | biome: human gut; feature: human-associated habitat; material: faeces | place: China | collected 2012 | reverse complement strand
GGCTCAATATCCTCGACGAAGGGGTATTCAGTGTGACATTTTCTTTATTTGCCGGGAAAGCGTATGCTATTTTTGCTTTGCTTTTCGGATTGACGTTCTACATACAGTATACCAACCAACAGAAGAAAGGCAAGGATTTTGGTTACCGTTTTCTTTGGCGTCTGCTCCTGTTGGGTGGTTTTGCCACTTTGAATGCGGCATTCTTCCCCGCAGGAGATGTGTTGCTGCTATTCTGTGTGGTAGGTATTTTCCTGTTTATTGTCCGTAAGTGGAGTGACCGTACGGTATTTATCCTGGCCATTTTCCTGCTGCTGCAACCGGTGGAATGGTATCATTACGTGATGAATCTTTTCAATCCCGCCCATTCTTTGCCCGACCTGGGAGTCGGTCAGATGTATGGCGAAGTAGCCGAATATACCAAGGAAGGAGATTTCTGGAAGTTTATCTGGGGAAATGTAACCTTGGGACAAAAAGCGAGCCTGTTCTGGGCACATCCGGCGATGGCGCGGCGGCTCGCGCAGGCGGACTGCGGCGACCTGCAGCCATTCGAGCTCTGGACGCTGCGTGAGAGCTGGTTCAAGCTCACGGGCGCGGGCGACCTGCGCACGATCCCGTTCCGGCGTGCGGCCGGGGTGCTCGTCCCGCCGGAGGCGGGGGCGCTCTGCCGCGTGTATGACGGCATTCCCGGCTGTATGGCCGCCGCGTGCTCGCTTGCCGAGCAGCCGCCGGAGCGGCTGCGGTTCGTGCCGCCGCGCGAGATTTGTACTTGAAATATGCACCCGGCTGTTGTATAATCAAACGACCGCATTTGCCGGTGTGATGGAATTGGTAGACGTGCTTGACTCAAAATCAAGTGCCGCAAGGCGTGCCGGTTCGAGTCCGGCCACCGGCACCATGGCGAGTGTTCTTACAGCATTTGAAAAGCTGTGAGGACACTCGCTTTTTTTCTGCTCAAACAGCGGGTCTGTCGTCTGTCGTGTAGCTCACGAACACGCCTTTTCTGGTGTTGACGGTGACGGCCGGGATGGGCAGTGCCGGTTCGTTGGGAATGTTCATTTCCCCCACGCAGTTGTAGTGAATGCGAAGCCGCTGTACCCATTCGCCGTCGATCCTCTCGGCATTGTAGACCTCGATTTTCTCCACCAGTTCGTTGAGCATCCGCGGCGTGAGCTTTCTGGCGCGGGTGTATTTGCGGACGATGGACACGAACATATCCGTTGAGGCTGCGCGGCTGTTCTGCTTCTCGATCTCGGAACGGAGCTTTTTTATTTTCTCCGAAAGATCCTTCTGTTCCTCCTCATAGCGGCGGGACATCTTCGCAAAGCGGTCGTCGCTGAGCTTGCCGGAAACATTGTCCTCATAGATGCGCTCGAACAGGCCGTCCAGTTCATCGTCGCGGGCAAGGAGTGATTTCAGTTCCTTCTCCTTCAGTCTGCGCTCCGTTTCCTCCGCCTGCCGGGAGTGACCGATCACTTCCTTGAGAAAATCGTCCTCGTAAAGGCCGGCATACTTCGTCAGACGACGGATTTCGCCGAGAACGACCTGCTCCAGAAAGTCTACTCTGACATAGTGCGTGGAGCCGCAGGTGCCGCGATTACCCTTGTAGTTGGAGCAGTTGAAATACTTGATCTCCGGGTTTCCCTGATTGAAATGAAAATGAAGGTTGCTCCCGCAGTCGGCGCAGACCAGAAGCCCGGAAAACATGCTCCTTTCCCCGTCCTTCGCTTGACGCTTTCTCATCTTGCCGCGCTTTTGCTGCACCTGTTCAAAGACGGCTCGCTCAATGATCGGCTCATGCACATCCTTGAAAATCGCCCAGTTCTCACGGTCATTCTCCAGTCGTTTCTTGTTCTTGTATGACTTGGAATAGGTCTTGAAGTTGAGAATGTCCCCACAATACTCCTGCACGGAAAGCATCTTTATGACGCTGGAGCTGTTCCAATGGGTGGGCGGCAGATCCTTGACCTTGCCGGGGCGATTGATTCCCTTGGAGTGCCAGTAAGCGCGCGGGGTCAGGATACCGTCCTCTTCAAGCTTCGCGGCAATCTGCTCCGTTCCGACCCCTTCCAGCGTCATGCGGTAAATCCGCCGCACGACCTGCGCCGCTTCCTCGTCCACGATCCAGCGTTTGGGGTTCTCAGGGTCTTTGACGTACCCGTAAGGAGGCTGCCCCATGGGTTCTCCGGCATTGCCCTTAATCTTGTTGCTGATGCGCCGCTTCTTGCTGATGTCTCGCGCATACCATTCGTTAAAAAGATTGCGGATGGGAGCCAGCTCGTTCTCACCTTCGTCGGTGTCGATGTTGTCCGAAACAGCGACCAGCCGAATGTCGTGATTGGGGAAGAACTCCTCGGTCAGTCTGCCGACCTCGATGTAGTTACGACCCAGGCGGCTGAGATCTTTTACAAACACGGCCGCCGCTTTTCCCTGCTCCAGCTGCTGAATCATGTCGGCAAAGCCGGGACGATCCATCGTAACACCGGAGATGCCGTCGTCAAAAAAATGAACCAGGTTTGTGTAGCCTTTTTCCTTTGCTACCTTGGTGAGCAGTTTTTTCTGATTCCCTATGCTGTAGCTCTCGCCGTCCATGTTATCGTCACGGGAAAGCCTCTCATACAGAAAGGCGGTCACGTCACGGGATTTTTTGTTGTTATTCGACTGTTTCATGCAGTCCTCCTTTCCGGGCAGCCGAACAGCAACACTTGTATTCCACAACAAGTATATCACTGTCTCGCCCTGTTGTCATGTATGCGGCGGGGGTGCGCCCCACCGCCTGGGACTACGCCCCCGCAGATTCCGATTTCATCAGGCGCAGAAGGACGCAGCCCAATGTGTTCTGCGTCTCCTCCTTGAACACCGGTTCAACAATAAACGACCTGTTGCCGAAGCGATAGGTCGTTTTCTCGTTCAGATCATGTTTTGCTTTTTCGCCGGGTTTTGTCCGCTTTTCCTGCATGGATTACCTCCTTATGGTTGAATTGAAGCTGTGCAGGCGGTCAAAACTTCATGGGAAGAATCTCGTGCCTGCGTCTGCCGTTGTAGATGCGGTAGAACAGGTTGACGTAGCGCTTTACGCCCCGCAGTTCCTTTTCCGCCTTGCCCGCCGCGTAAATAAACTTGGGCTCGTAGGCGCGGAGGCTGTAAATGAGCCGCTCCCGGTCGTACTCGCCGTGGTACAGCTCCACGAAATGGACGATTCCCTGAATGATTTCCGCTCTCAGGGAATCGGGATCGCCGCCCCATGCCTCCAGCAGGAGGGTCAGCGCTTCCTTATAAATCTCTGCGCCGACACGCTTGAACTCCGCAAAGGCGGTATTGATGCAGATGATGCGCCCGACGCCTCCGCCGCGCTCAAAGCCCATATGCAGCCCCGCTTCCTCTGTGGCCTCGTAGAACTCGCCCGATGCCTTATCCTCTCCGCGAAGATTGGCGCGGAGCCTGGCGCTGGGCGTCAGGGCTGCGGAGTAGCCGGTCTGCATGGCAAACAGCAGGGCTTCCTCAGCCTCTGTCATACCGTAGTACACCTTACAGAGGATCGGCAGGTCGTTGTTGCCGTTCATGTGCTTGCGCGCCACAATAGTATGTTGCCCGTCAAACACATAATAGTGACCGTCACGAAAGCTAACCTTCGGTTCGTTGGCGATACGCTCATTGAACCCGGCCACGATCTTTGCCACACGCTCGGTGTTCAGCTTGCGCTGGTACGCATCGGGAATCTCCAAATCCCGGCTGCTGACCTCCATCAGCTTGTAGAGTGTCTTAATGCTGTTCATTGTCTGTTTCTCCTTCCAATTTGAGAATGTATTGTTTTGGCTCCTGCATGATTTCAATGACCTGATCTTTGTAGTCCGGCTTTTCCAATAGACCGGGGAAGTTCGTAAAAAGCACGTCGCATGTCTCGACCATGTTCCGCGCCGTATAGCGCAGGCTTACCAGTGCCGAATCCTCCGTGACGCGCTTGGAGTCCTTCATATCCTCGTAGCTTTTGCCGATAGTCGCATAAACCTCTTGCTGGCGCTTTGTGCCGCTCCGGGCAGACTCCTTATCTGCTTTGGGCTTCTTTTCGGGGATCACCCTGAGCTGCTCCGCTTTTTCCCGGCGCTCCTCCGGAGATGCGCGGGCGACAGCCGCCACATCGGTTTCTCTGGGCTTAAACTTTCCGAGCAACAGGTCATTCTTGATGCCCGGAAGCACTTCTTCAGCGGCGTCCACACCTTTTGCATACTGATCCGCTCGTTTAACATAGCTCTCACTTGTTCCTGTCTCTGAAGCAATTCGCTCTCTTGTTTTCTGTGCTGCAATCAAGTGGTCATTTTGACCACTTGATTCTGGCAGATTGCTTTTCCGATCTCCTCCATGTGTTTTTTTCTCTGCATCGTAACGCTGCCCGATCAGATATTTCTTCTGCTGGGGCGTAAGATTTCGCCGTCCGAGCTGGTTCTTGCAAATCCAGGAAAGGGCTTCGTATTTATTATTGAAGTTCTTTTCATGGACACGGAACTCGATGCCCGGATGCGCCTGCGCGATGCGGTAGCGGTTGTGACCGTCCACAATCGTATCGTTCCAGACGATGAGGGGCATGAGCACCAGCCCTTCCTCAAGGATGTTTTCTTCCAACTGCGAAAGCTCGTCCTCGGTCAGCGGCGGGCATTTCGCCTCGAACTCCGGGTCGATGGTCAGTACGGGATTCATTACGGAGCCTCCATTTCTTCGGGGACGTACAGCCCCAATGCGCTTTCGATGGCTTCCCCGATCTCATCCATCTGCTGCCGGGTCATCCTGCCCAGGTACTTCTTCACGCGCCGCTTGTCGATGGTCTTGATCTGCTCCAGCAGCACCATGCCGGGAAGCTCCAGCCCACGGATGCGCTCGGCGTAATAGTGGGTGGGCTGGGACGGCTTCTTGCCGGCCTTGGACGTGATGGGCGCGACGATCAGCGTGGGGCAGTAGTAGTTGCCGGTGTTGTTTTGCAGGACGACCACAGGGCGGGTGCCGCCCTGCTCGGAGCCTATGTAGGGGTCGAGGTTGGCAAGGTACACGTCGCCCCTGCGGTAAATCCAGTTTTCCTTCATGCGGTTTCTCCGTTCCTTTCTTTCGTTTCTTTCGATATTCCTCAAAGCGAGAAAGCAGGTCATGTCCAAATATCTCTCGCTGTTATATCTGTCCTGTGCGTTCACATTGCGTCTCCTTGTCTTTTATCATTGTGGTTTTTCGGGTATGTACGCTCTCAATTTGTCCTCGACGCCCCGAGAGCAGGGAGAGCATCAGGCGGCGGTGTGCTGCACCGCTCCATAGGAATCGAACCTCCCCGCCTTCCTTGTGGCCGGGCCGCGAATTACGGAAGTATCATTGTCCCCAACACCTGTCGTCGCCTCCACCGGGAGCAGCCCGGCTTTTATCGTGTAAGTTGTATCGCTCGCTCATTTCTGAGGTCGTGGCGCACTCACGAAAGCGGCTCAGGGGTTCAGCCCATAGCGTTGGGAATGTGCCTGATGCCTGGATATTCAGTTTTCAAGGTTCGCTGAGCCTTGCGGCTCTGAGAAAACTGAATCTCCGTATCCCTTGCGGTGAGATTTGTCCTCTCACCTTTCAATGGACATTTTTTTGAGGAATTTTAACCATCAGGAAAAATATATTTTTGCCTTTCCCCGGATGGCGCGAATCTGCTTGTTGACCATAGGGACGCTGATGCCGTGCTCCGCAGCATACGCAGTCTGGCTTTTCCCCTCAATGAGGCATTCCGTAAAGATCGAACGCTGGCTGTCCGTCAGCATTTTGCAGAATGCGTCTGTGAGTTCTGCCGTGAGCACCTCGGAGTCGATGTGCTGCCGCGTATCCAGCAGCCATGCGGACTCGTCCATGCTTCCGCCGTCGCGGATGGCGTCAAGGCTCAGAACCGGCCCGAGGGTCTGCTGTTTTGCGTACTCCCGGCGCATCTGCTTTTCCTGACGGAGCAGCAGCCGCATCACCTCAAGGCTGACCTCCGTTTCCTCGCCGGTGGCCTTGATTCTGGCGAAATATCTCTTTCTTCCGTTTTCCTCGATTGCCCAAAGGTCGTAATCGAACTCCTTTAATGTTTTCATGCCGTGATCTCCTTTGAATTTTTGAATTTGGGTGAAATCAAAAATTCGGAGCTCACGGGTAGCGGCAGATGTATTGTTCAAAGCGGCGTTTCATGGAAAAAGTCCCTTCCCGAGCCAAGCCGGGAAAGGACTTTCAACGCCGTACAAAGAAATCGGGCAGCAAAAAAGCGCCGTCAAAGCAGACCGAACCCATTTGATGGTTCAGTCTGACTTTGTACGGCGCTTGGCAGTCTCCTCAGAACGAATCTGATTCTCTCCGCTTGCTCGATTAAAAGTCGGTTTTTGTATTCAGTTTATCTTTTCTGCCTCGGTTTTCCTGAAAGCAGGCGGCAGACGGCCCGTTTCGCCTTCATCCTGCGGAAGCAGCCCAGATTGATGGGATACTCCGACTTGCATTTTCGGCAGTAGACCATTTTGTGTCCCGCTGCGTCGGAGAACACCTTCTCCACCAGAAAGCTGCAAAAGGGGCAGTGGATCTCCCGTAGTGTCAGCGCGGCGGATTCCCTGCGGGAATCGGACAGCCTGCGTGACACATCCGGCGAGAGCTTACGGGGAGCGCTTGCTTTTCTCATCCTGCGCCACCGTCCTGTCCCAGTCCCATTTCCTCCGTGATGTACTCCGCCAGCGGGCGGTAACACAGGCAGTCCAGCTCCCGCAGCCGAATGAGGAAGGCGGAGAAGGACACGCCCATTGTATTTGCCATTTGCCGAATAAGGCGCTTGTCCGTCAATTTCAGAATGCTGTCTCCGAACACGGGAATGCGGGAAGAACATCCATGCGAGATCATTACGTTGCGAACCATGAAGCGGGGCATCAGGAGAGCAGCACCCATGCGGTCAACCTGCGTCTCCCGAAAGCTGAACAGGTTTTTGAAGTCCTCCTGAGAGTAGATGCGCTCGTTATCAAACTCTCTGTGGAAAGCAGCAGAGGGAACAGCCCTGTCCATGATGTAGTGGGCGCACTCGTGGCTGATGGTGAAGCGCCGTCTGCCGCTTTCGTGCTCCCGCCGCAGGCAGCGCTCGATTACGATGGTTCCTCCGGGATACACGCGCCGGACAACGGCCCCGTTCTCGTAGACGCGCAGAGGGGTCACGCCGTCCGCAATGAAGCCGATCTTGTCGCTGTCCTCCTCGGCAAAGCTGCGGTACAGCAGGGGCAGCTTCAGAAAGTCCGTAACGAACCCCTCGATGTCCACGCAGCAGGTGCGCTCCGCTTCCTTCCCAAGGTATTGGCGAATCAAGCCCTCGCCCAATTCGTCGAGTTCCTCATAGGAAAAAATCCTCATGTCTCACAAACACCTCCTACGGGGAGCGGTCAACATACCAGCGCTGACCCTCCCGATACAAATATCTTACCGCACGACCGATCTTGACGGTGTAGCGGACGCCTTCAAACTCATCGTGAGATGCAGTACAGGTATGAAGCACCTTTGTCACCTCCCACTGTCTGCCGTCATGCCAGCGGATAAGAAGCGGGCGGATCACGCCGTCCGTATCCACCTCCGCGTTGACGGACACATATTTTTTCTGCATGGGCAATACCTCCGTCAAAGGGCTTTGATCACATGGGTGGCTACGCCCTGTACCCGAAGCCCGGATACATAGATATCCTCCATGTCTTTGTTCTCCGGGTGGAGGTAATAGCTCTGCCGGTCATCGTCATATAAGAGCCGTTTCAGCGTGTTCTTGTCCTCGTCGGTGAGGGCAACGACGATCTCTCCAACCTGAGCGGTGTGCTGCTGGCGGATGATAACAAGGTCGCCATCGTCAATCTGCGCCCCCGTCATGGAGCTGCCGGAGGCGCGGAGGGCGTAGAAGTCTCCCTTGCCGAAGAAGGACACGGACAGGGGCAGGTATTCCTCCACCCGGGCTTCCTTTTCCTCCGGCGAGCCGCAGGGGATGGAACCGACAATGGCGGCGGGGCTCACCGCCGGATTCATCCGTTGGATCTTCGGCGTGGAGAGTGTGCCGTTTTCGTAGAAAACCATATCCTTCTCCGCCATAGCCACCAGGTATCTGTGTGCGGAGGAAACCGCGATCTTCATAGCTCCGGCGATCTCCCGGACAGTGGGGGTAGAGGAATACCGCTCAAAGTAGCTTTCGATGTACTCCCGGATGCGGAGCATAAGCTCCTCGCTCTTGCTTCTCATATTGTACTTTTCTCCTATCTGGAACAAAAGTTCCTGATAGATTTATTATACACATAACTCGGAGAAAGTCAAGAGGGAAAACGAGAAGGTGTGCAATCAGATATTCGCTGCATGTATCCTTCATCTGTTCGGTTTGACAATCTATTACGTTCCGAGTCTAACCACTGTGTCACATTCGGCAACCAAACGTTCGTCATGCGTTGCAAGAATTATGGCAGCGCCCCTATTTGCACAGTCTTTCAGCAACGAGACTACAAGCTGCCTGTTGGAATTGTCAAGTGAAGCGGTTGGCTCATCCGCAAAGATAACGGAAGCGTTTTTCAGAATTGCTCTTGCAATTCCCAATCGCTGCTTTTCTCCACCCGAAAGGACGAGGGCTTTATCTTTCTCCCTGCCCTGCAACCCGACAATTTCCAAAACCTCTTTTATCTGTCCCTGGTTATTTCCAAACTTTTTCAAAGAGACATTGAATGAAACTGTTTCATCATCAATAATCCCGTAATCTTGATAAATGAAAGATGCATGATCCTTCCAAAACAGCGTTCGTTGTGACTCGCGCCACCCCGTTACATCGTTATTATCCACAAATATTTTTCCGCTGTCGATAGGATGTATCAATCCCAAGCAATTCAAGAGAGTTGTCTTGCCGCTTCCGGATTTCCCGGTAAGCGCAGTCATTTTTCCGCCTTCCGCAAGCAATGTCACATTGGACAGGATTCTCCGACCATTTATCGACAAGGATACATTATTGGCTCTGATATTCATTTGCTCAACCTCCACTCTGTATTTGTTCGCATTTTATCTAAGGACGGTCATTCCCGCCTGAATGACATTTGCAAAAACTCTCGCTTCGAAAAGAAAATATACCCAACAAAATTCAACAGTACATACATCAAAAACAGTACAGCCGATGATAACAGCAACAACAGCGGTTCCGGGTGACGAATGGAATAAACAACAATCCCTCCGACAAGAACTGTACAAACCGCCACTATGACTTCCTTTCGCAGTACAGGCAGGATGATTGCGCTGTATTTGATCCCTGCCGTATGCAGTGTGAAGATACGCTTCCTGTTCTCTCCGATCCAGAGCTGCGCACTCATGATCCCCGCAGCGCCCATTGAAACAAGGCAAAGCGCACACGCCGCAAAGTAATAGAAAGACTCCTGCTTAAAAAGCTGCGCATATTTCAGTGCGCCCTCTGTGAACGAATCTATGGAGGATATTTTTTCCATAAGAGGTGATTCGTTGAGAACAGACCGCAAGACATCTTCATTTTTGAAAACAATGTTTCCACTCGAAGACATAGGGAGAAGAAAGCTGCTTACTTTCAACGTTTTCACGGGCTCCTCCACCAGAATAATCAATGGATTTTTCGCTTGTATGGTGCTGTTGCCATACGATGCGTTTGGAGGCAAAACCAAAAAGCTGTCGCCGTTAAATTCGCAGAAACCCATGCCTTCCGGCTGTATTTCTCCTGTATTCGTCCAAATAGGGAGCTGCTTAGACAAAAAGTCTTTCAATTCGGCGTGAATATCATCAAAGCCTATCGGAATCAGACTATCAGCTTTATCGGAATTGTCCCCGAATACGGTGGTTTCCACCCATGCGCGGTCTGTGACAACGATATGATCGTATTTTCCCATTTTAGCATTATCAAGCACAATGGCTCTGTCAACAGCCATTGACAGACAAAGATTGTCTCTGTCCGCCATCTCCGCGAAAAAGTTCTCGACCATAGGCATCCAATAATCGTTGTACAGTCCGTTAACATCGTTATATGAAATTCCTACGGCGTCCTTAAGGCTTTCCCATGAAGCATAGTCGTTCGAGAGAGCCCTGTATGCCGAAGCCATCGTAATGGTGGTAGGCACAACCATTAAGGCAAGAGCAATGGAGAATATCAGGGCAGCTCGTCCAAGCAGCCTGAACTGTTTCAAGGGTATCTTCCTAAAAGATAAATGCTTTGCTTTAGGCTGCACAAACAGAGATATCAGCAGTACAACAACAGCCGATATTGCGATGAAAGTAATTGCAGTATAAATAAAAGGCAGAAACATAATAGAAAGCTGATCAATTCCGGAAGCAATGCCTAAATATATGAAAAACGCTGCACACCCCACAAAAAAGCCTTGAGAGGTCAAAGATATAATTGTCAGCGTATCCTCAAAATGAATACGCTGCAACGGGACTCCGCCAAGTAATCGCAAAGCCCTGGCCTTCGCGTGTGTTACAAACCAGACAATAACTGTTGTCAGGAACAAAAAGAATGAGATTAACACAGCGTTTCCGATTCCATGTTGGATAAAGTATACAAGGAACACTGCCGGAAGCGGGTACTGTTTATAGAAGTCTATGCTCATCTCATTTTTGTTGCACCATTCTGCCAAGGCAACCTTGAACTCTGTACTTCCAAGCATCGAGTAGCTGCCGTACAGCGGTCTTACTCCCATATCGGAAGAATGGATCAGTTCACCGCCGACAGAAGGCTCTAACCACGAAATGCGGTTATCCCGGATTCTGGGACTGGTTCCGTCAGGCTGGAGAGAACCAAACCATATGATATCTTTCTGACTATCATAATTATCTTGGTTTGGAACAACCTTCACTAAGACAGCACCGTACTGATCGACAAGAGCATTTAGCTCGTTTACAAGTCGTTCTTTCGATATAGTTGTTGATAAAACAGCTATGTTAAATCTTTCGGTTGTATTCAAAGGTTTCTCTTCCTGCATCAAATGCGAATGCTTAAAAACCAATATAAGGGCGAACAATGCAATAATGCACCCCACCAGTCTAATGCTCTGTTTAATCACAAAAAAACCTCCTTGCTTCAAGGATAGCAGAGATGAGTAAAACAAGAGTCTTGCAATACTAACGCACTATATTTTGCGTGCATTTGTGAGCGAACCGATATTTTGCTCATCTCCACAAGGATGGTCTTCGGAGGTGAGTGAAACACTTCCGAAGACAACTACTGTCAGCCTAACTGCTCGAAAAGTGAACTGCTAAAGGGATACTCAGTTGCAAACACGGTAGTAATAGCGGTCATCGTGCGAAGACCACTGAACTGCCCATTTTTCTGCGATTGACTTTTCCCCAGCGGCAGTATCTACCGAACGAACGGTATTGCCATTCAATACAACAGTACTGCCATGGCAACGATCCACGGTGTAATAGGATCGAACCTTTGCATCCCAAAAGCCGTATTCCCATGTTCCTCCCTCAGCGGGATACTGGGTGATTGGCCCATATGCAAGCCAAGTGGGTCGAACGATCTCCCCACCGGAAGCACTTATTGGTTGAACAGTAATCGGATCAATATCCGAAGGCTGTTGCTCTGCAAATGCCGCAACCGGCAAAGCGCAGAGGATAAGCAAAGCGGCAAAAATGCCAGAAAGAATTCTTTTCATAAACAAACCTCCTCGTAAATCGTATTTTTTGCGTTGAAATGTTGAACTACTATTCCTCAATCAAAGCATCGCCTCCTCTCAATCTGTTGAGCCGCTCTATTGCCGCCTCTACACATACAACGTTTTGAGGCTATGAACCGGTTACAGATTCCCGAAAGAAATTATCCCACCCTGCCTTGAACGCACGCCAAGGGCATGGTATAATTTGTACAGTAGAAATTATACAGTAGAGTTTGTACTGACATTGAGGAGTGAAAACATGAATGGTCGCTATGATTTCCTGATTTTGCATTTGTTGAGCAGAGAGGAGATGTACGGGTTCCAAGTCATAAAGAAAGTCAGCGATAGGTGCACCGATGCTGAGTTTGAACTGAAAACGGGAATGCTTTATCCTCTGCTGTCTGCTTTGGAGGCTAAGGGATATTTGTCATCACGGCTTGTCCCGGTAGCCGGCAGAGAACGCAAGGTGTATAAGGCAACCGAGAGCGGTATTGATTACCTTGCGCATAAGAAGGAAAAGTGGTACCGATGGGAAGAATTTGCCAATAGCATTCTTGAGCTTTGATTGTAACCTGTTTCCCGTTACAATCGTTGTATGAATGGAGGCTCATGGGCTATAGAAAGGAAAACCAATGCTATTGATTTATATGAGCTTTATAGACGACGAATCTCATCGCCGACTATTTGAGGAAATATACCTCAGTTATCGAAAACAGATGTTTCTCGTTGCACGCACCGTGCTTAAAAACGATTCTGATGCCGAGGATATTGTACATGACGTCTTTCTGAGGATTGCAAAGAAGTATATGGCAAAAATCAGTACCATCGAAAACGAGACTGATTTAAGAAACTATTTGTTAAAAGCGACAAAAAACGCTGCCTTAGATCACCTAAGAAAGCATCGTCATGAACGTGTTCGGACGGAGGAAGAAAACGAAACAGATGTGCCTGATTCGGAAGAAATGCCGGACGATGCTCTTGTCGAAAAGATACATAATCGCATTGAGTACAAAAAGATTGTATCAGCAATAGCATCTATGGGCGACATATACAGAGATGCCCTGTATTATCACTTTGTATTGGAGCTATCGGTGCCTGAAACGGCTAAGTTGCTGAACTGCAAGGTGTCAACCGTAAAGCAAAGGCTGGTGCGTGGGGAAAAGCTTCTTCATGTGCAGCTATTCGAAAGGGGAGAACAATAATGGCTGAAAACAAACTTAAAACGGCGCTTCGGGAAGTTGTTTCTACTGAGTTCGCCGAGATTCCAAGGAATGAACGAGAGATAAACCATTCATTCTCAGATGATTTTTTGCGCAGAATGGATAAACTCACACATGCACAGCGAAGCAGGTTCTGGCGAATGACGAACACTGTGCCTAAGCGGGTTGCAGCCGTCGCAGCCGCATTTTTACTGATTGCGCTGACCGCTTGCAGCATTCCTTCGGTACGAGCTGCGGCAACTAAATTCATCCGGGAGACATTTGACTCCTATGTTCACTTCTTTACGGAAAAGTCTGAAAGAAGACAGATTACAGAGCATTACCGTCTAACGGAACTTCCGGATGGATATGCAGAAGAAATCGTCGTAAAAAATGACTCCTGTTGTATTTCCTTCTATCAAAATGAGGCGGGAGATCGGATCATCTTTGCGCAAAGCGTAACAGAAGATTTTGCAATTGATGTAGATAATGAGAATGGGAAACACTCCCAAATTGACCTATCCGGCACAGATGTATCAATTTATGAATCTGCCGGCGTTATGGTTGCAGTGTGGCTTCACAATCAATACGCTTTCAATCTAACGGTTTATGGAGACTACGGGATTGACCTGATGATTAAGTTAATAGACTCGGTTCAAAGACAGTGAAACAACAGCACAAACGAAACGAGGGAGATTGCAGGCTAATGCCGACAATCTCCCTCGTTTGTATCTCACACTGAAAGGCATTCCAAACAATGCTTGGCAGTGCGCCTAATACGTTTTCTTGATTGTTCGAGTAATCGTGTCGGGAGCACCACCCGAACCGGATATCACATAGACAACCGTGATGCGATATGTCCCTTTTGATGGCAGCTGGAACGTGTGATCGCCGGCATAAACGTAATTGTATATCACATCGTACCATTCGTTATTAGGCTCGCCAATATCAACGCGCTTCCAAAACAATCCCCACGTTTTCTTCTCAATATAAGTCGTGATCTCGCCTTTGGTTGTTTTTCCGGGAATCCCTTGATATTGATTGGTTACTGTCAACAGGCCGCTGCTTGAAACGTCTGCAACGCTGCTTGCCAGTATGGTGTTGTTAAAGCGCGTTCCGTTCGATGATGCGACAATCACGCCGACTGTCGTGCTGAGCATCAGAACGATGACAACCAGCATGATAAACAGGTTTCTTCTTTTTTTGATCATATTCGGTTCCTCCTATACTTCCTTGCTTGTGGTGATGCTATCAAGAGAAATGTCCCCACGATAGCTCTTTACATATTCAACGTTTCTCATTGACATAGAGGTTACAACTCATTCCATGGTTAACAACAACCACGGTTACATTTTGGGGAATGGCTCCTTAAACGCAGAATCAGATAAAAAATACAGATCTTGCGTTTTTATATGGTGCAGGCGCTGACTAAACATTGGCTGAATAAGACCCACCGCTTGAGGCGGCTTTGCTTTTCTATTTACGCGCAACGCTGCCCATCATTCGCAGCGCCCACTTATAAGGAAAATATATTTGCATAAAATGCATATTTATACATTTGCGGCATTGACAGATATTGCCGCAATTGTGTACAATATTGGCATGAGAAGGACAGAATCTCCGCTGAAGATAGGTATTACTTGATTATGCAGAACGGTTCTTCGCATACTGTTTTCCAAATTAGGAGAGCGCATAAATATACATTTGACAGTTATGCGCAGTATCCTTCGTAACTCAGAACGGAAGCCGTCGTGAACTCGGCAGAGGACGCGGCTGCGCAGCAACACCATCTATGAATTTGCTGCTCAGTTTACTAACGCAAGTTATATGGTTGCAAACAGATATAGCTTCAACCCAAAGCACCGCGAGATGGCATTTCCATACGGAATTTGTAAAGCCGCTCCTTTTGCAAAGCTGCTCCATTGGTGAAATCATTCCGTTCAAAGGACATACTTTTTGATTATTACTGTTAAGAATTTTGATACTGGAGGTAAATGATAATGAAAAACAGTTCCAAAATCCGGTTTTTAGTGCTGGCATTAACCCTTACAATGATTCTGTCATTGGTTGCATGTGGAAAGAGCCGCACTTCCATTGTTGGGACCTGGAGCAGCGACGATGGAGAGGAAGTCCTTATTTTTAATAAAGATGGTACTTGTTCTGTCCCGTTTACTTATGATGGTGGTTGGTGGGAAAGCTGCGACCGCTATTCTGTTGATGATGATGGGACGCTGGTTTTGAGCAGCAGCAAGGGAAATATTGATTCCAAACGCTTTAGAAAACAGGACAGCGCGGAAGATGTAGAAGAGAACGGCGGGTATTACTTATCGGGCAATAAATTGATTATTCTTGATTTTAGAACTCTACGTTCTTATACAAGGAAATAGCTAAATAATTCATGAGGTGAAAGATAATGAAGAAATTTTCTAAGTCTATTTGCACCACCAGTGAGAATGATTCTTCGTTCCTGGTTATTGAAAAAGACTGAAAATCGGAGGAAAAAGTATGTCTATCTTTGAAAAAATTGGGGAGAAACTTTCAGGTGCCGGACAAGGTGTTGCACAGCAGGTAAAAAATTTCGCTGATGTTGCACGGCTGAATAGTATCATTTCCGAAAAGGAAAAGCAGATTGCCCAGCTTTACATTGAGATCGGGCAAGCATACTATGAGCATCATAAAATTGATCCGCAGGGCGAGGAAATTGAACGCATACAAAAAATAAGCTCGCTGAACGCTGAAATATTGGAGTGCAAAGAAAACATCAAGCAGATAAAAGGGGTGACGAAATGCCCCAATTGCGGTGCTGATGTTTCTCTTGACGCAGCGTTCTGTAACGCCTGCGGCACGAAAATTCCTCCTGCGGCAAAGGTTGAGGATATATCCTCTAACGAGTCGGGAGCTTTGTGTCCGAAGTGCCATAATCCCGTCACTGCTGGCAACGCATTCTGCAACCATTGCGGAACGAAAATCGAACAACGATAACGAATAATATAGAAAAGAGAGGTAGTAAATATGTTCTGTGGAAAATGTGGAGCGCAAAATCTGGAAAATGCGACCTTTTGCAAAGAGTGTGGGGCACCGCTTAATAGTACATCTTCTATAAGTACAGGCTCCGATATGGGTGAACTGTTAGTATCGACAAAAACTGGAGCAGCAGGTAGAAAAGTTTTACTTTGTGTTTTGTGTCCTTTGTTGATTCTTTTGGGCATCTTTATTATGGCTACTCCAGAAGCCTTTTATGAACTAAGCCATCAGCATTATCGTTTGATTGCTATTTTAATAGGATCGGTTTTAATTGGATATGCTTTATTCTGTTTGATTACTACTTTTTTAGGAAGTCGTTCATATTGTGATGTTTATGAAAATTCCGTTGTAGGTATGACAGCGTTGAGCATGAATCAGCCCAATATGCCTATGCAAAAATTTGCTATCAACTATAGTGAAATCAACAATGTCACTGAAACTGGAAAGACAATTTGTATCTACACTGTTTATGCAACATATGAGGTGCTGGCACTTCACAATCGTTCAGAAGCTGTAAATGAGATACGGAAACGAATTTCTAAAAATGCCGAAAAGTAGATGGAACTGAGCTAACATATTGATTTGTTAGAATTGAAGATGATAGAACGGATTCCATCACACTTTTTAGTTGCCATACGTTGACTGAAAGTAGCTATTCCAGTTGGGGATAGCTACTTTTTCATAAGGGAACGTCCAAAATAAAGATTTCGTGGTATAATGGATAAAATTAAGAAACAAACGGAAGAAGCGTAGAAAAGATGCCCCAAATGCGGGAAAAGGTAGCTCTCTATTTGACTTTCTATAACCGCGCGATTTGGGCGTGCTGACGTGCCCACGGCAATCGCTTACGAAACAGGGAATACTTTGAGCAAGTAGCTTGGTGGAGGACGCTATGGATGAAGTCACTGCAAGGAGGAATACACCTATCAAGCAGGAAAAAACACATTCATTATCACGCCCGTCTACAAGGACGAGGGTGAGTCTATGCGTGACATTCTTTTGAAACTGATGCTGGCCGACTTTGAGCCAGCTTAACTTTTTCATCGACATCCTTAACATAGGCGGTCGGCAGAGGTATAATATAGTTAGGATAAACTCCTCCTGTTTGGCTGTGGGAAGGAGGCTATTTTGAAACAGTCAGTCAAGAAAATCACCCTCGGCACAGCCGCTCTTTACTGCCGCTTGAGCCGTGGCGATAACATCAACAACGAGTCCAACAGCATTAGCAATCACGACAGAAAACAGATAACCATATTTAACGACCCGTAGGCGCTACGTACAACGCAAAGCCCACAGGCCACACAAATGGGGCATCGGCTTTGCACAAAAGGGCCGATGCCCTGACGTTTAATCGATAAGATCAAAAGAGGTGCAAACCAAAAATATATTTCGAAGACCTTGTAAGATTTTGCGTTTTGCGAAGTCATATAGGTAAACGGGTCAAGGAGGTGAAAAGGTGGCAGACTTTGAGCAGATATACAGGGACTATTTCAGGGATGTGTTTCTCTATTTGCGGCAGCTCTCCGGCGGGAACGAACAGTTAGCGGAGGACATTACCAGTGAAGTCTTCTCCCGTGCGCTGCGGTGCATTGACAGCTTCCGCGGCGACTGCGACATACGGGTGTGGCTGTGCCAAATCGCAAAGAACTGTTATTTTACTTACCTGAAACAGAGCAGTAAGACCCAATTCGCGGCGGACGTAGAACGGTATATGCTGGAAGCGGAGGAATTGCCCGAGGAAATCCTGCTGCGCAGCGAGACTGTTCGGCAGATAAAAAAGCTGCTGCATGAGCTGCCCGACCCGTATAAAGAGGTTTTCATGTGGCGAGTTCTTGGTGAGATGAGTTTCAAGCAAATTGGGGAGCGTTTTCAAAAGACGGAGAACTGGGCGTGTGTCACCTATCATCGGGCACGAAAAATGATACAAAAAGGAATGGAGGCTTGCGAGGATGAAAAATGAGTGCAGCATTGTATGTGACCTTCTGCCGCTCTATGCGGAGGATATGGTATCGGAGGATACGGCGGAATTTGTAAAGGAACACTTGGGAAACTGCCCCACCTGCCGTGCGGAGCTGGAAAAGCTGCGAAAGCCTGTTCAGCCGGTAGCTGCGCAGCACGTGCCGGATATCGATGCCGAGCCGCTGAAACGCCTAAAAAAAGCGCTGCTGATGGAGAAGGTACAAGCTATTCTATGCACGGCGGCGGTACTGTTGGCACTGATGCTGTCGGGGCTCTCCTTTCTAACCGCGCCGGAATACTTCGCCTATTCGCAGGAACTGGTTACGGTAACAGAGGGAGCAAACGGAGAAGCAACTATCTCTTTCAGCAGTGAAATCACGAACTACAAGCTCCAACGGATCGCCGATCCGGCCGATAAGCAGACAGTCTACCACCTTGAAGTGTGGACTTGTGCATGGGACAGGATGTTCTCCAAACCCGGCGCACAGGATGTGACCGTAAAGCCCGAGAATGGTCATGAACTGCTCATCTATTTTACGCAGTTTATTAACCAAAGCTCCAGTAACAGCGCTGTGTGCATCTACGGCGAGATTGAACCCGACAGTGGCGGATGGATGGCGCTGCCAGGGCTTTCGATGGGCTACTGGTTGGCGATAAACATAGTCCTGCTTGTGATCCTCGGTGTAATATGGCTGAATCTGCGCAAAAAGGAGAAGCCGCGCCGTCTGGTAGAACGGCTGATTCTGATTCCCATCGCCTACATGCTTGGACATCTCTGTGTGCTGGGCTTTCACACTCTCTCCTACTCGGAATGGCGTGATGCTCAGATGATCCTTGCAATCGGCATTCTGTTCTACTGCGCTATGCTGCTTGCGCTGAGCATCTTCTACAGTAGGAAAGAACTGCGGGATATGCGCAGGGACGGTAGCAGATAAAGTGTCTGCTACACAAACAACAAAAAAGTGCATTGGCTATCTAAAACGATAGTTTATAGCAAATTTAATGAAAGGAGGTGGATACCATGAAAATTCGTAATACTATTGCCGTGATGATCTGTATCATGCTTTTGGCAAGTTGCTGTATAGTTGCAGCAGCAGCGTCTGGCAGCGAAAACGTAGGCGGAGGTTTTTGGGCTTGGGAAACGATTCCGGGGTTCATGGCAAAATCGTCTTATCTGCATCGCTTGCAAAGGCATTCAGCTTCGGCTCAAGTAGGCGCAGGCGAAATCGTTCGCGACGTTGTTGATGCAAATAAAACAGCTATAGCAACTGCGTGGGGCCTTTTTGGGACTTGTCGCGTCTGGTGGGATAATAATCCGTAAGAATGCCTTATAGTTCGAGTAGCGTATGATCATCAAATTGTATGGAGGGTAAGCCCGTTGCATTCCTGTAGTGGCGGGTTTGCCCACGATGAAGGATTTATGAAAGTGAGGTGGCTGTAATTATGAAACGGCTGGTAGTTTTCTGCTTCTGTCTGCTGTTTGGCGTTCTGTCTGCGCTGTCAATCTTAAATTTTGATGGCGAGGCGGTTGGCGCTATGGAGGGCAAAATGAGCAGAATGATGATTGTGAAACCGCAAGGTATGGACAACACATATTTTCTTACGGCGATTGACAACGCATTGAAAGATAAAAATGCTGACATCATGATGCGTATTGTGTCTCTTGAGGACGGCAAGCCGATCAACAGATATTACAAAACAAATCATACATCTGATTTTCTTGATATCAAAACGGATTGCGGAATCGTTATTACCGGGAACGAATGCATTGCTACTGTCGAGCAAGAGGGATATACCACCCACCGGCTGGGATTGCCTGCGCTTTCACAGGATATAGCCATATTCGATTGGTATGAGCTTGAGAATTCAGACATTTCAAACGGGATTTTTTATGCAAAAGAAATCGATACCGCAACCGTGTCCGGTGCAATATCTGAGCTTGGAATGGATGTCGTATTGGATCGGAGCGCTTTTGTCCATGCGGGATACTCTTTCTGGCTGTTCGGCTTTGTGCCAGCCTTCCTGTTTGTTATCAGCGTGATGTTCTATACATTCTCCATTGCCAAGAAAAATGTACTAAAAAGAATTGACGGGTATTCGGGAAGAAATATACTCAAGAATGAGTTTTGTGAACTCGGCGTTCCTCTTGCCGCTTCATTTGGCTTGCTTTTGCTCGTAACACTCATTCTATCAGCGGTTCTGTTCAAAAACGCGCTTATGCTGTTTCTTTTGTTCTACCTCAAATATTTTGCCATAGGTATATGCACATTGATTACAGGCTTGGCAGCCGCAGCTATTATTATTTCGACCCAACGGAAGGCCACGCACAGCAAGGGACAGATTCCGAAAAACGGGATATACAATATTGCTACCCTTTCCAAATGCGTGATTCTTCTCTTTTCAGCTGTTTTTATTTCCATTGCGGTACGAAATGTTTCTGTTACACTTCATACCTATCATACCGCAAAAAATCTATCAGAAAAGGTTTCCGGCTATATGACTGTACCGATATACATCAATAACGCTTCGCTTGATAAAGAGGCCGAAAACGGATATCTCCAATTTTACCTGAACTCCGTCTCTGCATACGATGGAATTCTCGTATATTCCGGTAACTATGACTATGATGTTACAAGCGGCAAAACGATAAACGAGGAATTTGCTCATGAGAATCGAGACTACATTGTTGTAAATAGGAACTACCTGCACTTCAATCCTATCTTGACGTCTGACGGAAGAGTAATTGATGAGTCAATGCTTTCAGATGATGTAATTAACGTGCTGTTTCCGGAAGACAAATCCGAAAGGATTGATACATACCGTGAAAACGTGCGGCTCGTATATTCCAGCGATCCTAATATCTTGCTTTATGACGGTCAAGCATCTGAAATTTATGCGTATAACCCCAATATTAGTACCGGCAATGGGCTTATAGACCAGCCTATAATCGTTGTTGTAGAAAATCATCATTTGGATGGCCTTTATATAACCAGCTATATCTCAAAAGGAGCATATTTTATCAAGACTCAAACGGATTCTCCGTATACGGAATTATACCCGCTTTTGAAGGCATCGGGAATCGAAGCATACACTCTGGAATTGCGTTCGGTTGCCGATAACTATGAGAAGGTCATAGCCCGGCAGCTAACCATGCTTCGTATTTTTGGCACTCAGTCTGTATTTTTGTTAATTGGTCTATTTGCACTAATCATATTTACTGCAAGCCTCTATTGCGAGAATTACAAACGCAAAATTGCTGCCTGCATGATCGAAGGATATTCTCTGACGAACTGTATCCGGGGTCATCTTATCCTAACAATATTCGTTTACGGGGTCAGCATCTTGGCCCTTTGGGCAATAGAAAAAATGAATGTTATCGGAATAACGGCGGAAAGCTTAATACTCCCCATAGCCCTTCTGCTGGATATTGCAGTTACTTATGGTTTGTGTCGCCGCTATTCCACCGCCAATCTGTATAGCATAATGAAGGGAGCTGAATAAAATGAACTTAATCAAACTTGAAGGCGTTTGCAAGCGTTTTGGAGAAAAGAATCTGTTTAACAACCTGTCAATGGAGATAGAGCAGGGCGAGTTTGTCTCGATTATGGGAGAATCCGGTGCAGGCAAGACAACGCTTCTTAATATCATTGGAATGTTGGAACCTCCCGATCGGGGAAATGTAACGGTTTGCGGGCAGCAGAGTTCAAGCTTTTCGTCCCGTACCGCAACGTTGCTCAGGAGGAATCACATTTCTTATCTTATGCAGAACTACGGCTTAATTGATACGGAAACAGTAAAATACAATCTCTCTATCTCCGTTCACTTCAAGAAGCTGTCAAAAGCTAAGAAAAAGCAGCTTTATTCATCTGCACTTGAACGGGTCGGGCTCCCCGGCTATGAGAAAAGAAAGATATATACACTCAGCGGGGGCGAACAGCAGCGCATTGCTCTGGCAAAGATAATGGTTAAATCTCCCCAACTGATTTTAGCAGACGAGCCTACGGGCAGTCTTGATGCGCGGAATCGCGACATAGTTCTCGCAATGCTTCGACAACTTAATGAGGAAGGAAAGACCATCGTTGTTGTAACGCATGATCCTACGGTGAGCGCATGTGCAAAAAGACATATAAATCTTGGATAGCGGCGATTGCTGCAATAACAGCCTGCGTGCTTTTTGCAGTGAACTTCAGGGTGACATTCGTTGATGGGCAATCAATGGAGCCCACTCTCAAATCCCATCAGCTTGTCTTAGTCAAAAGAACTGCTGCAAGCATTCAAAGGGATGATATAATCGTCTTTCGCGTTGATGAAACCGTCTACATTAAACGCGTTGTTGCAGTTGCCGGAGATACTGTTCAACTCAAGGATTCACGTGTTTATATAAATCACGTTTACCTTTCCCCCTACACTTGTGATGCAGACATTGCTGCTGCATACAATTTGGAGGCAGATCACTACTTTGTTCTGGGAGATAATGATGGGGCGAGCATTGACAGCCGAGACTTTGGAATCATCTCAAAGGAACACATTATCGGCAAAGTCATTCTATTTTGATGCAATCACCGTAGGAGTGAGGATAGAGATAACGCTTTGGCAAGCAAGGTCTTTTGGAGCCAAAAGACAGCAGGCGGAGACTCTAACGAGTCCCCGCCTTTTGCTTGATGGGGCGTTCCCCATACCCCCTGCAACACAGATTTCATCTGTGGCTGCGCGATGTGCCATCGCTATTTTTCCTCGCGCTGCCGCTCGGTGGTCTGCCGGTTCTGTTCATCCAGCCCCAGCAGATAGGCGGCGTTGGCCTTGTGGATCAGCAGCTCCCGCATCTGCTCCTGCGCCCGGTGGTACTCGGCGTAGGCCGCCTTTTTCTCTGCCAGCAGCCTTGCAAATTCTTCGTTCAGGCTCCTGACCGTGGGCAGCTTTTTCAGGCCGAACGCATCAAAGGCTTTCTTCGCCGCCTTGTGGATGAGGATATCCCCCTCATGCTCCGCAAGGTATTTTTTCGAGTACCCCGCCTTGCGGTAGCCGGTGTAAACGCTGCGCGTCCTGGAATAGTTCATGATGTGCGTCCGCAGGGTCTGTATCTCGCCCATACGCGCTTCCGCCGCCTTTATGGCCGCCTTCAAATCATAGAACCGCTTCTCCGCATCGGCGGCGGCATTGACAAGTGCGTCGAAATCGGCAAAGCCCTTTTCCTCCAGATATATCAGCGTCTTTGCCATCTGCTTGAGCTTTACCACCTTCATCGCCTGATCGTAGCGGTAGCCTTTTCCCGAATTGAGCTTTGCCTCAATGTCGGCAATCAGCGTGGCGCGCTCCCTGCGCTTCGGATATTTTTTCCTGACAAAGGGCTTGTGCGCCCTGCTTCCGGCGAGAATCGCGCGCAGCTCGTCCTCGGAATATCCCTCGCCCAGGGAATCCAGGCGGATGCTCTGTTTCTGGTTTTCGTGCCGCAGCGACAGCCTGCCCTTTCGGGCGACGGAATAGCCGGAAGCCTTCAAAAGCGCCAGCAGCGCGTCGAAGTCCTTGGGCTGCTTTTCAAGCGCCGCGTCTATCGCCATGCGCAGAAGATCGCGGTTGGAGAGCTTGTCGTGACCGCCGCGCCATTTGTTGTAGCTCAGCCCGTGTTTCTGCGGATTCTCCACCACGGACAGCCGGTGCTCGGCGCAGATCAGGTCGGACAGCCTGCGGACAGCGCGGTAGCTGCCGATGAAGTTCTTGAACTTTTTCGTACAGTCCAGCGTCGTGGAGTTCCAATAGATGTGGTTATGAATGTGCTTTTTGTCGGTGTGGGTGCAGACGAGAAAAGCGTGCCGGCCCTTTAGGAAGCGCTTGGCAAATTCGTAGCCGATGCGGTTGGCCTCCTCCGGCGTAACCTCTCCGGGCTTAAAGGACTGCCGTACCTGATAGGCGATGACGTCGCTTTCCTGCACCCGCCCGGTCAGCTCCCGGTATTCCCGCTTGGACAGGGCAAATTCGGAAACGGCGGTCTCCGGCTCGCAGGCGAACGCGGAGATCAGCGCGCCGCCCTCGGTCTTATCCGGGTTCATGCCGTACTCCGTCCGGTCGGCAAGGCACTGCGCCAGCGTCTTGCCCTTGTTTAAGTGCATGGGTATGATTCGTGTGGTCGCCATATTCCCTCCATGGAAAAAGACGCAGGAGGGAGCCTGCGCCTTTTCACATTCCGCATATTCCGTTTATCCGTAGATTCGCTCCTTGAGCAGTATTCTCATACCGATAAACCGCGCTGTGAGCTTCACCGCCAAATAGTGCAGTCCGTAGGGGGACAGCAGAAACGCAATGCCCAGACAGATGCAGCCGTTCTGCACGTTGCCGTCCACAAAGTAAAAGAAGCCTGAAAGCAGAAACAGTGCGGAGGCGATGACGCAGACCACGGCGGAAGCCTTGAGCGCCAGCGTGAGCGCCCATTCCACGATCCACAAAACCAGCATAAGGGGCGCAAGCAGCAGTTTCAAAATGAATTTCATAGTCGTTTTCCGTCCTTTTTGATTTCATTATACAGAAAGAGCTGCCCTAAAACAAGGATGCCGGCAGCATGGGCTTATCGTATATTTCTGTCTGCTCACTGAATGGTGGACAGCTTCATAAGAATTTTGTTGGCAAGTCCCCATAGCTGCTTCTGCTTTTCCAGAATCTCCGCAAGGTCGGTGTCGTAGGCTCTGCCGCTCTCGTTGAGCCGTTTGGCGATCTGGTTGATGTTGTTGCTCGTGTAGCGCAGAAGCGATATCATCTGCTTCAGCTCCGGCAAATCCAGCTTGATCACCAGCCCGTCCAGCGCCATCTTCCGCAGGAACGCCTCCTGATTGGTAACGCCGATCCGCGCCATCTTTTCCTTCAGCAGCCGGTGCTCCTCCTCCGTCAGGCGAACGGAGATGCGGATGTTCCGGCGCATGAACTGCGCGCTCACAGGGACGGCTCCTTTGTCTTTTTGACTCCCTCCGCCGCCGCTTCGGGCGGTCTGCTTTTCAGTCTGCCGAGCACCGAGGGCTTGCGCTCATGCGCCCTTGCGTCCTCCCGCGCCAGATTGGTAAACAGGTCAACCAGCCCGCTGTGGCTGTTCACCGCCAGATAGCAGTTCCGATCCGTCCCCCATGCGTCGGGGTTCTCCGCAACGGGAACGGTCTTTGCCCATTGCTTGTTGTCCGCTGAGAACCGCCCATCCCAATCCTTCTGCCGAATGGTAATCGCCAGCACATACAAGATGCGCTCATGCCCGAACTGCTCCGCCACCTGCGCGACGGCTTCCCTGTGCAGGACGTTATCGCAATAATGCTCGGAGATCGCCTTCTCAATGGCCTCCTTGCAGGCGGCGCTGGCCTTGTTGGAGGCGCGGTAAAGCTCCAGCTCGCCGTTTTCACGGGCGTGCTCGGCGGGAAATCTGTAAACGGGAATATTCTTCATATTGGTGCATCCTTCCTTTCATTAAGCTGTAGTGAAGCGGCTCCGACAAAATCCGTTCTTCGCCGGAGCCGCCGTTTTTTATCGTTCCTCCTTGCCCCTGTGCCTGATTTTGTCCTCGGCGCAGGGCTGGGACAGCGGCGCTTTCAGCTTTGCCAGCACGGAGGGACGCTCCGCCTTTGCGCTCTGCACGGCGGGCGCGTCCTCCGCCATCTGCTCCATGGGCGTGCGGTCGTCGATGTTCAGCTCGGCGTTCAGCTCCGCAAGCCGCGCGGATTTTGTCCGCAGCTCATCCTCCTGCGGGAATGCCTTGCCCAGCTCCGCCTTTGCCGTCTCCATCTGCGCGGTGAGCGCGTCCAGCGTGTTTCGGACATTCTGCAATCTGTCCGGCATGGCGTTCAGGGCGTTGTCAATGCGGGTGAGGTTGCCCCGCGCGTCCTTGCCCAGCGTCACGCGGTGGTTCATTTTGCCCTTGAGGGTGAGAATAAAGTCCCGTCCGAAGTCCTCCACGGTCAGGGACATGGCAAAGCCCCGGTAGCTCCCGATGGGAACGGGCTCCATGCCCTTTGCGTCCTTGAAGGCTTCCAGAATGGCCGCGCCTGCGTTGTCCTTGTCGGTGAGAAGGTCGCCCTTGACCTCCATGCCCGCAAAGCCGTCCACGGGGTGCGGATGTGCCGAGAGCGTCTGCATATCGGCGGTGAATCCCTCCACGAAGCTCTCGTTCTGCCGGATCTGTTCGGGGAAATGCCTGAGCAGATTGTCCTCCAGACGGAACTGCTGGCTCTGGTGGCTGGCCTTCATGAGCTTCAGGCGGGCAACATCCACATCCAAGTCCATCTTCTCCTTGATACGCTCGTCTCCGGCGCACAGCGCCTTGATCTCGGCGTAGGAAAGGGCGGTCTCGTCCACGTCCTCGCAGGAGCGAACAGGGGATTTTGAGGTCATGATCTGGGATATGAACTTCTGCTTATTTTCTACCGTCTGCCAGAGGTAGGCGTCGAAGGTGGATTCCGTGACGTAGCGGTAGATATGCACTTCCTTGTTGCGGTTGCCCTGACGGATGATGCGCCCGCTGCGCTGCTCCAAATCGCCCGGCCGCCACGGACAGTCGAGGTCGTGGAGCGCCACGAGCCTGTCCTGCACGTTCATGCCCGCGCCCATTTTGAAGGTACTGCCCATGAGCACACGCACCTGACCGGAGCGGACTTTTGCAAACAGCTCCTTCTTCCGCGTTTCGGTGTTGGCTTCATGGATGAATGCGATCTGCTCGCGGGGGATTCCTCTGGCGACGAGCTTTTCACGGATGTCGTCGTAAATCGTGAACGCCGGTTCTTCGGCTGCATCTTGCCCAATGACAGCTTCCAGCGCGTGAAGCTCCGGGCTGTCCAGATTCCCGCCCGCCGTCTTTGCCGCCTTCGCTCCGGTCGCGCCGGTTTTCGGGGTGGACAAATCGCAGAACACGAGCTGAGTCAGCCTGTCCGCCTGTCCGTCCTGCCAGATGCGGTGGATGTTGTCCACGCAGCGATTGACCTTGCTGTTCGGGTCGTCCGGCAGGTCGGGGTTGATGATGCGCTGGTCAAGCCCCAGCTTGCGCCCGTCCGAGGTGATCTTGAGCATATTGTCCGTGCCGGGGTCAACAAGCTGTGCGTGTACCCTTGCGGCGCGCTCGGACAGCTCCTGCACCATCTGCTTCTGTATCTCCGTGGGCTGCGCCACCTCGTTGTGATAGATGGGTGTGGGCGTAGGCAGGTTGAGCTGGTCTGAGGTCTTGATATCCGCCGCCTCCTTGAACAGGGTCATGAGCTCAGGCAGATTAAAGAACTTGGCAAAGCGCGTCCTCGCCCGGTAGCCCGTACCCTCGGGAGCCAGCTCAATGGCGGTCTGCGTCTCCCCGAAGGTGGAAGCCCAGCAGTCGAAGTGGGCAAGCCCCTTGCCGCGAATGGCGTCGTGCTGGAGATAGCGCATCATGGTATACAATTCGGTCATGGAATTTGAGACGGGCGTGCCCGTGGCGAATACCACGCCGCGGCTGTCGGTGATCTCGTCGATATACCGGCACTTGAGCAGCATATCCGAGGATTTCTGGGCGTCGGTGGCGGACAGCCCCGCCACGTTGCGCATCTTGGTGTAAAGAAACAGATTTTTATAGTTGTGCGCCTCGTCCACATACAGACGGTCTACGCCCAGCTGCTCAAAGGTCACAACATCGTCCTTTCGGGAGCTGTCCTGGAGCTTTTTGAGCTTGGCTTCAAGCCCGCGCTTGGTGCGCTCCAGAGATTTAATGGTGAACCGCTCCGCCCGCTGGCTTTTCAGCTCCCGCAGTCCTTCCTCCACGTCGAAGATCTGCTCCGCCAAAAGCCGCTGCTGCCGCTCCATGGATACGGGTATCTTCTCAAACTGCGAGTGGCCGATGATAACGGCGTCGTATTCGCCGGTGGCGATGCGGGCGCAGAACTTCTTGCGGTTCTTCGGCTCGAAGTCCTTTTTCGTAGCCACGAGGATGTTGGCGGAGGGGTACAGCCGCAGGAACTCGCCCGACCACTGCTCGGTCAGGTGGTTGGGAACGACAAACAGGGACTTGTGGCACAGCCCCAGCCGCTTGGATTCCATGGCAGCGGCTACCATCTCGAAGGATAGCGATAGGTAATCTTTTGGGCGAGGTATGCAGCCGCAGGCTGCATACCCGTTCCTCCAGATTTTCCCCCGCTCCAAACCGTGCGTGACAGTTTCCCATCACACGGCTTTCCATCGTCAGCATTTTTTTTATGATAATCTATACATCAAACAGATTTGCCCTTTAGAAAACGAGTTCCGGCATTTCTGCCATCACACGAAGTTTATTTAGCTTTGCCAACTGCTTTTTATCCGGGTTCAGCACTTTCAGGTATTTTCGGATGGTGCGCTCATTACTGGAATGAATGAGAATGTGAACCACATCGGAGACAATAATCAGGTTTTGGTAACTGTCATTGCCCCCGAGCACCAACGGCTTTTTGTGGTGACAGTCCACTTGATTTGCTCCCAGTTCAGCACCGGAAACAGCACATTTTCCTTTCTGCGCAACATAGAGCGCAATGCGGTTGTCGTTGTACTCTACGCTCTGCTTACCGCATGGATTGTTCATCAGATGATAGAGTACTGCCATATTGATACCAGCAAGATTCTTATGAATCTCAACCCGTCCTTCTGGCGTGTACTTGTTTACCCGACTTTTCTTATCCATAGGTACTCTATGCTGAACATAGGCAATCGGGACGATGGCATGACCATTCAGATAACGCACCTCCCGGCTTGTGCCGTATTTCTCCTTGATATACCTGTTTGTGATTTGACCTTTCTTTTGCAGTCTGTGCTTCAATCTGTTGTAAAGGCTCTTTTTGACATCGAAAGCGATTTTGTGAAAGTCAATATTCACATGGGTTGCAGTGCTGTAATAGTTATGAACGCCCATGACATAGGAGTTGTATTTCTGTATCAGACGATATTCCATTCCTGGGTCATAGGTCTGCCGTATCTGCCCAATAATTTCCTTGCTTTTCTCCCGGATTTTCTGCAATGCTTTATCCTTGATATGCGCTTCTACTACATACCTTGGTTGTCCATCTGGCTTCTTTCCTTTTGTTCGAACTTTCAGCTTAAAGCCAAGAAATTCAGAGTAATGGCGTTTCAGATTTACGATCTTTGATTTCTCCGGGCTGATTTTCAGTCCCAGACGATCTAAAAGCCATTGTTTCGTAGCCTCGAACAGCTTGATTGCATCCGACCGCTTTTTGCAAAAGATTTTGAAATCATCTGCATAACGGACAACATAGCACTCTTTTAGATTCGTGTAGTTACGCAGAGTACGGATGGTACTGCTTTTGTCGGGAGTTCCATTCGCATAGATTCTGTGTACATAGTTCCTTTGGGTGGGCATTTCCTCCCACTGGCTGACAATCCACCAATCCAGTTCATTCAGGACGATGTTTGACAACAGTGGGGAAATGATACCGCCCTGTGGCGTACCCTTTTCGGGAAAACCGATTCCAGCCACTTCTGCCTTTAGCATGGCAGAAATGATAGACAGCAGCTTTTTATCCCTAATTCCGAGTGTCCACATCTGCTTCAGCAGTTTTCCGTGGTTCACATTGTCAAAGAAAGACTTAATGTCTATATCAATGACATAGTGGCAACCGACGTTCTGTATCATTCTCTCCGCTTGGGCAATGGCATTTTCTGCACTGTGGTTTGGCCTGAAGCCATTGCTTCGCTTGAAGAATTTTGCTTCACAGATAGGTTCTAATACTTGCAGAATACATTCCTGAATGAGCCTGTCCATAATCGTAGGGATTCCAAGGGGGCGGGTTTTACCGTTGTCCTTTGGTATCTCAACTCTGCGGACAGCATTAGGAACATACCAGTCCAGCTTACGCTGAACATGGGCGACCAGAGCATTTTCGTTCCATTTGTTCAAATCGCTTATTGTCTTATTATCCACACCCGCCGTTCGACTGCCGCTGTTCTTTCGGATATTTCTGTAGGCCAGCTTGATGTTTTCGGGGCGTTTTATTAGTTCCACCAGATTGCAGAACCGTTGCCCCTTGACACTTGCGGCATACAGTTCGTCAAGAGCGAGCTGCATATCGTAGTATTCGGAATTGCGGATTTTTTGTTTCTTCAAGGGTTTCTTCTTGTTTGCCAAAGTCAGGTACTTTCCTCCTTGTATGGGGGATTTCGCTTTTCTTAGTCATACTCGAACCTTTGTGTCTGTATAGTTTTCAATTTATTGATTGCTGACGACTAATGGCCATCCCTCCACCGTATTTCTACGGCTTCAACGGTACTGTGCCATCTCTCTCAGCTGGATAAAGGATTGTTATACGCAATGCGCTTTCCAATCCAACACCTCATAGCCTGTAACTGGCTCCGTGTTCCAGCCTTTCCACGTTCCAATATTCCTATCTGTACATATCTGCCCTTAGGTGTCCCTCTGAGCCTGTATGCTGGGCGGTGCCTGTAACACCGCAAGGACTTTCATAGTAAAAATTCTTACTCATCCTCACATACTTCCGTAATCGGAAAGGAACATTTCTGCTCCTGCGCCTTTTAGACCCGTACATTCGGGATTTCGTCAGCCATCGTGACATTCTGACCATAGGCAGTTTTTAGACCTCCGGCGTATCATGCACACATCCCACCGCTGAGATGCTTTCCACGGCATAACCTGTTTGGGTACATTTCCGCCGACTTTAGCGAGCGTTATACCGCAATCCTTGTTACAGAGGACTGCCGCATATCGCAGTTTATAAGGTAGGCGTTTCAGGGCGTTACCCCATCATTCCACCTATCGGAATATTAGTTCTCCAAGTCTTTTCAGGGACTCCTTTCCAGTTCCCGATTCTATTGTTAGCTGACTTGTGCGTAACCTTTTCAGTTACGAACGTGTCGCACTCTTGCCCGCGCCCACCTCATGGGCAAGGAGGGTGTTGCCGCCGTAGAGCACATGGGCAACCGCATTGAGCTGGTGCTCCCGCAGCCGGATCTCCGGGTTCATGCCCGCAAAGGTGATGTGGCTGCCGTCGTATTCGCGGGGTCTGGTGGAATTGAACAGCTCGTTATACCTTGCGACCAGGGTGTGCCGCCTGTCGGGGTCGCGCCATATCCAGTCCCGGAAAGCGTCCCGGATGGCCTGCTGCTTCTGCTGGGCGAGGGTGGTTTCCTTGCTGTTGAGCACGCGCCTCTCCCTGCCGTCCGCATCGTGCTTGGTATCGTAGATGCGCACGTCGCGCAGGTTCAGGGTATCTTCAAGAATCTTATAGGCGTTTGCGCGCTCCGTGCCGTAGGTCATATATGCGGCAATATTGCTGTAACTGACCGCGTTCTTGTTCCTGATGTTCCATTCGGCGGTGAAGGCGGAATAGGTCACGTCGATCATGCGCTGCTGGTAGAAGGGCGTCTCGAAGGTCTCCCACATGAACTCCCGGATATACGAGGGGTCGATCCACGTTGCGCCGAGACGCACCTCGATTTCCGAAGCATCAAGGTCTTTGGGCTGCGCGGCTTTCAGCGCTTCCACGTTTCCGGCGTAATCGCCCTCAAACAAATTCTGAGCAGACTGTGCGATGCGCAGCTTTTCCCTTACATTGCCGGAGAGGTACTCGTCGGCGGTCTCCCAGCGCTTATTTTCGGGATTGCGGAAGATAACACCACGAAGATCGGAGGCGAGAGCGTCTTCGTCCTTGCCGGTGAGCTGCGCCATATACGCCATATCCACGCAGGCTTTTTCGGAGATGGACAGCGCCAGCGCCTCCGAAGCGGTGTCCACGCTGGTCACGGCCTCGTGCGCCCGTATGGTTCGCCTGGTGAACATATCCGCCTTGCGCTTGAGGTTTTTGTCCTCGTCCAGCTCCTCCAGGGAGCAGAGCAGATAGTAGGAGCTGTCCTCCGCAAAGGCCAGCGCGTTGGCGCGGGAGTTAATAAGCCCATACTTTGCGGTGAAGCCGTCGTATAGGGTGTTCAGCTCCGCCTGCGTCTGCCGGATGGTTTCATCCGAAATAAAGCCGTCCATCTGCTCAGATATGAGCTTCTGCACGCAGTCCCGCAGCTCCACCATGCCCTTGGCACGCTCCTTTGCGGTGGCGTTGAAGTCGGGTTTGGTCATGATGCTGTTCTGCCGGTAGTACAACTCCCCGTCCACCACGGTGTAGGAGAAGTTCCGCACATTCGGGTCTGCCGGGATGGTCTCCACGATGGTCTCATCCTCGCCCAGATCGGGCAGCTCCGCTTCCGCATAGGTTCCACGGATATTCCGAATTGCGCCGCTGAGCTGCTCCGCAAGGTCTGCGCCATCGATGGGCGCAACGGTAAAGTCCTGCCTGCCGTACTGCGTGCTTTCCGAGGTCTGCCGTCCCAGCACCATATCGGGATTGTCGAGGAAATACCGGTTGATGGCAAAGCCGTCCGCATTCACTCCCAGGTGTACCCAATCGGGTTCGATCTCAATGGGTCTGTCCCGCTTTTGAAGAAAGATAATATCCGAAACGACATCCGTACCGGCGTTGGCGCGGAACGCATTGTTGGGCAGGCGGATCGCGCCGAGCAGGTCTGCGCGTTGGGCGATATACTTCCTTGCGGCGCTGTCCTTGGCGTCCATGGTATAACGGGAGGTGACGAAGGCCACCACGCCGCCCGGACGCACCTGATCCAGCGCCTTGGCAAAAAAGTAGTTGTGGATGGAAAAACCGAGCTTGTCAAAAGCCCGGTCGCTGACCTGATACTGTCCAAAGGGCACGTTGCCCACGGCCAGGTCGAAGAAGTCCTTCCGGTCGGTGGTTTCAAAGCCCGCCACGGTAATATCCGCCTTGGGATAGAGCTGCTTTGCGATGCGTCCCGTGATGGAATCCAGCTCCACGCCGTAGAGCCTGCTGCTTTTCATGCTCTCCGGCAGCATACCGAAGAAGTTGCCCACGCCCATGCTGGGTTCCAGAATGTTTCCGGTCTGGAAGCCCATATTCTCCACCGCGTCGTAAATGGCGCGGATGACGGTGGGGCTGGTGTAGTAGGCGTTGAGGGTGGAGGCACGGGCGGCGGCGTATTCCTCCGGGGATAGCGCGGCGTACAGCTCGGCAAATTCGTCTTTCCAGTTATCCTTGCTTTCATCAAAAGCGTCCGCAAGACCGCCCCAGCCCACATAGCGGGAGAGAATTCCCTGCTGCTCCGGGCTGGCCTGCAAGCCCTCAAACTCCAGCTCTTGCAGGAGATGGATAGCCGCCATATTCGCCCGAAACTTTGCTTTTGCGCCGCCGACGCCGAGGGCATCATCGGTGATGCGGAAGTTTTCTGCGTTCCGGCGAAGATTGTCCTTATACTCCTCGTACATGGCTTTTTCGGCGGCTTCACGGTTGGGGAAGGTCTGCCACTCGCCGCCTGCCTGCACGGAAATGGGATTGGCGTCCACGACCTCCTCAAAAGATGGAGGCTCCGGCTCGTCAAAGCGCAGGGTACGAATCTCTACATCATAGGGGAGGTTGTTTTTGTCACCGGGATATACCGCCACGGTTTCCTCGGTATAAGCAGGTTCCTTTCCCGGCTGCGGATACCGCTCCATGAGCCGCGCGAAGCTCTCCCTGCTCTCCGCGCGGGAGATGGGATAGAAAAGCGTCGGGTCGCTGAGGGTAATATCAAAGACGCCGACGCTCTCGATGATATAGGGCTTGCCGTTTTCCAGATACACCGTATCACCTACGGAATACGGGAACGGTTCTCTCTGCGGGGCGGGAGCTGTTTCGGGAGCTTCCGCAACTGCTTCCTCCGGCACGCGCCAGCGGTGCTGCTCCACGTCCTCATCCGAAACATGAATGAGGTCGCTGAAATCGAGGTTTTCCAGCTCGTTGGAAATAAGCTCCTGCAAAGAGCCGTACTGGCGGGTTTCCAGATGCTCATCGTCCAGATAGCGTTCCAGTCGGTAATTCACAAGGTCGATATTCACCTGAACGGGAATCTCATCGTTGGTGACGGTGGTGTAGGCGACGCCGATCTTCGCCGGGTCGCTGAAATCCGCCTCTGAGCCGTATTCGCTCCGGCAGAAGTCGGAGATCAGTCCCTTTGCACGTTCCATGAGCGCCCGCTCCGCCTGTCCTTGCAGCTCCAGCCGGTACGCCTCCGCCTGCCATTCGCTTGAAAATTCCTCGGTTACGCCGTCCGCGTCCACATAGTAGCCGTGGGTCTCGTCGTCCCACACGGCATATAGGGTGCGGAAGCCCCGGTCAAGACTTACCACATGGAAACGTTCTGCGGGGATAATGCTTTCTGCGGTCGGCTCACGCCCCGCTACCTCTGCGTGCGCCCGTTCATCCGGGTAATCGCCGTAGATACGCAGATACTTCCGTGCCTGCTGGTCGTAGATGGCTGCGCCGTCATACGCAAAGCCGTCGCTTCCCATCGTGCCGTCCACATAACCCTGTGCGGCTTTTTCTGCTTCTTCCAGCGTTTGATAGTCCCGCTTCTCATCAAAGCCGTTTTCAAAGTGATGATACACTACGACCTGATACTGCGGTGCCATCCGGTCGGCATAATCATCAATCATTTCTTTCGTCAGCCATTCCGGTTTTTGGGGGAGCGCGTCATACAGCTCCCGCATTTTGACGATCTGTGCATAGACGCTGCCCGCCCACAGATGCTTTTCTGCGCGATTGCCTGCGCCAAGAAAGTATTCGCAGTCTGCCCGCAGCCGGTCTAAAATCAGGTAATTCCGGTTCTGCTCCAACACAGACTTTTCTTGCTCTGTGAAGAATTTATCCTCGCGGATGAGCTGCGCCAGTCGCCGTTGCACCTTCGGCCACGTCAGTTCAACGGTTTCCGGGCTTCCGGCGCGGACGATAAAGAGATTGTTGCCCTCCTTGCCGCCGTACTCGTGAGCAAGCCATGCAGCAGTTTCTTTTTCACGTCCGTGCTGCTCCATATACCGTACTACGGCGTGCTTGCTCTCGATATTTCCGTTCCATGCACGGAGTGCATCGTCTATATCGTCCTGCGAGAGCGGACGCAGCAGATCATGGAGCCGCGCATAGGTTCCCTCAAAAGTCTCTCGGTGCAGGCGGCTGCGGAACTCCGGCACATCCGAAAATAGCCGGATAAGCTCCATATCCTTTGAATTGAGAACGGCACGGCGCACGGCGGCATTGCACTCGATCTCCGCATTTTCCCGGTCAGAGTGCCCGCAGGCGTTGCGATAGGCCGTATCCTCCGAAACCGCTGCCATCACCACCGGCCTGTAATGCTCCAAATGTTCCTGCACCGTGGGCTGAACTTGCTCTGCGGCGGGGTCGCGGAACACCCTTGTCCCATCCGCGCCGAACTCCGCTTCATAGGCATTGATGGCGGCTTCTGCTTCATGGTCGATAGAGCGCAGCGTGTAAATGTGGCGCTCACCTCTAAAGTCTGGCGCTTCGGCAATCGTCACATCATACTTATCGCGCAATTTCTCTACATACATCTCCACACGGCCAGCACCGGGGATCGCTCTTGTGGTAAGGTTGAGATCAAGCAGCTCCGCCGCCTGTTTTGCGTCCTCGCCGTACATCTCGAAGAAATCGCCCACCTGAAACAGCACGATGTCGTCCGGGTGGGCTTCCTTGATGGCATTGTAGTCGGTCTGCACCTGTGTTGGCAGTTCACGCTCTGCTTCCTTTTCCCGCTGAAGCTGGGCGTACCGCTCCTTTTCCCTTGGAGAGAGGAAGCGGTCCTTCTGAATGAGGCTGTCAATCCTTGCGGCCACCTTCGTCCAGCTCAGCTCCACATTGGCGCAGTCTGCCTTTTTCAGCGTAATTCCGCGGCTGTCGTGATTCTCGCCGCTGTGGGATGCACCGGAAACGGCATGGGAGCGCCCGCCTATGCCGTACTCATTTTTGAGGAAGCCGGCCTTTTCCTTGCCCGTGTGCTCTGCGGTAAAGTAGGCGTAGATTCTGCCCTTGCCGTCCTCGACACCGCTGCCGCGATCCAGCGCGTGGTCGATCTCATCCTCCGTGATGAAGCGTGCCAGCTCCGGCACTACGGTCATTTCGGAGGAATACTCCCTGCGGGGCAAGGACAGGTCCCGCAGGCTCTGCCAGATGTTCTCCAGTTTGTGGTAATGGAAGCGCAGCAGGCTTCTGTCCTGCTCATGGGCGGCGTAAAACTGCGCGAACTCGCCGGAGAGCGTTTCACGGAAATCTGTGTTTGTCAGTTGCTCCGCCAGCCGCGCCGTTTCATCAGGGAATCCGCCGCCCCGCAGCGCATCCATGCAGGAGAGATAGCCCTGTTCCCGCGCCTCGTCGCTCAGGTCGTGTTTCAGATACCAGAGGGCTTGTGCAAGCTGCATCCGCTCATGCTGCCCTGCCTCGGCAAGCTCCACATTGGAGGCATACGCGCCGCTGTCCATAAGCTGGGATATGCGCGCGGCGGCGTCCTGCCATGCGATTACCTGCGCGCTGCGCACATACTCCGCGCTCCTGCCGGGGGCGATGTGGATGCCGTCTACGGCATACCACGCGGAAAGCTCGCCCTCCGGCGTCTTAAAGCCGTTGCCGCCGTGGAAGGTGTTTTGCAGCAGCGCGGCAACGTCCTCCACAGACTTCTGCTTCTGGAACGCGGCGGCAATGACCATGCGGGTGTTGTCCGCGTTGCCGCCCAGCCGCAGCACATGGTCAAGCTGCTCCTGAGAAACGGAAGAAGCGAAGGGCGTCTGTGCAACGCTCTCCGCTTCTTCGATAGATGTAATCTGTTCCGCTTCGGTGGGGAAAAAGGATAGCTGACCGCCCTGTGCGGGGTGTTCTGTTATGCGTAGATCAGCTCGCTGAGGATGATCTCCTCGGCCTGCGCCTTGCAGGTGTTCATCAGGCCCACCCATTTCATGGGATCGCTGGCTTTCAGCGCTTCCGTCGCTCCGGCCTCCGCCGCCAGCTCCGGCATCATCTGCTCCAGACGGCTCTGCGCCGCCTGCTCGATCTCCAGCAGGTGTGGAAACAGGGCCTCCTCCAAGATCATCTGGTTCCAGAGGATGGGGCGATGCTCCTTCAGGTACTTCTGGCGCATCCGTCCGTACTTGCCGAGGGGCTGCTCCGGCACCTCGATCTTCAGGTCGGGAATCAGGTAATCTCCGTTCTTCGTGTAAGTCAGGTTGTTCTCCATGCTCTGCCGTCCTTTCCGCGCTGTGTTCGCGCTCATAATTTCGTATCGTGACTTCGATCTGACGCAAAACCTGTTCGTTGATCTCACTCACCGCCGTGCCGAGGGCTGCCACCGTGCGCGGGGTGTTGAAATCAAAGATGCTGAAAAAATCCTCGTGTTCAAAGTGATCCTCCGGCTGCATCCCGCAGCGGGACATGAGGGAGTAGGTGATACTGACCGCCGCGGCGTTTTTGAACGCCACCTCGATGTTGTAATCATCATACTCCTCCAGATAGGAATCCGCAACGATGCCGAGAATGTCGCGGGAATGGTCGCGCCAGTATTCCGCAGCAAGCTGGGAAGCGACGGCCTCGAACTGCTCCGCAAGGCCGTTTTTGCCGGAAACGCCGTAATTACGCTCCAGCATGGCGCTCACGCCGTCGGTATGCGCGTCTTTCAGCTCCCAAAGATTGACGCGGCGGGCGTTTTCCTTGCCGCCGGTGTCGGAAACGTCAAAGACGTATTTGAGCCGCGGCTTGTAGCCGGTAGCGTCGATGAGGGCGATGCCCGTGCTGCCGCGCCGGACATAGCGCCCCATTTTCTCGTTCCAGAAGTCGTACTCCGCGCAGGCGGTGGCCTCCGGGCGCTGCATATAGATCATGAGCTGCTCGTTGTAGGGGTATTTATACAGCCTTGCGGCGGTGGTCAGGAACGCCGTCCACGCCAGATGGCTGCCGGTGATCTGCCGCGCGGTGCGCTCCGCCTGCTCCGCGTAGGCTTGCAGTTTGTTGGGCATAAGCAAAATCCTCCTCTCATGGGTTTCTGGTGAAGCCGTTTCTTTTCGCCGCCTCGCTCGCCGCCTGCTTCCGTTTCTCACTGTACGGTGCGGTCAGGCGGAAGGACAAGCGCCCCTTGCGGATGGTGAACTCCATACAGCCCGTGTCGGGGTCTGCGTCCAGTTGGCGGCACTCTGCGGGGTGCTGCGCGGCGTAGGCGGCAAGGCGGTTTCTAAGGTCAGTATTGTGGGTGCGGATATGGATAAGGGGTTCTTTTTCGTCAAAGGTGATTTCCGTGATTTTCTGCGCTTTTGTCAGTCCTGTTCTCATAAATGGCCTTTCTGCGCCTCCTGCGCGAAGCAGGCGCGATTTTGGGGTATTTTCTCCGGCTCATGACTTGGGAAAAACGGCGATTTTCAAACTGAAACGCGCCGGATGATACATTCCTCATCCGGCGCGCTCCCTGCGGCGAATCTGCGATTTTTCCGGCTCTTGACCGTAAAACAGTCAGCTTTGCTCAGAGGTCAAAATCCGGCGTCAGGTCAAGGGCGGCGTACTCCGCGTCGGTAATGTCGCGCAGCTTTGCGAGGGCGCTGTCCGTCAGCTCCCGCAGCTCGGCCTCCTCCGCGTCCAGATACCCCCGCATTTCTGTGAGGGCCGCGATCAGGCCCTCGCGGGTGCCGTCTGCGTTGTAGATGCTCATGAGGTTGATTTCTTCATGGGTAAATGGGTTGTTTTTCATATCAAAGCTCTCTTTCCGCGCTCCGTTTGGGCGCTGTTTTGTTTTTCGTCTGCTCCGGCGTCCTTTCCCTGAGCTTTTCCAGCACGGAGGGCTTCTTCTGTTCGCGGTGAGAGGCCGCAGCCAGCTCCGTCAGGGAGATGGAAAAGCCCGCCTTGACCTGCGCCTCCAGATCAGCCACGGTGGGCTGTTTGGGGCCGTTGTTGATGATGCCGTCGATCATGCCGTAGTCGTCCTCCAGCAGCATCTCCGCATTTTTGAGGTAGTTTTCCGGCTTCAGGAAGTTTGGCAGCTCCCGGAATCCGATGCTGTCAACGTAATGACAGGATACTACGCCGTTTTGCTTTAGGGCAACGATGTCGCTGACCGACAGGCTGTGTCCCTTGAAATCCGCAGGGTGATCCACGTTGAACCGCTGATAAATCATATCCAGATTGGTTCTGGCATTCCCATAATCCATAAACCCTCCGGTGTAGATCGCGTCGTAGCCGCCGCGCTCCGGCGTGACGCCCTTGCTCTGCAAGTAGTCATAGTTCATGAAGCGGTAAGCGTCCAATTCACCGCCGCGCCGGATCTGGTAAATGAGGAAAGCGTCCTGCGGGTTTTCCAGAAACAGCTTCTCCGTGTCTGCCTGTTCGCTCAGCGTCACAACGCCGCGCACCGCGTCCCATTCCTCGCGCTCCACGCCGAACACGCCGGTGTGGGAGGAAATGTCCTCGGCGTCCAACGCCATGGCCTCGGTGTTGTCGCCGTAGAGCAGAAATACGGGAACATCCTGCATGAACAGCTCCATGGCGCGCTCCTTGGTCAGCGGCAGCATGGCGTTACCGTCCGTGTAGCCGTACTGATACATCTCCGAAAAGCCGATGCCGGTATCCGGCATGGGATAGCCCTGCTCCAGCTCCGGCAGGGGCGGCAGCTCATTTGCTTCCTGCAAAGTCTGAATCATTTCGGAATCGACAAGGGAGAGCGGCGCGGCGTTCCCAAGCTCATGGAGCTTGCATATCTCCAGTGCTGCTGCGGAAAGGGTCATATCCGGTGCGTCAAGCTGCCCGCCATCCAGCGCTTTCTTTGTTCCTGCGTCATAGATGGTATAGTCGATGCCCTCCTCCGTGCGCTGCACATGGATATATTTGCTGTCGTCCGCCAGATACAGCTTTTCCGTTTCAACTTCCGGCTGCGGTTCCTCCTTTGCCCGCCATTCCTGACGGAACAGGCCGTTGAAGCGTTCCAGAAGCCCACGGGAGCCGTCGTCGATGCCGATCTCGTCTGCCAGCTTGACGAAATCCTCCAGCTCCTTCCGCAGCTCTGCGCCATCGCAGGCAAGCAGCCGGTCTGCCACTGCCTCCGCCGCAGGTCTGTCCGCGCTGTCGGGAACGTTCAGATCCCGGCGCAGGAACGCCGCGTAGTCGGCAGCAAAGGTCAGCGCGTCGGCGCGTGAGGGCGGGATGGTGACAAGCTCATATTCCGTGTCCTTGGGAAGCTCGATGCCGCGCTCCTTGCAAACCTCCGCAAAATGCTTTTCCACGTCGGTGATGATGCCGTTTGCGGTTTTGCTGATGGTGTCCAGACTGGCGCGGAACTCCGGCAGCTCGGCGTTTTTTGACCATGTTGCCACATAGCCGAAGCTGTTCGCGCCGGTTTCAATGCCGAAATAGGCGCAGACCATGAAGGAGATGCTTTCGGCCTCCACCTCCTCGGTATTGCGGCTCTTATGCCTGCGCTCCTCTGGCTGCTGCAAGCCGTAATTGTGGAGCTTGGCGTGGGCGATCTCATGGACGGCGGCGGATACCGTCTGCACCTCGCTCATGCCCTCCCGCAGCGTGATGCTCTGGGATTTGGGGCTGAAATAGCCATCCATATCCGCAGACAGCGGCTTTACCTCCACCGGCACGGGAGAGGAACGGCGCAGCGCCTCCATGAACGCCTCATAATTCTCCACGCTGCCGGTCAGGTTGGCGACGGGACTGGCCACACGCTCCGGCAGGGGCTTTCCGTCCGTCTGGGCGTAGTCGAACACCTTGACCGGGCGGAACATGGGGATTTCGATCTCCTTTTCCTCGGTCATCACCTTGCCGTCCGCGTCCAAAATGGGCAGCTTGGTGTCCGGGTCGAGCTTTTCCTGCTCGATTTTCTTCTTATACGGCGTGGGCGCGATGATGGTGATGCCTTTCTCGCCCCGCAGCACATGGCGGGAGAACTTGTCCCGCCAGCGGTTGTAGCCCGCCACAAGTGTGGCGTCCGGGCGCTGCAAGTGGATGAGCGCCTGATTGTTGAGGGAATAGTTGTGAAACCGGCTCATGGTGCGCAGGTAATTGCGGTACTTTTCCATATCGCCGGATTCAAAGATGTCGCGGATGCCCGCCTCGATGCGGTCGATGATCTCCTTGAGCTGTTCTCTGTTTTTACCGGGTTTCTCTGGCATAGGTTCCTCCTTTCATCAGGTCGATACGCAGGAGCTGAAGCCCCCGCGAAAGATATTCCCGTAAATCCGTTTTTCCGCAGAGATAGCGGATGTCGCCTGCCTTGTCCTGCTCACGCAGCGTCCACAGGTCCGCCGCCCACCGGACAAAAACCGCGTCCGGCGCGTTGATGGGCTTTTTGCGGCGAAGATAGAGGCTGTGCCGCCCCAGCACCATGATCGTGCAGACGGTATTGACCACATCGAGAGAACATTCGTTGAGAACGGCAATTCTTCGTTCATACGAGGCCGCTTCCAGCAGCTCGCGCAGCGCAGGCTTGGCGTTTTTAATCAATGCCGGATAATCCGCTCTTGTCGGATACGGAGATTTTCGTGTCATAGGCACTTCCTTTCATTTCATGGGCTGTTTACCCCTAAAATGGCAGCGCCCGCGCAGGGGTAGGCTTTCCTGTGCGGGCGCGCGGTTCTTATTCATTTTCGGAGTATATACTCCTTGCGGGCGGCGTATATCCGGCGTTTTTGGCGCGTTCGCTGGCGGCCCTGCGCCGCTCGTCGCTGAACGGCTCCCGGACGCTGACGCAGCTTTTCGGCACGGCGTAGCTGACCGCGCCGGCATGGACGGCCCTATCCGGGTACACCTTGTCCGGGTATTTCTCCGCAAGGCGCTTGAGCTTGCGCTTCAGCTTCGGGTCGTGGGTGTAGATGCTGGCGGTGGATTCTTCCTCGTTGTAGAGGATGATACTTTCCTGCTCCAGCTTGGAGAGCTTCATGACGCGGCCCCCTTGTCAAATTCCAGACGGAAGCGGACGCTCTCGCCGGTATCCTCCAGCACCACCGCCGCGTCATAGGTGCCGCCGGTCTTTTCGGAATAAAGGCCGGTGAGCCTCACCCGCCCATCTGCAAGCAGCGCGGCGGCGATCTTTCTGGTCAGAACGACGTGCTTTGCGGCAAAGAACCTGTTGTCCCGCCACAGCCCGAAGCGGCAGTCGTTTTTCTCGCAGAAGAAGCCCTTTTTGCTCTCGGTTACGTCGCTGCCGCAGCGGGGGCATTTGCCAATGATCTCCCGGCCGGAGGGGAACAGCACCTCCGCGCCGGAGATGACCTGATAGGTTTCCACCAGCTCCGTGAGCATCTCCGCAATGCCGGTCATGAACTCGTCTGGGGAAAGCTCGCCGCGCTCCACCTGCTGCAAGCGGTATTCCCATTCGGCGGTGAGAAGCGGGGACTGTAACTGCTCCGGCAGCACGGTGATGAGGGAAACGCCGGTATGGGCAGGCACAAGGCTGACGGCCTTCTTCGCCCGCTTGCGCTCCACAAAGCCCGTGGCTACCAGCTTTTCGATGATGGCGGCGCGGGTGGCGGGCGTTCCCAGCCCCTTTCGTTCCGCTTCTTCCGGCATATCTTCCTTTCCGGCAGTCTCCATGGCGGAGAGCAGCGTATCCTCCGTATAATGCTTGGGAGGCGTGGTCTTGCCCTCCTTTACGGCGGCTTCGCCACACTCCAATACCTGCCCCTCCGACAGCTCCGGCAGTGCGGCGTCCCGCTTTTCCTGCGCGAGATACCGCTTCCAGCCGGTATCAAGGACGGTTCTGCCTTTAGCGGTGAACTCAGCGCCGCCGCACTCCAGCGTAACGGCGGTTTCTGCATAGTGGTGAGCGTCGCTGACCGCACGGAGAAGCTGCCCCGCCACAAGGCGCAAAAGCTCGCGCTCGCCCAGCGGCAGGACGGAGGTATCCGCCTTGCCCGCGCTGGCGGTGGGGAGAATGGCGTGGTGGTCGCTGACCTTGCGGCTGTCGCAGACCTGTCTTGCGTTCACACGCTCCGGCGCGGCTGCTTCGCAGATGGCGGCGGCAACGGTCACAAGCTCCGGCACAGAGGGTTCCAAATCGTCTGTGAGGAAGCGGCTGTCCGTGCGGGGATAGGTGCAGAGCTTCTTTTCATAGAGCGCCTGCAAGTAGTCAAGGGTCTGCTGGGCGGTATAGCCGAGGCTGCGGTTGGCCTCCCGCTGGAGGGCGGTCAGGTCGTAGAGCCGGGGCGCGTTCTCCGTTTTTTCCGTGCGCTGCACCGTCCTGACCGTGACCGGCTGACCGGCGCAGGCGGCGGCGAGGGCGTCCGCCTCCGCTTTCTCTTTGAACTTTTCGGACACGGCGGCAAAATCGCCGCAGCGAAGATTTACCGTGTAAAAGGCTTCCGGGCGGAACGCCCCGATCTCCGCCTCCCGCTGGACAATGAGCGCCAGCGTGGGCGTCATGACGCGCCCCACGTTGAGGGTGCGGTGGTACAGCACGGAAAACAGGCGCGTGGCGTTGATGCCCACCAGCCAGTCCGCGCGGGCGCGGCAGAGGGCGGACTGGTGCAGCCCGTCGTATTCCCGTCCCGGACGAAGGTCCGCAAAGCCCTTTCGGATGGCCTCGTCCTCCATGGAGGAGATCCAAAGCCGCTTCATGGTCTTTGTGCAGCCCGCCATGTAGTAGACGGTGCGGAAGATAAGCTCCCCCTCGCGCCCTGCGTCGCAGGCGTTGATGACCTCGGATACATCCTCCCGGCGCATGAGGTCCCGCAGCAGCTCGAACTGTTTGGCTTTGTCCGCTTTCAGCGTGAAGCGCCAGTTTGCGGGCAGGATGGGCAGATCGTCATAGCGCCACTTGGCGTACTTTTCATCGTACACATCCGCGCCCGCCAGCTCCGCCAGATGCCCGAAGCACCAGCTCACAAGGTAGCCGTTTCCCGAAAGATAGCCGTCGTTGCGTTTGGTCGCGCCCAACACGGCGGCGATGGACTGGGCAACAGAGGGCTTTTCCGCGATCACTAATTTATGGTGTGTCATATTCATTTTTCTCCTTTTCTGCACAGCAAAAAGCAGCCCCGAAGGACTGCTTTTCGTGTCTGTTTTTCTAATCGTATGTGGGTCAGGGCCGTTCAAGGCACCGCTTCCGGTATCGCTCGGCAGCCTCGGCAAAGGCTTTGCGCTCGGCGTCGGTTGGGTCCCGTGTTCCATCCAAAAGGCGGCACTGTTCATAGCTTTCCACCGCGCCGGTCAGCCTGTCCAGCAGCGCCTCCGGCGTGAGGCAAATCTCAGCGGTGTCCCAATTTTCACGCCTGTCATCCCATGTGAGGTAGGTATAGCCGTGTCGGGTCGGCACCACCTCCACGCCGGTATCTTCTGTAAGGTGCTCTCTGAATGCCTCCAGCACCCGTTCAAAGCTCAGCATCCGTATCACATCCTTTTCCGCTGCATTTGGTCTTTCATGGGTACATTGTAGCATCGGTGGGAGAATGCGGCAAGGGTCGGGGTCCTAACGCTCCGGCGCTTTTGCCCGCAGTTTCTCCCGCAGGTCGGTGTCACGGTAGCAGGGACGGAGGCAGACGGTGCCGTAGCGGGAACAGCCGCAGCAGAAATGCCCCTCCGGGGCAGGGGTGCGCGGCGTTTCCTCCTTTCCCGGATAGGGGCGCTGCATCATCAGCCGCTCCAGCGGGTTTTTGGTGAAAAGGGTCATGCATCCGCATCCTCCGTTTCCTCCGGCTCGTCCGCATCGTCCTCGTTTTCGTATTCCTCGTCCTCATCGCCGTAATCGTAATCGTCCAAGTCCACAGGTCCCTTTGTGTCGGGCTTCTTCTTACGGAGCTTGAACCAATACAGCGCGCCGCCGCCCGCCATCAGGAGCAGCAGCACAATCACAACAAGACCGCTGCCGGACTTCTTTTCGCCGCCGGACTTGTTGGGGCTGTCGCTCGTATCAGGCGTCGGGTCGGGTTCCGGCGTCTTTTCCGTGACCTTTTCCTTTCCCATACACTCCGTCATATTGTTCTTGCAGACTGCGCAGGCGGTGTTGACCGCACCTGCCTCGCACTTGTCCTTGCAGGAGCAGACGGGGGCGGAATCCTCGTCGATGAGTGCAAGCAGGTCGCTTTCGTCCACAAGGTTCAAAAAGTAGGTTTCATACCGTTCGCCGTCCTCGTCCAGCGGCTTATCGTAGTCGATCACCAGATAGAGGGTATGGCCGTTGCGGGTTTCCACTGCGATGAACTGCTTGTTGGTGTGCTTGTCGTAAAGCAGGTCGCGGGTGACGGCGCTGCCGTTTTGGGAAAAGCCCGTCCCTTTCTCAATGGCGACAGGCGCGGCGGTACCGGCGGGCTTTTGTGCTTTCGCCGGCTCGGTGGCCGCGGGCGTCTGTACCGCAGCGGTCTTTCCCGTGCTGCCGGAGGCGTTGGAGGGCTTTCCTGCACCGGTATTGCTGCCGTTACTTCCGGTATTGCCGTTGCTGCCGGTATTGCCGGAGGGCGGCTTCCTGCAATCGCAGTCTGCGGGACAATGGGCGCTGTGCTGCTCCGGCGTGGGGCTGGGCGCAGGCGTTTCCTTTTCATAGAAGGGGTTGGCGATCACCACATAGCCCGTGCGGTTGCCTGCATTGTCCACGCCCATGATGTAAAAGTGGGAATCCCGCGTGTTTTTGTCAATGCGGACGCTGAACTCGCCGTTTTGCAGGGTGGTGTAAAGCTCATCGTTCACGTAGACCCCGGCTATGCCAGAGAGGGTGTCGGCGGCCTCCACGCGCAGCAGCGTACCGCTGACGCCTGCGCGAAGGACCGGCGCTTCAAGGTCTATGCAGCGCAGCTCCAGCGTCAGCGTATGCTCCGTGCCGTAGGGGTCGGTGACAAAGAAAAACACGATACCGTTGTCCGGCACCGTGTAACGGGCGAGGCCATCGTGGGCAAGCTGCTCCGTCAGGTCTGTTCTCTGCGCGTTTTCGCCCAGTGCTGCCTCCGCCTTGTTCCAGCCGGTGCCTTTCTTATCCACGATACGGACGGTGATTGTTACCGGTGCATTGTGCCAGCCTGTCGGAATATCTGCGTCCAGCGCGTATTCCGCCTCCGGCTGCGGCGTTTCCGTCGTTTCAGGCGGCGCGAGAGCCGGTTCCTGTGTGTCCGGCGTTTCTTCGGGCGTGACGGGAAGCTCGGCCTCCACGATCTCCGGCGTGCTTTCCGGCGCGCCGCCTGCCGGGGCGTCCTCCATATCCGTCGCCATGGCCATGCCGGACATGGTGAAAAACATCATCGCAAGGCAAATCATCGCGGCGGCGCTGCGCAGCAGCCTGCGGCCTTTGAACTTATTCTTCATGCGCATATTCCGTATCCTCCTTGGTATTGGGTGTGATAAAGGGCGCGCCGCCCCTTTTGAGCTGTGTGAGGAACTGCGCCAGCTCCTCCATGCTCATGCCGGTGGCGCGGGCAAGGCCGATGATGTCAGTATTCTCCAGCTCGACGATGCTCTCGTCAAGCTCCCGGTTGCGGGACTGGAGGGCGGCGATCTTTTCATCGTTTTTCGCCCGTTCAGCCTTGAGCTTTATAATCTTAGGGTTCATTTTTTCGTCTCCTTTCTAAGAGATCAGGGCGCAGTTACGCGCCCGTAAGCAAGGAAATGGGATTGCCAATAGCTTGAAGCAAGGCTTGTGTACTGGATGGGGTCGCCGCAGTGGAGCATCATATTATTGCCCACATAGATGCCCACATGGGACGCGCCCGCCGTGTCGTAAGTGCCTTGGAAGAACACCAGATCGCCCGGTCGGACATTGGCGGCGGACACCCGCGTACAGAGCTGTCGCAGCCCCTCCGCGCCCAGCCTGCCGAAGCTCCAGCCCACGCCGCAGTTGTTGTAGACATAGCTGACGAAGCCGGAGCAGTCGAAAGAGGTGGCGGGCGTGCTGCCGCCCCAGACGTAGGGGTAGCCGAGATACTTCTCCGCCTCCTTGATGATGGCAGCGAACTGCGCGTCCTCCAGCGCCTCCGGGGGTATCTCGTATTTCTCATAGTCGGCGGTGTAGTATTTCCCGATGTACTCCGAGCCTCCGAAGAGGTCCGGGCGGTTGCCCAGAGTAGCCATATACATGGCGTAAAGGGAGAGCTGATCCTGCGACATGATATAGACCGGCACATGGGAGAGGTTGAAGTTTTCAAGCTCCACGGTACAGATGTAATAGGTGTACGGCACCTGCACGGTGTATTCATAGCTGTGCAGATTGCCCTCCGCATCGGTATAGTAGCCGGTGCGCGTTTCGGTGCGGTATCTGGTTTCCGTGGTGACGGTTTCCGTCAGGATGTACTGCTTTTCAAATAGCATCTCCAAGAGGCCGCCGACCTCGGAGATCGTCCACTCCTTGCCTTTCAGGGCGGTGATGGCGGAGATCAGCACATAGGGGTCATGCTCGATGTCGTCCAGATCAAAATGGTACTCATCGTAGTCGTGGGTGCTTTCGTAGGTGTCGAGATACTGCTGCAATTCCGCTTCCATGGCGCAATATTGCGCCTCTGCCGCCAGCATATCCGCGTCCTCACTGGGATAGGTGGATACGTTGATGCCGGTTGCTCCGCCCTGAATCAGCAGGGAGCAGGAGGAAACGGTGCAGAGGATGAGGACGATCATTGCCGCGATGCCGCCCACGATAAGAAAGCCCTTTTTGTGACGGGCGATGAACTCACCGGTTTTCTTTGTGTTCTCTGTGGCTTTCCGCGCCGCCTTTGCCGTGGCTTCGGAGGCTTTGACCGTATTCCCGGCGCTTTTTCCGGCTTTGGCGGCGGCGTACTCCCGCTTGATGGCCTGCTTCTGCTGCCAGCGGGAGTAGGGATTGCTGGAAAACTGCGGGTCATGGTGCTGTGCCGTTTTGTCCAGCGCACGGAGGTTGGCGCGGTCTGCCTTGGCCTCGGCGCGGTCTGCGCGGCGGTATGGCTTCTCCTTGTGGGAGCGGTGGGCGTGCTGGGCAAGTCGCACGGCGCGCTCCGCCGCCTGCTCCACGCCGTGGGCGCTCTCCACACCCACATTGTCCTGCTCATGCTCCCGAATCTCCCTGTGGACGGCGGACAGTGCCGCCGCACCGGGCGCGTCCCGCAGGGCGTGGGTGAGCTTGGAGGGCGGCCGCTTCTTGTCCACCTCCTCAAAGGAAAGGCGCGTTGTGACCGTGCCGGTTTTCGGGTCAACGACGCGCTGCTTTTTCTTCACGGTTTTCTTGGGTATCTTCGCCTCGGTCTTTTCCAGCTTCTTCATGCGCTTGTCCGCTTTTCGGATGGCCTTTTTCAGTTCCGGCGCTGCCAGCTCCTCGTCGGTAAACAGCAGCCGGGGCGAGCGCTTGCTCATGGGGTTTCACCTCCGATCCGTTTCTCTGCCAGCGTACAGTATTCCGGGTTCAGCTCAATGCCGATGTATTGCCGTCCGAGCTGCTTTGCCACCGCCGCCGTAGTGCCGGAGCCGAGGAAGGGGTCCAGCACCACGCCTCCGGGCGGGCAGCCTGCCAGCAGGCAGGTTTCCGCCAGCTTTGGCGGGAAAGCGGCGAAATGCCCGCCCCTGTACGGCACGGTGTTGATCTGCCAGACGTCGCGCTTGTTGCGAAGCTGTGGAATATCTGCATCCGTATAGGTTCCGGCAGCTCTTGGCAGATTGATTTTCTGGATATTCTGCTGTCCGGGAATGCCGCTTCCGTGCTTGGTAGCCGTGCTTCGTGCGCCTTTCATGCGCCGTACCGTCGTTTCCGCAACCGGCTCCGCGATGGCAGCAGCATCATAATAGTAGCGTCGGGACTTGGACAGCAGGAAAATATGCTCATAGCAGCGGCTTGGCCTGTCCTTGGTGCTTTCCGGCATGGGGTTCGCTTTCATCCAGATGATGTCCGAGCGCAGATACCAGCCGTCTGCACGCAGAGCAAAGGCAAGCAGCCACGGGATGCCGATCATATCCTTTGCCTTGCAGCCCTCTACCTTGCCGTTGAGGGCGACCGCCTGCCCCGTCCTGCCGTTGGGGTACTTGGGGTCGAGGGCTTCGCCCTGATTGCCCTTTCCGGCATAGGTGTCCGCGATGTTGAGCCAGAGTGTTCCGTCCGGCGTGAGAACGCGCCTGACCTCACGGAAAATACCGGTTAGGCGCTCCACATACAGCGCGGGGGTTTCCTCCCGCCCGATCTGCCCATCTACGCCGTAATCCCGCAGTGCGTAGTACGGAGGCGAGGTGATGCAGCAGTTTGCGGAATTGTCCGGCAGGGTTTTCAGCACGGTCAGGGCGTCGCCGCAGTAGATGCGGTCAGTCTCCATAGCTGCGCAGTTCCTTGTCCAACAGCTCAAGCAGATGATCGCTGGCGCTGATCAGACTGGCTGCGAGTTTTGACAAGCAGTCGCTCACAGACAGCAATGCGTAGAGGGATGAGATGGTGGCATCTGTGTCGGCTTCGGAATCCTCATCATACTCGAATACGTCGTTTTCCTCATCCTCATCCATATCTGCATCCGCGTCCTTTTTTGCTGCATATTCGCGCTCCATGCGCTCGGCATACTCGCAGCAGCGTTCGCCGGGGCAGCAGGGATTATCCGCAGGAACGTAACCGGCGTATTCCGGCTCGATCAGGTCGTTTTCGATGAGGTCGGACAGATCCGCAAGGTCACGGGACTTGAGGTAATTGAGCGCCCTGCCCCAAGAACTGAACATCTCCTCGCAGCGCTCGTCAAAGTCGAGGGTGGATCTGCGTACAAGGTCCAGATAGCCGTCCTTCTCGGCTCCGTTTTTGATGTAGTGCATGAGGATGGTCGCCATCCACAGCAGCTCCAGCTTTTCCTCGATGTGGCGCAGGTAGTCCTCGCCGTGGATCAGGTACAGATTTTCTTTTTTCATGGTGTTACGCTCCTTATTCGTTTAATCAATCAGTTGGAAGCGCCTCGCCGCAGCGGAGCAGCTCCTGGAACAGGCTCTTGCCCATGGGGGTGATGAGGGTGTACGCGCCGCTGTGACCGTTGCGGACATAATCCCTCACGCGGAACAGCCCGCGGTTGCGGGGGATGGCGTAGGGCATGAGGTTCCCCGCAGGGCTGCGGTAGAGAAAGCCGGTCTGCTGGAGAAAGCGGGCAAACCAGCGCTCCGGCACATTCAGCTCCTTTGCCGTGGTGCGAAGGTTGGTGCAGCCGTCCGCGTCCATAAAGGCGTCGTAGTAATCCGCCTTGGGCAGCAGCGTTTGGCGCTCCGCCCTGTGCCGCAGGTTCTCCGCATGGGCGGCGTAGAGGCTTTTCATCAGCGCGTCCAGTAGCTCAGGGTGCTCGGCGAACAGCTTGAGCTTCTCGTCGGTGATATACACGCCGTGCTTGCGGATGGCCGGAATGACCTCATGGGTGATCCAGCGCTTGAACGCCTTTGCCTCCGGCTTGCGGGAGGTGATCACCAGCGAATACAGTCCGGGTTCGTTGATGATTGCCATGCGCTGTTTCCCGCCAAGGGTATCAATAGTACTGATACCCTTTTCATCATCATCCAGACGCTCAACCGTCATGCTCGGATTCCCCAGTTCCAGCGCTTTGCACACATCCGCCGCTACGAACCACGGCTCGCCGTTGAGGTTCAGCGTTCGTACCTTTCCAAAGGCTTCGTTTTCAAAAATCATCAGTTTGTTTTCCATCGTGCAATTCCTTTCTTGTTTTGTTATGCAGTCTGCTCCTGTGGCTTGGTGGTAAGCAGGTCATAGAGTTCCCCGCGGGGGAAGCGGTCTACAAAGGGAAGAATGACGTTGCCGTAAAAAAGCAGCCCTTCGCCTTCACCGCTGTGGGTGACATACGAGAGCTGATGCGGGGAAATATTGAGCTGTTTGGCGAGAATCTGCCGGTCGCCGCTGGCCTGATTGAGCATGAGGATGAAATCGCTGTTTTCAAAGATGTTCTCCACCTCACGGGAGGAGAGAAGGTCTTTGACATTCTGCGTGATGCCGGTGGGGATACCGCCCCACTTGCGGAAGCGCTTCCAAATCTCCACGGTGTAGGCCGCCGTCTGCTCCTCGCGCAGCAAAAGGTGCATTTCGTCAATGTAGTAGCGGGTGGATTTGTGGGCTTCCCGGTTGATGGTCACTCGATTCCACACGGCGTCCTGCACGATGAGCATCCCGATCTTCTTGAGCTGCTTGCCCAGCTCCTTGATGTCGAAGCTGACAATACGGTTTTCAATGTTGATGTTGGTGCGGTGGTTGAACACGTTGAGGGAGCCGGAAACGTAGATTTCCAAAGCCGTGGCGATGTACTGCGCCTCCTTTTCCTCCTGCCGCCGCAGCTCGTTATACAAGTCCTCCAGAATTGGCATATTCTCTGGCTTCGGGTCGCTGAGATAATCCCGGTACACCATGCGCACACAGCGGTCGATGATGGTCTTTTCCACCGGCATGAGGCCGTCCTTGCCGCCGACGATCAGCTCACAGAGGGAGAGGATGAAGTCGGATTTCAGGCTCAGCGGGTTCTCATCGTCGCTGTAATTGAGATTTAAGTCCATAGGGTTGATGTAATGCGGGCTTGTGGGGGAGATTTTAATGACCTGTCCGTGCAGGCGCTCCACCAGCGGTCCGTATTCGGCTTCGGGGTCACAGATGATAATGTCATCGTCAGTAACGAGGAACACGTTGGCAATCTCCCGCTTCGCCGCAAAGCTCTTGCCGCTGCCGGGAGTACCAAGGATGAGGCCATTGGGGTTCTTGAGACGCTTGCGGTCTACCATGATGAGGTTGTTCGACAGCGCGTTCAGCCCGCAGTACAGGGCTTCCTTACCGTCCTGAAACAGCTCCTGCGTGGTAAAGGGGATAAAAATAGCGACGCTTGAGGTGGTCAAGCCCCGCTGTATCTCGATCTGGTTCAGCCCCAGCGGGAGGCTGCTCATCAGACCCTCCTCCTGACGGAAATCAAGGCGGGTAAGCTGGCAGTTGTACTTCTGGGCGATGGAAGCCGCCTGAAATACGTTGTTGTCAAGCTGCTGGCGGCTGCCTGCGGTGTTGACCACAATAAAGGTCAGCAGGAACATTCTCTCGTTGCGGCTTTGCAGGTCTTGCAGCAGCTTCTTCGCCTCCGTGCCGTAGGTGGCAAGGTCCGAGGGGATGATGTCCATGTCGTATCCGGCGCGGACGGCCTTTTTCTGCTCCTCAATGGTCATTTTCTGCAAATCCGTGATCTTGCGCTTGATGGTCTTGATGGCCTTGACCTGATCCACGGACTGGACGTGCATACTGACGATGAGGGAGCTTTCCATGTCGAGGAAGTCCGCCAGCATCCGGTCGTTCAGCTCTGGCGCTAAAATCTGCAAGAAACTGGCGCAGCCGATGCGCCTGCCGACGCCGAAGGAGCGCCCGGTGCGGAACTCAAAGGAGCTGGGCGCGATGAAGTCCTTGACCGAAAGGCCCGATGGTGCCAGCCAGTCCCACGAGAAGCGGAACGGCTCCTGCTCGTCCATGTGCAGCATCCCGTGCAGCAGCCGCAGCCGCTCCGTGCCGTTCATCGGCTCCGCCGCCACGCCGAGGCGCTTGAAGTTGTTCAGAATGTCCGTTTCAATGCGCTCCAGCCTCGGCTTTGCCGCTTTCAGCCCGTCCGCCTCCACGCCGAAGGTCAGGTACTTGGTCTTGATGAGGCCGTTGTTGCCGCGGGCAAGCTGGTTCTGGAGCATCTGGGTATATTCCAGACGGATGCTGTCAAAATCGTCGCCCTGCGGCGAAATGGTGATGTACCTTGCGTAATTGTCCTTGTTGGCGGACATATTCACGAAGGAGAGCTGAAAGCGCACGGAGCTGTCGAAGTAGTTGAGGAAGTCGCACCAGCCGTCAAAGATGGCGGTCTTGTCCTCGTTCTGGTTGAGCTGGTAGTTGATGTCCTGAAACTGGACGGTTTTCGTGTAGTAGCTGTCCGTCACGCGGCAGATGCCGTCGGGGAACATCCGCTGAAACGGGATGCTGTCCTGTGCGGACTTCTGTTTCTTATCCTGCCGCTTCGCTCTTGCGATGGCGGCCTCGATCTGCCTGCGTTCGGCGCGGGTGAGTTTTGTGCGGGTGGACAATGCGATACACCTCCCGGTCTAAATTGTCCTGCCGTTCCAGAACGGCGTAGAAATTATTGGTTGCGTAAGGGCGCTGCTTGGGGCGCAGGAAGCAGACCTGCACGATGTTGCGGACGATTTTTTCAAGGGGCTGTCCGTTCTTCTCATACATGGCCAGCAGAAAAAAGGGCAGCATGAGCAGGATCATGCAGATCGCCGCCGTGCTGACGCCGGTATGGGTTTTGAGCAGGAAGAACAGCGGAACGCCCAGCGCCGCACCAGCGCCGAAGCAGATGAGCTGGCGCTTCGTCAGGTTCAGCAGTACCTTGGTCTTGACCGCGTTCAGGTCTTTGGGTACGGGAACGTATGCCATATTGGTTTACCTCCTATGTCATAGTGTTTTTTCATAGCGGAGTTTCATCTGCGCAGGGTATTGTCCAGCCTTCGGTGCTCTCGCACCTGTCCACGCAGTGCCGCCTGCCCGCCCCGCGCAGCACCAGCCAGCAGCGCGCAGGCTTGCTCCGCCCTCGGTGTCCAGCGTATAGGTGATGATTCGCTGATAGCCCATTGCCCGCGCCGCCCGTGCCGCAGCAGCGTAAAGGAAACTGCAAGCGTTTTTGGTTCCGTCGGTGCAAAGGCGATTAACCTCCAGCGTTTTCCCATCGTCCAGATACCGGCTGACCGGACGCCCTACGATGGCGACGCCTGCCAACCGTCCGTCTGCCTCGCAGCCGATGGAAAACTTGTGTCCAACGACGGGCTTATGATGTCGGTGCCAAAGGGCGACAAAGGCATTTGCTTCGGACAGCGAAATGGGGGTAAGCGTCAACAAATCTCCGCCTCCTTGTCCTTGATCGCCCTTGCGGGCGTGCGCTCTGCTGACGTGCGGAGCTTTTCCAGCACCGACGGGCGGCACTCGGTGCTGCTCATTGCGTAGCTCTGCAAGACGTCCTGCTTTTCAAATACCTCGTCCAGCGCAAAGCAAACGTCGCTCATATCCTCCATGCGGTTCTGCCACTTATCAGCCACCATCTTCAACGGGTTGTCGAACAGCAGCAGGTAGTCCGCCTCATCCGGCTCAAAGCCGTGGGCGGTGGTCAGGTATTCATGGATCTGGCGCACGGCGGTGATGGCGGCGGAGTTGCAGATCAGGTCATATCTGCTCATCTGCTCCCACTCGCCCTGTAAGGTGGTGAGATTTTCATCGAGCCGCGCAAACAGACGCGATAGCCTATCCTGTTCCGTATTTGTGGATTTGTTCATGTTGGTTTACCTCTCTAATGACTGTTGAAAATTGACTTTGCGAGACTGCTGGTTTTGAACAGGGTGAAGCAGAGCAGCACCGTGTAGCCCATGCACAGCCAGATGGCCGTGGAAATGTTGTCGTCTATGAGCATATTCTGTACCAGCACCGCATAGATGGCGATGCAGATGATGATGAGAAAGCCCTGAAACGCCAAAGCCAACAGGGAGCGGAGATAATTCTGCCCCATGCCGCCCCATTCCTTGCCCATCATGGTGGCCATGGGGATGGGCGCGACGCTGGTGACGAGGTAAATCTCGATCATGCGCCCGTAGATGATGATGAAAATGCAGATGGTCAGCCCCCACATGGTGAAGCCCACCACGAAGGATTGCAGCCACAGCCCCAAAAGCGTCCACACGTTCATCTCCAGCAGCCTCGCCTCAAGGTCCGCGATATGGTCGGCAAGGTTGATGGAGGTGTTTCCGACGATGATGCCGGAGGCACTGTTGATGACGCTCTGCGCCGCCTCAAACACGCCCATGACGATGTTCCATGTGTTGGACACGATGAGCACGGCAGCCGCCGTCTTGAATACCCACTTAAAGAATACCCATGTGTCGATGTCGTGGAGGTTATTGCGGTCCGCGATAAGCTGTATCAGCTCCAGTGTCATCACAAAGGCGAGGATCACGCCGGCGATGGGCAGGATCAGGTTGTCCGAGAGGGAGCGTATCATGCTGTAAATATTGGCGTTCCACGCCTGCGGGGTGCTGCCGATGTGTCCCGCCGCCTCCGCGACCTTGGCGTTGACGTTATCAAAGAGGCCGGTGAGGTTGTCCATGATGCCCCCGACCAGCAGTTCCTTGAGCCATTCGGTGAATTTTTCCCATATCAAATCCAATGGGTCAGCCCTCCTTTCCCGCCCCCGCCCGCGTCAGGCGGGCAGGGGCGAAGGGTTTTACATTGCGGCATGGACGGGATTAACCGAACAGCCCCTTGAGCAGCGGTACGAGGATCATACCGATGAGCGCCACACCGCCGCCCGCCATGAGCTGTTTCATCCCTTGCGATTTTGCACCTGGATTATCATTTCCGTAACCTTCCAGCAGGTTGATCACGCCCCAGATGCCAAGACCGGCTCCGAGGGCAATGACGAGGGTCTGCAACACATCGACTGCGCTATTGAAGAAATCCATAGTTTATGTGCCGGAATCGTTTCTTTTTGGTTTTTGTAGTGGAAACCGCAAAGCCGGAATGAGCTGGCCGCAGTGTGCGGCTGTCGATTCCGGCTTCTCCTTTCAAATTTTCGGTTGTGCTTTCCTCCGACTTTGCGTTTCGCCTGTATCTCTTGCATTGTCGGCGTCCTCCTTTACGGAATGGGTGTCTGATGTATATATAAAAATCCGCCCGTTCAGGCGGATTCTGAACCTGCGGCCGCGCCCGCGTCAAAGACCTCAAATTCCTCCTCCGGCTTCAGCTTGAGCTTTGTGGAGAGGAATTTCTCGATGTCAAAGGCGTTTTTCGGGTCCGCGTCGGAGAGGTATCGGTAGTTGGGGTGTTTTGTGATGTCGTATTTGTCGGATAGAAACGGCCTGACGCCGCGAAGCTGCAAGATACACTTGCCGCCATTAAGAACGGCAAGCTCATCCTGACTCATTAGCTCCTTGCCCAGCTTTTGATAGTTCAGGCTGTGGGAAACCTCTCTGCCGCGGCTTTCGCCGGTGTTGAAGGTGTCAATGGTTTCCTTGCCCAGCGCGGCGGACAGCTCCTTTAATGTGGTCGGCTCCTTGCCGCCGAGGAATACAGAGCTATCGCAGTTGCCGATGATGGTGTCGCAGTTGTCCTTGTAGAGTGCCTTGAGCTGGCTCTGTGCCTGCAAAACAAGGCAGGCGGAGATCTCGCGGCTGCGGATGGTGGCCATGAGCTTTTCCAGCTTGGGAATCTGCCCGATGTTGGCGCACTCGTCGATGAGGCAGCGCACATGGACGGGCAGCCTGCCGCCGTACACATCGTCCGCCTTGTCGCACAGGAGGTTGAATAGCTGGGTGTAGACCATGCTGGCAAGGAAGTTGAAGGTGTCGTCTGTGTCAGAAATGATGATAAACAGCGCCGTTTTCCGGTCGCCCAGCGTGTCCAGCTCCAGCTCGTCATACGCCGTGATCTCCCGCAGCTCCTGAATGTCAAAGGGAGCGAGGCGCGCGCCGCAGCTAATTAGAATACTTTTTGCTGTCTTGCCCGCCGCTAAGCGGTATTTGGCATATTGGCGCACGGCGAAGTGATGCGGCTCCCGTTTTGCCAGTTCCTCAAACATCAGATCGACGGGATTTTTGAAGTCCTCGTCGTCCTCCCGCACCTCCATGGTGTTGATCATTTCGATGAGGGTGGCGAAGTTCTGCTCCTCCACCGGCGCTTCGTAGTAGATATACCCGATGAGCGCCGTGTAAAGCAGCGTTTCCGCCTTGCGCCAGAAGTCGTCGCCGGATTTCCCGTCCCCCTGCGTGTTGGCAATGAGGGTCGTGACCAGCTTCAGAATGTCCTTTTCCGAGTGGAGATACGCGAAGGGGTTGTAGTGGTGGGACTTTTTGAAGTTGATCGTGTTCAGTATCTTGATCTTATACTGATTCCGCTGGAGCAATTTTCCACATTCGACCACGATGCTGCCTTTTGGATCGGTGACAACATAGGAACTGTGAAGCTGCATGAGGTTGGGCTTGATGAAAAACCGCGTCTTGCCGCTGCCGGAGCCGCCCACCACCAGCACGTTTTTGTTCCGCGCCGTTTTCGGGTCCTTGGGTCGGCTGTTCATGGTCAGCCGCTCCGTCTGGGTGAGAATGACGTTGTTGGCAAAGGTGGGGTCTGCATAGGGCTTGATGTCCTCAGCGTTGCCCCATCTTGCGCTGCCGTACTCGATATTTTTCCGAAACTTCCGCGCGTTCTTCCCCTTGACGTAGACGGCAAGCCGGATGAGCAGGGCGGCGGCAACGCCCACGCACAGGTCGATGGGGTGAAAGCTGGGCAGCGCCGATTGGAACGCGGCGGCGAAGCCCTCCATGATGTGCAGTGCCTTTTGAGAGAAGTCCGCGCCGGGAGCCAGCCGCGCCGCCTGCCCCAGCTTGGTGGCAAAGAGCGCGATAAAGACGTAGGGAAGATTGGGAAGCAGGAGCTTCTTTACGTTGATCTGCTTCATAGCTCCAGCCCCTTGTCCTTGTTCCGGGATTTGTCCGGCGTAAGGGACAGCACCTTCGCCTTGAGCGCGCGGAGCTGCTCCAGCACCGAGGGTTTGTCTTTCGAGGCGCGTCTGACCTCTTTTGCCGTGTATTCCTTGAACGCCGCCGTCAGTGCGTCTGCGTCCCGCCCCTTGAAAAAGACCAGGTATTTCGGCGGGGACACGCTGCGGTCCTTCTTCACGGCGAAATCCACGCCGTATTTCCGCGCCACGCGCTCAAAGGACTTGATGTTGCTGTCGGTGATCTCGATGTTGGATACGCCCTGATTCTGCCCGATGAGCTGCTTCACCGTCTGCTTGCCGGTGGGCTTCTCCGGCGCGGCGCGCGCCTTTGCCAGCTTTTTCTCCTTGCGGCTGGCAAGGTATTTCAGAATGGCGGCTTTCAGCAGCCGCCCGGTGAGTTTTGTCGCGCTGATGACCAGCGTGACCGCTCTGTTTTCCACTTCCTCCTGCATGGGTCATCCCTCCTTTGTTCGTGATTGGATAAATATCGGTGGAAGCCAGCGCTCATCTGCCGCGCAGCCCGTCGCCGTACATATCGTGGTTGACGAGGGCGGAATAGTAGCTGCCGATGGTGCTGGGCGCGTTGAACAGCGACGCCAGCAGGTATTTCTTGATGTTGCGGACGTAGGTGGTGTTCTGCTTCAGGCAGTCAAAGACGTACTCGATGTGGGAGGCTGTGATGCGCAGCAGCTTTTCCTTCACCATCTCAGCCGGGTACTCGTCTCCGGCCACCACGATGGTTTTCTTGCGGGAGCAGAGGGTTTCCGCAATAAGCTCCACTACCTCGTCAAGCTGCCCTCTGTCCTGCCGCGGGTCCCGCACCAGAATGTCGTACTCGATATTCTCTCTGACGATCTCTCGCGCTTCCTCGTATCCCATCCCGTCATATCCAGCGCCCTGCAAGGGGGCTGGGGGATAGATTGGATCAGGATTTGATATGTCCGTAATAGATTCATCAGGAATTTCTTTTTCTTTATTTCTTCTATCTTTATTTAATTGCGCGGGCTTTTCCGTATATGGCTCGTCCGTATCCGGGGTATCCAGATACGGGTTTTCCGTATCTGGTGAAGCCGTATCCGGCGGAGGCGTATGCGGCGATTCATAGATGGTGTACTCGGTGTCGGTGATCCTGCCTTTACTGTCACGAAGCTGGCGGCGGACAAGGTAGCCTCTGACCTCCAGCTCCTTCAGCGCCGCGCCGATGGCGTCCACGCCCTCCTTGCAGATGGCGGCAAGCCCGCGGGTGGTGTAGTCCCACTCATCTGTCAGGGAGAGCATTTTGGACAGCAGACCGATGGCCTTGAGGGTCAGGGCGGTGTCCCGCAGGTGGTAATTGGACATGACCGTGTAATTGTGGTTCTTCTCCACGCGAAATACTGCCACGGTGTTCACCTCCCCTCAGAGGGAAAAAGCAGCCCCGCAGACGGAGCGTTTGCCCCTGCTTCGCGGCGGATGAGGCGGCGGAGGGGGATATTCCCGCTGTCCGCGCTTTGCGGTAATTTTCAGGGCGTCCAGCCCGAAACGGGCGATGAGCAGGGCGTTGATGAGCAGCCGGAACGCCTCGTCGGGGATGATCTGCGGCTCAGCAAGGTCGCCCTGCGTGACCTCCGCCGTATGGCAGCAAAGGCTCTTTGCCGCCATAAGCAGCGTGTAGTCGTGGGGAGAAATGCCGCGCCTGCGGGCGTAGCGGAAGTCGATACCGCCGCGGAAGAAGCAGTTGAAGGTCCTGTCCGCAAGCTCCTTGTTGGAGGTCAGAAGATACAGCGCGGCGAAGAACTCCGGCGTGTCGCGCTCCTTGCGGCAGCCCAGCAGCAGCCGCAGGGTCTCCATGCGCTTCCTGTGGGCGTTGTCCTGCCACATGGTGCCGGGAAAGCTCTCCGCCAGCCGCATGATTCTTGCGGTCAGGCGCGGACGGTACGGAAACAGCTCCGCGACGGCCTCCGCATAGCCCACCGTACCGGCTTCCATACGCTCGGCAAGGCAGGGGCAGGACAGGGCGGTGCAGCCCAGCTTTTTGACATATTCCGTGCAGAGGACGCAGGAAACGTCCTCCGGCTTATACTTGAACGTGTTGATATACATGGCTTTGCTCCTCTCTGGATATGACAAAACCGGGCAAAGAAAGCTCTCTGCCCGGTCGGTGTCGTGGTTGTCTGCGGTCGTATTCGGTTATCTGGACTGGTCACGCTGGCGCTTGCGCAGCCATGCGTCCAGCAGCTTCAGGATGGTTTCCTCCATCTTCTGCGGCGTATAGGAGCGCGGGAAGTATTTGCGCAGCTTGTCCGCCGAGAGGACGACGTTGTAGCCCTCCGGCTTTTTCTGCTCCATCATGATGTCCAGCATGGCGTCGTCGTTGAGTTTGCCGTCGCGGGAGAGCTTTTTCATGCGCTGCGCCTGCGAAAGCGAGGGCGTTGCCTGTTCGCTGTCGATGGCGGTGAGTAGCATCTGCTGCTCCTCCGGCTTGAGGTAGGAGATTTCCACGGCGGGGGTCATGCCGATCTTTTTCTCGTCCACCATCTGCTGAAGCTCCGGGGAGAGTTCTGTCAGGCGGATGTAGCGGCGCACAGTGTCGCCACTGATACCGGCGTCCTTTGCCACTTCGTCATCTGCTCGGAAATTCGCCGCAACTTGCGGCGAATTATTTTCATCTGTCTTTTCTTCTGTTTTTGCTGGTCTGCCAGCCTTGCGGCGGATGGCTTCCAGCTTCATTTTGTACGCCTGCGCCCGTTCAGAGGGCAGAATATTCTCCCGCTGGATGTTGCTGTCCACCATGAGGATGGTGGCGGTGTCGTCGTCCATCTGCCGCACGATGCAGGGCATGGCGGAAAGCCCCGCCAGCTCACTGCCGTGCCTGCGCCGGTGTCCGGCGATGATCTCATAGCCGCCGTCCTCGCGGGGACGGACGATAGCCGGGACGAGAACGCCGTACTGCCGGATGCTCTCCGTCGTTTCCTGCATGGCCTCGTCGTCCCGCACCTTGAACGGATGGTTGGGGAAGTCGTGCAGCTCCGACAGCGGGAGCAGCGTGATTCTATCCTCCTGCGCAGCCGCAGCGGTCTTTGCCCCGCGCTTCGCTTTGCTTTTCGGTTCTTCCATATTCGTGTTCCTCCTCGTTGAAAGCGGCAGGAACGAAAAAAGGGAGAATGACCGCTGTTACCGCCATTCTCCCATGAAAACAACTATGCGATTGTGATTTCAGCCCGTTGACCGTCTGAAAGAGAGCTATCTGATCGAGAGCCATCTCGCCGCAAACCCGCATGAATATTGCATTTTTGCTGTTTGCGCTTCACCTTCCCGAACGACGTATGTTCAACGAGTATTACGCCAGAGACACCAGCCGTAAAATCCGTTCCACTTTCCAGTCCAAAGGCAAGTCCGGCAAGCACCTCACAGGCACGGTCATTTACGGCTATCTCTGGAACGAAGCCAGAGACCAATGGTTGGTTGACCCCGAAGCCGCTGATGTGGTCAAGCGCATCTTTGCCATGACGATTGACGGCTACGGTCCGTATCAGATCGCCAGCAAGCTGAAAGAAGAAAAAGTCCTCATTCCGTCCGCTTACCTTGCCCAGCACGGCGAGGGCGTGAACAAAAACAAGACTTTCAAAGATGTGTACGGCTGGGGTTCTTCCACCATCTGCAACATTCTTGAAAAGCGTGAATATCTGGGACACACCATCAACTTCAAGACCCGAAAGCACTTCAAGGACAAGAAAAGCCATTATGTCCCGGAGGACGAATGGACAATTTTCGAGAATACCCATGAGCCTATCATTGACCAGCAGACCTTTGACCTTGTGCAGAAAATCCGTGGGAATGTCAGACGCTACCCGGACGGCTGGGGCGAAGCAGCTCCCCTCACAGGCTTGCTTTATTGTGCCGATTGCGGCGGCAAGATGTATGTCCACCGTACCAACAACGGCAAGCGTATTTCTCAATATACCTGTTCCCAATACAGCAAAGTCCCAGTTGGAAAGCTCTGCACGACACAGCACCGTATCAATGAAGATGTGGTACTGTCCCTTGTTTCCGAAATGCTCAAAGCTATTGCCGAGTATGCCAAGCATGACCGAGCCGAGTTTGTCCGTGTGGTGCAGGAAGCGCAGTCCAGCCAGCAGACGGCAGAGGTCAGAAAACAGCGGACACGCCTTGCCACAGCAAAGCAGAGAGTTTCCGAGCTGGAAGTCCTGCTCTGCAAAATCTATGAGGACAACATT
>OGZG01000045.1_pt1 | contig 65373 bp, 65 predicted proteins | sample 1576781 | NCBI WGS metagenome assembly OGZG01 (sample SAMEA3541502, study PRJEB24748) | human gut metagenome | biome: human gut; feature: human-associated habitat; material: faeces | place: China | collected 2012 | reverse complement strand
GATCAGGATGAACACCGCGCTAATCGCCAGATGAAGCGCCGGCAGCTGCAGGAACAGGTTAGCGACCATACCAATCAGGACGACCACCACGCCCGCCATCAGCATTCCGCCGAGGAAGGACATATCTTTGCGCGTCGTCAGCACGTAGGCCGAGCAGCAGAAGAAGACCAGTGCGGTGCCGCCCAGCGCCAGGCCGATCAAATCGCCCATGCCGGCAGAAAGGTACGCGTTCAGCATCGGCCCAAGGATATAGCCGAGGAACCCAGTGAAAGCGAAGGCGGAAATAATCCCGGTGGGTTTATTCGCCGTTTTGTAGGTCAGGAACATCAGACCGTACATCCCCACGAGGGTAAAAATCAGCCCCGGGGAAGGGAGCATCAGCACCGTGCTGGCGGTGGCGGTGATAGCGGAAAACGCCAGCGTCAGGCTGAGCAGGAAGTAGGTGTTACGCAGAACCTTGTGCGTGCTGAGCAGCGAGGAACGGTCACGCGATGATGTAATTATGCGATCCATGAGTCACTCTCTTATGACAGATGTAATTAGGGATAAAGAATAAGAAAAACAAGCGTGAAGCCCTAATGCTTTTACCCATCTTTACTTAGCTTTTGCCGCTTTTGTCCAGCATAAAATTCTACATGGATTTGGAAAAGCGATATGTTTTCGCGTTTCGCTTCGGTGAGCCGATCGAAATCTTATAGGTTGCTGAAATATATTGCTTTATTTAAATTCTGCGACTAAGTGTGGAAGGGGGAATAACTCCGTACGTTAAAGGCAAAGGGAAATGACATTACACAAAAACAATCACATCACGCGGACGCTCCTGGCAATGAGTCTGATGGTCATAACCGGCGGGGCGCTGGCGGCACAGGTGCCGCCTGGCACCCAGTTGGCGGAAAAGCAGGAGCTGGTCAGAAATAACGGCAGTGAACCTGCCTCACTCGATCCGCATAAAGTCGAGAGCGACATTGAATTCAACATCATTAGCGATCTCTTTGAAGGGCTGGTCAGCGTGACGCCTGCGGGGGCGATCCAGCCCCGGCTGGCGGAGCGCTGGGAAAACAAGGACAACCTGTTATGGACCTTCCATTTACGCCCCGGTCTGACCTGGTCCGACGGCACGGCCATCACGGCGCAGGATATCGTCTGGAGCTGGCAACGGCTGGTCTCGCCGGCCACCGCCTCGCCCTATGCGAGCTATCCCGGCAATATGCATATCGCCAACGCTCGCGAAATTGCCCTGGGGCAAAAGGGACCCGAGACGCTGGGGGTGAAAGCGCTGAATGACTCCACGCTGCAGGTCACTCTGAGCCAGCCGAATGCCGCTTTCCTGGCGATGCTGGCGCACCCTTCGCTGGTACCGATCGACAAAGTGCTGGTGGAGCGTTTTGCCGATAAATGGACCCGACCAGAGCATATCGTCACCAGCGGCCCGTATAAGCTGACCCAATGGGTGGTGAATGAGCGGCTGGTGGCTGAACGTAATGCGAAGTACTGGGATAATGCGCACACCGTTATTAATAAAGTGACTTACCTGCCCATCTCTTCGGAGGCTGCCGATGTCAACCGCTACAAAGCGGGGGAGATCGATATTGTTTATACGGTGCCGATCAATCAGTTTGCGCAGTTGCAGAAAACCATGGGCGATCAGCTGGACGTTTCGCCGCAGCTGGCGACCTATTACTACGAATTCAATACTACCCGCCCGCCGTTTAACGACGCCCGCGTGCGGCGCGCGCTGAATATGGCGCTTGATAAAGATATCATTGCCGGAAAAGTGCTTGGCCAGGGGCAGCGACCGGCCTGGGTGATCAGCCAGCCGGATATCGGCGGCGTGACGCTGCGCAACCCAGACTACGCCAGCTGGCCGCGCGAGAAGCGGATTGCTGAGGCGAAAAAACTGCTGGCGCAGGCGGGGTATGATGACAGTCACCCATTGGTCTTTACCCTGCTGTATAACACCTATGAGTCGCACCAGCGTATCGCCATCGCCGCCAGCTCTATGTGGAAGAAAAACCTCGGCGTCGAGGTGAAGCTGCAGAACCAGGAATGGAAGACGATGCTGGATACCATGCATACGCATAACTTTGACGCCGTCCGCTATGCCTGGATCGCCGACTACGACGATGCCGCCACTTTCCTCAATACGTTCCGTACCGGTGATAGCGAGAACACCAGTCAGTACAGCAACCTGGCTTACGATGAGGCCCTGCGCAATGCGGCGAAAGCCTCCGACGTAGCGACACGGGGCAAATACTATCAGCAGGCGGAAGATCTGCTGGCGCAGGATGTTCCCGCCATTCCGGTCTATCACTATGTGCGTACCCATTTAGTGAAACCCAGGGTGGGCGGTTTCACGCCGGATAAGCTGGGGTATTACTACACCAAAGACATGTACATTAAAAAATAGCCCTCTGGATAGCGGTGAGGGCGCTTATTTTCTGTGCGAACTGCCTGAAATTCAGACGAATAACACAAGATTGTTTGTTTTTAAGGCAGTTGAACAAAATGGTGCTTTACAGCATCCGCCGAGGTGTTTATAGTGCGCCTCACACCGGAAGTGTGGCCGAGCGGTTGAAGGCACCGGTCTTGAAAACCGGCGACCCGAAAGGGTTCCAGAGTTCGAATCTCTGCGCTTCCGCCATATAAAAGAAGGGGTTACCGAAAGGTAACCCCTTCTTGCTTTTACCTGTAGCCGTCCTGACTGCACTTCACCTTCACCTTCACCTTCACCTCCCGACTCCGCAAACCCGCCATGTCTGTAGCGTTATCGCTGGCGAAAAGGTGACGATCAATCCATTGCAAATGGTTGTTATTTTAATTATTCAGCCTCTCGTTATAAACGGCAATGGTGCTGAGGAATAAAAACCATTCGGCAAAATATCTTCGTCTATACTTGGAAAAATGATGATTTACCTGCCATGGTTTTTACGCAGATACAGAGACCAGAGAGGTCAGCATGCCTGACATTAACCCGCAAAATATCAAAGAATTACGGGCGTTGGTTGAACAGCAATTACAGTACACATTGTGTGTTAGCTTAAATAAAGCTACGCATGGCGATATTTTTAACGCGGTGGCGCTGGCCATTCGTCATTTTCAACAGGATCATTTTTTGTTGAGCCAGACGCGGCAACGTGAAGAGCATAAAAAGCGTGTTTACTATCTGTCGATGGAATTTTTACTGGGACAGTCGCTGCGTAATAACCTTTTGAATATGAATTTACTGGCGGAGATGCACCAGGTGGTGAATGACCTGGGGTTTGATCTTGACCACCTTCTTGACGAAGAGCCCGACGCCGCGCTGGGTAACGGAGGGTTAGGGCGCTTAGCCGCCTGTTTTATCGATTCGATGGCCACCCTTGATATTGCCGCATCCGGGCATGGCATCAAATACGAATATGGTCTTTTTCGCCAATCCTTTCAAAATGACCAGCAGATCGAGCATCCGGATGACTGGCATTCCATGCACTCCCCGTGGTTGGTCGAACATCATGCTCAGCAAATCCTGATCCCGCTGGGAGGCTATATTGAACACAGCGAAGATGTTGATGGCAATTACAATCCAATGTGGCTGGGCTGGAAAACGATTATCGGTATACCCCATGACTATTTCGTTTCCGGTTACCGGGATACGACGACCAACAAGCTGCGGCTTTATAGCGCGGTGGCCTCTGACTCCTTTAATATCCATATTTTCAATCGCGGTGATTATATCAAGGCGGTGAGTGATAAAATCGCGTCGGAGAATATTTCAAAAATACTCTATCCATCCGATGAGGTGCTGACCGGAAAAGAGCTGCGGCTGACGCAAGAGTATTTTCTGGTGGCCTGTACGCTGCGGGATATATTTCGCGACTATGCCGAGGTTAATGACGATATTACTTTCCTGCCGCAGCATGTGGCGATTCAGCTGAATGACACCCATCCGGCATTAGCGGTGGTGGAGCTGATGCGTATCCTCGTCGATGAACACCGGCTGCCCTGGGAGCAGGCGTGGGAGATAACGCAAAACACCTGTGCCTACACGAATCATACGTTGATGCCGGAAGCGCTGGAGACCTGGCCGGTGACGCTGTTTGAAAAACTGCTGCCGCGTCATTTGCAAATTATATTTGAGATCAACCATCGCTTCCTTGAAGAGGTAGCCCGGCGCTGGCCGGATAAAAATCATCTGTTATCCTCGCTGTCTTTAATCGACGAACATCACGATAAGCAAATCCGTATGGCCAATCTGGCGATTGTCGGTAGCCATCGCGTGAACGGGGTAGCATGGCTGCATTCGGAACTGGTCAAGAAACAACTGGTGCCCGACTTCTATTTTATGACCCCGGAGAAATTCATTAATCAGACCAATGGCGTCACGCCGCGACGCTGGGTGCAGCAGGCTAACCCCGGCCTGGCCGCTTTTTTGCACCAACAGCTGGGGGAAGGATGGCCAACCGATTTACCCTTGCTGTCCAGTCTGGAAAGCCTGGCCGATGATACTGCTGTTATTGATAATATCCGGGCCATTAAATTTGCCAACAAAACCGCGCTCAGCCAGCTGGTCGCTCAACGCTATGGCATCGCCCTCGATCCGCTGGCGATGTTTGATTGTCAGGTCAAACGTATTCATGAATATAAGCGTCAGTTGCTCAATATTCTTCACGTGATCGCGCTTTATCTGGATATCAAAGAGACAGGGAAAACTATCGCGCCTAAGGTGCATTTGTTTGCGGGTAAAGCGGCGCCGGGCTATCGGATGGCGAAGCTGATTATTCAGTTGATTAATACCGTCGCCCGGAAAATTAACCGCGACCCGCAGGTTGCCGGGCAGCTTAAAGTGGTTTTCCTCGAAGATTATAAAGTTTCGCTGGCGGAAAAAATCATTCCGGCCACAGATCTCTCCGAGCAAATTTCCACCGCCGGGACCGAGGCGTCCGGCACCAGCAATATGAAGTTTGCCATGAACGGCGCGTTAACCATCGGCACCTATGATGGGGCGAATATCGAAATCCGCGAGGCCGTGGGGATCGATAATTTTTATCTGTTTGGCGCCGTGGCGGAAGAGATTGAAGAGAGCCGGCGCCTTGGGCATCACCATAATTTCTATCATCAGAACCCGGCTATGGCGCGTGTTGTCGATACCCTCGTGTCTGGGTTGTTCACCAGCGATCGTGAGCTGTTTGCACCACTTCACCACATGTTGACTGAGGGCGATCATTACTGTCATTTACTGGATTTCGACAGTTATTGTCAGGCCCAGCGGCAGGCGATGGCCGATTTTGAACTGCCGGAACAATGGCACCGTCGGGCCTTACTCAATATTTGTCGGATGGGAGAATTTTCCAGCGACAGAACCATACGTGGCTACGCCCGGGATATTTGGGGTATCACCTGCTAAAGAGAGAACACGCCGGCCGAAAAAGGGACTCGTCGACGGATATCAGTCACTATTGAGGATGAGCATGAACGTTGAATTACATACCGAGCAGGGCGTAAAAATTATTGTACCTCTTGTGCGCCGACTGGATGCTTCCGTCGTGCAGGCGTTTAAGCAGCAGGTTCTGGAGGCTATCGACCCGGATACCAAAAACGTGCTGCTGGATCTGAGCCACGTCGATTTCATCGACAGTAGTTGTCTTGGCGCGCTGGTATCCATTCTGAAAAGCGTCAACGGTCAGGGCGAGTTGGCGCTGTGTTCACTCAATGACACGATTAAAAACCTGTTTAAGCTCACCCGCATGGATCGCATCTTTTCCATTAAGGAGACTCGACAGGATGCGCTGAACACGTTCACTCAGTGATGACGTTGGTGCAGGCCCGCGGGTGATGGAGCGCCCGCTCATTCTTCGACAATCCGCGCCTTCGGTTTGCTCAGCAGGAGCATCACCAGCGCGACGTAGGGCATCGGCTTCCAGAAATAGTAGCCCTGCAGCAGATGAATATTCTGGCGATTGAGATACTCCAGCTGGACCTGGGTTTCGACACCCTCGGCAATGATGCGCAGTGACAGCGTCCGGGCCATCTCTATCACGCAGTCCAGCAGCTTGCTTGACGGCGCCTCCCCGGTTACCCGGCCGACAAAACTCTGATCGATTTTGATATAGTCGAAAATCAGCTCGTGGAGACAGGAAAGCCCGGAATAGCCGGTGCCAAAGTCGTCCAGCGCGATGGAAAACCCGCGGGAGTGTAACGTATTGAGCTTGTCCACGACCGCGTCGTTGAGCAACAGCGGCTCCTGCTCCGTGATCTCCAGCATCAGCTTCACCGCTTTCCCCTCAAAGCCGCGCTGATAGTGCAGGCAGTCATCGATAAACGACGGGGCGTTAATGTGTGACACGCTGATATTCAGGCCAATATGAAACCCATCCGGCAGCTTACTGAAGATGGGATTCATCTGGGCGGCGACCTGCGCCATCAGGCTGCGGGTCAGCGGGATAATTAAGCCGGTACGTTCGGCCAGTGGAATAAATTCCGCGGGCGAACGCCGCTGCGTGGTAGCATTTTTCCAGCGGGCGAGAATTTCCACACCGTATATCTCCCCCGTTTTCCCATTCACGACGGGCTGGTAGAAGGGAACGATATACCCCTGGGCGATGGCGTAGCGCAGGTTTTCTTCTTCAGAGGTATAGACATTCAGGTATTTGCGCAGCAGGAAATAAAATAATAGCGAGACAGAGAAAATGAAAATCAGCAGACCGAAGCCATTTTGAAATAAGCGACTGGGGCTAAAAAAAGGCGACTCGGGATAGATAATGCGAAACGGGTAGTCCGGTGAGCTAAATATATCCTGATGCGGGCTGGCTTTCAGCGGCCCTACATCGCCATATCTGGCGATCATCTGATGGTTGACCGAGAGCGCCAGTCCGACGTTATCCTCATCGCTATACAAGGCATCGCGCAAATGGATGTCGCTGATACTGACAATGACTCTCACCTGCGCTGAACGCGTATGATAGATCAGCACCGGCCGCTTGTTAACCATCATCCTGGCGGGCAGCAGCTGCAGCTTCTCATCAGGCAAGGATTCCGGATGGAGCGTCAGGACTCGGTTGCCGGGGAGTGATGAGCACCACACCTGGCCATCTTTTATCAGCAGAATAGTGCGCAGGTGTGGCTGCAGGGCGGCCTCCGTTCCGAGCTGAAATTGACCCTGACCAGAGCAACCGCTGCGGCTAACGTTCAGCGCCGTGGCCGTCGCCGCATGGGCCTCATCCAGAATGGCTGCGATCTTTTTCGCCGCCTGACGGGCGGCCGCGACATGAGTCGCCTGGTCCGAATGCCACAGTTGCCAGTTAATGACGAACACGCCAGCAAGAAACACCACCAGCGCCAGGGAAAAGGCAATCCATGCGTTTCGCCGCTTTATCTCTTTCATTTATCGTGCGTGCCAGGGTGAGTGTGCATAAAGTTAATCATCCCTCTGACGGTAAAGGCTTTTTAATGATCGTAGAAGGGGGATATCTTTCGTGATGACGGCGCATATTAAAAACATGATCAGTATCACAATACCCGCCAGCAAAGACCGCAGATAACGTGCAGAGGCGGCTGTTCTGTCACGAAGGTAATAAAAAAATCGCAGCTTAATGTTTTCTTAATCTAAATTTCGGGGATGGATGGTTTTAAGCATTTTCTAATCCCTAATAACCGACCGGCGCTATTTTTTGCTTTTTTAAGTTTATGATAATTGTTTTCATTATCATTCTTTTTTTGCTGTGATTTAATCCTCTCCGCTCAGGCTATTTACCGTTTATTGCCCTATTTCATTAAGGATGCGTTCATGAAATTTCGCTTATCGCCCCTCCGTACGGCAGCGCTGGTTGCCGCTTCTCTGTTTCTGGCGCCGCAGGGGATGGCGGCTGACGCTCAGAACGGGATTGTGGTTTACAACGCCCAGCACGAAAATCTGGTGAAGTCGTGGGTGGATGGATTCACCAAAGAGACCGGTATTAAGGTCACGCTGCGCAATGGCGATGACAGTGAGCTGGGTAATCAGCTGGTTCAGGAAGGCTCCGCGTCGCCGGCCGATGTGTTTCTGACCGAGAACTCGCCGTCGATGGTGCTGGTCGATAATGCCAAACTTTTCGCCCCGCTGGATGCCGCCACCCTGCAGCAGGTTCCGGCGCAGTACCGTCCGCAGCATGGGCGCTGGATCGGCATTGCCGCGCGCAGCACCGTTTTTGTCTACAACCCGGCGAAAATCAGCGAGGCGCAGCTGCCGCATTCCCTGATGGATCTGGCAAAACCGGAGTGGAAAGGGCGCTGGGCGGCTTCGCCATCGGGGGCTGATTTCCAGGCTATCGTCAGCGCGATGCTGGCGCTGAAGGGTGAGCAGGCGACTCTCGACTGGCTGAAGGCGATGAAAACCAACTTTGTCGCCTATAAAGGCAACAGCACGGTGATGAAAGCGGTCAACGCCGGACAGATCGACGGCGGGGTGATCTACCACTACTATCGCTTCGTCGATCAGTCCAAAACCGGCGAGAACAGCAAAAACACCCAACTGTATTACTTCAAACACCAGGATCCGGGCGCCTTCGTCAGCATTTCCGGAGGCGGTGTGCTGGCTTCCAGCAAACATAAGGCGCAGGCGCAGGCCTTTATTAAATGGATCACCGGCAAGCAGGGGCAGGATGCACTGCGCACCAATAACGCCTTCGAGTATGCCGTGGGGGTAGATGCGGCCTCTAACCCGAAACTGACCCCGCTGAAAGATCTGGATGCACCGAAGGTAGAACCTTCCTCGCTGAACAGTAAAAAGGTCATTGAGCTGATGACGCAGGCTGGCCTGCTCTGATCCTGAGGAAGTGATGTTGCTATGTCTGTTCTGAGTTTGTCGCTCGGAAAGAAAACAGGACGCCTGCCCGAGCGCAGGCGTCCTGCATTTCCGATGGTGGCGTTAGCGCTGCTGTTTTCATTGCTGGCGCTGTTGCCGTTAGGGTTTGTGGTGGCGGTTGGGTTCGACACCGGCTGGCCGACCATTAAAGCGCTGGTCTTTCGTCCGCGGGTAGGGGAGCTGCTCAGCAATACCCTGTGGCTGACGGTGCTGGCGGTCCCCATCAGCATTGTGCTCGGCGTGACGCTGGCCTGGCTGACGGAACGTACTGCCCTTGCCGGTCGGCAGCTGTGGTCGGCGCTGGCGGTAGCCCCGCTGGCGATCCCGGCCTTTGTCCAGAGCTACGCCTGGGTCAGTGCCGTGCCTTCGCTGCATGGCCTCTCCGCCGGGGTGTTTCTCTCGGTGCTCGCCTACTATCCGTTTATTTATATGCCGGTGGCGGCCGTGCTGCGCCGCCTCGATCCCACCCTTGAAGATGTCGCCGCGTCGCTGGGCACGCCGCCGTGGAAAGTGTTCTTCCGGGTGGTGCTCCCGCAGCTGCGTCTGGCAATCTGCGGCGGTGCGCTGCTGGTGGCCCTGCATCTGCTGGCGGAATATGGCCTGTATGTGATGATCCGCTTCGATACCTTCACGACCGCTATTTACGATCAGTTCCAGTCGACCTTCAGCGGTCCGGCCGCCAATATGCTGGCAGGCGTGCTGGCCTTGTGCTGCCTGGCGATCCTGCTGCTTGAGAGCGCCTCACGCGGTAAAGCGCGTTACGCGCGTATCGGCGCCGGGGCGGCCCGCGAGCAGAAGCGGCTTGTGCTGGGTAAAGGGGCCGCTTTTGGCGCGCAGCTACTGCTTCTGCTGCTGGTGATGCTGGCGATGGGGGTTCCCTTACTGGTCCTGTGCCGCTGGCTATGGCTGGGCGGCATCGACAACTGGCTGCATGCCGATCTCTGGCATTCTCTGCGCCAGACCCTGCTCCTGGGGGCGGGCGGGGCGCTGCTGACAACGGTTTGCGCGATCCCCATTGCGTGGCTCGGCGTGCGCTATCCGCGCCCGCTGTTCCGCCTGCTGGAGGGGTGTAATTACATCACCAGCTCGCTGCCCGGCATCGTCACCGCGCTGGCGCTGGTGACGGTCACCATCCACTACGCCCGTCCGGTGTACCAGACCGAAGTGACGCTGTTTCTGGCCTATCTGTTGATGTTTATGCCGCGTGCGCTGATTAACCTGCGCGCCGGTATCGCGCAGGCGCCGGTGGAGCTGGAAAACGTTGCCCGTAGTCTCGGACGCAGTCCGGCCCGCGCCCTGTGGAGTATCACTATGCGGCTTGCCGCGCCGGGGGCGGCCGCAGGTGCCGCGCTGGTGTTCCTTGGCGTCAGCAATGAGCTCACCGCCACACTACTGCTTTCGCCGTTAGGCACCCGCACCTTGTCGACCGGTTTCTGGGCGTTAACCAGTGAGATCGACTACGTAGCGGCGGCACCGTACGCGCTATTGATGATCGTCATTTCGCTGCCGCTGACCGCGGTTCTTTATATGCAGTCGAAAAAAATGGCAGGGTTGTAACATGCTGGAATTGTCTTCTATTTCGAAATCCTTCGCTGATGCGCTGGTCCTCGATAATCTCAATCTGACCGTAGCGCCGGGGAGCCGGACGGCCATTGTTGGTCCGTCCGGCTCGGGGAAGACCACGTTGCTGCGCATTCTCGCCGGTTTTGAAACGCCCGATCGCGGGCGGATCGTCATGCACGGTAAGTCTCTGTTTGCCGATGGTGTATTTGTCCCCGCCCACCAGCGACGGATCGGCTATGTTCCGCAGGAAGGGGCGCTGTTTCCTCATCTTAATGTTGCGGACAATATCGCCTGGGGGCTCGACGCCAGCCGTGAGGAGAAGCGTCGCCGCGTGGGGGCGCTAATGGAGATGGTCGCCCTCGACGCTGGTCTGGCGAGTCACTGGCCACACGAAATTTCCGGTGGCCAGCAGCAGCGTGTTGCCCTGGCCCGCGCCCTGGCTCAGCAGCCGGCGCTGATGCTGCTGGATGAGCCGTTTTCTGCACTGGATACCGGGCTGCGCGCCAGCACACGCAAAGCGACGGCGGACCTGCTGGCCGAGACGGGGATCGCCTCGATTCTGGTGACTCATGACCAGAACGAGGCGCTGTCGTTCGCTACGCAGGTGGCGGTAATGCGTCAGGGGCGCTTCGCCCAGGTTGGAACCCCGCTGACGGTTTACTCGCAGCCGGTGGATGAAGAGACGGCGTTATTTCTTGGCGATGCCCTGATCCTCCCCGCACGCCTGAGCCCCGGCCGGGCAAGCTGCGCGCTGGGGGACCTGGCGACGGACGCACTGCATCCTGCTGGCGATGGTAGGGTGATGCTGCGTCCGGAACAGCTGAGCGTCAGTGTGAGCGGGCCGCAGGAAAGTACCGCCATTATCCGCGATGTCGATTTCTCAGGCCAGCTTTCCACGTTGACGCTGTCGATGGCTGGGCACGAGCGGCCGATTGTCCTGCGAACCGTGAGCCAGCCGGCGTGGCAGCCCGGCGCGATGGTGAGACTGACGGTCAGCGGCAAGGCGCGAGTGTTTAGCGGCTGATCCCTGAGCAGGCGGCGCCGGCTATCGACGGCGCCGCACGGAAAGCTAATTAGATGGCGGATGAAGCCGTTAGTATCCGCGCCACTGACCTCGTCGCCATGGAGTGGTAGTACGTTGGAACAATTCCGCGGGGTCAGTCCAGTTCCCGCCATTTTACCGAACCGCCGCTTTTTCATTCGTCCCGCTACGCTTAACTGTTATCCTGTCTCGCGATCGGCCCTGTTGTTACCATGAGACACCGCTATGCCTGAACTCCATACTCCTGCGAATCGCCCCGGCCCGGCCGCTGTGGCCCGGGTGACGCTCCTGCCTGCGCTGCTGGTTATCGTCGCTGTTGCTGTCGGCTGCGCCTTGGTGTCGCCTCCGGTCGGTACACGACACGAGATCCTGATTAACCCCGGCCTCTATATCGATCTGCTGGCGTTGTTGTTTCTGGTGTTTATGCTGTGGAGCTCGGCGAAGGTGCGGATGAGCCACATTGCCGTCAACTGGGTACGCTATGGGCTGCTGTTGTGGATTGCCGGCGGCACCTTTGACGTGATGGATGAGATCGTGGTTCAGCCGCGCTGGATGGGCTATTACTGCGAAGATCTGCTGCGCCTCTCCGGGATGCTGCTGACCGTGGTGGGGGTCTACAAAATTATTGAGCGAATCAATTTGCTGTACGTCGATGCGCGCTCGCAATCCCTGAAGGATGAACTGACCCAGTTACCCAACCGGCGTTTTTTCATTGATACCATTCGCGAGAAGTCCGGGCATGCGCTGGGACTCATGATTCTGGATATCGATTTTTTTAAGAAAATCAATGATAGCTGGGGCCACCTGGTGGGGGATGAAGTGTTATTTTCGCTGGGGAAACAGCTGGCGAAACTAACCAGCGAGCAGGTCCAGCCGGCGCGGATCGGTGGGGAAGAGTTCGCCATTATCGTCGATGGCCTGTCGGAGCCCGAGCTGCACGCTCTGGCGCAGTCGATCCTTGCTAACGCCCGCACCATCCTGATCAATCATCAGACGCCGCTGTCGATCAGCATTGGCGTCGGAACCTGGCGGCCAGGTGAAGCGCAGGAGACGTTTATCCGTAAAGTCGACGAGGCGCTGTACAAGGCCAAGCATAACGGCCGCGGCCGCGTGGAGTGGGCGCCATCTGCCGGTGCGGCAGGTTAGGCCTGCTGCGCGCTACGGCAGTGTCGCCGATACTCCGATGGCGAGCGTTCTGTGTAGCGTTTAAAAACCCGACAAAAATAGTTGCTGTCGACAAAGCCGCAATTGTGCGCAATCTCTTTCACCTTCAGGTCATAGCCGCGCAATAGCTGCTTCGCCTTTTCCAGACGGACACGGGTCAGATATTCATTAAATCTCACCGAGCCTGATTTCTGAAAAATATGCGATAGATAGTTGGGCGTGATGTGAAAACGTTTGGCTACCGATTCCCGCGTCAGCGGTAGACTGAGATTTTCCTCGAGGTAGTCCTGGACGGCGAGAAACAGATCCCGGCTGCGGCTGACGCGCATCTCCAGCCCGACCAGCTGTTCACGACAATGACTCAGCAGCGCGGCGACCACCAGCCGTGCGGTCAGCGGGTCGGGCTGCAGGCTGACTTCATTCAGGCTCAGCAACAGGTAGGAACCCACGCGCGGCCCAAGCCGGGAAACGTTCTGTTTTTCCGTGTGCAGGCTTTTTCCGTCCCAGCGCTGAATACTGAATCCCAGTTTCTGCCGACCAAACAGAATGCTCAGGGTAGTGGCCGGACCGGTCCACTGCGGCAGCGTCCACTTCCCCGCCTGCACGTACAGTACCTGCAGCGTGGTTAACGTCGAGGCGGCCAGCGGCAGTCCCTGTTCATTCAGTTGGCCCTCCAGCACAATTTCCAGACGCGGAAACGGCACGTTGAAGGCGAGGGCAGGCACGGAGATATCCGGCTCAGGAAATCTCACCTGTAGGTGATCTTTTTGACCGATTAACCGATGCAGTATATCCGGCAGATCTTCAATCATTCTTTGCCCTCAGCATGCGCATTATCCTGTTGATGGTAATCTATTTTTTCCTTCCCGGCTGCGTTAGTTTAGCCATTTTGCGCAGCGGATTGCCGGCCAGCTGTAGCGCATGCATCGCCGGAAAAGAGATTATTGATGTCCATCACACTTTGTGGGCTCGCGTACGTATGTCCAGTTTTTTGTAGCGCTCGCCTCGTGTCATGCCGCGGAGGGACCAGTAGAGTTTGTTTGTGTTATCGGAACGTTAAAAAGGAACGTAAAATGAACTCATCATCGGCTAACTTTCTCGATGCGTTAGGCGCCAGCCAGACGCTCAGCGCGCAAATGAAACACGAGCTCGACACCCTCGGCTACACCGTCGTGCATAACGTCGTTGACGCCCAGTGGCTGAGCGAAATGCGCCTGCTCATTGACACCCTGGTTGAACGCGAAGGCGATAATCTGGCGATGGAGCACCATCAGGAGGCGACGGCGACGCGGATCGCTAACCTGATTAATAAGGGGGTTATCTGGGAGAAAGTCTGGTCACACCCGCTGATCCTCTCCGCTTGTCGCTATATCTTCAACGGGGATTTTAAAGTCTCCAGCCTGAACGCCCGCGAGGCGCTGTATAACGGCGGCCACCAGCCGCTGCACGCCGACTGGAAAAAGCCGCGCCCGGATTTTCCCAAAGTCCACCTGGTGAATACCATCTGGGCGATAGACGATTTGAGCGCCGCCAACGGCGCGCCGCGGATCATTCCTGGTACCCACCTCCGCCCCGAGTTACCGGAGGAGGTGCTGGCCGACCCGGAACAGGCCCATCCCGATGAGATTGTGTTTGCCGCGCCGGCTGGCAGCGTGATGATCTACAACGCCCACGCCTGGCACGGCGGCACCCGTAATCGTGAAGGCAGCAGACGACGCGTACTGCATGGGTTATATATCGATCGTGCGGATACGCCGCAGCAGGACCAGCGGCGTTGGCTCACGCCGGAGACGGCAAGCCGCCTGACGCCGGCGCAAAAGTGGCTGCTGGATGTAGAATAAGGTCTGTCGCCGGTCAGGGAAGTTCTACATAGACGACCGGCTTTTTCATGATGCTTTTCACGGCCTCGACGATCTGCTGCGGCTGCAGCAGGAAGCTCTTGATGCTGGTTTTAATCGTCCGCAGGCCGCGAAAGCGATGAGGGTCGTCGATTTCGATATCCGTCACCAGCAGCACCACTTCGGCGCGGGCGATATCTTCCGCGGTGATCCGATTTTCTACGCCGAGCGCCCCCTGGGTTTCCACCTTCAGGTGCCATTTTTCATGATGACCGACCTTTTCCAGTCGTTCGGCGGCCATGTAGGTATGCGCCACGCCGCTGACGCAGGCGGTGACGGCGACAATATTGAAGTCCATAACATCCTCCTGGCGTTAACCGCCGATAGTGACGTGGAAACCGGCCGCTTCGGCCATCACCCGATATGGTTGAATTTCCGCTTCGTCAGGCGCTTTCACGCTGGCCAGCGTCCAGGGTTTGCCCAGCAGACGGTATTTGGGCTCGCCATATTGATGAAACGGCAACAGGTGCATTTCTTTTAGCGCGAAAGGGGCGAGGAACGCCAGAATCTGGCGAAAATTATCGGTATTCAGTGTGTAGCCCGGGATCAGCGGCACCCGCGGGATCAGGTTGATTTTTCTCGCCGCCAGCTGGCGAAAATTGTCCAGCACCCGTGGCTGATTCATTCGCAGCAGCGACCGCGCCCGCTCAGGTTCCATGATTTTAAAATCAAACAGCACTTCATTGCAGGCTTCGGCCACCGGCAGGAAGCGGTCAAAAGCGCCGTCGCCCGCGGTTTCGATGGCGGTGCGGATCCCCCACTGGCGCAGGCGCTGGAGAAAGCGGGCGGCAAACCCGGCCTGCATGAGCACTTCGCCCCCGGAGAGGGTGACGCCGCCGCCGGAGGCGCGAAAGAAGACCTCATCCTTCAGCACCTCCTGCAACAGGTTATCCAGCGTCACATCGCGGCCAATCTGTTCCCACGCTCCGGACGGACATTCGGCGACGTCCTGCTGGCAGCGGGTGCAGCGCAGGCATTTGCTCTCCCGGCGCAGGGTCTGAATCCTGGGTGAAATTGATTCGGGATTGGCGCACCACGGGCAGGTATGAGGGCAGCCTTTAAAAAAGACCACCGTGCGGATCCCCTGGCCATCGTTGAGCGAGTAGCGCTGGAGGTTAAAAATACGCGCCCGATCGGCGCGCGTGTCGATGACCTCACAGCTGATGCGCGGTGCGGCGGATAATGTCATCCTGAATCTCCTTCGACAGCTCAACAAAGAAGGCGCTGTAGCCCGCGACCCGTACCACCAGACCGGCAAAGTCCTGCGGCCGCTGCTGCGCTTCACGCAGGGTGCCGGCATTGACCACGTTGAACTGAATATGCTGCAGCTTGAGCTTGCAGAAGGCCTGTAAAAAATCGGCCAGTTTGTTCAGGCCGCCGTCGCCGGCCAGCGTTGCCGGAGTGAATTTGACGTTCAGCAGCGTACCGTTCGACAGCAGATAGTTATCCAGCTTGCTGACCGATTTCAGCACTGCCGTCGGCCCCTGGGAATCCTGACCGACCATCGGCGACAGGCCGCCGTCCGCCAGCTGTTCGCCGGCCAGTCGCCCGTCCGGGGTGGCGCCCACTACCGAACCCAGCGGCACGTGCGCGGAGACGGTGTAGGAGCCGGGGGTAAAATGGCCGCCGCGCGGGTTCAGATACTGCTCGACTTCTTTGCAGTAAAAACGCAGCAGATCGGCGCTAATATTGTCGACATCGTCGATATCGTTGCCGTACTTGTCAAAACGGTTAATCAGCCGGGCGCGGATCTTTTCCCCTTCCGGCGTCTGGAAATTGGCTTTCAGCACGGCCATCAGTTGGTCAAAGCTGAGACGCTGCTGGTCGAAGACCATACCCTTCAGGGCGTACAGCGAATCGCTCAGGTTAGCGATTCCGATACCCTGAACGCCGGAGAAGTTATAGCGCGCGCCGCCGGCGGTGATATCTTTGCCGTGCTGCACGCAATCTTCAATGAACGAGGAGAGCAGCGGGACCGGCGCCCAGTCGCGGTGGCCGATATCGCAAATGTTGCTACCCTCGACCATCAGCTTGATGTAATGGCGGATTTTGTCGCGGATCTGGCAGATAAGGCCGTCCCAGGTGACGTCAGGCTGATGTTCATTTTCCTGCAGCACAATTTCCATCACCTTCAGCAGATTAAACATGGCGATATCATGCAGGCCGTAGGTGCGCCCTGGAATAGAGAGCTCCACGCAGCCGACCACCGCGTAATCGCGGGCATCTTCCAGCGACACGCCGCGGTTAAGGAAGGCCGGCACGACCACCTCATCGTTGAAAATCTGCGGGATCCCGGTACCCAGGCGAATGGTCTCAGCGGTTTTACGCAGGAACGGGCGATCAATCAGCTCGTTGACCCGCACGCCCAGATTCGGCTGCGGCAGCTGAACGTTTTGATAGGCGTCGAGGCATAAAAATGACAGCACGTTGACCGCGCTGCGCCCGGTGTCCGTCAGCCCGCCGAGCAGGGCGGTATAGCCGGTGGGAAAACCCGCGAAATAGCGCGCGCTGCTGGAGGAGCGTAGCAGGACGATATCGTTGCATTTCACCCACAGCGACTCCAGCAACTCCTTGAGATACGCGGGATCCTGACCCTGATTCAGCGATGCCTGATAAAACGGCAGCATATACTGGTCAAAACGCCCCAGCGAAATCGAGCTGGCATTGGATTCGTACTGCAGAATGATATTCATATACCAGAACAGCTGGCAGGCCTGGGGGAAGTCCGTTGGCCGGTGCTGCGCGTTGTGGCGCGAAATAGCGGCGATGGTTAACAGCTCCTGCTGACGCTGCGGGTCCTGAAAGTGCCCAGCCATCTCCTCGGCCAGCGCGGCGTAGCGCAGAATATGGCGCTGGGAAGCTTCCAGCAGGATCAGTACCGCCTGATAAAAGGGGTTCTCCGGTTGCCGGGCGCAGTGCGTTTTGAGTTCGGCGACCAGGGCGCCAAGGCCATGATTCAGCAGCCGTGGATAGTCGATGATGATATGGCCCTGGCCTTTATCGGTCTGGTTCACGCTGAATATCTGGGTGTTGACGGCGGCCTTGACCTCTTCAGTCATCTGGCCGTTGATGAAATCTTTCATTGAACGCTTTTCCCAGTAGGGGTACAGCGTTTCGCGGTAGATTTGCTTATCTTCTTCGCTTATCGCGAAGCGGTCCTGTGGGCGGGTCGGGAAGGCGTCGAGCTCGTTGAGCAGCCAGTAGGGGTCCATCTCGGGCGACATAATCCCTGCCCGCGGTTTGACGGTGCGGTTGCCGGCGATCAGTTCATCCTCACGAATCGAAATCATCACCTTATCGAGGACCCACGCGGTGGCTTTCGCCCGGCTGATAATCACCGGCTCGCCCTCCGTCTGCCGATGGCTGGCAGTGTAGAGTAATGCGCGCTCAAGGGAGATTTCGCGCGGCTGGGCGAACAGGCTGGCTTTCAGGCGTTGGGTACGATTCGTCATGATAAACTCCATGTTGTGGCGAAGGGCGCGAAGGCGCCCTTTTAAGGCTTCAGGCGCTCTGGGAAAGGTGGCTGTCTATCTTGTTCATGATGGCGTCGGCGCGCTTGACCGCATCGCTGATATTGACGCGCACGATAGTTTTCCCGGCAAAACGCTCTTCGAATTTGATGCCGATATCTTTGGTCAGAATGACCATATCGGCGGCGGCAATCTCCTCCGCCGTCAGTTCGTTTTCAATGCCAATGGAACCCTGCGTTTCAACCTTGACCTGCCAGCCTTTGGCTTTGGCGGCGCTTTCCAGCGATTCAGCGGCCATGTAGGTGTGAGCCACGCCCGACGGGCAGGCGGTGACAGCGATAATGTGGGTCATAATCTGTTCCTTCCAGTCTGTTAGTTAATTTCGAAATCAAGGTCTAGTTCATCGTCAGCGGCGACGTCAGAGGGTTTCTTTTTGGCGAAGGCTTTCAGCAGGATGACGCAGGCAGCGCTGACGCAGGCGCCGACCAGCAGCGCGGCAACAAAGCCGAGCTTGCCCTGGACCACCGGCAGCACGATGAGCCCGCCCCAGCCGGCGTAACACTGGGCGCCCATCAGCGCGGCGGTGACGCAGCCGCTGGCGGCGCCAATCATATTGGCCGGAATGACGCGCAGCGGATCCGCGGCGGCAAAGGGAATCGCCCCTTCGGTCACGCCGACACAGCCCATCACCAGCGCGGCTTTGCCGGTTTCCCGCTCTTCGGCGGTGAAATATTTGCGGCCAATCAGCGTCGCCAGCCCCATGCCCAGCGGCGGTACGGCGATACCGACGGCAGCGATAGCCACCACGCTGTAGACGCCCTGCGAAACGCAAATCAGCATGAAGGCGTAGGCTACTTTGTTCACCGGGCCGCCCATATCAAAGGCCAGCATCAGACCCATAATGATGGCCAGCACCACGATGCTGCCCTCGCGCATCCCCTGCAGCCAGCCGGTCAGGTTAGCGGTCAGCGCGCCAACCGGCTCGCCAAGCCCCCACATCATGATCCCGGCGGTGATGAAGGTGCCGACGATGGGAATGATGAAAATCGGCATCACCGAGCGCAGAACTTTATGTACGGGGATTTTTTTCAGGTAATAGACCACCAGGCCGCCAATCATGCCGGCGATCAGCGCGCCGAAGAAACCGGCGCCAAAGCTGTTGCCCACCCAGGCGCCGATGGCGCAGGGGGCCAGCGCGGCGCGGTCAGAAATGGAGTAGCCGATGTAGGCGGCGAGAAAGGGCACCATCAGCGTCAGCCCGGCGACGCCGATATCAAAAAGTTTCTTCAGATTAGGGTCGGTGGCGGCATCGGGTACCGCGCCTTTGCCATACAACATGACGGAGACCGCCAGCAGGATCCCGCCGGAGACCACGAAGGGGATCATATGTGACACGCCGGTCATCAGATGCTGGCGGGTATTTTTTAGTATTTGCACCAGTTCGTTCATTGCTTGCTCCTGAGCGCTGTAGGGCCCGTGACAGTATTGATGCCTCAACATTAGAAAAAGGGCGGGGTATTAAACAGTAGAGAAAAAGTGCATTTACTGGATATTTGTAAGGTGAGAAAAGAATTGCGATCCACCTCAAATCTTAGTGATGACAGGAGAGATGAGCGCTAACAGGGTGGAATTGTGATGGCGGGCATAAAAAAATATTGTGTGTACAATAGTCCAGTAATTGCCAGTTTTATCACCTAGTCCCTGGGGCCGTCTTTTATTACTTTTTGAGGAAATAATGGATTGCTCTGGAGGAAGGCGATGGCTCTGGTCATTGAATTTACATGTGATTTGCCCAACGGCGTGCATGCGCGTCCGGCCAGTCTGGTCGAAACGCTGTGTAACCGTTTTTCATCGGCGATTGAGTGGCGGAACTTGCGCCGCGAGACCGGCGGAAATGCCAAGAGCGCGCTGGCGATTATCGGCAGCAATACCCTGAAGGGCGACGCCTGCCAGCTGCTTATCAGCGGCGAAGATGAAGCTGAGGCATTCGCCGCGTTAACGGCTTTTATGCGCGATGAATTTCCCCACTGTGACGCGCCGCTGCCCGCTGCGCCAACGCTGGATGTCCAGCCGGTGCCAGAGTCGCTTTCGCGGCTGAACCCGACGCTGTTTCATGCCCACCCGGTGTGCGCCGGCAGCGCGGGAGGGACGCTGGTTCATCTCAAATCACGCGATCTGCACGAGCTGGGCGAACTGCCCGTCGCCGCCAGTCCCGAACAGGAGCAGGCGGCGCTGGATAATGGCCTGCGCCTGCTGGTGAAAGATATCGAGCTGCGGCTGCTGGACAATGACGGCACCGCCAGCGCGATCCTGGAAGCTCACCGTTCGCTGGCGACGGATGCCTCGCTGCGCCAGCACCTGCTTGGCGGTATTCTCACCGGGTTGAGCTGCGCCCAGGCGATTGTCGCCACCGGCGACCACTTCTGCGCCCAGTTCCGCGACTCCGGCAACAGCTATCTGCAGGAGCGGGTACTGGATGTACGCGACGTTTGCTTCCAGCTGTTACAGCATATCTACGGCGAAGCCCGTTTCCCGGCGCCGGGCCAGTTGCGGGAAGCGGCCATTTGTCTTGCCGACGAGCTGACCCCCAGCCAGTTTCTGGAACTGGATAAAACGCATCTCAAAGGGCTGCTGCTGCGCAGCGGCGGCACCACCTCGCATACCGTGATTCTGGCACGCTCATTCAATATCCCTACTCTGGTAGGCGTGGATTTAGCCGCGCTGCTGCCGTGGGTGGATACGCAGGTGCAGATTGACGGCAACGCCGGGCTGCTGGTGGTGGATCCGAGTCCGGCGGTAGCGCGCTACTATCAGCAGGAGGCCTGGCTACAGGCGCAAATCCGGCAACAGCAGCAGGTATGGCTGGATAAAGCCGGGCAGACGCAAGACGGTATCCGCGTGGAGATCGCCGCCAATATCGCCCATTCGGTGGAAGCGGTGGCGGCATTCAACCAGGGCGCGCAGTCGGTAGGGTTGTTCCGCACTGAAATGCTGTATATGGATCGCCCGAGCGCGCCGTCGGAAGATGAGCTCTACAACATCTTCTGCCAGGCGCTGGAACCCGCTGCCGGGCGCAGCATTATCGTGCGGACTATGGATATCGGCGGTGATAAGCCGGTGGCCTATCTCAACATCCCTGCGGAAAACAATCCGTTCCTCGGCTACCGCGCGGTGCGCATCTATGAAGAGTATCAGGCGCTGTTTCACACTCAGCTACGGGCGATTTTACGCGCCTCGGCGCACGGCTCGCTGAAGATTATGATCCCGATGATTTCATCAATGGAAGAGATCCTGTGGGTGAAAGAGCGACTGGCGGAGGCCAAACAGTCGCTGCGCGCCGAGCAGATCCCGTTTGATGAAAAGATCCCGCTCGGCATCATGCTCGAAGTGCCGTCGGTGATGTTTATCATCGATCAGTGTTGTGAAGAGGTGGATTTCTTTAGCATCGGCAGCAACGACTTAACGCAGTATCTGCTGGCGGTCGATCGTGATAATGCGAAAGTGACGCGCCATTATAACAGCCTGAATCCGGCCTTCCTGCGCGCGCTGGACTATGCGGTACAGGCGGTGCATCGGCAGGGGAAATGGATTGGTCTGTGCGGCGAACTGGGGGCCAAAGGATCGGTGCTTCCGCTGCTGGTAGGCCTCGGTTTAGATGAATTGAGCATGAGCGCGCCGGCGATCCCGGCGACCAAATCGCGCCTGGCGCAACTGGACAGCCGCGCCTGCCGCCAACTGCTGAATCAGGCCATGCAGTGCCGTACCTCACTGGAAGTGGAGCATCTGTTGGCCCAGTTCCGCATGCGTCAGCAGGATGTGCCGCTGGTGAGCGCCGAGTGCATTACGCTGAATAGCGACTGGCGCAGCAAGGAGGAGGTGCTGAAAGGGATGACGGATAACCTGCTGCTGGCCGGACGCTGCCGCTATCCGCGAAAGCTGGAGGCTGACCTGTGGGCCCGCGAGGCGGTGTTCTCCACTGGTCTGGGCTTTAGCTTCGCCATTCCGCACAGTAAATCCGAGCATATTGAGCAGTCGACTATCAGCGTCGCGCGGCTGGCGCAGCCGGTGATATGGGGCGATGAAGAGGCGCAGTTTGTGATTATGCTGACGCTGAACAAGCACTCGGCGGGCGATCAGCATATGCGTATCTTCTCGCGGCTGGCGCGGCGCATTATGCACGCGGAGTTCCGCCAATCTCTGGTATCCGCGGAGAGCAGCGAGGATATTGCCGACCTGCTGCGCCGCGAGCTGGAACTGTGATCTGCACACCGGTCAGCGGTGCCGGCCGGTGTGCGCTTTACAAATCCAGTACCAGGCGGCCGCTTTTGGCGCGCGAGCAGCAGATCAGCATACTCTGCTGGCTGGCTTTCTCTTCCTCGCTGTAATACTGATCGCGGTGGTCCGCTTCCCCTTCCAGAATCATCGTTTCGCAGGTGCCGCACACCCCTTCGCGGCACAGGCATTCCACCTTCGCCGCTTTGTTATTCTCAATAACCTGCAAAATGGTCATGTCCTGCGGTACGGTAAATTCGCGTCCGGAACGCGCCAGCACCAGGGTAAACGCCTCTCCGCCTTTATCCTCAACGATAAACTGCTCAAAGTGCAGCTGACTGGCGGGCACCTGATGGCGTTCGGCGGCGGCTTTCACCGCCTCGTTAAGCGCCGCCGGGCCGCAGGTATACACGTGGGTTCCGGGCTCGAGGTCGGCGAACAGGCGCGGCAGGTCGAGACGGCTGCCGAGCGCTGATACATGAACATTGACCCGATCTCGCCACGGCGCGGCGCTGAGCGCATCGACGAAAGCATTATTGTCGGCGTCGTGGAAACAGTAGTGCAGCTGCCAGTCGGCCTGCTGTTGTTCCAGTTCCGGAATATGCGACAAGAATGGCGTAATGCCGATACCGCCGGCGATCAGCAGATGTTTTCGCGCCTGTGGTTCGATGGCGAACAGGTTGTTGGGCGTGGACACCGTCAGGGTATCGCCCGGGCGCACCTGCTGGTGCATAAAGCGCGAGCCGCCTTTGGAAGGCGACTCAAGACGCACCGCAATCTGCCAGCTGGTGGTATCCAGCGGCGAGCTCATCAGCGAATAGGCGTTACTGTAGCGCTGCTCGCCATCCTGCATCTGGACGATAATATGGCTGCCGCCGCTGAATCCCGGCAGCGGGGCGCCGGTCGGCGACACTAGCGTAAAACGCTTCACCTGGGCGGTGATCTGTTCAACATCGCGAACGATCGCCTCAAACATTTGATAATCAGACATCGCTGAACTCCATCAAAAATCCCGGCGTGGCCAGCGCCGCCGCCGGGAGAGGACATTTACAACCCCTGGCAGAGATACTTCATCTCCAGGTAATCTTCGATTCCGTGTTCCGACCCTTCGCGGCCAAGGCCGGACTGCTTCACTCCGCCAAATGGCGCGACTTCGTTGGAAATCAGCCCGGTATTGATGCCGACCATCCCGTATTCCAGCTGCTCGGAGACGCGCCAGATACGGGCGGCATCGTTGCTGTAAAAATAGGAGGCGAGACCGTAGATGGTGTTATTCGCCTGCTCGATGACCTGCTGCTCATCGTCAAATTTCACCAGTGCGGCCACCGGGCCGAAAATCTCTTCCTGCAGCAGCAGTGACCCCGGCTGTACGTCGCCGATAACCGTAGGGGTGAAGAAATTACCGCCCAGTGGGTGCGCTTTACCGCCGGTTAACAGCGTTGCGCCGCGGGTCAGGGCGTCGTCGAGCAGGGACTGGACTTTGCGCCCGGCGTCGGCGTTGATCAGCGGGCCAATCTGTACATCGGACTCGCTGCCATCGCCAACTTTCAGGGCGGCGACGCGGGCGACGAATTTATCGCAGAATTGGTCGTAGACGGCGCGATGAATATAGAAGCGATTGACGCAGACGCAGGTTTGCCCGGCGTTGCGGAACTTGGCGATCAGCGCTCCCTCGACCGCTTTATCGATATCGGCATCGTGAAAGACGATAAACGGCGCGTTACCGCCGAGCTCTAAAGAGAGCTTTTTGATGGATTCCGCGCACTGGCGCATCAGCACGCGGCCAACTTCGGTCGAGCCGGTAAAGGAGAGCTTACGCACCCGTTCATCGCCGGTGAACACCGCGCCAATCTCACGCGACTGGCCGGTGACAACGTTAATCACGCCCTGCGGGATCCCGGCCTGATTCGCCAGTTCCGCCATCGCCAGCGCGGTAAACGGCGTTTCGTTGGCGGGCTTTATCACCATCGTACAACCCGCGGCCAGCGCCGGGCCGGCCTTACGGGTGATCATCGCCGCCGGGAAGTTCCACGGGGTGATCGCCGCGCAGACCCCCACTCCCTGGCGGATCACCATCAGGCGTTTATCGGCGCCGGGGGAGGGGATTATCTCGCCGTTGGCGCGTTTCCCTTGTTCGGCAAACCACTCGATAAACGAGGCGGCATAGGCGATTTCGCCTTCCGCTTCCGCCAGCGGCTTGCCCTGCTCGGCGGTCATGATCTGCGCCAGCGCGGTTTTGTTTTCGAGGATCAGGCGGTGCCAGTTTTTCAATTGCGTGGCGCGCTGAGCGGCGGTTAATGCGCGCCAGGCCGGCAGCGCGGCCGCAGCGGCATCCACGGCCTGCTGCGCTTCCGACCGACCCATATTAGGGATCTGGCCGAGCGTCGCGCCGGTGGAAGGGTTGCTGACGGCAAGCGTCGTGCCGTCGGCGGCGTCGCGCCAGCTTCCGGCAATCAGCGCCTGCTGGCGAAACAGATCTGAGTGAAACACGGACATGGCTAACTCCTTCAATGATTACGGCTGGAACACCTGGGCCACCAGATTGTGGAAATGGGCGATCCCGTGCTCGGAGATCCCGCTGCCGCTGTTATCCGCCATAATGCGCCCCTGGCCGCGATAGCCGCGGGACTTCAGCCCCTTCTGCACGCTTTCCACCAGGCGTAAATCTTCCGGGCGGAACACGTCGCGATACCACTCAATCAGCGCTTTCTGATCGTCAGTCAGCTCTTCGTTGGTGAAATAGATGTCGTAATTCTGCAGAGTGGTCTCTTCATCCACCGGGAATTCATAGATCACGGTCATCATGCCCTTGATCGGCGTCACGTTGAACATGGTGCACGGCCACAGCCAGAAACCGTGGAACGCGGCGTCGGTACCTTCTTCGAATTTAAACGACTGCTCGGACGGCTTGGCGAAGCCATACTGCAGCGTCCATTTGCCGTGCATGGTGTGCCAGTAACGGTCAACCTGTACGGAATCCGAGAAACCCGGGTGCGCCGGGCCGCAGTGGTAACATTCCAGATAGTTATCGACGATATTTTTCCAGTTCGCCGGGGTGAGAGTGGTAAAGCGCGCCGCCAGTTTCAGATCATGTACGTCCGGGCAGGCTTCCAGCACTTTGTCCTGCAGGCCCGGCAGCTGCGTTTCCACGCTCTCCGCTTGCGGGTTCATATTGATAAACACAAAGCCGGCATACTCTTCCAGGCGAACCGGCACCAGCGTTGCCTTTTCGCTATCGAAATTCGCCACGTTTTCGCAGTTGCGGGCGTGGGCGAGATTGCCGTCAAGCTTGAAGGCCCAGGCGTGATAGGGGCAGGTAATCACGTTTTTGGCTTTACCTTCACCGCTCAGCAGCTGGTGGCCGCGGTGCGGGCAGACGTTATAGAAAGCGCGCAGAATGTTGTCGCGGCCGCGGACGATAACGATATTTTCGCCAATGATCTCCCGGGTGATGTAGTCGTTCGGCCGGGCGACCTCGCTGCCGTGGGCGACGCAAATCCAGCTATTGGCGAAGATGCGCTCTTTCTCGTGCTCAAACGCCTGGCTGTCGGTATAAAAACGGGCCGGAATGGTCCAGGCATCCTGCGGATTGGCGCAAAAGTTAATCGGCAGAGTAAAGTCAGGGCTCAAATTGCTCATGTAAGGTCACCTTGTGATTATTGTCAGTAAGAGGTTTTACAGCGACTGGCCGTCGCCTTTGAGTACCGTGCCAACCGGTAGCGTCTCGGCTTTAATCATTGGCTCGGGCGTATGGGTTTCTATCTGATTGACCGGCACGTGGGCGTAGTCCTGTTTTAGCCAGCGCACGAAGCCGCCGGTTTTAATCAGTAAAATGGCCAGGAACGGTAGGGCGGTCAGCACCACGGTGGTTTTCATGGTCTCAAGCGAAGCGCCGGTAAACAGAATCGATAGCGGGATGAGGGTGATCACCACGCACCAGAACAGGCGCATGCCGCGATCCGGATCGTCGCCTTCGCGCAGGTTGCGGGTGCTGGTCGCCGCCATGGTGTAGGCCACCGCATCCATGTGCGAGGCGAGGAAAACAATCATCACGAACAGATAGGCGGCGAGGAACAGCTTACCTGCCGGCAGCGACATCAGGACCTGCTGGACGGCGGTTTCGCCGCCAAGAGTCTGCATCACCTGCGGTACGTTAATCACGCCGTTAACGAACTGGTGCATGGCGTAGCTTTCCATCACCCCAAAGAAGAACCAGCAGCCGGCGGTGCTACCAAGGAGCAGTCCCCATATCACCTCTTTGATTTTGCGCCCGCGGGAGACGCGGGTGACGAACATCGCCACGCCCGGGGTATAGGAGATCCACCACAGCCAGTAGAAGACGGTCCAGTTGCGGGTAAAGGCGCCGTCGCCGAGGGGATCGGTAAACAGGCTCATCTGCAGGAAGTTCTGAGTCGTCAGGCCGACGGCGTTAATGATGTTATTGGTGATGAATTCGGTCGGACCAACCAGTAATACCACCAACGGCAGCAGAAACGCCCCCCAGCCGACCATTTTGCTCAGGCGCTGCAGGCCGTTGTTGATGCCAATCCACGAACTCATGCAGAAAATACCGCCGGAGAGCAGGATCACAAACGCCTGCACGGTGAAGTTATCCGGCAGTCCGGTCAGCGCTGACAGGCCGCGGGTGAAGGTGGCGGCAGTGACCACCAGCGAAATGGTTAACGCGCCGACGGTAGCGATCAGGAACATCAGATCGACCAGACGGCCCCAGAAGCCCTGCGGACTCACTCCGGTGATCGCTGAAATGATCCCGGAGAGGCTGAGGCCTTTATTTTTCCGCACGTGGAAGTGATAGGCCATGATCAGCGAAGCGAGAGTGTAGGTCGCCCAGGCGCTAACCCCCCAGTGGAAGAAAGAATAAGGGATGCTGTATTCCAGCGCTTTCGGCGATTGCGGAGCAATGTTCAGGCCCGGGGTCTGGTAGTAATAAGCCCATTCGGCAACGCCCCAGTACAGCGTGGAGGAGCCGAGCCCGGCGCAGATAAACATAAACAGCCATGAGAGGGTACTGTATTCGACTTTGCCTTCGCCGAGACGGATATTGCCGTATTTGCTGGTCGCCAGATAGAGCACCAGTCCCAGCGCCAGCAGCACCAGTACCTGTACCGTGGAACCCAGCAGGCGGGTCACGCCGTTAAAAATCGAATCAGCCGCCTGCGCGGTTTGCTGCGGGAAGAGACTTAATGTAGCGGCGATGAAAACAATGGCCGCCAGGCTGATGGCAATCAGCGGCACATCTTTTTTCTTTACGTTGCTCAACATGGGTGATCTCCTGGGCATGATTGCCCGTCGGTGGCTTTAGCCTGTCGTTGTTATCACGCTGTAGGGTCAAGGTTCGTAGCAAAAGCTATTAACAATCGGATTATTTCTTCGTTACATGAATTAAACAATTGGCCGTTTCGTGAAGCAATAAAACACGGAACGGAAATAATAAAAGGTGAATTGGCGCAGGTTCTGTCCTTTCAGGAATTAATAAAGTTCACCGCTGTGATGCGGTCCACTTGTCAATCGTGGGGGATTCTGCATAGCGAAAAGAGAGGGAAGTTGGCGCAGGTCTCCCCGGGTAGCGGCTGCGCCTTACCCGTGCTTGCTACTCGCGGTGTCGTTTTTTTGTCGGGTGGCGGCTAACGCCTTACCCGACCTACGGTCCGTGCCATTGCGAGCTTAAGATCTCTACCTTGTCCCCATGGCTACTGCAACTGCCGGTGTTGGCCGGAGCCCGGGGGTACAGGGGGCGGCGGCGACTGGCCGCCCCCTGTGCGCTCCCTGCGCCAGAAGAGACATAACACGGAAGACATATCGGGAGCGCAATGTGCCCGGAAATAACACAGAACAAACGTTTTTCCCGGGGCGAAACTGTTGCAAACCGATAACAGTATCTACATTATCGTGCCTTTTGTAGCCCCGGTAAGCGCAGCGCCACCGGGGAGCGGTCGGGGTAATTACGCCAAAATGGCTTTGCAGATAGCGTCGCTGACCTGTTGCGTTGATGCGCTGCCTTTCATATCCGGGGTTTTCGGCCCGCTGGCAATCACCTGCTCAATCGCCGCCAGGATGCCGTTGTGCGCGGCGTGATAGCGCTCATCGCCGTTGCCGAGGAAATCGAGCATCATTGCCCCGGCCCACACGGTGGCGATCGGGTTGGCGATATTTTTACCGTAGATATCCGGCGCGGATCCGTGAACCGGCTCGAACAGCGACGGGAAGGTGCGCTCCGGATTGAGATTGGCCGACGGCGCAATGCCGATTGTGCCGGTACAAGCCGGGCCGAGATCGGAGAGAATATCGCCGAACAGGTTGGAGCCGACCACCACATCAAAACGCTCCGGCTGCAGCACGAAGCGGGCGCACAGGATATCGATATGCTGCTTGTCCCAGCGAATATCCGGATAGTTTTTGGCCATCTCTTCCACCCGCTCATCCCAGTAGGGCATGCTGATCGCCAGACCGTTGGATTTGGTCGCCGAAGTCAGCGTTTTGCGTGGGCGGCTTTGCGCCAGTTCGAAGGCGTAGCGCAGGATCCGGTCCACGCCGCGGCGGGTAAAGACCGACTCCTGAATCACCACTTCATGCTCGGTGCCTTCATTGGCGCGCCCGCCGAGGGCGGAATATTCGCCTTCGGTATTTTCGCGCACCACGTAAAAATCGATATCGCCGGCCTTTTTACCCGCCAGCGGGCAGGGGACGCCGGGGAACAGACGCACCGGACGCAGGTTGACGTATTGGTCAAACTCACGGCGGAACTTCAGCAGCGATCCCCACAGCGAAATGTGGTCGGGAACGGTATCCGGCCAGCCGACGGCGCCGAAGTAGATGGCATCGAAGCCCTGCAGCTGCTCGCGCCAGTCGTCCGGCATCATCTTGCCGTGATGGGCATAATATTCGCAGCTTGCCCACTCCATCTGCTCGAAGCTCAATGACAGATCCCAACGCTGTGCGGCGGCTTGCAGCACGCGAATCCCTTCAGGCAGAACTTCTTTGCCAATTCCGTCACCCGGGATGGCGGCAATACGATAGGTTTTTTTCATTCCGGTTCTCACTTTTTAGCGATGATGTTTGACCACCTGCCTATCCTATAATTGACTGGTTCATAATTAATCACGCTAACTGGTGAAACATAAAACACAGATCATGAATAATCTGCCGCTGCTAAATGATTTACGCGTCTTTATGCTGGTCGCTCGCCGGGCCGGGTTCGCCGCCGCCGCCGAAGAGCTTGGCGTATCACCGGCGTTCGTCAGCAAGCGGGTTTCGCTGCTGGAGCAAACCCTGAATGTGGTGTTGCTGCACCGGACCACCCGCCGGGTCACCATTACCGAGGAGGGGGAGCGGATCTACGAATGGGCGCAGCGCATTTTGCAGGATGTCGATGAGATGATGGACGAGCTTTCCGACGTACGCCAGGTGCCGCAGGGAACGCTGCGTATTATCAGTAGCTTCGGCTTTGGTCGCCGGGTGGTGGCCCCGGCGCTGTCGGCGCTGGCCCTTCAGTACCCGCAGCTGGAACTGCGTTTCGATGTCCAGGACCGGCTGGTGGATTTAGTCAATGAAGGGGTGGATCTCGATATTCGCGTGGGCGATGATATCGCGCCGAATCTGATTGCCCGCCAGCTGGCGGCCAACCACCGCGTGCTCTGCGCCTCGCCGCAGTTTCTTGCCCGCCATCCACCGCCGAAACAGCTGAGCGATCTGGCCGCCTTACCCTGCCTGGTGATTAAAGAACGCGATCATCCGTTTGGCATCTGGCAGTTGCACAGCAAAGAGGGGCAGCATGCGATCAAGGTGACCGGGCCGCTGTCGTCCAACCATGGTGAAATTGTGCATCAGTGGTGTCTGGACGGGCAGGGGATTGCGTTACGTTCATGGTGGGACGTCCGGGAGAATATCGCCAGCGGCCATCTGGTGCATGTGCTGCCGGAATTCTTTCAGCCTGCCAACGTCTGGGCGGTCTATGTCTCCCGGTTGGCGACGTCGGCTAAAATTCGCACCACCGTGGAGTTTCTGCGCCACTACTTTCAGCTGCACTATCCGCAGCATGAGCCGACGGCCAGCGCCGTCGGCAGAGGCGATTAAACCCCAAGGCGGTCGCGCAGGCTGTAGTAGGCGGCGCCCATGGCGGTAAAAGGAATGCGCAGGCTGCGGCCGCCCGGGAACGGGTAGTGCGGCAGTTTGGCGAAGGCGTCGAACCGCTCGGCGTCGCCGCGCAGCAGCTCTGAAATCAAGCGTCCGGCAAGGTGGGTACAGGTCACGCCGTGGCCGCTGTAGCCCTGCATGTAGTAAATATTGTTATCGAGACGGCCGAACTGCGGCATCCGCGACAGGGTCAGCAGGAAGTTGCCGGTCCAGCGGTAGTCAATTTTCACCCCCTGCAGCTGCGGGAAGGTTTTCAGCAGCTTCGGCATAATCAGCCGCTCCACGTCGTCCGGATCGCGCGCGCCGTAGACCACGCCGCCGCCGTACAGCAGACGGTTGTCGCCGGTCAGACGGTAGTAGTCCAGCAGGTAGTTACAATCTTCCACACAGTAGTTTTTCGGGATCAGCGAGCGGGCGACCTCTTCCGACAGCGGAGCGGTAGTGACCACCTGGGTGCCACACGGCATGCTGCGTTTCGCCAGCTCCGGCTCCAGTTTATCGCCAAGATAGGCGTTGCCGGCGACGATCACGTAGCGCGCGGTGACCTGGCCGCGCGCGGTGCTGACCACCGCCGGGCTGTTGTGCTGGATGCGGGTGACCGGCGACTGCTCATACACCCGGCCGCCGTTCAGACGAATGGCGTCCGCTTCGCCGATGGCGAGGTTCAGCGGGTGAATATGGCCGCCGCTGTGGTCAAGCAGGGCGCCGACGTAGCGGTCGCTGTCCACTTCGCGACGAATGGCCTCTCTGTCCAGCAGCTCCAGTTGGGTGTTGCCGTAGCGTTCCCAGTTGGCTTTTTGCTCTTCCAGGGTTTCCAGCTGTTTATGGTTCATCGCCACGAACAGGCCGCCCGGGCGGTAATCGCACTGGATCTGGTAGCGCTGGATGCGCTCGCGAATAATATCGCCGCCTTCGAACATCATGCTGCCGAGCATTTTGGCCGCATCCGGGCCGTAGTTTTTCTCAATGACGTCGATATCGCGGCTATAGGAGTTGACCAGCTGACCGCCGTTGCGGCCGCTGGCGCCGAAGCCGATGCGCGCCCCTTCCAGCACCACCACGTCGTAGCCCATTTCGGCCAGATGCAGAGCTGAGGAGAGGCCGGTGTAGCCGCCGCCGACGACGCAGACGTCACAGTTGATGGATCCCTCCAGCGTCGGGAACGGTTCATACTTATTGGCGCTGGCGGCGTAGTAGCTAGTGGTATGTTCAGTCATGATCAAGACTCCAGGGCAATCCAGATGGTTTTCAGTTCGGTGAATTTTTCCAGCGCGTGCAGCGATTTATCGCGCCCGTTGCCGCTCTGCTTGTAGCCGCCGAACGGAACGGTCATATCACCATCGTTATAGTTGTTGACGAAGACCGAGCCAGCCTTCAGGCGACGGCTCATGCGGTGGGCGCGTGACAGATCGCGGGTCCACACGGCGGCGCCGAGACCGTAGTCACTGTCATTGGCAAGCTGCAGCGCCTCTTCTTCGCTTTTGAAGCGCGTGACCACCAGTACCGGGCCGAAGATCTCTTCCCGGCTGAGGGTCGATGCCGGGTCGACGTCAACGAAAATGGTCGGGCCGACGGCGGCAGGCCACGGATTTTTCCGTCCGTCGAGGAACAGCGTGCTTTTGGCTTCGCCACCGCGGATAAAACTGTGCACGTTGTCGGCATGGGTGTTATCAATCAACATGCCCATGGTGGTGTCCGGATCGAGCGGGTTACCCGGCTGCCAGTGTTGCGCCTGCGCTTTCAGCAATGTCAGAAATTCGTCGGCGATGCTCTCCTCCAGCAGCAGGCGGGTGCCAGCGATACACACCTGGCCCTGGTTATAGAAGATGCCGCCGGCGGTGGCGTTGACCGCTTTTTGCAGATCCGGGCAGTCGGCGAAGACGATGTTGGCGCTCTTGCCGCCCGCTTCCAGCCATACGCGCTTCATATTGCTGTCGCCGGCGTCTTTCAGCAGCTGCTTGCCGGTACGGGTGGAGCCGGTGAAGGTGATGACTTCGACGTCAGGATGCAGGGCCAGCGCCTGTCCGGCCTCGTGGCCAAAGCCGCTGACCACGTTCAACACGCCGTCCGGCAGGCCGGCCTCTTTCGCCAGCCCGGCCAGACGCAGGGCGGTGAGCGGCGATTTTTCTGAGGGTTTGAGGATCACGCTGTTGCCCGCCGCCAGCGCCGGACCGAGTTTCCAGCAGGCCAGCAGTAGCGGGAAGTTCCACGGCACCACCGCGGCGATCACGCCAATTGGTTCGCGAACGATCATCGCCAGCTCGTTGCTGCCGGTGGGGGCCACTTCGCCATAGACTTTATCCAGCGCTTCGGCATACCAGCGAATGGCGCGGGCGGCGCCGGGAATATCGTCGCGCAGGCTGTGGCGAATCGGTTTGCCGGTATCCAGCGTTTCCAGCAGCGCCAGCTCTTCACGATGGGCCTCCATCAGATCAGCAAAGCGAGTGAGGATCGCTTTACGCTGTGCGGGGGAGGCCTGCGACCAGTCGCCATTATCAAAAGCCTGGCGCGCGGCCTTCACCGCCCGTTCGACGTCGGCTTTTTTACCGCGGGCGACCTGCGCTAATGTCTGCTGCGCGGCAGGGTCGATAGTTTCAAAGGTGGTATTATCGGCCGCGGCGCAATATTCGCCGTTAATAAATAAGCGCGTTTCAATGGCCAGGTTTTTCGCTTTTTCCTGCCAGTAAGCCAGGTGCTGAAAATTCATCATGACTCCTTAAAAACATTATCGGCACATTAATCAGTTCGGCGTTTTCAGGCTGCACGGGGGCACTGCGCCGGGCGCAGGGCATAATGTATCCCCGGAGTTGAATACCGTTTTATTCCCCTGAATGGCGACAGGTTGTTTACAACCCGAATTATTCAGGAGCGAGTCGCCATTCACTGGCGTTAATTATTTCGGGGCCAACAGGAAATAATATTCCGTACGGCGCAGGCGTAATTACTACGATTTCTTCGCCGCGACGAAAATAGATTTTCCGCCGCGACAGGCCTGAAGAAAGCCTGAACCTCGTTCAGGCTAAATAATCAGAATGTGGTGGGGGTGTGGGCACTGATGATGCGGCAGATGCCTGCCGAGGTGTTGCTGAAGCTGTGCGGGATGCCGGTATTAATGGCATAGCTCTGTCCAGCCACCAGGTGATACGACTGACCGTTAATGGTCAGCACGATCTCACCTTCCAGTATGGTGCCTATCTCCTCACCCTGATGCTTAATTCTCTCCCCGGTCGTGGTTCCAGGCTGGTAAGTTTCAAAAATCATCGCCAGCGTACGGTTCGGATTTCCGTTATGAACCAGCTTCATGGAAACGCCCTGACTTCCCATCTCAATCAGGTCATCCTGATTAATGACCACCTGGGGTTCGTCCGGCTTTTCGGGTTCAGAAAAGAATTCCGAGAGCGACAGCCCATAGACTTTCAGCAGCTTTTGCAGCGTACTGATGGCAGGACTGACTTTGTCCTGCTCTATGGTGCTGATGGCACTATGTGTCAACCCAGACAGTTCGGCGGCACGACGCTGTGAGAGACCCAGCTGTTGGCGGATCTCTGACAGACGTTTCCCTGGCGCCAGTCCGTCATCGCTCATATTTGCATTTCCTTAACGGTAGTGGTCAGCGCCGCCGCTTTTCAGCATGATGGCCCTGACAGGCGGTGATAAAACCATCAAACAACATACGCGACAGGGCGTATTCGCTACTGTTCCATTCAGGATGCCACTGTACGCCCAACGCGAAAGGATGATCGTTCACGCTGACCGCTTCCACCAGTCCATCCGGCGCTCGCGCCTCCACGCGCAGCTGCGGACTCAGGGTTTTTGCCCCTTGCCCATGTAGCGAGTTTACCCAAAACGTGTTGCAGCCCGGTATCAATTGCGACAGCAATCCTCCTTCCTGAACCTCAACCTGATGGGACGGCGCATACTGCTGCTCGACGGGCAGTTCAGGATCTTCACGATGTTCAAGGAGCTCAGGCTGCTCGAACAGACGACGATACAGAGTCCCGCCGGTGGCGACAACCAGTTCCTGCAGTCCACGACAGATGGCGAAAATGGGGATGCGCCTTTCGAGCGCGGCGTTAATCAGCGCCATGCTCAGAAGATCACGCCCGGGGTCGGCGTCAGGCTCATCGCCGTTTTCACCATAAAGGTGCGGCTGCACATTACTGGGGCTGCCTGGCAGGTAAATCCCGTCCAGTTTATCGACTAACGCGTTCAGCAGCTCCGGCTCCGCCAGCGCATGCGGCAGGGCGATCGGCAATCCGCCGTGGTTAACAATGGCATTCAGGTACTTTTCTTGCAGAGTCTGGGTCTGGTGACCCTTAAGCCTGTTTCTACACATCACGACGCCAATAACTGGCTTGTACATTATATTTTCCATGATCGCCCTCACAAAGTGGACTAAATTATGACCGCTATAGCGGGTTTAACGGCCATATCGTTCAATATTTTCTCAATCTAGCAGTGGAAATAGCCCTTTGCAAACTTAATTTAACATTTGACAAACAATTTATTTGCATACACAGTCGATGGGGTGGACATTATATTTAACGGTCTGAGCACAGGACCGAAACCCAACCAACGGCGGTGAATCATGGAAACCAATATCGTAGAAGTTGAGAACTTTGTTCAGCAGACGGAAGAGAGACGGGTCAGCGCGTTCGCGAAAGAAGTGAAGCGCTACCTCGAAACCTACCCCGATACCCAGTATGTCGATGTCCTCCTTACCGACCTGAACGGCTGCTTCCGCGGCAAGCGCATTCCGGTTGCCGGCCTGAGCAAACTGGAGAAAGGCTGTTATTTCCCGGCCTCGGTGTTTGCAATGGATATTCTTGGCAATGTGGTGGAAGAGGCCGGCCTGGGTCAGGATATGGGCGAACCGGATCGCAGCTGCATTCCGGTACCCGGCACCTTAACGCCTTCGGCGGCTGACCCACAATCGATAGCCCAGGTACAGCTGACCATGGTTGATGAAGATGGCGCTCCCTTTGACGTTGAGCCGCGGAACGTACTCAACCGCCTCTGGCAGCAGTTGCGCCAGCGCGGGCTGTTCCCCGTGGTAGCGGTAGAGCTGGAGTTCTATTTACTGGACCGCAAACGCGACGCCGAAGGCTACCTCCAGCCGCCGTGCGCGCCGGGCACCGACGATCGCAACACCCAAAGCCAGGTCTACTCCGTCGATAACCTGAACCACTTTGCCGACGTGCTTTATGACATCGACGAGCTGGCCAAACTGCAGCTGATCCCCGCCGACGGCGCGGTGGCGGAAGCCTCGCCGGGCCAGTTTGAAATCAACCTTCACCATACCGATAACGTGCTGGATGCCTGCGATGATGCGCTGGCGTTAAAACGTCTCGTGCGTTTAATGGCGGAGAAGCATAAGATGCACGCCACTTTTATGGCGAAGCCTTATGAAGAGCATGCGGGCAGCGGGATGCACATCCACATCAGCATGCTGAACAATAAAGGGGAAAACGTGCTGGTGGACGGCGACGGGGAAGACTCTGTGCTGCTCAAACGCGCGCTGGCCGGGATGATCGATCTGATGCCGGCCTCGATGGCGCTGCTGGCGCCGAACGTGAACTCGTATCGCCGCTTCCAGCCGGGGATGTACGTCCCGACGCAGGCTTCGTGGGGGCATAACAACCGCACCGTGGCCTTGCGTATTCCGTGCGGCGAGCGGCAGAACCACCGCGTCGAGTATCGCGTGGCGGGGGCGGACGCCAACCCGTATCTGGTGATGGCGGCGATTTTTGCCGGCATTCTGCACGGGCTGGATAACCCCCAGCTGCCTTTGCAGGAAGAGGTGGAAGGTAACGGTCTGGAACAAGAGGGCCTGCCGTTCCCGATCCGCCAGAGCGATGCGCTGTGGGAGTTTATGCAGAACGATCATCTGCGCGAGCGCCTCGGTGAGCGTTTCTGCCACGTTTTCCATGCCTGTAAGCATGATGAATTACTGCAGTTTGAGCGTCTTATCACAGAAACCGAAATTGAGTGGATGTTGAAAAACGCCTGATGGTCGCCCCGCGAGGGGCCCATGAGTTTGGTAATCAGTAGCATCATACGGCCTGAGCGGAGCCTGGTCGTCCTTTTTGCTGGGAGCCCAGCCATTTCCCGGATGTCGCGTTAAGGAGCGCAGGCGGCAACGGGGCTTCGGTTAACGACACAGTGTGTGACGAGGAAATGAGATGATGCAGATGTTCAAATATCCGCAGGGAGAGGGAGGCCGCTCAGGCCGCATGGAATGCCAGCCAGCTACCGCTCACCGGTCCGTCTTACCCTTTTATCTATGCCTTACCCCTTTGCTAAGCAGGTTTGTCACGCGGACGTTGGGTCCGCAAACTGTTAACAGCAAGGGGGGAATGGGCGATGGCTATTAATCTTCCTGCGCATAACGCCGCTCAGGCGGGCAGACCACGCCTGCGTAAATCCCTCAAACTCTGGCAAGTGGTGATGATGGGGCTGGCCTATCTGACGCCGATGACGGTGTTTGATACCTTTGGCATCGTCTCCGGCATCAGCAATGGCCACGTACCGGCGTCTTATCTGTTGGCGCTGGCCGGGGTGCTGTTCACCGCCATCAGCTACGGCAAACTGGTGCGTCAGTTCCCGGAAGCCGGTTCCGCCTATACCTACGCGCAAAAATCCATCAGTCCGCACGTCGGTTTTATGGTCGGCTGGTCGTCGCTGCTCGATTATCTGTTTCTGCCGATGATCAACGTCCTGCTGGCGAAGATCTATCTCTCGGCGCTGTTCCCGGAGGTGCCGCCATGGGTGTGGGTGGTCACCTTTGTCGCCATTCTGACCGCCGCGAACCTGAAAAGCGTTAACCTGGTGGCCAACTTCAACACCCTGTTCGTGCTCGTGCAGATTTCGATCATGGTGGTGTTTGTCATTCTGGTGGTGCAGGGGCTGCACAAAGGCGAGGGGGTGGGGACCGTCTGGTCGCTGCAGCCGTTTATCAGCCAGAATGCGCATCTGATCCCGATTATTACCGGCGCGACGATTGTCTGCTTCTCGTTTCTCGGCTTCGACGCGGTGACCACGCTGTCGGAAGAGACCCCTGACGCCGCACGGGTGATCCCGAAAGCGATTTTTCTTACTGCGATGTACGGCGGCATTATTTTCATCGTCGCGTCGTTCTTTATGCAGCTGTTCTTCCCGGATATTCATCGCTTTAAAGACCCCGATGCCGCGCTGCCGGAGATTGCGCTGTACGTGGGCGGCAAGCTGTTCCAGTCGATTTTCCTCTGCACCACCTTTGTTAACACCCTGGCATCGGGCCTGGCCTCGCATGCCAGCGTCTCCCGTCTGCTGTACGTGATGGGCCGCGACAACGTCTTCCCGGAGCGCATTTTTGGCTATGTGCATCCGAAATGGCGTACCCCGGCGCTGAACGTGATTATGGTGGGTATTGTCGCGCTGTCGGCGCTGTTCTTCGACCTGGTGACCGCCACGGCGTTGATCAACTTCGGCGCGCTGGTGGCGTTCACCTTCGTAAATCTGTCGGTGTTCAACCACTTCTGGCGGCGCAAGGGGTATAACAAAACCTGGAAGGATCGGCTGCACTATCTGCTGTTGCCGATGGTCGGCGCGTTGACGGTGGGCGTGCTGTGGATCAACCTCGAGGCCACCTCGCTAACGCTCGGCCTGGTGTGGGCGGCGCTTGGCCTGCTGTACCTGGCTTACCTGACCCGACGCTTCCGTAAACCGCCGCCGCAGTTCGATGCCACCAAAGCGGAGCAGGCCTGGGAGTCATAAACGTTTGATGCTGCGATTGAACCAAGGCAGGCCCACAGGCCTGCCTTGGTTTTTGGTTCGGTAAGGGACAGTACAGGACGGTAAAGAAATCAGCAGAAAACGGCGGGGAACGGAAGGTATTATTTCTTCTTTTTATGGACAGGTAACTGACTGGCGCGCCGCTCTTTGAGGTACGACACCAGGCTGTAGATGGCGACGCCCAGCAGCGCCACCGCGACGATAAAGAGAATAAGACCCGACATAGACCAACCTAATATTCTGTTTAGAAAGGGAAAAAGATACAGGGCTCTGTTTGAAGATAACATCGGGATATGTCTGAAAGATGACGCCTCATCGCGAGAATATCCGGCGGCGGGGTTGTGATAAAATATTTCCCGCAGGAATGTGACCGCCCGGGTTTCACCTGAAAGGATGTAACACTCCGTTAAGTGATTTTACAGAAGTGCGGCGTACAGCGGGTTACGCTGACCGCGAATAAGAACGATCTGAGAGTCAGTCATGTATAAGAAATCCCTCAGCCTGCTGGGCGTGGTGCTGGCGCTGTCTGCCTTTGCCAGCCAGGCTGAAAGTGAACGTCAGGCGAGCCGCGAGCAGATCGTGGAGCAGGTCCTCAAGCCGTGTGAAGGCAAAAAAGCGGGCGATAAGGTGGTGATCACCGATCGCCGCGGCGGCGAGCACGAGGCCATTTGTACCCTGACGGCGGTTCCGCTACCGGAGTAATGTCCGCCGCAAGGTGCCGCTTAGCGATACCGCGGCGCAGGCTGTCCGGTTCGTGCGCTGGTAAACAGCGCCAGTCTGGACTGCTCAAAAGCCTCCCACAGTCCCAGGTCATGAACCGGTGGTAAGGTAACCTGTTCCCCCATCTCCAGCCCCCTGAGAGCGGCGTCCACCAGATCCTCTGTGGTCATCACCGTGCCGGTGGGCAGGGCGTTCAACGCCACGCCGGAGGTCGGCCAGAGATCGGTGGCGGTCGCCGCCGGCAATACCGCCTGAATACGCACGCCGCTGTCGGCAAACTCATCCTGCAGACCGCGGGTGAAGCTCAACACCCAGGCTTTACTGGCGCTGTAGACCGCGCTACCTGGCAGCGTATGTAGCGCGAGGATGGAGGCAATATTAATGAGCGTTCCCCGGCGTCGTGGGATGAAAGCGGCCAGCGCGGCATAGCTCAGGCGCAGCAGCGCCGTGGTATTGAGCGTATGAATCGCCTGGTGCTCCCGCGGCGTACTGGCGAGAAAACCCGCCATTTTCGCGGTGCCGGCGTTGTTAATGAACAGGTCGATGGCGGGATCCTGCTGCAGACGCTGCTCTACGGCGGCAATCCCGTGCTCTTCGCTAAGATCGGCTTTGAGGATGCTGGCCTGGATGGCGTAGCGCGCCTGCAGCTGGTCGGCGAGCGCCAGCAGCCGGTCTTCACGACGGGCGGCGAGGATCAGGTTGTAGCCGCGGGCGGCGAGTCGTTCGGCATAGATCGCGCCGATACCTGAGGACGCGCCAGTGATAAAAGCAGTGTGCGATGGTTGGGTCATGAGAATTGCCTCGTAAAAGGTTGCATTATTAAACCAAATTCAGCATGAGATATTAGGTTTAATAATGCAACCATTTTGTCCGGACTTTTTCATTTTTGCCTGCCGCGGGCAGCGTTTAGTCGTTCAGCGGAATAGCGATGGTGATGTCTGCCGGGGCCAGCTCACGGCCATCCGCCGCCTGCAGGACCAGCTTACGCAGGGGCTGGCGCTGCTGACGGTCAATGAGCCGGGTCGCCGGTTCGTCGGGCTCGAACAGATAGTCGTCTGCCCACTGGGAGAGGGCGACCAGCACCGTCTGCAGGGCACGGCCCTTGTCGGTCAGGACATACTCCTGCCAGGCGCTGCCATCGGAGGCCGGCTGCAGGCGCAGGATGCCTTCATCCACCAGCATTTTCAGCCGCCCGGCGAGCATGTTTTTGGCAATACCGAGGTTTTTCTGGAATTCGCTAAACCGGCGCACCCCGCGTAGAGCATCGCGGACGATCAGCAGCGACCACCAGTCGCCGATAACATCGAGGGAGCGGGCGATAGGGCAACAGCTGTTTTCCAGACGGGTACGTTTCACGAAAGCCTCCAGGTTAATTGTTTCATTATAAAACTCTTTGCCCGGCAGGGGAAATTTTCGGCTACGGTCTAAGTTTGCGAGCGATTACCAGGAAAAATGTCATAAATCCGTCACAATTAACGCGATGATAATAAACGACTAAGGATGAAGGGATGAAAAAACGTCTACTTGCCGCCGCCGTTGCCGGCGCGGTGATGTTATCCGCTGGCGCTCAGGCGCAGGACTCGGCCGCCCCGGAGGGGTATCAGCTGCAGCAGGTGCTGATCATGAGCCGTCACAACCTGCGTGCGCCGCTGGCCAATAACGGCAGCGTGCTCGAGCAGTCCACCGCCAAGGCCTGGCCGCAGTGGGATGTGCCGGGCGGCCAGCTGACCACCAAAGGCGGCGTGCTGGAGGTGTATATGGGCCACTATATGCGCGAATGGCTGGCGCAGCAGAAGCTGGTGACCGGCGGTGAGTGCCCGCCGGAAAACGCGGTTTACGCCTATGCCAACAGCCTGCAGCGCACCGTCGCCACCGCGCAGTTCTTTATCACCGGCGCGTTCCCGGGCTGCGGTATCACGGTGCACCATCAGCCGCAGATGGGCACCATGGACCCGACCTTCAACCCGGTTATTACCGACGACTCCCCCGCGTTTCGCGAGAAAGCGCTGCAGGCGATGGAAAAAGAGCGTCAGGGGATGCAACTGACCGAGAGCTATAAGCTGCTGGAGACGATGATCGATTACCGCAACTCGCCCTCCTGCAAAGAGAAGCAGGTCTGCTCGCTGAGCGAGGGTAAGGATACCTTTAGCGCCGGTTATCAACAGGAGCCGGGGGTTTCCGGTCCGCTGAAGGTGGGCAACTCGCTGGTGGACGCCTTCACCCTGCAATATTATGAAGGTTTCCCGAAAGACCAGGTGGCGTGGGGGGAAATCACCAGCGATAAGCAATGGCAGGTGCTGTCGAAGCTGAAAAACGGCTACCAGGATAGCCTGTTTACCTCGACGGCAGTGGCGCAAAACGTCGCCAAACCGCTGGTTAAATATATCGATAACGCGCTGGTGGGCGAGGAGGCCAACAAGGCGAAAGTCACGCTGCTGGTGGGGCACGACTCGAATATCGCCTCGCTGCTGACGGCCCTGGACTTTAAGCCTTATCAACTACCTGGCCAGTACGAGCGCACGCCCATTGGCGGCAAACTGCTGTTTCAGCGCTGGCATGACAGCGCCGGTAATCGCGATCTGATGAAGATTGAGTATGTCTATCAAAGTACTGAACAGCTGCGTAACGCCGACGCGTTAACCCTGCAGGCCCCGCCGCAGCGGGTCACCCTGGCGCTTAACGGCTGCCCGGTTGACGATCAGGGATTCTGTCCGCTGGAGACCTTTAAAAAGGTGATCAACGAGGCGGCGAAATAATGTAAAAAACCCGGAGCAATCCGGGTTGTTGTCCCCATGAACTACTTGGTAATTCTTAATAGATCATGGGGTTAGCTGATTTCTGGGGTGTCAGCGTTAACCGCTATTCACCATTTTAGTGGATGGAATGTGGATGCCATCACTAAGCGGATTCAGGTGAATTGCGTCGCTAAGGTGGTCGGGTGAAAAATGCGCATAGGTCATAGTCTGCTCAATTTTCGAATGTCCCAATATTTTATTTAACGTCAAGATATTCCCCCCATTAATCATGAAGTGCGCCGCAAAGGTATGACGCAAAACATGCGTAGCCTGGCCCTTGGGTAGATCTGGCTTTACCTCCCTAAGTACCTTGCGATATTCGACATAGTCAACGTCGAAGAGTCTGCCGGTGGTTTTGGTTTTGACGTATTTCATGACCTCATCAGAAATGGGGACGGTGCGCGCCTTCCCGTTTTTGGTTTTGGTAAACGTCACTTTTCCATGCATCATATTCTGAGCCAGCATATTCAGCGATTCACCCCAGCGGCCGCCGGTGCTTAAACACAGAACAGTGAGGCGCCGAGCGTCACCACTTAAAGCTGAAAGCAGCCTTTCGATCTCTTCGGTGCTCAGATAGGACATTTCGGGCCTTTCCTGCTTGAGATCTGTGATCCCTTTTAGTGGGTTCTCTGCGTGGAGATCTTCCGCTTCAGTCAGGACACGAAATAGGCCTCGTAAAGTACTCAAGTCGCGGTTAACAGTGGAAGCCTTAACCCCTTCATAAAGGCGCTGGCTTCTGTACTCAGCAATAAACCCCTTATTGATTTTTGAAAGGCGAGGATTGCCCATATCACTAATTACCCGCTTAAGTTCGCGCTGGCGCTTCTCACCGTACTTATGACTTCGGCCGTGCAGTTCCCACCATCTATCAAGCAGCTCATTTAGCCGCCTGTGATCGGTTGGTTTATCCAGCCAGTCTTTGTCGTGCATATTGCTGATGACATATTTTTCAAAAGCAACAGCATCAGCTTTCTTGTTGAAAATCCGCTGTATACGACGTCCTGTCGCTCCACGCGGTCTGATATCCACTTTATAGCGTCCACCATCGAGCAGCTTAACGGTCATAGCTGTCACCTCTGGTAAACACGTGTTCTGGTGTCACGTAACAGATAGTTACGCGATAATTTTCATAGAGATAAGCAAGAAAGATGCTTAGCCAATTTTCTGGTCTGAGGGCTGAGACGTTGTTTCGTCTTGCCCAAAGTGTGCGAGAGCCGGTGCGATCTGCCCGGATTCAGGGGCAATCTTTCCGGTCATGAACCATAGGGCATACTTTTCAAATCTAGGGGTATTTAAAATTTTCATCATTACATCGCCTTTTGGTATTGATTCCCCAGTTTCATAACGCCAAAGCGCATTGTGAGGAATTCCAATAATTTCAGCAGCTTCGTTGCGGCTGGTAATGCGCTCGCTTTCCCTCATGAGCTTGAGGCGTTCACTAATTGGTAAATTCATATTGCGTTTTCCAAATGTATGATCCAAAATTCAAATAAAGACACCGTTTTAGGGGTAAAAAAAGCAGTAATACCCCAAACATGGAGATTATCACATGAAAGATGCAGTTTTGAGCGCGCTGTTTAAGATTCCAGATCCGATCACTGCTGATGAGTTTTCTCGTCGAACCGGCAAAACGGAGTCAGCCGTTCGTCACATGATGGATCGCCGCCTTTTACCGATGGTCACTGAGCGCGAAGTACTTGGCCCTGATGGCAGTACTCGCCGCCTCCTGATTCTGTGGAACGAATGGCTTGAGATGGTTCATGAAGCTACGTCGAAACTACCCCCTGAGCGACAGGACTGGCGAGCAGGTTGGATCAAGAAAGCCAATAAGCTGGCGAATGATATGGGCGTAAACATGTTTGGTGGCGGGGCTACGGTATGAATCCTTCTTTGAAAGAAAGAATAGTACTCATGGTCACTGCGATTGCAGGCGTCTGTATCGGCGCGATCGCTGTTGCGCTGACGCTTAAGTTTATCCAGGTGTTTATTATTTAAGGATGGGCCTACATGAATAAACACCACTCACAGCATGGCAAGTTCGCGGGAAGCATTCGCGGTAACCACTGCGATAATCTACCTAAAGTCACCTGGATAAATAAGCACGCCGGGATTTGTTGCGGCTTCACCATTCGCGTATTACCGCGCAGGGTAGGCAAGAAGCGTTATCAAATTATGAAAGATGGTGATTCTTTCGGAATTGACTTTGCATTATCTGAAGCGCGCAAAACGATAGACCGTATTATCACCAATCACCACTTTATTAATCATTAGGAGAACGGGAAATGAAACGCCTTTATGCTGAACAGATTAATAAAATGCTGGAAGATTATTATTTCAACCTGGAAAACAACCCACAGGGCCGCGAGTCGCATTACGGCGTATTAGCTAGCGGCGTCCAGCACGTTTACGGTACAGCCTTCTGCATGAATGATGATGACGCCCTCAGCGAGCTTCGTCCGTTCGTTAGCGCCATCATGAATGGTGGGGTACCGTCACCATCAGTTGTAGGGCTTGCTGTATGAGTATCTTCACCGAAGAGAAAACATCATGGGAACAGGAGATGCTGATCCGTGAGGCGATAGAAAACGCCGAACAGGGATTTACGGTTCACCTGAGAAACGGTGCGCGTATTGCCGTTAGCCCTGACAGTCCGTCAATAGATTTAATTATTTACGGTCTGGAAAAAACAATTCGCGGTAATCATGAGCGTGCGCGAATGACATTTATTGATTTTCTGTATTACTGGCATGAGAGGGTATTCAAGTCAATTAAACGAAAGCCGCGCCCTAACCACTAATTAACCAGCGTTAAAAACAACGGTATTCATTTTGCCGGGGACTCGTTTTGCCTTTTTCAGGAGGTCGCATGGGGGTTAAGTCAATCAAGCTGGAAAGCGGAATAAGCGATCCGGATTTTGTGGAAATAAGCATCAACGCACGGAAACACGAACGCACGCACCTGCTCGGCTTACTGCGTATTTATGTTGGCCAGTTGAAAAAGGAAAGCGCCACCCCGGAAGAGATTTATTCATCAATCGAACAGTGGGCTGACGCCCGCGAATTAACCATCACTGAGGAAAGCAAACAATGAACCACTTAATGATCGACATTGAAACACTCAGCACCCAGCCGAATGCAGTGATTTGCGCGATTGGCGCGGTTTTCTTCGAACCATCAACCGGTAAAACCGGCCCTTCGTTCTATCAAACCATTGATCCGCGAACCTCGCAGGATCGCGGCGCGCACATCTCCGCCGACACAGTGATGTGGTGGCTCAGGCAGGATAAAGAACCTATCAGCGAGCTGGTAGGCGCGAAGTCGCATGAAATTGAGGTGATGCTGGATTTCGCCAAATTCATTGAAGGCGCATTCCCTGAAACCAAGAAAAAGAATCTGAAGGTGTGGTGCAAGGGCGGTTCGTTTGATTTCCCGATCCTCAAATCTGCATTTGAACGCTCATCGCTCGAAGGCGTTTCCATGCTGCCGTGGCTTTACTGGAATGAATGCTGTTTCCGCTCGCTGCTTGCAGTGGCCGGAGCTATCGGTTACGCCCCCCATCCGCGCCGCTCAGTTGCACACAACGCCTTAACCGACGCCATCTATCAGGCCGAGCAGGTTTGCGAGATCTGGCAGCGCCTGACCTCCCCGCACCTCGAATCATTGTGAGGCGCGCAATGACTAAATCACCTATCAAATGGGCTGGCGGCAAAACCCGCGTCATGCCGCAGCTGCTGATGCAACTGCCGAAAGCCGATTGTTTAATCGAGCCGTTCGTTGGCAGCGGTACCGTGTTTATGAATACGGAATACCGCCGTTACATCCTCTGCGATAGCAATCGTGCGCTGATCAATTTCTTTCGTGTGCTGACTTCCAACACCGAGCGACTGATTGATACCGCTCGCGGAATGTTCCTGGGTGGCAATAACGAAGAGCAATATTACAAGCGCCGTGCGCTATTTAACTGCATGCAGTGGAGCGATACGGGCAAGGCTGATACTGCTTTACTTTATGCCGCTTTGTTTCTGTATCTGAACCGACATTGCTTTAACGGGATATATCGCGTCAATCAGATGGGTGATCATAACGTCCCGTTCGGGAAATATGGCGCACCTTACTTTCCGACTGACGAGATGCGCCGCTTTGCCGAAAAGGCCAACGACACAAAAGCCGTTTTCATTGATGGCGATTTTCGTCACACCATCCCTTACGTTATGCCGCTGGCATATGACGCGGTTATTTACTGCGACCCACCCTATATTCCAGCCAGCAAGACAGCCAACTTCACTGCCTACGGCAAGCCATTTACCCTGGACGATCACCGCGACCTGGTTGCAACCCTGCTCGATGCTCATCGCCAGCAGGGCATCCGCGCGCTGATATCCAACAGCGATACCCCGGAAACCCGCGAGATCTACTCCGCTTTCAAGCTCCATGCCTTCAGCGTCCGCCGCTCTGTCAGCGCCAAAAGCCGCGATATGGCCGATGAAGTGATCGGCGTTCTTCGCCGCGATGTGGGTTGCAACTCTGGCGCATGTGGAGCTTGGATGAGCGCCACTGAACATCTGCGGCCGGCGGCGATGTGGATAGGGTTTGACCCGGCCGCCGGATTCGATAACGGGGAGCCATCTGATGAACACGCTTGATGCCGTTGTGACGCGAGTTCTGGACGTTCGTCCATATCGCCATTTCTGGGTCGTCGAGGTGGAGGCGCTGTGCTACGGCGATTACAGCAACACGATCATTATCCGCGACAGCGAAAAAGAAGCCCGCCAGGTTAAGCCCGGCGACACGGTGACTATCTGAGGTGCCACAAATGAACGAAGAAACCAATTATCGCCGGTTCTGGCGAAGCACAGTTATCTGTATAGCCCTCTGCTCGCTGCTGTTCTGGCTCCCGATGGGCTATCTCGCCTTTCGTGTTTTCTCTGTGGTGTGGGAGGCGCTGTGGTCGCTTATTACAACGAAGTAGACCCCCACGCAGTGCAGCACCTGCGCAACCTTATCGACGCCGGCCATATTGCGCCGGGCGTCGTTGATACCCGCTCAATTGAGGATGTAACCCCCAATGACATTAAAGGATTCAATCAGTGCCATTTCTTCGCCGGGATCGGCGGATGGTCTCTTGCGCTGCGTCGCGCTGGATGGTCAGACAGTCGCCCGGCATGGACAGCGTCATGCCCCTGCCAGCCTTTCAGCGCGGCAGGCAAAGGGCTTGGGTTTGCTGACGAGCGGCACTTATGGCCCTCCGCACATTGGCTTGTCGGCCATTGTCGCCCTGTCGTGGTTTTTGGCGAGCAATCTGGCAGCGCTGACGCGAACGACTGGATCGACCTTGTACAAGCTGACGTGGAAGCCCTGGGCTATGCCTTCGGGGCGGTTGCGTTTCCGTCTGCGAGCGTCGGTGCACCGCACCAGAGAGACCGTGCTTATTGGGTGGCCGACGCCGATTGCCAGCAATGGGAGGGGGGCGGGGAATTTCAACCGACAGGGGGGGGTAAACCTTCAGACAGCGGCGTTATTAGCGGGTTGGCCCACACCGACGGCAACGGACGGGAAAGGCGGTTATCAGGGTGGACGGATCCGCAACGGGAGGCTATCGACAGACAGGCTCGATGTGGCTGCGCAGCTTGCGGGCTGGCCGACACCAACCACGAGCAACGACCGCTCGCCCTGTCCACAAGAAGCTATGCGGACACATCGCGACAATGGAACAAAGATTCAGAAGCGGCTGCAGGATGTAGCGGCGCTATGCGGCCCAGCCAGGTTAACGGTTTCTGGCGAGATGCTGATTGGCTCCATTGCCAGGATGGAAAGTGGCGGCCAGTTAGACCCGGATCATTCCCGTTGGCTAATGGGGTTCCCGCCAGGGTGGGAAGACTGCGCGCCTACGGAAACGCCATCAACATTGAAGCGGCGACAGCGTTCATAAAATCCTACATGGCAGCGGTGGATCATGTCTGATTCCGCTGCTTTGGTATGGAGCTGGAATGCTAAACGTCAGCCAGTGAACCCCGGCACAACGGACGAGCCAGCACAGAAACCCTCTGCGCTGGCCGTCTGGCTTGCGCTTTACGCACAGGACGAAAGCGAGCAACGCGAGCAGGCTGAGGTATTGAGTCGCGCAGCGGAAGAGTACCTATTTTCTATTGCAGGCTGCGATCCCTGGTTCCGCGACGAGCTGAATAACGCGCTGATTGAGAAGGCGAAGCGACACGCAGAACTCCATCGCGCCGATCCTCTCACCCTGATTCGTGATGACGTCGCCAACCTGCCAGATTTCCTGCGCAAGCCGCTGGAATCAAGGATTAAGTATTTAGAAAAATCAGAAGATCAGCGCCATTTGGCTGTATATCTGAATGAGGTAGTCGCCCCATCTTTGACAAGGATTGATGCTGTCCGCGCCAACCAAATGTCGCTGTCGTTTCGCGCCATGGCTGGCAGGGACAGCCTTGATCAGCTTCTCCGGTTGCCGGAACTCAATCAGCGTGAGGTCAAGCGACTCTCGACGCTGGTCGCGGCGCACATTGATGTGATTTTTATTCAGCTTTACGACGAGATGCTGACCGATGAACTGGCTTCGCCAGTCGTCATTCTGGATCTTTATCGTCATTTGGCAACTGAGGTGCTACGCCTCGATGTTATCCCGCCAGCCTATGAAGCGCTGCGCAGCAAACATAATCGCCGCAACCCTATTAATTACGATTTGATACCGGGCGCGCTGGCGCGTATGCGCTGTGCCGACTGGTGGCAGCGTAAGCTGTGGCAACTTCGTAATGAATGGCGAGAAGAGCTGCTGCGCGCCGCATGTCTTGTTCATCGTCATGCATCCCCTTATGTCAGCCACGACATTCTGTTGCAGAAGAGGGAGCAGCGCCGTAAGGCAATGGATTTTTTCCGTCACTACGACCTCGTTAATGAGGATGGTGACACGCTCAACATGGAAGACGTGGTGCTTGCCAGCGCCAGCAATCCGGCACATCGTCGTAATGAGATGATGGCGTGCGTTAAAGGACTGGAGCTGATAGCCGAAATGCGCGGTGATTGCGCAGTGTTCTATACCATCACTTGCCCCTCTAAATACCACGCCACGTTGATGAACGGGAAACCCAATCCGACATGGGATCATTCTACGGTCAGAAAGAGCAGTGATTACTTGGTTGATATGTTCGCCGCTTTCCGCAAGGCGATGCATAAGAAAGAGTTGCGCTGGTATGGCGTACGAGTGGCGGAGCCGCATCATGACGGCACGGTTCACTGGCACATGCTGTGCTTTATGCGTAAAAAACACCGCCGCACTATTACCGAATTATTGCGCCGGTTTGCTGTACGTGAAGACCGGACAGAACTTGGCAACGATACCGGCGCGCGATTCAAGTCAAAGCTTATCGACCCACGTAAAGGGACTCCGGCCAGCTATATCGCAAAGTACGTTAGTAAAAACATCGATGGGCGCGGGCTGGGCGACACGATCAGCAAAGAGACTGGCAAGACGCTGCGTGACAGTGCCGAGCATGTTACCGCCTGGGCTTCTCTGCACCGTGTTCAGCAGTTCCGCTTCTTTGGTATTCCGGGCCGCCAGGCTTATCGTGAGCTACGCCTATTCGCATCACAGGCAGCACGCTCAATGAAGGACGCGAAACCCGGTGCGCCGGTACTTCAGGATCCGAAACTTGACGCTGTTCTTGCCGCTGCTGACGTCGGGTGTTTTGCCACCTACATCACCAAACAGGGCGGAGTACTTGTACCCCGTAAAAATTACCTCATCCATACCGCCTACGAGCCGACAGTAGAGCCAGGAACCTACGGCGATCATGGCATCCGCATTTACGGCGTATGGTCGCCGCTCACGGGGAAAGAAAACAAAATCTGCACCCACGTCCACACATGGAAGATGGTGAAGAAGGTTCCCGCTAACTCAGGCGCTGAAAGCGCCGCCCAGGGCGACTCCGTCGCCCCTTGGACTCGTGGCAATAACTGTCCCCCCGGACAAAAAATCAAAAAAAAAGGGACAGGGATTGCCACCCCACAGCCAGAAACGGCGATGTCAGATGGCGAAACGGGGCCGCTCGAAACAGGCAAATTACCCTGGAAAGAGCGGAAGGCTCTGTTCCGCCGTATTCGCAATGAATTGACCGCGCCGCCTGTCGCGCAAAAACCAGCATTTGCACCGGAAAACAGCCCGGCAGTGGCGGAGCTTTACGACTTCGCGCAGTCGCTTGGCTGGGATGAAAGCAATCTTTCACTGTTGGTCCGCCGACTTGCCGCCGGTGGAGAGCTATCTATTGCTGGCCGCAGGTACTGCACCCACGGCGACGGCCGCATTTACAGTCGCGAAGAGCCCGTCAGCGAAACAGATCCAGAAATCAACCGTACACTCAAAACGCTGGAGATCATCACGCGGTTTAACCGCATCCGTAATACAAAAATAATGAGGTGAATATTGAGTGTGTTACTCAATATCAGAAGGTATAGCCAAAAAATTACAATTTAGTTGACATAAGCGGATCTCTTTCTATGATAGTGAATTGTATTTATATAAAGGTTATGGGGTAATTTAATTGTAAATATCCCTTTAATTTAATTTTGTTATTTTTTAAATTTATAGAGAGAGCAAAATGAATAAAGATATGCTTGTTAAGCAGGCTCGAATAGATGATAAAATTATTGATTTGGCATTTGATCGTGAACATTCAGGTAACTATTTCACCGTCATTGTTGGTAAGAACGGCTCAGGCAAAAGTAGACTGTTGCGAAAAATATCATTAGACGTCTTTGAACCCTCAGTAAGAAAGAAAGTTATATGTATATCTAATGGTTACTTTCATAAATTTGTTTCAGAAAATAATTATAAGAGCAATGTTTCTTGGGAGGATTGTGGTTATAGGAATTTGTGTTTGTCTGATTCATTTGAAGGTCACTTTGTCATGGGGGATGGTTTTTCAAATGCTTTCAATAGAGAAATTATCTCAGCATTATTTGGTAGCGCAGACATAAGACGTAAAACATTAAAACTGTTACGTGATTTTAATTTCTTTGATGGTGTTAGTGTGAGTATTTCTTTGTATAGCCACATTGGTGAATTTGACGGTGAGGGAATTAGGTTTGATCGTGAATCACTTGGAATGAAGTTGATTGCTTCCGTAGGCAATTACGATGTTATCGATGAAGAGTTATCTAAAATACATGATAATATTAATTTATTTATAAAGTCGTCCAATTATATAGAAATGATTAAGGGATGCAAATTATGCCAAGTTGGCGGTGTTGATAAAAAGCTTTTGCAAAATAGCTGCCTCAGGAATCATGATCATTTTTTATCTTTTGACTTTGATGTTAACTCAGATAGCAAGCAGGCTGAGAATATGCCTGATGAATTTATAAACGCACTGCTTTTCTTAAATAAATATAGACTAATCACCGTTCGACAGTTGGTATTTAAGAAGAGTAATAATGTTGTTAACATGAAGGAGCTTAGTTCTGGTGAGCTAAGCGTTTTGTTATGTATTCTAAAAATAAACAGCGAAATTGAAGATGGCTCACTTATTTTGATTGATGAGCCAGAGTTAAGTTTACATCCAGCGTGGCAAAGTAAAATAATCCCATCAATTAATGAGTGTTTTTCGTCTTATAGAGGTTGTCATTTTATTATAGCAACACATTCTCCGTTGGTGGTTAGTAGTATACCTGAGCACAACTCAGCGATAGTGATATTAGACGAGGAGACCAGAATTATTCCCGGTGAGAAATCTCACCGAAAATCAGCTGATTATCAACTTTTCACTGTGCTAGGCTATGCAGGGGACCAGAATGAGTATATTAAGCGTCGATTTATGATTATGATGTCTAAACTTTCAACTGGCGTGGATTTAAGTAGTAATGAGTTACTTTTCATTGAGAAAGCGCAAAATCTTTTAGAAGACGCTGATGAAGAAGATTTTACGAAATATTTGCTTAATCAAGTTGTATGTCTTCTTCATGGGGTGTAACTATGAGTAAGCCTCAATTAGAAGTGATTAAGTTTTCTGATGCATCTTCATCTTTTATATCCGAATATGATGGTGTGAGTTATAAAATATGGAATGAGGATGACAAGCGCATTCTTAAAATAAGAAAAGAGATAAGGGATTATTATATTCCTCGGCAAAAAAATCTTTGTGCATATTGTCGGCAAGATTTATTAACAACTGATGGTAATGTCTGGACTGTTGAGCATATACTTTCAAAATCAAAACATCCAAAGTTTTTATTTGAGCCATTAAACTTGGCTTTGGTTTGTAGAGATTGCAATAGGAAAAAAAGTGCAAAAGAAGATTTAATAAACATAACGCTGAGTTCTTGCGAGGAGTATCCCCAAAAAAGCGACAGTTTTAATATAATTCATCCGCATTTCGATAAGTATAGTTTGTATATTGAAATAATATTGCAAGGAGGTAGGTACATTTACAATCCTTTGCATCCTAAAGGAAGAAAAACAATAGATGTTTGTGATTTAACTCGATATGCCGTTATCGAAGTGACTGCGATTAAATGTGATGATTTAAATGATCATTATAAAAAATTATTATTGGAGACAGATGATGACGATGATGATTATGTGTTATCAGATGATGCTAAATTAGCATTGAAAGCTAGAATAGAGCGTATATTTGAGCGTGAAAGAGAGCGGGGGATGGTTTTTAATAGGGATTTTGTCCCATGAGAGTTTTTTTGATTTTTTCATGCGAGAAGGTTAGCTGATGTTTAGTAATGACTGACAGCTAAACAAATTTATCTTATGACATAAATCAACTGAAGACACACAATCAACCAAGGACTTGAGGAGGCAAAATGTTGCACAAATTTGCACAATTTCTGAATCTCCATTTTCACCCTGCGGCGCCAGCACTGGCGGGGCTTGGGTGACCTGCACCAAGTGCACGAAAAGAGGCTCGTTTAGAGCGCAGGCGAGGCGGGGGAGCAAGCGCGCGCTTTGGGGGTAGGGAAGGGGTCGGCATACCTCGCCAAAAGCCGCCTGCCGGGCGCGCACCATCGCGGTGCATCAGGCCCGCGACGGCGTGATCGGCCTTCAGAATGGCGCTGGCGGCGTCTGGTTGGGGATATGACGTTGAGGTTTTGCGGGTTGGCCGATATAGCCAGGAATGGTGGTGCTGCGGGTTGGTACCGCACCGCCGGGAATGGCGGTGCAGCCTGGTGTCACTGCGCGAGCAGGGCGTAAGGGTTGAAGCGGATCACCTCTTCGCCCAGCCAGTCGTTAACATGCTTCATCGCTTCCATGACCGGTGTCAGCTCATTAACAGCAAAGACTTTTGCTGCCTTCTCGACGTCGCCGAATGATCCGTTACCTTCAGGGATGGCGCCCATCAGTTGGGGCGGCACGCGGTGAGCAGCCAGCATGTCATCGCGCGTAGAGGACTTCACGCCGACAAACTCATCCTTCGCCGATATCTGACTGAAGGGCAGGATCTGCACCGAGTCCTTACCGCCACCTGGAGCATGCAGCAGGACGTTCTTGAATGCCCCGCCGCGACGGGTGTCAGTCAGTGTTTTCTTCAGGCTGTCAATGCTCTCCTGATCGGCCATCGCGCTGTTAACGTAAACAATGCAGCCTGCGTGCGACCCGTTGTCGTAGTAGAGCTTGCGGAACTTGTCGGCGGAGTGTGCCAGGTTGGCCGACAGCAGGCCGGCGAAATACTCCGGCATGCCGTAGATCTCCTGGTGGATGTCCGGGTTGAGCACATGACACACTGAACCAGTCTCGAACTGGTGATCGGTAAGCCCGGACTGAATAAACCAGTAAGTGTCGAGGTCGGAACCGCGCCGGGTGTACTTCGCCAGTGAGTTACGAAAACCCATTGGCCCATGCAGGCGGTTGCGGCGCATCTCAAGGTACGCATTGCCGAACACAAACCAGTCGAGCGCGAACGAACTAAACGCCTGGCGCGATAGCAGTTTATGCGGGATAAAGCACCCGGCCAGTACGTTACGCTTGAAGAACAGCGCCGACTGGTGCCAGCTCGCATACCCGAACTGACGGGCGAGCCCGTACCAGCTAATCGGCGTCTCGTAGTACCGGCCATTGTCGGCACAGTACATGCTATCCAGCAGATCATGAGCACCGGTCACCGGCCAGGGGCCATCGAATGTGAACGCACTGAGGCCGGGCGCTGATTTCAATGCGTCGGCAAGATCAGCTTGCTCTCTGGCATACTGCCTGCCGCGCGGGGGTTTTCGTCTGCTCATCAGTACTCCATAACAGTCATAGTGTTGCCGCCTTCCTGACCCAGCGGCTCGTTAACGGTGGCGAGCATCGTCGCCCAGGCGAGGTCGCCATGACTCACGCCACGGGCACGGTCGGTGTCGTAGGTGATGACGCCGCCGGGCGTGACCACCTTACGCACGGCACTGAAAGCGGTGATCAGGTCATATTCGCCGCGGTCATACTCCCAGCGACCGGCACGAACCAGTTGCAGCATTTTCAGTACCAGCATGCGCTTACTGGCTGGCGAGAACTGGTAGCATACCGCCGCAGGGAATCGCTTCTTCACGAGCTGATACACCGCCTCGCCGATGCCGCTCCCGTCGATACCGATGTGCTGCACGTTGTAGCGTGTGAGCATGTTAATAATCATGGCGGCCTGCGCCTCAAACTCCATGCCACGTACGCGAATGGTTTCAATCGTGCGGAACTTGCCGCCGGGGATCAGTGGCGCCGCGTTAACAGAGATGGCCCCGCTATCACCCTTGCCGCTGGCCCCGTTGGGGTCGTAGCCAATCCACACCGGGCGATCGGCCATTGGCCGCATGGCGTAAGGCTTCCAGTCCGGCCACTCGTCGTAACCGTCCGCGCCGCAACTCAACAGCATGTTGTAGTCAAAGGCGGTTTCACCATTTTTGATGAAGGTGCAGGCGTAGAGGTTGTCGTACTCTTCAGGGCTGTTTTCGTCGCGGATTTCGTCAATGTCAGTCAGATCCCAGCCGTTATCGACAGCATCCTGCAACGTGACAATCTGGCGCCAGATTTTGTCCGGGCACATCAACCCGCTGTTAAGCGTCTTCCAGGACGTGTCGAACTCCACGCGCTTACCGTGGCTGCGGCCTTTGTTGAAGGCTTCACCTGACCAGAAGGGGTACGCCTCGTGACTTTCAGCCGATGGTGTGGAGAAGTAGGTACGCGTCAAACCCTTCAGGGTCGCCATCGCGCCGGCCACTTTCTTCAGGTTGGCAAACTGCCCGACCCAGAAAAATTCGTCAAAGTACAGGTTGCCGGTGTATGACTGCGCTGTTGCGGCTGACGTGCCGAGAAAGTGCAGCTCCGCGCCGTTGAACAACTGGATCATGTCACCACCCTTTAGCTCAACATCCACTTCAGCAGCGGCGGCACGAATAAAGCTGCGGAACTGGTACGCCTGGCGACGGCTGGCAGACAGGAAGATCTGGTTGAGCTGATGCTTGTATTTCACGTCACCCGTTAGCGCACGCAGCAGCGCTTCGCGGGCGAAATACCACGTCGCACCAATCTGACGGCTTTTCAGTATGGCCCGGTTGCGGTGGTGGTGATTCTCGTACCAGCCTTTCTGATGCCAGTGCAGCGAGTCGATGATGTTGGCCCGCAGCGCGGCGATCTGCGTCTCTGAAAAAAAGTTTTGTTTCTTGCGGATCTTTTTCTTTGGCTGCGTCGCTGGCGTTCCGTTATCCAGCTTCTTCAGCTGGCGTGTAAGCAGGTCAATTTCCTTGAAGTCGCCGCCGGTCTTTTTATCTTTGGTGGTGAGTTGTATCAGGCGCGCATCAATGGACGTCGTGACGCGCTGTATCGGCGGTGTGGTGTCCCATTCGTCACGCTTTTTCCATGAGTACACCGTGTTCGGGTTAATACCCATCAGGCGTGCGATCTCCGCTGGCGGGTATCCCTGCCAGTAGAGCTGCCGCGCACGCTGCATGATGAACGCTTCTTCAATCGCCATTTATCCTCCTCGCTTCCTGCCGGGGAGATTAACCCGCGCGCGCGTACCCTTTCGCCCGCTTTTGGTTGTGACAATTCTCTCACAACAACAACGCGTTGAGCGCGTGCGTCGCCGCCTGCCATCATCTCCGGGAACTCAAAAAACCAGCGAGTAAACGAACATGGCAGGCACAGCTAAACCCCGTAAGAAGTTTCGCGTTGCCGTCTCCGGTAATACCGTCGATGGCCGCGAAATCCAGCCGCAGCACCTCCGCGACGCAGCGGCGAACTACAACCTTGAGGTGTACGCCGCACGCGTCAACATTGAGCATATTCTCTCCCCGTATCCCGGCAGCGATTTTGGCGCGATGGGGGATGTTGTGGCGCTGAGCGCCGAGGATATTACCGAAGGGCCGCTGGCCGGTCGCACTGGACTTTATGCGGAGATCGAACCCTCCGAGCGCATGAAGCAGATGACCGATAAAGGTCAAAAGGTCTATTCCAGTATTGAGCTGCATCCGCAGTTTGCCCTTAACGGCAAGGCTTACATGATGGGCCTGGCGATGACCGACACCCCGGCAAGCCTGGGTACTGAGCGCCTGAAGTTTGCGGCACAGCAACGCGCCTCGGTGATGGCTTTCAACAACCAGCAGGTGGAAGCGCCGATGATCACCGAGGCGATCGAGGCCGAAGTGATTGAACTGGCCGCCCAGCGCAGTGATGAGGGCAAGCAGTGGTTTAACCGCGTAATGGGCATTCTCGGTAAGGGCCAGAAAACCGACGATCAGCGCTTCGGTCAGGTACATCAGGCCGTTGAAGCCGTGGCGCAGTCTCAGGTCGATCTTGGCGAGCAGTTCAGCGCTGCCGAACAGGAACGCCAGCAGGATAAGGCCACCGTCCAGAAGCTGACCACTGACCTTGCCGCACTGCGCCAGCAGCTTGAAGGGACGGACGGCAACTTCAGCCAGCGCCCGGCAGCTGGCGGCGGCGACAGCGCGCAGCTCGCTGACTACTGATATCCATAACGAGAGATCCCGCACATGAGAAACCCTACCCGTAAGCTGTTTGACAGCTACGTTGCCCGCCAGGCGCAGCTTAACGGCGTCAGCGCCGCCGCCGTTGCGGCACAGTTCAGCGTTGACCCGACTGTACAGCAGCGCCTTGAAGCTGCCGCACAGCAGGATGATGCCTTTTTGAAGCTGATTAACGTCTTTGGCGTGGAAGAGCAGATCGGTCAGAAAATCCTGATCGGCAGCAAAGGCCCGCTGGCCGGCGTCAACAACAGCACCACCAACCGTCGTAATCCCGGCGCTAACGACAAGATGGATCCGTATAACTATCTGTGCCGCAAAACCAACTACGACTACGCCGTGAGTTATGCGCAGATGGATGCATGGGCACATCAGCCGAACTTCCAGCCGCTGATTAGCTCGGCGATGGCCCGTCAGATGTCGCTCGACCGTATTATGATCGGCTTTAACGGCGTCAGTTACGCCGACCCGTCAGACCGCGCAGAGAATCCGCTGTTGCAGGATTGTGGTATTGGCTGGTTGCAAAAAATCCGCAACGAAGCGGCGCACCGTCGTATTACCGGTGTCACGATCACGTCGCGTGATGAAGACAACAAAATCACTGCGAAAGGCACATACGGCAACATCGGCGCCGCGGTTTATGACGCGAAAAACAGCCTCATGGATGAATGGCACAAGCGTAACCCCGACAACGTGGTGATTTTGTCCGGCGATTTGCTGACAACCAGCAATTTCCCGACCATCAACGCCATGAGCCAGACCAACCCGAACACCGAGATGCTGGCCGGTCAACTGATTGTGGCGCAGGAACGCGTTGGCAACATGCCGACCTTTATCGCGCCTTACATGCCGGGTAACGCCATCCTCATCACGCCGTTTAAAAACCTCTCGATCTACTACCAGCGCGGCGGCCTGCGCCGGACGATCAAAGAGGAACCGGAATACAACCGCGTGGCAACGTACCAGTCCTCTAACGATGACTTCATTGTTGAAGACTACGGCGCAGTGGCTTTTATCGACGGCATCACTTTTGCTGAAGCGCCGGCAGGCGGGCAGTAATCACGCACAGGGCGGGCCACGGCCCGCTATTATTCGGGGATGAGTCAATGCTGACACCTGCACAACGACATTTTCAACGCGTCATGGCTGAACGTCATGGCAAAACCGACGAGCAGTCGGATACCGCGCGGACAGCGCACGAGCAAATCATGCACCGGCTGCGCATGGATCAGAGTGCATTAAAGCGAGTGCAGTCTGACCAGGCGAAAGCGGCGATGAAACGCCAGTTGCTACCCCATTACGAGGGCTGGATCGAGGGGACGCTCGACGGCGACAGTGGCCGACAGGATGAGGTGATTGTCACCCTGATGGTATGGGCGATTGATGCCGGTGATTACGTCCTCGCCGCACGTATTGGCCGCTATGTCGTGGCACATGGTCTGCTGATGCCTGACCGCTTCAACCGTACAGCCGCAACCATCCTGGTCGATGAAATCTGCGATCCGATTCTGGTGCAGGTCAAGGCCGACGATGCCACCGACGTTACGCCATATCTGTCGGTGCTCGATGACGTCGCGGACTTTACCGCCGGCAGCGATATGCCCGACGTGGTTCGCGCCAAGCTGTGCAAAGCGCGTGCCTTTGCGCTGCGTAACGGCACAACCGAAGAACAGGCCATCGCGCTGGCGTTGCTGCGTCAGGCGCTGACCCTGGACGCGGGCGCCGGGGTGAAAAAAGAGATTGAACGCCTTGCCCGTGCAGTGAAAAAAGCCGCCGCAGAGGCGGGCGCAGGCGGGGGCGGTGATGCTGATGGTACCGATGGCGGAAATAGTGCTGAAGGCGCTGGCGATGCTGGCGGAGATACCGCAACGGACGGCGCAGGCACAGACGAAGCTGCAGCATCGTCAGATCCGGCAGTAGCGGCCAGCACCACAGCGACAAAGCCAGCTCGCACCCGCGCACCACGTAAACCGGCAGTGCGTAGAACAGCAGCGAAAAAGACGCCTGCCGCAAAAAAATAACCGACTTGCGCCCCGTGCGCTGGCGGCGCGGGCGGAGATCTGCAACGCATTGCGTTTACTTTTCTCCGTCCGCTCACCGCCACCTATTCAGGAGACGACGCGATGAGCCTTGTAGCCGGTCGCACTGTTACCCCCTCTGCGGAGGATGTGCCGGACACTGACGACGGTGGCGAGAAAGTCACTGCGGGATCGTTCTGGCCGGAAATCGCCTTGCGCGATGTGCGCATGGAGATGCGCATCAATGGCGCCGTGACCACCTCGCGCCTGAAGCAAGCCGTGATCGAAGGGGTATCTCACACCCTCGATCAGCTCGCTGACTGGCAGGCCGCCCAGCTCGCTGCGGGTTACACCCAACTGGCCGACGTCCCGGCGGTCAGGGTTAACGATGAAAGCGTGAAGGTTCACCGCTTCAGGAGGGCAGTATTCAGCATCGCTCGCGCCCACATCCTCGGCACGAACCGGGATGTAGACACCACTGGCGACGCAGGGGAGAAGCGCGCCGCCGCGCTGGCTTCACAGGCCGATGATATGTGGCGCGATGCTCGCTGGGCGATATCCGATATTTGCGGCACCGTGCGCAATTCTGCGGAGGCATTCTGATGAAAGTGCAGGCATTGCAGGGCGATACCGTGGATTTGCTGTGTCAGCGACATTACGGCACCACGCAGGGCGTGACCGAGAAAGTCCTCGCCGCGAACAAAGCGCTGGCCGGTCAGATCTTTCTCGACGCCGGCCTGGTCGTGGAGCTGCCGGAAATCAGCACCCCAGCGACACAGGAGACCGTGCAGCTATGGACTTAATTAACCGCATCTGGAATGGCGTGACGTACTCCTGGTCAACGCTGCTGACCAGCATCGGCGTGATGACGCAAAAAGACTGGCTGGCCGCCATTGGCGTGCTGATCGGTATTGCGGCCGCCCTGCTTGGTGAGCTGCATCGTCGCCGCATGGCTCGCATTCAGGAAACCAATAACTCATTGCTGAACGAACTGATCGACGCGATTCGTGACGACACCGAGAACCGCCAGGACGTCAAAGAACTGATCCGCACCATCCGGGAGGCACCGCGATGAAAAAGGGAATTATTGCCTGTTCCATCGCCGCGATCATCTCGCTGGCCGCCACGCTGTGGCCGCAGGCGTTGCGAACCAGCCCGGAAGCGCAGTTGAAGATGGCAAAGTACGAGGACTGCCGCAAGACCCCGTACTACTGCCCGGCGGGTGTACTGACAGTAGGGATCGGCTCCACTTCGAAGGTGGAAAATCGCCAGTATGTCGAGGGTGAGATCGCTGAGCGCTGGGTTAACGACCTCCTGCGTGCTGAGAAATGCACGAATCGCGAGTTTAACGGGGCCGCTGCGCCGCAGAAGGTTTTCGAGAGCATGACCGACGCTAATTTTAACGTCGGCTGCACCGGGCTGGGCTGGTACACCACCAAAGATGGTCAGAAGGTGCGAACCACCCTCTGGCGCCACGCGCAGGCGGGCAACTGGAAAGGGGTATGCGAAAGGCTGACGGACTTTGTCAATTCTGCCGGGAAACGCTCACAGGGGCTGGTTAACCGCCGGACAGATTTTCAGGCGTGGTGCTTTTCTGAACCGGCGCTGAAGGGGGCGAAATGAAAGCGACCGCCATTCTTGCCATCGTGATGTTTGTCCTGCTGATTACCGCCGTCAGCGGCCTTGCGTGGCAAAGCCATAAGCGCGAACAGGCCGAGAAATCACTGACCAGCACCCGGGAAGAACTGAAACAAACCGGCGACGTGCTGACCGAGGTCAGGGCGTTACGCCATGACGTCAATCAGGTAGAAGCAGGGCTGAAGAAGCTAAACCAGCAGCGCACCGCAACGGGAGAGCACCGACGTGAAAACATCAAAACCGCACTGGCCGGTAACGGCTGCGCCGTGGCTCCTGTGCCTGTTGCTGGCGCTGACAGCCTGTACCAGCGAGCCGAAGAAGTCAGCGCCGCAGATTATTCAGGAGCCCTTACCAGAAAGCCTGACGGCAAAAACTGACGCCCCGCCGCCACCGGCCAGGCCGATGACGTGGGGCGGCCTGGCTGCCTGGACGGATTCATTACTCGACGCGCTGGATACCTGCAACGCCGATAAGGCGGGGATCCGTGAGCTGGAACTAAGGCGTATCGCCAGGGGGATAAAGTGAAAAAAGCTGAACTGCTGCGCGCTGCGCTGATAGCCGGTAACACCTGGTGCAAAGCCAACCCTGAACTGATCACCGTCTGGGTGGAGAAGGGGCACATTCAGATTGAAGCGACCGGCGAAGCCTCGTTCATGTACCACTACACCATTCAGGTTCTGGCGATGGATTTTCCCGGCCAGATTGACGATCTGATGCTGCCGCTGCTGGCGTGGGTCTGGCAGCAACAGCCTGACTTGCTGCTGAATCCCGACAATAACCGCAAGGTGGAATTTGACGCGGATATCATCAATGACGACGTCGCCGACATTCTGTTTAAGGTGCCGGTCTGGGAGCGCGTCATGGTAACAAACAGCAATGGCGTGCCGAAGGCGGAGCATCTGGCCGAGTCGCGCCCGCGTTTCAACGGCGGCGAGTGGGAAATGGTCTTTGATCCGGAGTCTGGGGGAGCGCTGGCATGAGCAATAACGACGCACTTTTCAGCCAGCTTGACGAGGTATTTGCGGCCATCCTGTCGGGGATGTCTCCGGCAGGGCGACAGCGTACCGCCCGCAGCGTCGGCACGATGTTGCGCCGGAGTCAAAGCCAGCGCATCGGCAGGCAGGAAGCGCCGGACGGGTCGAAGTTCCCGACCCGCCGTCGCCGCGTGCTGCGCTCGCAGGCCGGGATCAGTTTTGTCTGGCAGGGTGAAAACCGTCGCTTGCGTAACTGGCGGGCCACTCGCGGCCGCCATGGTCGCATGCTGACCGGATTTGACGAAGAACGTGGCGCGGTTCGCTCATTCTATCGCGAAGACATTGAGCGGTATCTCGATATCAATTTTAACGAAACGCGCCGCAACACCACAAAAGCGGATCCGATGTTCCGCCGCCTGCGTACCGCTCGCTTTCTCAAAGCGAACGCCACGCCTGAAGGCGCGGAAGTAGGTTTTTCCGGCGTGGCCGCACGTATCGCCCGCGTCCATCAATTCGGCCTGCGTGACAAAGTCAACAGCAGCGGCGCAATGGCGACCTATCCCCGCCGCGAGCTGCTGGGCCTGAGTAAGGCTGACCGCATGGCGATAGCTCGCCAGGTGATCGACTCGCTGGGGGTGCGCTGATGGAAATTGCCGAGCTGATTCGCCTGCTGGAGAACGTCGCGCGTACCGGTACGGTGACGGAGATCGACGAGGAAAAATGGCGCGTTCGCGTGCAAAGCGGCGGACTAAGCCCCAACTGGATGCGCTGGACTGCGCAGCGCGCCGGGGCGTTTAAAGTCTGGGTGCCGCCATCAATCGGCGAGCAGGTCTGGTTCCTGTGCCTGGGCGGCAATACCGACGTCGCATTTATCGGCGGTAGCCTGTACAGCGACGACAACCCGGCACCGGGCGCATCGCGTAAAGAGATGGTGGTGACGGCGCCGGACGGCGCAAAGTTCCGCTATGACGCGGAGGCGGGCGCATTGCAGGTGCGGGGCATTAAATCCGCCGTGGTTGAGGCGTCAGTCAAAATCACACTGGATACGCCGGAGGTGGCGTGCACCAACCTGCTGACCACCAAAAAGCTGAACGTCACAGAAGGTGGTGAGATGCGCGGTGATATCACCCACAGAGGCGGCTCACTCTCTTCTAACGGCAAGGTGCTCCACTCCCATAAACACCCTGGCGACAGCGGTGGGCAGACGGGGGAGCCACTATGACAGAGCGCTATCGTGGCATGAATGCCGCAGGCACCGGGACTCTGACCGACGAGGATCATGTGTGGCAGTCGGTTAACGACATTTTGCTGACGCCAGTCGGAAGCCGCCTGATGCGCCGAAATTACGGCTCACTGTGCCCTGACCTGATCGACAGCCCGCAAAACGACGTCACGCGGCTGCAACTGATGAGCGCAGCAGTCATCGCGCTGGCCGCATGGGAGCCGCGCATTGTGCTGGAGACCATCAACGTGACTTATTCAGCCAGCGGTGCTGTGACCGCCGCACTGTCCGGCATGCTGACGGAAACCATGGAAAAAAGCACCCGCGTGGTGACATTAAGGGGCGCCAATGCCAACGATTGACCTCTCACAGCTACCGAAGCCGATCATTATCGAAGAACTCGACTTCGAGACGGTCCTGGTTGAAGTCAAAGCGCTGATGGTGGCGGCATTTCCTGCCGATCAGCAATCAGCCGTTGCCGCCGCGCTGGGTCTGGAGTCAGAGCCACTAAACATCATCGCCCAGGCGATGGCGTACCGCGAGCTACTGTTGCGCCAGCGCATCAATGAAGGGGTGGCAGCCTGCATGCTCAGCCATTCGACTGGCGACGATCTGGACAATATTGCGGCCAATCTGGACACAGAGCGCCTCACCATTACGGCGGCGACAGACACTACCGACGCGGTGACGGAAAGCGACGAAGCGTTACGCCTGCGTGCGCAGGCGGCCTTTGAGGGGATGAGCGTCGCCGGGCCATCGGCGGCATATGAATATTTCGCGCGCAGTGCCAGCGGAAAGGTGGCAGATGTTAAAGCATCCAGCCCGGCACCGGCGGAGGTGGTCATTGCGGTACTGTCTACAGAGGGTGACGGCACCGCATCGCCGGAGTTGCTGGCCGACGTCGCAGAAGCGGTAAGCGATGAGGAGGCGCGCCCCCTGGGGGATCGGGTCACGGTGCGCAGCGCCGAGATCGTCGATTACGAAATTAACGCCACGCTCTATCTGTACCCAGGGCCGGAGTCAGAGCCGATCATCAACGCCGCCGACGCATCGCTGCAAAAGTTTCTGAAACAGAACAATAAAAAAATCAGTCGCGACGTCGCGCGCTCCGCCATTTCTGCGGCGCTGCATGTCCAGGGGGTACAGCGAGTGGTGATCAATTCACCCGTGAACGATATCAAGATCAGCGACGTCCAGGCCGCCCGCAATATCGGTTATCACCTGGAAAACGGCGGAACGGATGAATAGCACATTACTGCCGCCGTCCTCCACTGCATGGATGCGCAGCACAGAGGCCGCCACGGCGAGGCTTTCCGGGATAACCGTCGCGATACGCACGCTATGGACGCCGACCACCTGCCCGGTGGATTTACTGCCGTATCTGGCCTGGGCGCTGTCTGTCGATCGCTGGGATAAGGACTGGCCGGCTGAACGGAAAATAGCCGTTATACAGCGTTCATACTGGCTACACCGCCGCAAAGGCACTCGCGCAGCAGTACGGCGCGTGATCGAGGACATGGGGTTCTCTGCTACGTTCGCCGAGTGGTTCGACGTCGGCGACGAGCCGGGCACGTTCCGGCTTGAGGTGGATGTTAACGAGGTTGGACTGACGCCAAAAACGCTGGACGAATTAAACCGCCTGATTGGTGATGCAAAACCGGTCAGCCGCCATCTGGCGCAAATGACGATTGCCGTAAGCTCCAGAGGGGAAGCCTGGATCGGGGTGGCCGCTTGCGACGGGGAAGTTATAACGGTATACCCGCCGGGTTATGAGCCGGACGAGAGTATTTTTTACGACGGCGAGCAGCGCTTTGCCGGGAATTTATATTTCTCAGGAAAATAACATGACGACAATTTCAGAAACTAGACGGTGGGAGCCTGGCATTTATCAGATTAAACGCGCTGATAAGGTTGAGGGGGGCGCGAATGGCGTCGCTAATATTCAGGCCAGCCAGCTGGCCGGTCGGACCAGTTGGCTAAAAGACCAGGTGGAGTCCGCCAGTGATTACCGGGAATATACCTTTTATAAAACTGAATCAGATCCGGACGGTACGCTTTCGGGGCTGGCGAATACACCAGACGGAAAAATGTTTCGTGTTGTTCAGGGTGAAGGTGATGTGGTTTCGTTTATTTATTACATCAATCAGGCGGGAGCGGCAGTTAAAAGTACAGAAACGCCTGCGCAGGGCTCCATTGAAGTGCTGAGCGCCAGGGCAAAAAATCAGTCACTATCATTTGGTTTTTTTGATGGAATGTCGATTACGTCGGCTGCGGCTGATATCGACGGCAACTGTATTTATATGACGCTCGAAAATGGCGATGTATATGTTGCAACGGTGGGGGGCATGCTCCCGGCATCTGGCAACGCCGTGACGTCGAAGCGGTCACTTTCCTACGGATTCCATAACGGGAAAAAAGTCTTGCAGGTTAATACCGATAAGGACGGAAATATTATTTCCCTTTCAACACAATCCGGTACTACTGTCAGTGACGGAGAATCTCTGGTTGATATTTCACCGGAAATAAATGCAGGAAGCCAAAACCGCACGCTGTCCTATGGGTTTGTTAACGGTTTGCCTGTTGCAAAATTAACAGTAGATATTGAAACCGGTGAAATATCAGAAATTACGTCACTGGACGGGAATGTTTATACATTCTTAAATGGGGCGTTAACAAAATTAACTGATATTGTCGCTCAGGAATCCAGTATTCCCTATAACAATATTTATGCCGGTATACAGAAGACCTACAAACAACGGGATATGTCTTTTTATTCTCCTGACCCTAATGTTATTTATATTTTTATTGACATGGGGCAATCGAATTCATGGGGGCAGAATTCAGGTGGAGTACCGACAATAGCAGGCGTCCCGGTTTACCCGG
>OGZG01000014.1_pt1 | contig 81726 bp, 88 predicted proteins | sample 1576781 | NCBI WGS metagenome assembly OGZG01 (sample SAMEA3541502, study PRJEB24748) | human gut metagenome | biome: human gut; feature: human-associated habitat; material: faeces | place: China | collected 2012 | reverse complement strand
CAGGGAAATACCTTTTTCTTTAGCTTCTTCTATGATTTTTAAAGCTCCTTGTTTATCTAACGGAATATTTTCAACAAGCTTTCCATCAAGAACAATCCCATTACCCCCATTACAAATCATATGTTCAAAATTAAACTCTAATCTTGCTTTTTCTGCTTTATAATGAGCTCTTCCTGTATTTAAACAAACAAAATGTCCTGCTTGTTTAAGCTTTTCTAAAGCAATCTTGGCACTTGGGACAATTTGATGTGTTTTTAAATCAGTTAGTGTTCCATCAATATCAAAGAAAAAATATTTTTTCATACTATTTTAAATCCTTTACTCCTGTTTCTAACATTTCCATTTGTAGAATTGTTTGCCATGGTTGAATCACTTGTTCCTTACCATTTACAATACTATCATAGATACCATCATACACACGTGCATAGTCGCCGTCAACTGTTGAAACTTTTTCTTCATGATAAATACCATCTTCATCATAATAAGTAAGGGTTCCATAATGTTCTGGTAAATCTTTTCCAAAATCACTATTAGTAGGCATATGGAAAAGTTTTAGGTGTTCTTCTTGACGATCTTTACTATATTTTTCAAACATTCCCTTTTTACCATAAACGATAAAAGAAGGTCTTGATTTTACTCTAAAGTAACTTGATTTAACGGATACTTTTAATGTTCCATAATAAAGATCTAAATCGAAATAATCATTCATACGACCACTACCTAATAATTGTCTTACATCATAGTGAATATCATCAGGTTTTCCAAAGTAAGAAATGACTTGATCCAAAGTATGACAACCGTGTCCATATAAATAAGACATTGCTGGATCAAAATGATCCACACTTTCTGGAATTTCAGGGCGATAGTAATCAAAATGCATTTCAAGTTCTAATAAATCCCCTAATTTTCCTGATTCAATCACTTTTTGTACTGTTAAAAAATCACTGTCATATCTTCTATTTTGATAAGCCGAACAATAAAGTCCTTTTTCTTTAGCTAAAGCAAAGATTTCTTTAGCTTGTTTACTATTTTCCATAAATGGTTTTTCACATAAACAATGTTTATTATGTTCTAAAGCCTTTTTTGTATATTCATAATGATAATGATGTCCTGTACAAACAACAATCATATCAATTTCATCATCTAAAAAGATATCATCTTGGTTTTCTGTATAGTTAATACCTTCTATTTTATCCCATACATCATGATGAATATGAGGATTATAAATCGTTTTCACAATAAACTTATCTTTTCTTTGTAAGACAAAAGGCAAGTGATAACGGTTGGTACTTTTCCCATTACCGATATATCCTAAAACAATTTTATTATTTATCATTATCAAACACGATCCCTTCTTGCATTCTACCTTCTTCCATTAATTTAGAAATCAATAAAGAAAGTTCTAACATTTCTTGTTGTTTTTTATAATCCTTTTCTTCCATCATTTTCATAAATGCTTTAAATTCATAAATTAAACGATGTTTCTTTTCAAATGATTTCACTTCACTTGTTCCATCGTTATAACAAATTTCATATTCTGCAATTGACTGGCAGTTGGTGATTCCCGCATGCTGCTTTCCATCTCTAAAGCAAAATTCCAATTGGAACCTGGTTCTGTAATAATCCAGGACTTATCGTCCATCCATGGAATCGTCTGTAGAGAAATAAAGCTGCCACTTGTCTGTCCTCCCATCCATCGGATACCAGACGGCCAAGGAAACATACCTTTTGAGAGCTTTTGCATATACCCTCAATCCGTATAGTTTTCCCTTGTTCACCTCGTATTCCTTGCACCGGGTCAGATCCAGATTGGCAAAGTCAATCCTGCCGTCAAACCACTTGGGATGACCACGTTTTCTTGTTTTCTTTTCCAATGTCGGATAGTACAGGACTACGTCGTTCCTAAAGCGGCTGATGACATGGAAATCACCCTCACACATAGGCGTTATGAAAGTTTCCTTGGAAAAGAATGCGTCTGCAACCACCGTTCTGGATATGCCCTGTAGCTTGTCTTTTCTACTGATAAGATAGCTGCTATACCAGTCAACCAGGTTCTTACCCATATTATCCAAGGTCTTACAGTCCGGTGTCTGAATGGAACCTAAAGTCATGCATTCATGGTTGTCGATGTCAATGACACCGATGCCCATGATTTCTAATCCTCGCTTATAATCCCCGGCACAGCCTGACCAGAAGTAACCAATCCAAGGTGTCTTATGACCGGACTTGGGGATATAGGAAGGATCGATGGCGATGGCTTTTCTTTTGCCTGTGAGATGCTTGCTGATGATAGAGGCGTTGAACGCAAACCAGTCGAAAGTTTCATTTTCAAAAAGGTTACGGTAGGTCTGTTCCGAAAAACATCCATACCTGCCCAATTGGAGGAAGTTTATACGATCCGGGATGGCCATGAATAATTTCATGGTGTCCATGAACGTTTTTTCAAAAGGTTTGTGTATATTCACGACTGATTTGAGAGCCGACAGGCACTCGGATTGGTATTGCATAAGGAGTGTTTCTTTAGCCATAATTAGATGAGTAGTTAACTTCTAATTTACTAAAAACAAACGAATTATGCAATACTTTTCACCTTTATTATCAGCAGGTTAGCCCATTTCTTTCAGCACATTTCTTCATGCTTAACCATTCGTTTTTGACAACATTTCAATGACCTCTTTAATGTTTTCGAACCGACTTTTGCCGGTTCTATTGTTTAACTTTTAATTTTTCGGTAAAAATTTACCGAAGTATTACCAAACAGGAAGACATATAAAACAAGATGGAACATCAAATATAAAAATTAGAATCTATCATAATAGAGAATCCCAGTATATAGCAACCAGCTACTATATCCGCCCAGAAAACATGGACGACTCCGGCCGGATCCTACCCAACGTACCTAACAGTGAAATGATAGAGTACGAAATAAATGCGTATATCCAAAAGATCAGGAGAGAGTATTTGAAGTTAGGACAAGAAAGAACCCAATTTATGTCATGTAAGGACTTAAAAGAAGAAATAGAAAAATCATTAGTTCCTGATGCCGAATTTATAGATTTTGTAGAGTTTACTCAAAATATAGTAATTCAAACGGAAAAGAGAAAAACTGCCGAATGGTACAGATCTTCTATCGATACCCTATGTTGGTACATGAAAAGAAAAAAGATAGATATAAAACTTATCACTTCATTCATGCTGAATAAGATGATCAAAGACTTATATCACTCCGGACCTGCCGGCACACCTTTAGAACCAGGCACAGTAAGCCATTATCTTAGGGGAATAAGAGCATTGTATAACAAGGCAAAACTCTATTATAATAACGAAGACTTTGATATCATAAGGATTCCTGGCAACCCATTCAAGAAAGTTGAAATCCCGGAGTATCGGAGAAAACGAAAGAATATAGATACCAACACCTTATTAAAAATCCGAGATTTTCAGTCTGATAAGAAATGTACTAATATGGCTCGTGATGTCTTTATGATGATGTTCTATATGATGGGAATCAATATCAATGATTTATATAGCATATCATGTGAACGTCGTGGAAGGCTGGAATACACACGTTCAAAAACAAAAACGCGGAACAATCATGAGCAAATACCGCTTTCGATAAAAATAGAACCGGAACTCCGCATCCTCCTTGATAAATACACAGAGGGTTATTTCCTCTCCTACTTTCATACCAACTATTGCAACTTGAATAATTTTATGCGGGCAGTCAATAATGGGCTGAAAGATATTTGCATGAACTTAGAACTCGATTTCAAGATCACCACGAACTGGGCGCGCCACAGTTGGGCCAGTTTGGCGCGCAACAAAGCTGGAGTTCCTAAAGCTGATATTGATTTCTGCCTTGGTCATGTGAATAACGATTATAAAATGGCCGATATCTACATTGATATAGATTATAGTATTTGTGATAAAGCAAATCGTGCTGTTTTGGACTTATTGCAAAAAAAAAGAAGAAAAAAAGACCTGAAACGTTTGCAAAAACAAAAACTCTATATATATTTGCAATCGAAATGGTGTTGAGCTGGATAAAACAATGATTTTATCCGGCTTTTATTGCACATATATGCTTCAATTGTTCATATTACTGAAACTCATCTCATTTTTACGCTATGCGCCACAAAACAATGACGCATGGAAATTACAGTTTCAAAAACAGCTTTATTAGATAAGCTTAAATCAATCGGGCGAATCATACAGCCCAAAAATTCAATACCGGCCTATGACAACTTTTTGTTTGTCGTCGATGAATTTGGTATCATCCTAGTTACAGCAGGAGAAGAAGGCGGGCGTATCTCTACCAATATTGACGGTAAAACAGACTTTACTGATCGTTCTTTTATGGCTAATGCCAAAACATTACTTGATGGATTAAAAGAAATCCCGGAGCAGCCATTAACTATTCATCTCTACGAAAAAGAATTGGTAGTCAAATATGCTAATGGAAAGTTCTCTATACCTGTTGAAAAAGGAGATCAATACCCGACAATGAGTACAGATAATACTGCTACCCCATTACTTGTATCAGGAAATGACTTGCTATATGGAATAAGGCAAGTATTGTTTTGCAGTGCCAATGACGAATTACGTCCAGTACTGAATGGAGTCTATTTTGATATAGATTTAGATACTATCTCATTTGTTGCAACAGACGGTACCCGACTTGCGATGATTGAGAATCCTTCCGCTTATACGCGCAAGGAACGGGCAGCCTTCATTCTGCCAAGTAAATTTGCCAAAGTCCTTTCTAATATTGTTCCGGAAGATTGCATGGAAGTAGAAATATCAGTAAATCAGACTAATATTTTATTTGAGTTTGATTCATACCGTTTAATCTGCCGCATGATTGAAGGCCGGTTCCCTAATTATCGTGCTGTTATCCCTCAAAAGCAACCCAACCGTGCAGTATTGAAAAGAACCGATACTGTATCAGCCTTAAAACGCGTATCTGTTTTCTGTGATGAAAACTCTTCTCTGGTGATACTCAAGTTTTGTCCTGATTCCCTTAAAATTACAGCCCATAATTTAGACTTCTGTAAATCAGCTGAAGAAACTGTTGCTCTACGAACGGGTTGTGATATTGAAATTGGCTTTAAGAGCAGCTTTTTAATCGAAATGATAAACAATATTTCCTCCGAGGATATTGCTATTACTATGAGTGACCCGTCGAAAGCCTCAATTCTTACTCGCTGCGATGAAGAAGTTCGTAGCTTGACTTATTTATTAATGCCTTTATCTATTAACTATTGATACTATGGGAAAAGAATACCAATCACCTAAACAGGTTATTCAATCGTATTTGGAAGAGAGAGCAAAGAGTGATCCCCTCTTTGTCACTTCCTACACAAAGCCAAACAAGAATATTGATGAATGTTACGACTATATCATAGGAGAAGCAAAAAAACGCGGTGGTAGTGTTGTATGTATGTCTGACGATGAAGTATTCGGATTGGCAGTTCATTACTATGATGAAGATGATACCAAAGTTAGTAAGCAGCCTGCAACAAAAGCAGTTGTTTCTAATCGACCTGAAAAGAAAAAAGAACTTATACCATCTATTGAGAAGACCAAACCGGAGCAGATTGCTAATAATAAACGTAAAGGAAAGAAAAAGGAAATACCTACCGGACAATTTTTATTATTTGAAGACTTATGAGACCAAGAACAAAATTACAGCTTAGAGTTGCTAATTTGAGTAGCCAGCTGCCTAATATTGAGAGTTTGATGATTGACTGGGCTAAGAATGAGTGTTTGAAACATATAGGATATGCAACCAAGTCACGTATTATCTGTATGGAGTGCGGCCAACGCTTCGCTCCGGAACTTGTAAAACGTAAACGTGCTGTTTGTCCTCATTGTGATACGTCTTTGAAAATAGAACAGTCGAGGAAGCGTATCAATAAACAGACAATGTTTATTGGCAAGGCAGAAATTTGTGAGGAATTCCAAATTATCCGAAGTTTTGAATTGATTGCTTATTACCGAGCAGAAACAAAGCCTCGTTATTATATTCGTGAGATACTACAACATTGGATAAAAGACGACGGTAACCGGGAAGTAATAGCTCGTGCCAATAATACGGGATTCAGTGGTTGGTACGGAGATCTGGAGATACGGAATAAAGTTGTTGGATCATATTATTACAACTATAGCAATGATATTTATTGCGAACGCTATCATCCGGCCTCTGTCTTTAGACCTAAGTATATTCGAATGGGTATAGATTGTAAATTACGCGGTATGTCATTTCTTACTGCCACCAATACAATTCCCCATTCTCCCAAGGCTGAAACACTTCTAAAGGCAAGACGTTATGAATTAATAGATTATTACGAGGGACACCGTTACAAGATTGATATGTATTGGCCGTCTATAAAAATTTGTCTTCGTAATAAATATCGGATTAAAGATGTTTCGATGTGGTTTGATTATCTGAAACTACTAGATCATTATCATAAAGATCTGCATAACGCTCATTACGTTTGTCCTAAGAATCTAAAAAAAGCTCATGACTTGTATGTGGCGAGAAAGAAACGTGATGATGAAAAAGAACGCAAGGCTAAAGAAATGCAACAATTGCTTAAACTCAAGAAGGATGCAGAGAATTATATCAAAGAAAAATCGAAGTTCTTTGACCTAAAAATGTCTGATGGTAAAATAGTCGTAGTACCGCTCAAAAGTATTGAAGAGTTTCAACAAGAAGGTGAAATCATGCACCATTGCGTCTTTACAAATAAATATTATAAAGAAAAGGATTCACTCATTCTTTCTGCCCGAATAGGCAAGAAACATGTTGAAACAGTCGAGGTCAATTTGAAGACGTTAAGTATTGTTCAATCTCGTGGTGTCTGTAACCAAAACACCGAGTATCATGAACGCATTATCGGGCTCGTAACAAAGAATATGAACTTAATACGTCAAAAGCTGACGGCATAAAAAAGATCTAAATATGGCAAGACCATTAAAACAGGGACTGGATTATTTTCCTTTAGATACAGATTTCTTATCTGATAGGAAAGTACGCAAGATAATAAATGCTTGTGGCCCAAATTCTGTCACTATACTAATTTGCCTGCTATGTAATATCTACAAGGATAAAGGGTATTACATCGTGTGGGACAAAGAAATGCCTTTTGATATTGCTGATATAGTCGGGGTATCCGAGGGCGCTGTAAGTGAAGTCGTGAAGAAGGCCCTACAAGTGGAATTATTCGATAACACCCTGTATAGAAAGTTCCATATTTTATCTTCCCGTGGTATTCAAAATAGATTTAAAAGCTGCACTTCAAAAAGGAAAGATGTTGAAATTATCCCTGATTTTTGGATTAATGACGTCAATAACTCGATTAATGACGTCAATAACTCAATAAATGTAGGTGATAATGAACAAAGTAAAGTAAATAAAAGAAAATCTTCTCCCCCACATATACGCGTGGGAGAACTTTTTCCGGCGGATAGCTTCTTCGATAAGTCCTTAGATGATTGCTATGCTGAACTTAAATCAAATCAATCATGGGCGGAAACAGTAACGATGAATACTCGTTCTTCCGGCTACAATGACTTTACACTAGAAGCTTTTTACGAGTATTTGAAGCAGTTTTTCATGGAGCAACAGAATAAAGGCGAAACAGCGAAGTCTCCCAAAGATGCTATGTCCCATTTTGCTAGTTGGTTGAAAATTGAGCTTAAAAACAAGAAAGATGAACGGAGAACTAATAAAAACAGAACTGCAGGTAGTGCTAAGTCCGTCACAGATTGTCCAGAAGACAGCGATCAGAAAGGAACTAACACCGATACAGCAGGCCTTACAAGCTGGATCGACAGCCTCTCAATTGGTCGCTGAATGGAGCGGTACAATCGCACAACTAAACTGTAATGTCTCATTGTCAGATGTGGCTAATGCAGAGAATATACCCACTTTGGCAGATGTAAACAGGAGCTTTAGCAACTCAACATCGGTAGAGATCATTACCGAGCATTTGAAATCTGTGCTGAGATATGCCGGTGTTGAGTTGACTAATGCCCAGCTGGCAGAAACAGCCCTGTCGATACTATCTAGCTACTGGTACCTGAATTTAGCCGAGTTATGTATCTTCTTCTCCCAGCTAAAGAACGGCAGCCGCGGACAATTCGTCTGGGGATCGAAGATCAATAATCAAGCGATCATGGTAGCACTTGTCGAATTTTGCAAAGACAGGCGACGCGAAATTGAGTATAGAGAAAATGAGCTTGCACGAAAAAAGGCTGAAACTGGCTATGCCCGTAATGAGAACTTGATTAAAGATATCGTAACGGGAGTTCAAAATACCAGAAAAGAACGAGAAAAAGCAAAACAGGACTTCAAGACCTTCTGTGAGCTATTTCCATATCTGCCTGATAAGTATGAGCCCATGGTGCTTTGGAAAGCATGGGGAGGCAATAAAGAGGCTCTACGTAAGATTTACGGTGAAAGTATTCCTCCTCCAGATGTAGCCGAAATGGATATCGGGATGTATTTGTGTAATTATAACATTGCTAAAACTAAAGAAAATGAGAGTTAAAGTATTGACAGTAAAACAGCCGTGGGCCTCATTGATCGTTCACGGTATCAAAGATATTGAGAACCGGAGTTGGCAAACAAATTTTCGTGGACGTGTACTTATACATTCAAGTGCAAAGGGAGATATTGCTAAATTTGGTTGCTTACAGCCAAACCAAAGATTAAAGGTGCTCAATACACCTATGAGCCGTATAGGTTTCAATGATCTTCCTTTTGGTTCCATCATCGGTAGTGTAGAGATTGTAGACTGTGTGCAAAATCATCCCTCAATATGGGCGGATAAAGGTGTTTCTAACTGGGTACTCACTAATCCCGTTCTCTTTGAAAAGCCAATTGAAAATGTAAGAGGAAAATTAGGATTATGGAACTATGACTGGGAGGAAACAATATGAAATACAAAGTTACAAGAGTTGAGTTAATAGATAGCATTTTAAACAAGTCCGTAGTTAACAGAGTACAAGATTTAACGGATGATATCGAAGTATATCGAAAGGAATTAAAAGAGGTACATAGATGTAAACGTGTGCTTTTGGTGTACGAAGAACTGCAAAAATAAAAGCGGCTGGCGTAATTTCGCCAACCACTCTCATAAGCACAAAGCTTATAGCTATTAGGAACAGCAAATATATAAAATCTTTGTGCTTATGGCAAGTAAAGCAGTAAATAATTACATAACTAAACGCTACGAACGCTGGCTTGATTACTCTTTGTATCATTGTGGGCTTGCCAGCATTCCTGATGAAGCGACAGATGTCTTGAATGAGGTCATTTGTTCGCTCCTTCAGAAGAAAAGCAAGTTGTTGGATAAGTTGTTTGAGACGAAAAAAAATGGCTATACAGAGCTTGATTTCTTTGTTTTGAAGATGATTAAGTTAAACGCATCTTCTCCGACCTCTCAATACAGAAACAAGTATAAGCCTTTGCCTGCGGATGGTAATGTAGATTATTCCAGGCTAGATATTGAAGATATCCCGGATGAGTCAGAGGACAGAAACGCTGAAATACTAAACAAACTGCATTTAGTAAGAGAAACGTTTGAAAGCCTTGATTTAGGTCCGGTAGCAGCCCGTGTCTTTGAATTTCATTTCTTCCAGGACGGAAATTTTTCCGAATGGGAAGGCTCGGAGACATTGAAGCAACTGTATGAGATTTATAACGGAGTGCAGGAACTTATTAGAAAGAAAATTAATGGAAGTTCATTGTTCTAATTCGCAATATTATTACTTTTGAAGAAAAAATAACAAAAAGCATGAATACAGAAGATAAAATGATTCCGATAGAACCTTATCTCAAGGATTTTCAGCAATATCTTGACGCAAATTCAAGATGTATATTATCTGCTAAATTTGGAAATGGGAAAAGCTATTTTGTCAGCAGGTTTATGGATGAATATTCTAAAGAATATTTATTTATTCCTATATATCCTGTAAATTATCAAGTAATGGATAATAAAGACATATTTGAATTGATAAAAAGAGATATATTAATCAAACTACTTTCTAGTGAGGAGATAAATATCAATGAAATAGAATTGAATGCGGCTTCTTTGTTCTATTACTTTTTCACAAATAACCAAGAAGATAGGCTTTTGGATATTTTGAGCATTATCCCGGATATAAACATCTATGGAATTGACATTAATATTAGCAATGTGATTAAAAAGCTCAAAAAAGTAAAGGATAAATTTGCAGCATATAAAGAACAGTTTAAGTCAGTTGATAAAACATCAGAATTATATATAACCAAATTCGATTCATTAAAAGGATCAATATATGAATTTGACACTATTTCGCAATTGATTTGTGATATAATCCGCGAATATAAAAGGCAGCACCCTAGTAAGCAAGTTGTATTAATCATAGAAGACCTTGATAGAATAGACCCAGGGCATATTTTCAGAATCTTAAATGTATTCTCTGCCCATTTTGATAGATATACTCCTGGGCTGGCGGAATTTGATAAAACTTGTGGAGATAACAAGTTTTGCTTAGATAAAATAGTCACAGTCTGCGATATTGATAATATCAAGAAGATATATGCCCATGTCTATGGAAAAGATACTGACTTCATTGGTTACATAAGTAAATTTTCAAATAGTAAAGCATATAATTATTCTTTAACGGAGAAAATTAAGGAATTTCTTATTAATACATTGCTAGATAAAGACTTATTGAAATATCCTCAAATCTGTGACAGTCTTTCAGATTTGATTGTATCGTCAATGGATGAAAAAAACACTGTAAAAAGTAATTTGCGAATAATAAAAGAACGTATAGTTAATGCTAATAATTTAATAAGAAGCAAAAGTGTAAATTTAAATCAAAGATTTGCAGGGAAATATATAACCTCTGATTCAGACTTTACAAAGTTGCTAGCTTTACTGAAGGCATTTGGATTTAGTTTTAATAATCTTAAAATAGAGTCTGCTTTTGATGAATTTGTGAGAATCATAGGTAAATACTGGATATTAGCGGCTATATTTGGAAGGAACATTATTTTTGAACCTTGTAATAACAATATAAAAGTTGCGTATTATCGAGAAATAAGACGAGGAATTGGGGATTGGCTACAGTCAGATTCTATTTATAACTGCATTGATGGTGATCAAATTTTAGACTTTGATATATCGAATTGGGATGCAGAAGCTGCAGTTCCATCATATATCTTTGACCAGATACATAATATAGTGAATTATCTAAATAGAGTATTCATTATTTAGATTAAATAAAACACAGTTTTAGTAGAGGCGCTTAATACAGAAAAATAGCCAAGGAGTCTATATTTTAGTTGAAATTCCTTGGTCATGGAAGAAAAAATAGAAATTAAAATTGATTCCCGGAACTATCGTATCCACGGGGACGAAAACAAGCGGCTTATCCACAAAAGCCTGGTTGAGTGTGGAGCCGGTCGGTCAGTGTTGGCCGACCGCGATAATGTGTTAATCGCTGGAAACGGCGTGTATGAAGAAGCTCAAAAGTTAGGACTCAAAGTGCGTATTGTTGAGTCTGACGGCAAAGAGTTAGTTGTAATCAAGCGTACCGACTTATCTACGGAAGATGAAAAGAGAAAACTGCTAGCTTTAGCAGATAACCATACTTCCGATACTTCTGAATTTGATTTGGATTTGGTGATAGAGAACTTCTCGGCTGATATATTGAACGATTGGGAGTTTTCTGTAGACGATATTGGATTTCCTACCGATACGTCCAATGCAGGTAGTGAAGAGAATAGTAATCTTTATACAAAGAAAATAGTATCTCCTATTTACACACCAACCGGTTGTAAGCCTGCAATTTCAGACCTTTATAATCTAGGGAGATACCAGTATCTAATGAAGCAGATAAAAGGATATGATTTGGATGAGCAAGCCAAAGAATTTCTTCAAATAGCAGCTTCAAGGCACATTGTTTTCGATTATGGAAAAATTGCTGAATTTTATGCTCATTCAAACAACATCATTCAAAATTTAATGGAAAATTCAGCTCTTGTCATTATAGATTTTAATAAAGCTATTGAACTAGGATATGTTTGTTTAAAGAAAGAATTGTCAGACTCATATTTGGAGGATTATAGCAATGATGAAAAATAATAGCTTCGTTGCATTGATACTTACACATGGGCGTCCTGACAATGTACATACAATAAAAACATTACGGAAATGTGGCTATACAGGTGATATTATCATAGTATTAGATAATGAAGATCCGAAGATAGATCGTTATCGCAAAAACTACGAAAACATATATGTATTCGACAAAAAAGAAATAGCATCAGAAACAGATGAGGGTGATAACTTCAATGATCGTCGAGTTATTATTTATGCGAGAAATGCTTCTTTTGAAATAGCAAAAGAAAAAGGGCTACCAATATTTTATTGAGTTAGATGATGATTATACGGAATTCTCATACACTTATAATCAATATGGTGAAATGAAGCAGAAAAACATTCTCAATCTTGATAAAGTATTTGATTCTCTAATTGATTTCAAGAATAAAACAGGTGCTTTGGCGGTTGCTTTGGCTCAGAGAGGGGATTTTGTCGGAGGTAAACATAATAATATAGTTCGCGGTGAATTGCTTAAACGAAAGGCAATGAATTCATTTATCTGTGATACGGATATGCCTTTTAAGTTTTTTGGTAAAATTAATGAAGATGTAAACACCTACACTTTACTAGGAAGTAGAGGAAATTTGTTTTTTCAGATTCCACATGTATCTTTGAATCAAGTAGCAACTCAACAATCAAATGGCGGAATGACTGATATTTATTTGGATAGTGGGACTTATGTTAAGTCTTTCTACACAATTATGTATGCTCCTTCTTGCACAAAGATACGCCCAATGGGAAGCGTGTATAGACGCCTACACCATAATATTAATTGGAATAATGCCATTCCTAAAATAATTCCAGAGAACTGTAAAAAGTAGCCCCTATTTATATTTTAATTTGAAGATTATCCAAGTTAAGGCAAGAGTTATCACAATTTGTTAGTTATTGTTAGTTTATGACAGAGAAGAAGAATCCGGACGAGAAGAAAAAAAGAGGGCGTAAATCGGAGTACCAAAAAGAGTATGCCGATCAAGCTCTTAAGCTTTGTTTATTGGGGGCAATAGATAAAGAACTCGCCGAGTTCTTCTCTGTTTCTGTACAGACTTTAAACAAATGGAAAAAAGACTATCCCGAATTTCTTGAGTCCCTAAAAAAAGGAAAGAATATTGCAGATGCGAACGTTGCATCTCGGCTATATAATCGTGCTATCGGTTATTCCTGTAAGGCAACAAAATTTGCAACATCCGAAGGAAGAATAACAGACTCAAAAGAATATATTGAGCATTACCCACCTGATACGACAGCCGCTATATTCTGGCTGAAGAACCGGCAGCCGGAGAAATGGCGTGATAAAAAAGAGGTGTATACTAATGTTAACCTTGGTGATGAATTGGAATCATTAACAGATGAACAGTTACAAGCTATTATTGATGGCAAAGAAGAAGACTAAAAGACAAATATTGGTTCATAAGGCGAAAGCGGTAACCATTCTTCGTAAGCGAAATGCTCGGAATGATTTCTGGGCTTTCTGCTTATACTATGACCCTAAATTCTTTGTCAAACGTCTATTTCTGAAAAGGGTTGCAGAAGCATTTATGCGTGTATATTCGTCGTACCTAGAGAATATTATCTATCGACTTGCTGTTAGCATGCCGCCGCGTGCCGGAAAATCCTACATATCTTCTTTGTTCATTGCCTGGATGTACGGACACTTCCCCGAAGAATCTGTAATGCGTAACTGCTGTTCTGACACGCTATACAATAAACTTTCATACGACACTCGTGATATAGTTAAGTCTAAGCGCTTCCGGGAGATATTCCCTGATATTCATCTGAAAGGTGATAAACAGAATGTGAAGAGCTGGAATGTGGAAGGCGCTCGCCAGGTATCTTATTTCGGTGGCGGTGTTGGTGGAACTGTAATCGGTTTCGGTGCATCTATGCTCGCCATGACCGACGACTTATACAAGAGCCTAGAAGATGCGTTATCCGACAATAATAATGAAAAAGTATGGTCATGGAAACAAGGTACACACGATTCCCGTATTGAGGGAAGTTGTTGTATGATTGATATCGGTACACGCTGGTCTTCTAGTGATGTCCTCGGACGTATGGAAGAAGCTGGCAAATACAATGAAATCATCCGTATCGCTGCACTAGATGAGAACGATGAAACCTTCTGTGCTGACGTACATACAACAGAGTATTATCGGGAACTACGTTCTGAAACGGACGAAAGTATCTGGATGGCCGAGTATATGCAGGAGCCGTTCGAAGCCAAAGGTTTGTTATTCCCGAAATCATCTCTTATGCGCTTCAAGAGTGCTGATATCGCCGGCAAACGTCCTGATGGTGTACTCGGTGCTTGTGATACAGCCGACAAGGGAGATGATGATTTTTGCGCACCATTTGCAAAGGTATTCGGACCGAAGTACTTTATTACGGACGTACTATTTACCAAAGACCCTGTAGAAGTTACAGAGCCGCGTCTGGCTCAAATGGTTATTGATACGGAGTGTGACCAGATGCGTATAGAATCAAACAACGGGGGACGTATATTCGCTATTCATGTTCGTAAACTGGTGGTAGCAGAGAAGAAAACCTGTGCAATACAGGCTCGCCCTACTACACAGCACAAAGAGACACGTATTATCATGAAGGCCGGCTGGATTAAGAAGTATTGTGCTTTCCTTGATGAATCAGAATACACTAAAGGTTCTGACTACGGGCGTTTTATGAAAGCGCTTACCAATTACAAGCGTGAAGGTGATAACTCACATGATGATGCGCCGGATGGCATGACAATACTTGCAGAGTTTGCCGAATCACTCGGATTGAAGTTGAAAAAGACCACTCGCAAGGTGGGGCGTGGATAGTGTTGTTTCTCATAATCATTTAGAGGGAATAAGTTATTAAATCGTATATCTGTAAAATTAGTTGCAATGTTGGATTACCGTTAGCTTGTTCTTGATACATCCAATATTTCACTTTTAAGATTAATTGCAGGGTGGCTATTTCTGCGCTGATTATTAAGCCCTTTGTTGATTTTTTCATAAAATATATTTTAAAATTCATCATTAGGGCTTTCAAGCTTTCTCAGAAGCGTTTTTTCTATTTTGGTTTGAATAGAGAAGGCACAATCTACCCTAAAGTCTGATTGGCTTCTGTTTCTGCGAAGGTAGAAATTGGCTTTTTAGCAATAAAGGATGATTTTACAGTGTGAGGTGAAATCTTATTTCTGCGTATATTTTAAGAGAAAAGTATATGCCAGACATTAAGGATATTTTAAAGAAAGACGACTTCGGCAGCATAGTAGGTGATTTATGCGTTGATACACGCGAGAACCGCAATCCTCGTGAGTATATGGAGGAATACAATGGAGAAAGAACTCGTCGTAAAGAATCTGTCGGATATCGTGAACCGAAGAAGATTGCTGTATATTCGGATACAGAGGTTGAAGTTGACCCTGAAACAGGGGACGAAAAGCCAAAGAGATTAGAAGATAAGACTGTTGATGTAGCCCAAACTATCACTAATCTACCCAAAAAGATTGTCCGCACTTCTGTTGCTTTTTTATTTGGTGGTGAAATGACTATCACAGCAGAAGACTCGAATGACGGATTTAGCGAGTTCAAGAAGGTTTATAAGCGAAAACTCAAGATGCAATCTGTGTTGAAAGAGTTTGCTCGCAAAGTGTTGTCTGAAACCAAAGCTGCCATTGTATTCTATCCAGTCACCAAGGACGACGGAAAAAGCCAGTTGAAGGTTAAGATTCTCTCTACTCCCAAGGATAGTAATACCGAATGTGAATTCTATCCTCATTTCGACGAGGACGACGATATGGACGGTTTTCTCTATAAATACAATGCAGAGGTCAATGGCCGTACTTGCGAATGTGTGAAAGTCTATACGAAAGATACTATCTACTCCGGTGTTATGGACGGTGTTTGGCAAGTGAAAAAGATAAAGAATCGTTTTGGCAAGATTCCGGTAGTATATGCTGAGGTCGATTGTCCGGATTGGGAAGATGTCGCTAATTTGATAGACAAGAAGGAGATGAGACTTTCACGCCTATCAGATACTAATGATTACTTTTCTGAACCTATACTGAAGACTTATGGTTTGGCTAATCTTCCGAGCAAAGAAACTGTAGGCAAAGAGTTAAACTTTACTATGGAAGTAGATGCGGATACCGGTAATGCATATCACGGTGATGCAGATTACTTAGCATGGCAACAGTCCTGTGAATCCGTAACACTTGAACTTAACCAGTTAGATGATGCAATACATTCCGGATCTTCAAGTCCTGATTTATCTATGAGTAAACTAATGGGGCTTGGCAACCTTAGTGGTACCTCACGTCGTTTTATGTTGATTGATGCAGAGATTAAGGCATCTGAACAAATGGAGATATTCGGCCCGGCAGTTCAACGTACAGTGGCAATAGTTCAGGCTGGAATGGCTAATATTACGCACACTAGATATGCATCACAATTAAAAGATAACTACATTGAGGTTGAGTTTGGTAGTATTCTCCCACAAGATCTAGCTGAAGAACTTAAGAACCTTGAAACTGCTTCTCAATTCAATAGCAAGGAAACGATTATAAAGAATTCACCATACACTGACGATGTGGAAACAGAATTGAATCGTAAGAAGCAAGACGAAAAAGAGACTGCACAGAATAATTCATTTATTGGAGCAACTTTATAATCTATGCCCGGACTTTCTTTCTACGACAAACAACATATACAGAAAATTGCTGCACAGCAGGCCGTAATAGCCAATATCTTTAATCAGTTTATACTTTCTGTTTCCCCGTATCTCCGTAAATGGTCTGATGCGGGGAAAAACAATGTATGGATAAGTAATCAGGGAATAGAGAGTGCAGTTGACCGGGAACTGCTGAATCTTGAATCAATGCTATATGCTAATATCTCTGCATTTCAAAAGGACGGTTGGGAACGAGCAGAAAGAAAGAATGATGATTTTATTTCCCAGTTCATCAAGGGAATGTCTATTTCCAGTGTAACAAAAGATGGTATGTTCGCTCATAGCTTATCTGCATTTGAAGCTCTAAAGAACGATATAGATGCTAACGGATTCAAGTTATCTGATAGAGTTTGGAATATTACGCAACAAACGAAATCGCAACTCGAATTCTATCTTGATAGTGGTGTAGTTGCCGGACGTAATGCAAACGGAATCAGTAGTGATATACGGCAAATTTTGCAAAATCCCCAAAAACGCTTTCGTAGGATCCGGAATGAGAAAGGTGAATTAGTTTTGTCTCAACCGATGAAAGATTACCACCCAGGGCAAGGGGTTTATCGTTCAGCATATAAAAATGCTCTCCGGACATCTGCAACAACTACGAACATTGCTTATCGAAGTGCAGACTATGAACGTTGGAGTAAACAGGATTTTATACTAGGTATCGAAATACATCGTTCTAGCAATAACCGTGGCCCATGTAGGATATGTGATGCAATGGTCGGCAGATATCCGAAAACGTTCAAGTTTACAGGCTTTCATCCTTTTTGTATCTGCTTTGCCACTCCTATCACCATGGAGCCGGAAGATTTTGCTGATTTCTTGCTGAATGATACGGTTCCGCAAGGTCAGACTATTACGGATATTCCCCAAGCGGCAAAGGATTTTGTTGCCAAGAATAAAAACGAGCTACAATCCACTTTCTGGTATAAGGATAACTTTTTAGAAAATGAGACATCAGAAGAAAAGGAGGGACATGTAAGACAAAAAACTGAAAAACAAGAGAATGTTGTAAAACCTAAAAATGAGACATTTGATATTTATCCTACTAATAATGGGAATGTTCGAATCAGTTCACTTCATGGTAAAAATGAGAAGGAAGAAAATTTAAAAGTGGCATCCTATTTAGCGAATAAATATGGGTATGAGATTGCTTTGATAGCAAACCCTGATAATAAAAAATCCGCGGACTCATTCAATAAGACATTAAATGTGGCACAAGAATATAAAATGAATATGACGGCTACAAAAAGCTCAATAGATAATCTGCTACGTTCTGCTGCAAGACAAGCAGATAACGTGGTATTGTGGATAGAATCGGATATCTCATTGAACGAACTCAGTACAGCTATTCACAGCCGTGTAAAAAGAAGTAAAATAAAAAGTGTAACAATTGTAAGAGGTAATAAAGATAAGACTTATCATAGAGATGAGATCATACAGAATGACTTTAAAATACAACAGGCAGACCTGATATGATCAAATCTGCCTGAGGTGGGGTGTAAGCCCTTTCGGGTGAACACCGAGACAAATATACGTTTTTTTTAATAACAAACAAATTCTCAGAAGTGAGTATTTTATGGAAAAATTATATTGGCTTATATTTTAATAGAAAATCGTTATGACAATCATTGATGCAATTAAAAAGGGCTTGAAAGCCGCAGGTGTAAACGAAAAGTACGCTGCTAAGGTGCAGAAACTATTCAAAATCGAAAAGGAAGAAGATATCGACACTTATGTCGCCTTGTTCAAGGACAATATTCTTCCTGACCTTGAAGATACATCAGCAGTAGAAAAAGCGAGAAAGGATGCTATCGCTGAGTACGAGAAGAATAATGGTCTGAAGGACGGTAAACCTATCAAACCGGTTAAAAAGACAAAGAAAACGGCAAAATCCGAAGAAGATGATGAGGACGAAGACGAGGACGAAGATTTCGAAGGTTTGCCTGCTTCTGTTGTTAAGTTGTTGAAAGCTCAACAGAAGCAAATTTCCGAGTTGACCGCATCTGTTTCGACTGTCGCTTCAACACTAACAACTTCTACAAAACAGGCGTCCGCCAGAACACTGTTTGCAGATTCTAAACTCCCTGCAAAATGGTTCAATCGTATTGACGTCAACTCTGAAACTTCTGTCGAAGAGCAGATTAAAGAGCTTCAAGAAGAATTTGCCGAAATCAAACAATCTGTTATTGATGATGAGGTCGCCGGCGGTGGCTACAAGCCTAATTCCTACAAGCCCAAAGAACGTTCAGAGAAAGAATGGCTGGAACTAATGGAGGACGAGGAAGGTGCTAATAACGGGACTGCCAGCCTTGGACTTGAAGAATAATAATTAATAATTAAAAGCTATGTTCAGAAAAAAGCAAAGTGAATTTCAGTATGCCCCCGGAATCGAAAAGATTATCGAGGACATTCAGGGTGGTGGAACTATTGCCCGTGCGGAACTGAAGGGAATCATTGATGAACTTCCTCCGCTTGTTATAGTGGGTAAGGACGCTAATGGTCTTTATCATACTGTTAAGACTGGAAGAGTTACGGCTGTTGCGGCTGCCGATGCAGTAACTATTCAGGTAGCAAAGAATCATGTGTTTAAAGTTGGGGAAGCGGTTACAATCGGCGGTGCTTTAACTGGAGCTTCCGATGTAATCTCCGCAATCGACAAGACCGCCCCGGCCTATGACACAATAACTCTTGCCGGTCCGATTGGGGCTGCGAAAGTAGATGATGTGTTAGTGCTTGTAACTGCTAAAGCTGCTGCAAAAGCCGCTAAGTTCAAGTATGTACCGGAAGTTATCACAATGAACAAGGTCGATGTAACGGTTGCTAACCAGCAATCCGGACTTCTGGTACGCGGTACTGTAAATGAGGCAGTAATGCCTTATCCAATTGACGAAGCGATGAAGGCGTTGCTTCACTTTATCCGTTTTGTGTAATCCATTAATTCATAACTATATATGGAAAGAAGTTTAATTAAACAAGTGAACCGTAAGAATATGGGCGCCCGCCTTAACTCGCGTAAGGTCAAGCCGGTGTTCTTCCCTAATTTCTTCGGTGTAAAGCAGAAGAACTCTCTGAAATGGGAGACTCTTACAGGCGAAAAAGGTGCACCGGTTATCGCTGACGTTATTTCATTCGATTCTTCCGCACCGCAAAAGAAACGTGAAGTTATCGGTAAGATGTCAGGTGATATTCCTAAGACTGCTGTAAAGCGGGGTATGAACGAAAGTGATTGGAATGAATACCAGCAACTCAGCCGTGATTGTGAAGGCGATTCAGATTTGAAATCACTTCTTGACCTTGCGTTCAAAGACCAGGACTTCGTATATAACGCTGTTCGTGGTCGTTTCGAATGGTGGTGTATGCAGTTGATGTCTAAAGGTGGATTCGTCCTCAATTCAAGCAATAACAATGGTATTGTTACTGAAGAATTTGTAGGCTGTGGTATGCCTAATGAAAACAAGAAGGTTGCTGCTGTGGATTGGTCTAAGTCAACAACGGCCGACGGCTTGCAGGATATTGAAGATACCATAGTTGCCGCTTCTGCCGAGGGTGTCACTATCAAATACGTAGTAATGCGCAAAGATAGATTTGCTCTATTGAAGAAGCAGAAGGCTGTTATTGAAAAGGTTAAGGGCTGGATTAATCAGAAAGAAAAGCTGACTATCTCCAAGAAAGTTATCAATGAGTATCTTGCCGCCCAAGAGAATACGGAAGGTGTTCAGATTGTTCTTGTAGGTCCGTCTGTTCGTATTGAGAATGCTGCTCATCAACGTATTACGATTAATCCATGGGAATCCGCTAACATTTGTTTCTTGGAAGATTTGCAGTGTGGTGACATTCAGCATGGCCCTATTGCAGCAGAGCATTCTGTTGAATACAAGAAGAAAGCTTCCACGTTGAAAAAAGACTTTGTTTTTATCAGCAAGTGGTCTGAGCTGGAACCGTTCAAAGAGTGGACTAAAGCGGAAGCTAACGCTATTCCGGTAATCAATGACCCTGATGCAATGTACATCATGAAAACTGATGGCCAGTCATGGACGGAAGGCGAAGATACTGAAAAAACAGACGAAGAGGGTTATTAATCATCTATTATGGCAACAATCAGAGAAACAATACTGGAATATCCCTCTATTGAGGATATGGAAGGCTTTTTGAAAAAGGTAGTCTTTGTAAAGCGCGGTATTAATCCCGAAGCGGAATGTACTGCTGAAAACATGAAGCAAGTCGGTCTTTGCGTTGCTGATACGTATGCCATGATGGTAAACTCACAGGATTTCAGTGAGAATAAGCTTTCTGTTACTCATCCCCGTTCTTTCTATATCCAGACTGCAAAGCAGTTGTATATAGAGAATGGGGAACCGGAGAAGGCCGGTAAGCTTGGGAAACGAATCATTATCAAGGGAAGGGCAGGGAACAGATGGTAAAACGGTATCCACATACAGCGATAGTAACTATGTCTGCTAAAGGGCGGCTTGTTGACGGTGAATGGGTTCCGGGAATACCGGTTGAAATATCTGTCTCCGGACGTTATGACCCAGTAAGCGATGGAAGAATCGTTCTCAAGCGTAATTCGGCTGGTGATGAAGCGCAAGTACATGGCTATTTCTATACCAAAATGCAGCCACCGGCCGGTAGTAAATTTTTGCGTTTGAAAGTCGAATCAAAGGGTATTGATGTACCGGTTATCTGTTGGGAACCTTATCAATCACATTCAATAATTAATGTATGAGAAATGGTATGACACCTCTTTTCGACCAGCAGTCACTAGAACGTTGGCTCAATCACTTTCAAAGAAAAGCGGAAGATAAGATGCTTGTATTCCTGCAGGCAGGTGGTGAGAAGTTTATAGAAGTAGCCCGCCGGAGTGGTTCATATAAAGACCAAACGGGCAATCTTCGAAGCTCTATCGGATATATAATAGCCAAAGACGGAGAAGTGGTTACAGAAAACTTTAAGGAGAGCGACAAGGGGACTGACAAGACAACTGGTAAGTACAAAGGTCGTAGGCTTGCAGAAGAAGTCTCTCTTTCTCATACTGGCGGTTATGTGTTGGTTGGTGTTGCAGGAATGGAGTATGCGGCAGCCGTGGAAGCTAAAGGGTATGAGGTCGTTTCAGGAGCTAATACGCAATGTGAGAAGTATCTAAGAGATACATTGAAGTCAATTTTTAGCAAGATTTGATTATGGATGAATTCGACGCTGTAGATATAGTTTATGATGCTGTGGCCGCTGCGGGTACCGATATTGTGATTTACAAGGATGCATCAGAAGCGGGTGTTACTAATGAGCATATCGTTATCAATCACCTGCAATTGAATGAGCTCGACTTCATTAATAAAGTGCCTGTTAACGTCAATATCTTTGTCCCTTTGAATGAAAACGGCATGCCCCGACGTCAGCGCATGAAGGAACTTAGGCGTAAGGTAAGGAAATCGCTTGATTCAATCAATAGCAATGACGGTACATGTAAAGAAGTGACAGTTCTCTGGAGTGTTCCAATGCCGGACTTGAAAGAGGGCTTTGCTTGTACAAATATTAGATTAGAAATTTTAATAGAACAATAATTATGGCAGGAGAAATAAGACCTATCGCTATGGGCGTAGGCAGTATTAAATTCGGAACAGTCGGTGACGGTGTTCCTGGGGCGGACCTCAAAGAATTCCCTCTTCCGACAAAAGGAAGTGTTGCATTCAACTTTGCAGACCCAAAGGAGATAAAGGTTGAAACGGAAGGGAGCGATGAACCTTTGTTTGTTGAATTCGTAAAAGATACAACAGATTATATTGAGTTCTCTATTCCTACCCCTTCTAACGAAGTACTCAAAGAGTTGGCGGGTGGTGAGATTGACGTAACCGGCGGTAAAAACATCTGGAAGAAGCCAATCAATGTCCCTTCTATATCGAAGACATTCCAGTGTGAAACGGTGCCTAAAGCCGGTAAAAAAGTAATCTATACCATTGTTAATGGAAAGGTTACGTCCAAGATTTCACAGGCTCCTGGTTCTGAACAGGCAGAGTTATTGCTTGTACGCGTATATGTGCAAGCGGCCATCACGGCAGCCGGGAAGAAACAGACAGCCTTCATGCGTGAAGTCGTAGCAGTTGTCGATGGCGGAGCTGAAGAGTAAAAAGGCTTCCTGTATAGCTAAGTCGGTTAAAGCACTACATTGTTAGTAGAGACCGGTGGTTCGAATCCACCTACAGGAACAAACAATTTGAAGGATGGAGCCGAAAGTATTGAGGGTTAGTCGCGAATAACCGGAAATATTGCCTGGAAGTACAACGGGCTAGGCTCCTTGAGGAAATTATGAGTATAAAAAACTTATTTCAGCAAGAATCGGAATCTGTAACGGGCCAGCCTGTCAAGATTCCATTTGAATTTACTAACCGAGATTCTATTCCTGAAGGGAAGAACCCCGGCGACTGTATTGTCATAAAGCCTATCACTGTCAGGACATGGTTTAAAATTCGCCCGCTTCTCCTTGAAATTGAAAAGGAAGATATCGATAGGATGATTGTAAAAGAGGGGGAACTGCCGGAAGACTTTCCGGAGTTAATGAACAAGTACGGAGAATTACTTCTTGATGTCGTCTGCCTGGGGATTCACAATAAGCCCAACAATCCACCGGAATGGTTCAAACAGGTTCTTGCAGACAATTCTACATGGGAAGATATAAGGATATTATTCAACGCAATCATATATCGCATAGGGTATCACCCTTTTTGCACCTCTATCACGATGCTTCGGAACGTGAGCCCGCTACGAGAGACGGAGATAATAGCCGCTCAGAAGAATCTGCAAAGCTGGAAGGATACAACCAAAGCCGATTCTTAGTTATTGCAAAAGAAGCCCTAGGATTGACTTTTAATGAGACGTTGGATAGTAGCTACGGATTGATAGAGATATTGCTTCAGGAGTATTCCTTTGTAATGAGAGAACGTAATAAGACGGCTGATAAAGATGGAGAAGTCGAAGGAAAGGACTACGAATGGGTAGAACTCCCCAATTTTGATAATCCGGACGAAAAGATTCGGATGAAGAAATACAATGATATTGGCGGAAAAGTCAGAGGATAAGGTAATTTGCTGTTGTGTTTATACTGTTTTTTTATTAAATTGGTTTAGAGTGTGTTTTCTAGTCCCTTGTATCTGTGAAGATATGGGAGATTATTTTTTAATATCTTGGAGCTTCTGATTGAGAGATACATTATCTCGTTTTAGATTATCAATCAATCTCTTTTGGTAGGCGAGCATTCCTTCAATTCTTCCTTCATTCTTGCCCTTTTCGTAGGCAGCATTGATTTCCTCTATCGTGTAGCTACTTTTATTCGCTACGGATACGTCTTCATTTTCCTTGGTCATGGCGCTAATGAATAGTGATTTATATATTATAGCAAAGGCTATCTTTTCCCTTTATTCCGACCAAGGAACATAATCTTTCAAATGCTTTGGGACTATGTAGCAAAGGGAATTGATAGCCTTATATTGTATTTCTAGGCTTATCAACTCCCCAAAGCATTTATCAAAAATTGTTCCTTGGTCTTAGAACACTGCAAAGATGCTTATTCTTCTCGATATAGCCAAATTTTGACTCCTCTTTATATTTTAAGAATAAATGCTATATGGGTATTCAGAACAAAGATGGAGCGTTGTATTTCGCGACAGGAATAGATAACTCAGGGTTATATTCCGGACGCAATGAAGCTATGGGTATTATAAAGGCGATGGCCGGTGAAATTACCGCTTTTGATGTTTTCGGAGGAATTGGCATAAGTGCGGGCATTGCTTTTGCACAAGCAGCCAAAGGTGCGTATGAATTCGAGAAGCAGTTTCAGCAAAGTATGAAAGAAGTTGCTACCCTTTCAAGTGGGATAAAGGGTAGTTTGACAGACTACATGAATCAGGTTATGGAGATAACCCGAGAGATTCCAGTACTTGCGAATGATGCGGCTAAAGCATTGTATCAGATTGTATCTGCCGGCCATGATGGGGCCAACGGAATGAAAGTTTTAGAAGTGTCCGCAAAGGCTGCTATCGGTGGTGTTACTGATACGGCAACAGCGGCCGACGGAATTACGACTCTTCTAAATGCCTATAAACTCGATGTTTCAGAAGCAGAAAAAATATCAGACCAGTTATTTACAACTGTCAAACTAGGTAAGACATCATTTGGCGAATTAGGTAAGAGTATTGCACAGGTGGCGCCTATTGCTGCTGCCTATGGCGTAGAAATAGACCAAGTGTTAGCTGCTGTTGCTACACTTACTAAACAAGGTACACCAACAGCACAAGCCATGACACAGATACGCGCTTCCATTATTGCAGTATCTAAGGTGCTTGGTGATGGTGCATTTGATAACAGAACCTATCAGGAAGCACTAGCAGAGGTTGCTAGACAAGCCGGCGGTTCGGAATCAAAACTGCGTGAGTTAGTACCGGAAGTTGAGGCTGTTAATGCGGTTCTCGGATTAACAGGTATAAATGTCAAAGAAGCTGCCGGGCATTTGGAAGAAATGCAAAACGCAACAGGTACTGCAGAAGCTGCTTTCAAAGAAATGGCTTCATCTGCCGAAAATCAGATGAAACTACTAGGCAATAATATAACGGCGGCTCTTCGTCCGTTAGGACAGGAAATTTTGAAAGAGATATCCAGTGCGGCACAATCAATGAATGAAGCCTTTGCCGATGGAAGCGCTCAAGAAGCATTAAAAAATATAGGAGCTTTAATCGTTGTCGTTACGACGGCTCTTGCTGGATATAAAGGAAGTATTTTGGCTGTAAGTACTGCTAAACAAGTATATGCAACAGTTACGGCTATTGTTAATAAACAGCGTGCTATTGAAGCGGCCAATTTGGTATTAACCAAGGGTATGTATGCCATTGAAGCCACTATGATTGCTAAGAATATGACTGCACGTATCTTATTAACAAAGGCTATAAAGGCTCAAACTATCGCTCAACTAAAAAACATAGCTACTTTATTGACTAACCCTTATTTAGCTGCAGCTACAGCATTTGCAGGACTTAGCTATGCTATATATAAAGTCGTTACTGCTGAAACAGCTGTGGAAAAAGCGCAAAAAAGATTCAACAGATCAATCAAAGAACAGCAATCTTATATTTCCTCATTAAAAAATGAGACAAAAGATTTATTGAGTATTATACGCGATGAATCGAAAATATATAAAGAAAAACATGCTGCCTTATTGAGGTTGCAAAATATAATGCCTTCCGTTTTTAAAAATCTAGATATAGAGAAAATAAAAAAAATGGAGATATTAGATATAGACCAGAAAACGACTGAAGAACTCGAACTCCAAGAAAGGGTAATGGCTAGGACACAGCTTGTTTTAAAGCAAAAAGCACTCGCTCAAGCTGAAAAAACTTATAACGATTTAAGTGATACACCAGGAGTGTCACTTAACTCACTAAATGACCTTAAAAAAGATGTAGATGCTGCCAAAGAAGAAGTAAGGCTAGCTCAGGAATATCTTAATGAATTACTTAACACCCAAAGAAAAGTCAAGAAAGCTGCCAAAGACGCAGAAAATAAAGAATTGGAATCAACCAATCTTGAAAAGATTAATAAATTAAAGAAGGAACTGGTAAAGGCACAAAAAGAGTACAATAAAGTGATGGCTCCTAATGTACACTCCACCAAAGAACAACGTACAACTGCCAAGAATAAGGTCGAAGAAATAAAAGTAAAAATTACAGAACTTACTCCAAAACAGGATGATAAAGTGCAAAAATTGCGTGAAGAACAGGAAAAATACAAGCTCCTGCTCAATAAGCAAACACGCGAACAGGAACGAATCAAGATTGATTCTGCAAATGAACTCGAACAGCTTGAAATAAACAAGCTCAAAGAGAGTAGCGAAAAAGTCCTCAAGCAAAGGGAACTCAATCACCGGCTAGAATTACAGGCTATCGAGCGTGAAACTGAGGACAAGAAGTTAAAAGTGATTGAGGATGCCCGTTCTGCATTTGATGCTAATCCTGCAAATAAAAAGAGGACATTCAACGCTGATGTTTTCATCAAGTCTGAACCGGTAAAGAAGCAGTTTGATAAAATTGATAGTGATGCTAAGAAAGCAACAGAAGCTAAGAATGTGAAATACAATCGCGGAGACGATTTTTCTGATTTACTGAGTCAATATCAAGACTATACAGACCAACGTCTTGCGATTGAACGAAAGTTTAATGAAGATATTGCTACTCTACAAGAACAACGCAAACAGGCGGTAAAGAATGGAGATACAGAACAGGTAGAGCAGATTGACCGCTCTATTGCCCAGGCGACGAAAAACAAAGGAATGGAGTTAATGGGGCTTGACTATGATAAGTTGAAAGAATCTCCTGAATACGTTCGTGCATTTGAGAATCTGAAAGAAACGTCTTCTGAAACATTAAATTCTCTGTTAACTCAATTAGAGAATGCAAAACAGACAGCAGCACAGGTTCTTTCTCCTGACCAGCTTCGTGAATATACAAGCACTATTCAGTCGATTATGGATGAATTGGATTCCCGTAATCCGTTTCAATCATTATCAGACAAGAAGAAAGAGTTAGCAGAAGCAGAAGAAGAGTTAGCTAACGCACAAAGAGAGCTCGAAAATGCAAAACAAATGGCGGAAGCAATCAAAGGTGGCGCTAAAATTGAAAACGGTGTCAAATCCTCTAAATTCAATCAAAAAACAGGCAAAATAGAATCTACTAAGGCTTATTTATCCGAAGCGCAAGCCTTGGAACAGGTTCAGAAGAAAACTGAAAAATACAATACGGCTAAAGATAAGGTCGTAAAGAAAGATAATCAGGTTAAAAAGGCAGAGAAGGAAGTCAGAACACAAATTTCTGAACTGGCAGACACAATAGATGAGCTTGGGAAAACAATTGGCGGACCTGCTGGTGAGATTATTTCCCTGATTGGTAATATTGGAGCATTTGCAATGACTGCTATGTCTGGCGTTGAAGCGGCAGCAGATACATCGGCGAATGCTATTAGTACGGTTGAGAAAGCGTCTGTTATTCTTGCTATTATCAGTGCAGCTATGCAAGTAGCGATAAAAATCGTCGATTTGTTCAGAAAGGATGATACAACAGAGAAGTACGAGAAGGCTAAAGAAGCATATGAGTCCTATATTAGTATTCTTGATAGAGTGATAGAGAAGCAACTGGAATTAGCAGAAGCTCTAACTGGTGATAATGCCAATGCTGCATATCAAAAGGCTATTGATACAGTAAGAGAACAAAGTGCAAATGCGCGAGTTTTGGGGCAGCAGTATCTAAATTCCGGTGCATCAAGAAAATCTCACTCGAAAGGATATGATGAAGTTGATGATATGTCTTGGGAGGGGTGGAAACAGGCGGCAGATACGTTAGGAATAACTGTTGATGAGTTTAAAAAGAAAATGGGTGGCCGTATGACCGGTCTGTTTGATTTGACAGATGAACAGCTTGCTAAGCTACAAGAAGATGCCGGTATATTCTGGTCGCAGCTTGATTCAGATACTCAAAAATACGCAGACCAAATAGCAAATGGCGTCGAAAAAGTTGCGGAGGTTATGGAGCAAAGAATAACTGATGCCACGCTCATAGATATAGACAGCCTTCGCTCGGACTTTCAAGATTTACTTTTTGATATGGATTCCGATAGTGCTGATTTTGCTGATAACTTCGAGGAATATATGAGAAATGCCATTCTAAATTCCATGCTGAAAGAGGATTATATGGATCGGTTAACAGCATGGAGAGAGAAGTTATATAATGCAATGGATGATGGGGTAACCGAGGATGAATATAACGATTTAAAGGCCGAAGGTCAACGAATAGCTGATGAAATGAAAGCAAAGCGAGATGCAATGTCAGAAATGTATGATTGGGGAAAAGATGATAATGAACGTGAAGCATCAAAAAAGGGCTTCGCTTCCATGTCCCAGGATTCCGCCGATAAGCTAGACGGTAGTCTTGCTGTTATGATTTCTCATACATATTCAATCAATGAAGGGGTGAAGCTTATACAATCAGGCACAGATAAGATTGTAGAAAAACTTGCGTATCTCTCTAATCTGGATAAAAACATAGGGGAAATAATGAAGCATAGTAACCTTGTTATTACTTATTTATCAGACATTAGCAGCCATACAGCACGTCTTGAAACAATTGAGAAGGCTATCGAGTCCATAAGGCTGGGTATTGATACATTAAACACTAAAGGCATAACGTTAAAGCGATGACAGGACAATTCTACATAGACGGAATAGATGCATATATCAGTCTAGGTGTATGCATTGCAAAAGGAAGCTATAATAATCTTGTAGCATTTCCTGCCATGAAGGAACCTGATAAAAATGATTGGCCGGAAGAAGACGGACAGGAATTTGATCTTTCCAGTCCTACACTGGATACGACTGAAGTAAGCATTGAGTTTGCATATATAGGTAGTCTAGGCATTGGCGGACTTATTGATAAGCTCTCGGACTTAAGTTATCATGAGTTCCGTTTTCCATTGATTGACAGAACATATACCTTACGACTATCTTCTCAAAATAGCTATGTTATCAATACAGGTCATGAGGTTGCTAAGTTTTCTTTTACCAATGATTTCCCCCGTCCGGCTGATTACGTCTACCGGGAACCTGCTAACTATATTCCTATGCCAAAGGGGTATGAGATAGATAATAAGGATTTGTCTGATTATGGCGTGGTAGTTCTTCAAGGTAGTAATGCCGAGATATTGAAAACTCCGGCAGTAAAGAAAAACCTATTACAGAGTTTCAAACGTCAGGACGGAGCAACCTATGACGGTGAAGTTGTGAAATTCCAAACCAAAGAAGTATCTCTCAAATGCCTGATGCGGGCCGGGACGATTGAAGGGTTTTGGCGCAATCGTGATGCGTTACTCCATGACTTGACACGGCTATCCGCCAAGACTGATGATGAAGGATATGAGTATTCCGATGCGGAACGTATATTTTATTGTGACGAGTGGAGTGAAAGCTATCCCTGCTATTATAAGAGTTGCCAGACCAATGATTTCATGCTAAATAATGGCATCTGGTGGGAGTTCACTTTAAAGCTTGTATTTACCTGCTTCCGGATCGGAGAAACGGAGTTCTTGCTTGCCTCCGAAGCTGGTGAGTTTATCATGACAGAGGACGGAGAGTTTTATATTGACTTAAATTGATGTATTATGCCATTAAAAAAGAAAAGAATATCAGAGTTGAACGAAGCCAGCGACATGAAAGGCTTCTACACTATCGGCTACCGGATAATCAACGGTGTTAGGACAAGCCTTAAATTCGGTTTAGAGAAGGTTCAGACAGCCTTGGATAATATGCTCAAGGCTACGGATGATGCCAAGTCTGCAACTAGCGATATGCGTCAATTAGAGGCTACTGTTGAAGGTAATGAATCAACCCGTGAAACTGCTGAATCCCGTCGTAATGCTTCCGAACAATCCAGGCAGACAGCCGAGACGAATCGTTCCCACGAAGAACAAGCCCGGGAAGCTGCTGAATCAGTACGCGTTACTAATGAGAATGTACGTAAGATTGTAGAAACTGGACGTTCTACTGCTGAAACTACACGGGATAATGCAGAAAAGAAACGTGTCACCACTGAAGGTACACGTGAATCTAACGAACAGGTAAGAAAGACTGCTGAAACGGGGAGGGGGGCGGCAGAATCCGAACGAGTATCTGCCGAAACTGCCCGTAAATCTGCCGAGACAGGTCGGGTAACAGAGGAGAACAAGAGAAAGACTGCTGAAACTTCCCGCTCTATGGCTGAAACCGGTCGTTCCTCTGCCGAGAATATAAGAGTTCAAAATGAGAACGCACGTAAATCTACCGAAGAATCTCGCGTTATAGCAGAAGGCAAAAGGGTGACGGCTGAAAACGGACGTACTGATGCTGAATCAAAACGTGTCTCTAACGAACAAACACGCAAAAGCAATGAAGAAACTCGCAGAACAGCCGAAAGTGGGCGTTCTTCTGCTGAATCGGAACGTGTGAAGGAAGAAGATAAACGAAAAACTTCTGAAACGACACGTTCTACTGCTGAATCCACCCGTGTTTCTGCCGAGGATAAGAGAAAGGCGGATGAAGCGACAAGAGGAACAAATGAAAGCTCACGTGTGGCTGCCGAATCTAACCGTGTTGCCGTTGAATCCGAACGAGTATCTGCCGAAACTGCTCGTAAATCTGCCGAGACAGGTCGGGTATCCGAGGAAAACAAGAGAAAGGCTGCTGAAACTTCCCGGGCATCAGAAGAAGACAAGAGAAAGCAGAATGAGGATGCTCGCAAAACTGCGGAAGGTGCCCGTTCATCAAATGAGGCTAAGCGTGTAAATGCCGAAACGGAACGTGTAGAAGCCGAATCTAAACGTAAGTCAGAGTATGCCGGTATTGTGCAGGAAATGACAACTGCTACGGAAGAAGCCGGTGCAGAGCTTGCAGCCGTTAAGAAAGCAACTGACGATGCAAATGCAGCTAAGAACGCATCTGTTGAGCAGACGGCTCTTGCTAAGAAAGCTACGGATGCGGCTAATACTGCAGCTGGTAGTGTTAATGCTGCTAAAGATGCTGCAACTACTGCGGCGAATAATGCTAATGCAGCCAAAACAGCATCAGAGGCACAAACAGTTCTTGCTAAGAAGGCTACTGACGATGCGAATGCGGCCAAGGATGCATCTGTAGCACAAACAGGTCTAGCCCAAAAGGCTACTGATGAGGCAAATGCTGCTGCATTGGCTGCTAACAATGCTGTATCGGGAGTTGACGCAAAGGTGAAGGCTGCGGTCGATGCACTTGTAGCCGGAGCACCGGACGCCCTCGATACGCTTATTGAATTGGCTAACGCTCTTAACAATGATCCGAATTTTGCGGCCACTATGGCAACAGAGTTAGGGAAGAAACTCAATATTTCCGATATTGTCAACAATCTGACAAGTGGTGGAACCGGTAAGGTCCTTTCCGCTGAACAGGGAAAAGCGTTGAAGGCCATTTTGGACTCTCATAATCACGATACAGTATATGAGAAGATTATCAATAAACTCACTGCCTTCAATAAGAATTTCGGTACTTCTGTCGGAACTGTTTGTGAAGGTAACGATTCACGTCTAAGTGATGCTCGTGTACCGAAAGCGCACACACATAAGAAAGCGGATATTAGCGACTTCCCAACCTCTATGCCGGCTAGTGATGTACCTGCATGGGCGAAAGCTGTTAGTAAGCCAACCTATACAGCGAGCGAAGTCGGAGCTTCTCCGTCAAGTCACAATCATGCGGGAACCTACGAACCTGCATTTACCAAGAACTCTGCTTTCAACAAGAATTTTGGAACGGCTAAAGAAACCGTATGTGAGGGTAACGATTCACGGTTGACTGATGCCCGTACACCGAAAGCACATACGCATAAGAAGTCTGAGATAAGTGATTTTCCTGCCTCTATGCCCGCTAGTGATGTGCCAGCATGGGCGAAGGCTGTTAGTAAACCTAGTTATACAGCTTCCGAAGTTGGTGCTTCTCCTTCTAATCACAATCATGCGGGAGTATATCAGCCTGCGGGTAGTTATGCCCCGTCTTCACATACACATGGAGCAACCGAGATAACTCCTGACTCAACTCATCGTTTTGTTACTGACTCGGAAAAAACGACATGGAATAGTAAGGCGGCCGGCAACCATAATCATACGGGAGTCTATCAGCCCGTCGGTAATTATGCCGCTTCGTCGCATTCACATGGGGCGACAGATATTTCCCTAGATAGTACGCATCGATTTGTCACGGATTCAGAAAAGTCTACTTGGAATGGTAAGGCAGCAGGTAATCACAACCACGATTCAGTCTATCAGCCCAAGGGTAGTTATGCGGTAAGTTCTCATAAACATACAGCGTCGGAGGTTGAAGAAGATTCGACTCATCGTTTTATGACGGATGCAGAACGTACGAAACTTACAGGAATAGCAGCAGGAGCTAATAATTACTCTCATCCGGTTTCTCATCCAGCATCAATGGTTGAAGAAAGTACTACGAGAAAATTTATGACGAATACGGAGAAAACTTTACTAAGTACTCTCGGGACAAATGCAGCGTTGAAAGATTTTTCCAATGTTTCAACAAAAAATCTGTCCCAAAACGGATATTATAAGTTGCCAGACGGCTTAATGATTCAATGGGGATATGCATCTGCTGTGGCTGGTACACAGACCATATATTTAAATACCTCATTTTACGATACAAATTATACAGTAGTAACTAATACAATAACAGCTAATGCAAGCCTTCAAGTCGCTGTTGTAAAAACAATAAGAATAAAGAATAGATCTTCTCTGGTTATCCTTAGTGTACAGCAAGGTGGAGCAGCAGGAGAACCTTGGAATTGGCTGGCCATAGGTAGGTGGAAATAGTATAAATATCATAACATCAAAATATTTATGAATAATTTTAGTAGAAAATTGGTAATCATAATTGTAGTCATTATTACGCAAAGTTCTCTCGGGACTAAAGCAATCCAATTGACATCACAGACCTTATGGAAAGAGTCAACAAGAGATGGTTATGTAAAGTATAGTAATGGTTTGCTTATCCAATGGGGAAACTTAGCTTCTTCATATAGAAATAAAACGATCTATTTACCTATCTCTTTTTTAGACTCTAATTATATTGCAATAGTCGGAGTTAACGATAGTACAGTAGATAGTATATCAGTAGTATCATGTAAGATTAAGAAACAAAATATATCTTCATTTGTCTTAGTTCCGGTTGCGACATGGGGTGCTGACAACTATGTTTATGCTACTGAAGGCATGAATTGGTTTGCTATTGGACGTTGGAAATAAATAAAATAATCATTATGAAGTATTGGAAACAAGGATTCTACGACGAACCCCAGGAAGGTTCGATAGAAATTACAGAAGGGTATTATCAGAAATTGTTAGCAGGACAGTCGGCCGGACTAGAGATATTAGAAAGCAAGAAAGGGTATCCAATTTTGGTAGAACCTCAGTACTCACTTGAGGATGTAATAAAAAATAAAGTATCTGAAATACAAGTATTTGACAAATCAGAATGTGTCAACTCTTTTGAATTATCAGGTAGAAGTATGTGGCTAGACAAATCTACACGTGTTGGATTATTTAACTCAATTTCAATTGAGAAACAGATTGGTAAATCAGATACCGTATTGTGGTATGATGCAATAAAGTATATCATTCCCATTCCAGATGCTTTAGCAATGTTAAATGCTTTAGAGCTATATGCATTAAACTGCTACAATGTGACACAATCACACATCGCAGCAGTCAGGTTGTTACAGACTATTGAGGAAATCGAAAACTACGATTATACGATAGGTTATCCGGTAAAGTTGAGCTTTCTGGGATAACCAGTTTTGAAGTTGTATGCTTCAATTTCTTCTTTTGTTTCTAATTGATTGATAGCGTTGATATGCCTTTGTGTTGTGTCATAGCACGCAAGGGCATATAATTCTAGTTGTTGTAACATGTCAATAGCTCTTTCGATTGATAAGACAAACTTTGTATCACCAATCCAGATACTTGTTTTAGACCGACCAGATTCTCTTTCAATATTAATTGAGTTCATAAGCCCTACACGAGTACTCTTATTCAGCCAGCCAAATACTCCGTTTATATTGAACTGATTCACCGCTTCAGATGAATCGTGTAACCGTAATTCATCAAGCTTTTGCTCTCTGATTTCTTCGATAGTAGCCTCATGTACAACTAAGATCGGATATCCTTTTTTACTTTCAGCTATGAATAACCCTGCTGATTGCCCCACTAATAGCTGATTGTAATACTCCTCCGTTATTTCTATTGAACCTTCTATTGGTTCGTCGTAGAATCCTTGTTTCCAATACTTCATAATGATTATTTTATTTATTTATTTCCAACGTCCAATAGCAAACCAATTAAAGCCACCCCAAAATGCACCGTTATTCGTATCTGTCGAATGGTACAAGCCGAACATTAAAAATGAAGATTTGTTTTGGGTCCAGACATCTCCTGTATAATTTGTCGTATCATCTACAGTTCTCTTCATTGTAACCAATACGGAATAATTAGTATCATAAAAGGATGTCGGCAGATATATTGTTTTATTCCGTCCTGATGAGCTGCTGTATCCCCATTGCATTAATAGTCCATTAGAATATTTTACATAGCCATTTTGTCCTAAATTATCATTAATGATTTGAATCGCCTTAGTTCCGAGAGAACTAAAGTAAAAACAGCTCAAACAATGAGTGAAACAATTACTGTTTTAGCACTAAATTTCTCTTATTCACGACAATAGTTTTAATGTCGTATATTCAGCTCTGTTATTCTCTGAATTTATTCCCCAGCTCCTTACCTTTACAATAACAGATGATTCCGGTGATTTCATCCAAGCATTTATATTTTATGATATAATTCAAATCAGGAGATATGGTAACTTTATATAATGGTGATAAGGAAATAAAAATCGAAGTATGGGATGAAAGCTACTCTTATGAAGCTATCATGGGAGAAGATACACTCACTTTGTATTTTTCTCATCCGGGATACTTGGAAATACCGGTCGGCTCTTGGTGTGACTTCTACGGAAAGCGTTATTCTTTGAAGAAAGATAGCAATTTCAAGAAAAACGGTGAACGTAACTATGAATATATACTTGTCCTTGAGACTGCTAAGGCTGATACAATGTTGTGGAAAGTACTCCATACCGTTGACAGAAACATTAAGTTCTCATATACGGCCAAGGCACATGAACACCTACGTCTACTCGTTGAGAACCTGAACCGCCGGGATACCGGGTGGAAAGTCGGTGGTTGTATCGAGGGAACTGAGAAAGTAATCAACTATAATCATACCTATATCCTTGATGCTCTTAATCAGCTAGCAGATACGTATGAAACAGAATGGCAGATTACCGAAGAGAACAATATAAAGACAGTTCACCTGCGTAAAGTTGAGTATAACAAGGAGAATCCTTTGAAACTGTCGTATGGTAAAGGCCATGGCTTTAAGGTCGGTGTTGGTCGCGAATCCGGGGATATTCCACCCGAAATCATCTTCGTGGAAACCTCTGATCGCAATATTGATTACTCGACATACGGAGCTAAGAATCTGTTGCTTCCAAAATCTAAGACCCTTGTTTACGAAGGACGGACGTATAAAACAGACGCGGACGGGACTTGTGTTATGCGTGCTGACAAGGAACTGACTACCGCCAAAGAAGATAGCTTGGACTGCACGGCTATTTATCCTTCCCGTGTCGGTACTGTTAGCTCTGTGATTGAAGTGAATAAGGATAAGAACTTCTTTGACTTTATAGACAAAGACATACCTGAAGATTTAAACTTCGAAGATTGCCTGATAGCAGGTGAGAATATGACAATTGTCTTCCAAACCGGTATGCTTACAGGCAAGGAGTTTGAGGTGAAGTATATCCATGAAGCGAAAGATCAGAAAGCAGCACGCCGCTTCGAAATTGTTCCGCAGGAAATTGACGGTATTACTATGCCGGAGCCGGAAGTCTGGCGACCGAAAGCTGGTGATACATACGCAGTGTTCGGAATACAATTGCCGAAGGCTTATATCTGTAATGACAGCACACAAACAGGTGCGAGCTGGGAAGCTTTCAAAGAAGCTGCAAAATACCTGTATGAACATGAAGACAAACAATTCACTTTCACCGGAACTTTGGATGGAATTTGGGCGAAAAAACGTTGGTTACAAATAGGTGGAAAGATTGTACTGGGTGGATATGTGAACTTCTCTGATACACAGTTTCATCCGAAAGGTTCTCTTATCCGTATGATCGGAATTAAACGCTATGTCAACAATCCGTATTATCCGGAGATTGAGTTGTCAAACGAGCCGGTCGGCACGTCTGTTACAAGCGAACTGGAAAAGATTGAGACGAATGAAGTAGAGGTAGACGTTAAGCATAAGGATGCCTTACAGTTTACTAAAAGACGGTTCCGCGACGCAAAGGAAACAATGTCTATGCTTGAAGATGCTTTCTTAAACTTCTCATCTTCCATAGATCCGGTAGCTGTTCACACTATGCAGTTACTCGTAGGTGATGAAAGTTTGCAGTTCCGCTTTGTCAGATCCAAAGCAGTCCCAGTACAAGTATCGCATAACATCACTTACAATATCAGCACAAAAGTTCTACACTCGCCTGCTGGTATTATCCAACACATGACGTTAGGAATAAAAACAGTGTCGTCTGAACACAAAGCGGATGAATACAAATTTTGGGATATGGTTGAATACAGTTCCCCGGCACTTATTGATCCGGCAAAGAAATATTATCTGTATGCCAAAGTTAGCAAAGAGAATCAGACCGGAACATTCCTTCTAAGCGAGACGGCTATCAAAATGGAACAGATAGCAGGATATTATCACTTACTAACCGGTATCCTAAACAGTGAGTATGAAGGTGAACGCAGCTTCGTTGAGTTGTACGGATTCACGGAAATCTTGCCGGGACGAGTAACAACAGAACGAATCATATCACCAGACGGAAAGACGTACTTCGATTTGGTAAAAGGGGAAATAGGCGGAAATATTCAAATTAAAGCCGGTTCCTCCGGATTGGAGAATCTGTCTGAATGGGAAGCTGCTCATCAGGAAATAAAGGACGCAGCTAAAGCGGCCAAGGACGCTGCTGATTCTGTCGAAGGATTGCATAACTATGTAGATGGAGCCTTCGCTGATGGCCTTATTGACGAAGCAGAGGCAAAAGCTATTGAAAAATATATCAATACTATCAACAACACTAAACAAGCTATCGAAGCAACTTACAATAAGCTCTACACGAATGTTTATTTATCCGGCCCCGCAAAAGTTGGCTTGCTTAATGCTAAGGTTAGTTTAATGGGAAGTATTGAAAGTCTGATTAATGCTATCAATACCGCAATTTCCGATGGATTCACGACAACGGAAGAAAAGAAAGACGTGGATAGTAAATTCACTTTTTTTAATTCTGCCTATGCTGATTTTAATACTGCTGTTGAAGCCGCCAATAAAGCTATACAGGATAAATTGAAGGACTATTCAGATGAAGCTTTAAGACAGGCCGTGCAAGCTTTAGAAGACGCTGCTAATGCAGCCAAGGCCGCACAAGATGCAGCCGATTCAGTAGAGGGCCTTCATGACTATGTAAACGGTGCTTTTGCCGACGGCATTATAAACGAGGCGGAAGCGAAAGCCATTGAAAAATATCTGAATACAGTCAAAAATACGAAATCTGCCGTTGAAGCTACATATAATAAACTATATGTAAACACCTATTTGGAAGGATCTGCAAAAACAGCCTTACTTAATGCCAAGGTATCTTTATCCGGTGCTATTGATAATCTTATGGCTGCAATCAATACAGCTATTGCAGACGGACAAACGACTGTAGAAGAAAAGAAAAATATCGATGATAAGTTTACTCTATTCAACTCTGCTTTCGCTAGTTTTAATACAGCTGTTGAAGAAGCAAACAAAGCTATTCACGACAAACTGAAAAGTTATTCCGATGAGTGTACAGCCGATCTGAAAGTACTCAATACTCAAATCTCCGCACAAGTGACACGGGTCGATAGCTTAACACAGAGGATAGACACAGCCGGGTGGATAACGACTTCCGACGGCAATAAGATATATGCTTCTAAAGAGCTGGAAAACGGTAATACGCTTATATCTTATATTAACCAGGCAGCCGGAGAAACTACAATTCATTCGTCTAAAATTAATTTAGAAGGAGCTGTTACCTTCACAGCACTTCATAGTAATCTGCAGACAGTAATCAATTCAAAAGTAGATCGTTCCGGTTTGGGTGGATTAGCATTCAAAGATGCTGTAGAAGCAGCACAACTTGGAAGTACTATTATCGTAGGAGGGTATCTGAATACCGATTTGATAAAGGTCCGCAGGATTGATGCTGATTCTGGATTTATTGGTGGTTTTACTCTTGAGGAGGGGCGTCTTATCTGGACACGCTCTAGTTATTTCGGAGGGACTTCGCGCAGTTTAAAACTTGGCTCTGGCAGGGCTAAGGAAGGTGTTGTAAATGTGACCTTTGATGCTGCTACAGACGGAAATTTTGGAGTAGCTGCTATTGGCGCATCTTTTGGGGGAAGTGCGGCTATATATGGCTCTTCCCATTCTGATAATCCTAAGTATCCAAGCGATTATATCTATGCGGGATTCTTCGACGGAAATGTAAGCGTACTAGGAGATGTCTCTGCAAATGGATTCTTTCCACGGAACGGGAACGGTGCTGTAATGAATGTTTTATCCGATGTATGGATTACTAATCTGGATTCTCCTGGAAAGATTTATAAGCAAAAGATACATATAGTAAAAGGTATGGTGGTAGAAATGACTAATACATAAAATAGAAATGAAAGTAAATTTAAACAGAAACTTACTAGACTTTAGAGGTCGGGAGTTTATCGAATTGGTGAATGGTAAAGAAAGTAAGAAATCCCTTCGCGATTTGGTTGCAGAGGCATTATATGCAGCTGGTTCTAACCCACGGAAGAACATGGAAACTTCCAAGAAGTTACGAGCGTACAAGATGCTGCAACAAATTATTAACAATCGTGGGGTGCTTGATATTGAAACGGAAGATGCTGCTTTATTAAAAGAAATTTGTGGAGAGTATCTAACCGCAGGGACATACGGACAGATTTATGATTTAATAGAAGGAGGAAACAAAGAATGAACATTACAGCAACAAACAGTACTGCGACAACCAAAGTTACGGGAGCTATCAGGATTAAGTACAGAATATCAACTCGTGGTACCGAAGCGGTGAAAGATATTACTGCCGAGATTGTCAAAGATGAAACGACTGTCGGCTTCTTCAATATTTCGCGAAATGGAGTAACCGGATTCTCGCTACATGAGGATCATGGGCTAACTTCTGGCGAAGTGAAACAAGTATTTCAGACAGCTATTGATGATTGTAGCGAGGTATTAAAATAAAGTATTAATATTTTAGATAAAAATGATATGGATTATTTCAAAAACTTACTTATTGGATTGGTTACCGGTATAGCTGCTTATCTCAATCCTATCTCTGGGGAAATCAAAAGCCTTATTGCTGTATTTGCCCTTAATTTCATTTGTGGACTGCTTACTGCACTCCTTATCAATCATGAGAGTTTTTCTTTTAAAAAGGCTTGGAGGTGTATCGTAGAAGCAACTATTTTCTTTGCCTTGGTTAGCTGCATCTACTTTATTGGTGAACACAAAGGAAATCCGGAAGGTGCGCTACAATGCGTATCATTCATTACGTATAGCGTATTCTACTTCTACGGGGTAAATATTCTAAGGAATATCAAAGAAATTCTACCCAACTCTAGCAATGGCTACAAGGTAGTAGCTTTCTTGCACTATGTATTAAGTGTTGAGTTTATAAAGAACATTCCCTATTTAACGAACTATCTACAAAAAGGAAATACCAAATGATTAAAGTATTGGAGTTCATTTTTCAAGATTTTTGGCATTGGCTAGGATCTGTTATTATGATAGCTATCATTTGCAATATCAACTTGATTAAAGTTGGCCCAGTAACAAATAAAAAGGAAAATAAGAATGAAAACTATTGATGCTATTATCATCCATTGCTCAGCCACACGTGCTGGGCAAGATTTACGTGCAAAAGACATAGACCTGATGCACCGAGCCAGGGGATTCAATCAGATCGGTTATAACTTCATTATTGACCTTGACGGAATGGTAGAAGAGGGTAGACCTTTAACGATTGACGGAGCTCATTGCAATACGAAAGGATTTAGTGATTCATCCTATAACAGACATTCCATTGGCATCTGTTATATCGGCGGTCTGGACGCATCCGGAAAGGCGGCAGATACACGTACTCCAGCTCAAAGGACAGCACTACGTGAATTAGTCTCGAAGCTCTGTAAGGAATATCCTATAATTGAAGTACTCGGACACCGTGATACTTCGCCGGATCTGGACGGCAGCGGAGAGGTAGAGTCTAGGGAATATATCAAGGCTTGTCCCTGCTTTGATGTAAGGAGTGAATTTTCTAATTTTCTTCGTAATACAGTGATCCGACCATGAAAACGCTACCTTGGATATCAGTTACATTGTTGGTGATCGTTTGTGTTATTGTTTGGTTCCGTCCGCATGAACAACCACCAGCGGAAATCAGAATTGAGACAAAGATAAAGACGGTTGTCAAAGTTGAAACCTTGTATATTTCGTCACCTATGGCACCTTTGTTAACTATTTGGTTAACAGACACTATACATATCGGTGATACAGTAGTTCATCTCGAACAAACTTATTATAAGGATAGTCTTTACCAGCTATGGGTATCCGGCTATCGTCCAAGATTAGACAGTTTGCATATATTTCCAAGAACTGTATATCAGACGATAACGAATGATGTCTACCATATAGTTAAACCCAAAAAGAAACGCTGGGGATTTGGTGTGCAAGCAGGATACGGATATCCAAGCGGTTGGTATATTGGTATTGGAGGGAATTATAATTTGTGGCAGTGGTAAACATTATATTAGAACAATTTTATATTAATCTTTGTTCTATAATTTGATGACAATAGAAAAAATCATTATTTTTGCCGCATTCTAAAAAATATAAATATGGGATGGTTTAAACATAAAAGATATACTATTAAGGATCTTAATACACCTAGCAGAAAAATAAAATCTGCATCAAGAGATCGATTTAAAATCGCAATAATTGATGATGAGGATTTTGTTTTTTTGGAAGAATTAAGAAAGAGCGGATTTGATATAAGAAAATACGATGATGCTTTAGACCTTCAGATGTTCGACTCATACCCCATAATAATCTGTGATATTAAAGGGGTTGGTAAGGATTTTAAATCACCAATGGGAGGGGCTTTTTTAATTCGTGAATTAAAAAAGAAATATCCTTTAAAAGCTTATGCTGCTTATACTGGATCAACATATGATATTTCTATAAATAACTATTTAGAAGGAGTAAGCATTATAAAAAAAGATATAGAAATAGATGATTGGTGTATTGAAATAGATAATCTGATTCGGAATATATCAGATCCTAAGGAGGTTTGGTTAAAAATAAGAGATATATTGTTGAAAGAAGAAGTAGATTTAATCTCTTTAGCCAATTTAGAAGATGAGTATGTAGATATTATCTTGAATAAAAATGGAGATTTTCATAATTTCCCTTCAGCCAAGAAAGAAAATACTTTGAATCCCGACGTTCGTGCTGTTGTTCAATCATTAGTTGCTGGAATTATATTAAATACATTATGATTTTAGCTCCATTCCCTTATAAAATACTTGCTGATAGTATTATTTCTAATGGGTATATTTTTAGTATACCCCAATTTTGTATAGATAAAAAAGACAACCCAAAGTGTAAGGAATTTTACCATTCCTTGAAAGAAAACAGTGGTTTTCATACTTGTCCATACGGCTTTGCCGTAGAATGTACAAAATTGGGAGGTGTCAATATTATATTCACGTGTTTAAATATCGATAAGAAGACAGATCGAAAAATAACACGAAAACTCAATCATAATATCGATCAAACCTTAAGAATGACTATTAATGAATATAATAGTCTTAAAGATAATTTTGACAGATTTATCCAAGAAAATCAACCAACCTTTGATGTGGCTGCTAAGTATACTAAAGATAGCTCTCAATTAAAATTAGATAAGGAGTTGTTGGATAATACAATACATGAATTACGTAAGTTGAATACTCAACTTAAAGGAGTTGTTACAAAATTAAATCCTGCAATTTCGCAGTTGAGAAATAAAACGGAATATATTGAAACCTTGAATCTAGATATATATTCTATTTCAAATTTAATGTCTATTAGATTGGATACTTATGATTTGGAGGTTAATCCTATATTAAATTTGTCATCAAACAAGAGAGAAATTGCAATTTATAAAAAGATAGAAAAAGTCTATAAATGTTTGAATGCTGAAGCTAAGCGTAAAAATGTCGGCATTTATCTTGATGGGAAGTCTTATAATCTTTTTAGTGCCAGTAATTCTATAGAAATAGCCTTTTTCATTGTGCTAGAAAATGCCATAAAGTATTCTATTGAAAATGAAACTATAAAAATTACATTTAAAGAAACTGAAGACAGATTGACATTAACATTCATGAATTGGGGGATTCGCCCTGGTGATGACGAGATAAAAAAACTCACAGATCGCAATTATAGAAGTAGAAACGTTATAAACCGAAATGTCGAAGAAGGGAGGGGAATAGGGTTGTATTTACTAAACCAAATTTGTTCAGTAAATGATATCCAACTAAAGATTAAATTAGGAAATGATAATAAATATCATAATGGATACCGTTATTCACCTTTTTTTGTTGAAATGAAATTTGATGGCATGATTCAACATGAAGATGGTATGGATGATTTCTAAATTATAATATCTCAAAATGTAATTTCTGTATCATATATCTCAGTTCTGTTAAGAAAGATATTTTCGTAGTTCTTCGATTGCTTGTAATGCACTTCGGACTATAACGTATTTATTTCGGCAACTTTCAGCCTGTTTTTGGAACTCTTTTTGATATTCTGATTGTTTCCCCACCTTCGTTTTAAACTCTATACAGAGAGAAGCAAAACCCTTTTTGGGAATAAGTACAATCACATCAGAAACACCAGACTTTACTCCTTGACGCTTAAGGTTAGCAGCTTCACGTATATGACGGCTTCCACCATTCGGAACGGCAAATATAAGTTTGTCAGGAATATTAGGGAAATATAAAGGAATCAGTTTAAAGAACTCTGTTTGTATGCGAGCTTCCTCGTTATTATGTACTTCTCTAAAGCGCGGAGGATTATGCTGATCTGCATAGCAATTATAACACATAAAGTCGGTACCGATCTTAATAACCGATACCGTTTCTCTTCCGCATAAAATGCACTTTTCTTTAGTCATTATTCAAAATAAGCTAAATTGTATTGGTCTTCTACCTACTACTGCTATCGTTCTCTCATGAATTGGGCACTGCGAAGCATAGGGACATCTCCCTGACATAGCAGAAAGATGCGCTCCATGCCATTCATCCCAATCTGTTACATTATTAGCAGAGAGGAAATTTATCAGTTTCATGCAGCAGAAGCCACGTTCTTTCTCTTGACCTCCTGTAACTTCGAATAATCCATTATTCTGTGGACGTTTCATTGAATTCTTTCTTGATTTGAACTATGCGGTAAACAAGAATCTACCGCATAGCAGATTTATTATTTATTTCTCGACGCTTCCAAAACAGGAAGGTTTGTTTCCGTTGGTATGTATATCACAGTTTTATCATTCAGATTGCTTTGTTGACGTACCCACAAATATTGGATATATGCAGGAGTAATACTTCCATTTTCAATTTTAATCGCTTCGGCAGCACCTTTGGCACGTTCGATTTCAGCTTGGGCATTCAGTTTTTCAGCTTCCAGATTAGCTTTAGCTTCTTCAATCTTTATTTTACGGTTTTGTTCTGCTTTAGCGAATTCAGCCTTTCCAGACATTTCTTGCTGCCAAACGTTATAATAAGGGAGGGTAACAAAACATCCCACAACAATTGCGACAAATACGATAGCCGCCAAAATTCCAAGTTTATTCATACTTTCTAATATTGGGTTTTATAAAGCCGCCCAAGGCTTATTAGTTTATTATTATTATATTTGCAAAAAAAATATATGTCAACAATATATCGTAATAGAACAATCCGCCCTTCAAGTAGACTTGAAACATCTGTATCTTATAAAATCAATACAGAGAAAGTCACGACAAATGATACATTGGTTATTACCATTAACCATGAAAGTGAAAATTTTAATAAAGAATTTACTTTTTCAGGAGAGAAGGTTGCAAACCGTTCCTCAATACACTTCAGATATATCAATGGAGAAATCATTTGGTCACCAGTTCAGCCTGATTAGATTCATATCTTTGCAGTTATTAGTCAATTATCAAAATTTCCCGGTATGCAATGTCTATCTCATTCGTCTTCTCATTCTCATTGAAACAATAGCAAAGAAACCATTTCAACGCACCTTCATTCTCATATTGTGCTTTCCACATTTTACCATTATAGAGAACTGACGGTTGAGAACGAGTATAATCCATGAGTATTTCAAAATCAAGTCTACTCATCACAGCATGAGTATCATCAATTAGTATCAAGTAAGTTGGCGGCTGTTGCCAACACATCCCATAAGGATGCGTCATAGGTGGAATAATATTATCTTTATTCATTATTTTATTGTTTTGAACTGTTTATCCAAAGAATCTATATACAACCTTATGGCATTATTACCGGGCAATATTACTATATTGTCATCTCCGAACTCCGCAGCGATATTCTTTAATTCAATAAGACATGTCGCATCCAGCTCGATATAAAATCTACTATTTTTCTCGTAAACCTCTACATGGATTATTGAATGAGAAAACGAGAAACAGTTCTCGACTCTTTTCTTTATCAGTTCTATATTCATATTTAATTTGATTTTTACATTTCTTTTTTAAACAAGTACACTGCTTGGATTTCTCCCATTGAAAAAGAGACAAGCTCCCAACCGTTGCTTCCAAGTTCATTTAATTCCAATTCGGACAATAAATCCTTCTTATTGCGGATTCTCGTTTTATATTTAAATATCTTCATTATTATATTAATTTGAATGTTTTGCTGCAAATTCTATCAACTTGACAAGAACTGTCACTGGGTGTCCGTAAAACTCTTCAGTCGGTTCGCCACTCTCCATATTTATAACTATTCCCACGAGGCTTCTGCGTCCAAATCCATCGATTTCACCGGGGTGAAGCATTATTCCAAATAATGTTCCCTCACGATTGAAAGTGCTCGGAAGCAGTTGAAGAAGCCGTGTTGTAGAGAATGAGGCGCAATAATCTTTTTTATTTGCCAAAGTACTGTCTAATGAATACGTCCCGCTACTCAAATGGAAAGAAAGGTCGCTCATAGACTTTGGAATCCCAGAGTTTATTAAAATCTCGGAATCTCGTGCCCCAGTTCCCATAATCTTTCGGGATATAGGAACACGGCAATAACAAACCCTGTCGTTTATACTTGGTTTTAATACTTTGCTTATTATTTTATTCATATCTGTTTTGTTTTGAATTATTCTTCGTCGTCATAGTCTGAATCAAAGATGCGAGCAACCATATCGACAATATTTTCTTCTATATCCTCGGTAGAACCTGTTACAGCATTAGCGATATTTTTCTTCTCTTGAATTATTCGATAAACCTTTTCGTCAATAGTGCGTCGGCCAAGGAAGTAGTAACAGGTAACAGAGTCTTTTTGCCCGATACGGTGTGCCCGGTCTTCACACTGACAGCAATCAGCATACGTCCAAGGGAATTCAACAAAAGCGACATTACTTGATGCAGTAAGCGTTAAACCAACTCCAGCCGCTTTTATCGAGCAAATGATTATATCCGCTTTTGGATTGTTCTGAAAGGAATCAACCGCTCTTTGCTTCTCATCCTGCGAATCTCTACCGGTAACAGATACGGCAGTGGGAAAGTAACGTTTCAGTTGATCTACAACTTCATGAAGCGAACAAAAGAGAATTATCTTCTTTCCATTCTCTCGGAAGTCTTTCACAAATTCAATAACATCGCGTACTTTTCCACGTGCGGAGATCTGCCGTAGAATATTGATACGTACCATGACTTCCCCTCGCAGAGCCTTTTCAATCTTTTCATCGTCGGCATCCTTATATTTCTGTAGATACATAATAAGATCACGCTCTGCATCCATATACTCCTTACGATTAGTAATTTCACATGTATTTACCTGGCGTATCTTATCTGGAAGATCTGTAAGGACGAGAGACTTTTCACGACGAAACATACAATATTTCCATAAATTGAAGTTCAATTCTTTCAAATTCGATGCTTCTCTTTGTCCGGAGCAGTACCGGTTAACAAATGGTTTGTAGCCACCGAAATCATCCATACGGTTTAGAATTGCCAGCTGTGGAATCAAATCTTTAGGCCGATTTACTACCGGTGTTCCTGTAAGCTCTATCACCCATTCTTTACCTGTACAAATACCCTTGCAAAACTTTGCCTGTTGAGTAGATGCAGACTTACAGCGATGGCTTTCATCAATGATAACAGACTTGAATAAATTGATTGAGTTTCTAAATTCCACATCGCGCAGCGTCCAGCCTTCGGCTTTCTTTATGCGTTGTACGAAGTATTTCTTTAGTGATTCATAGTTTACGATAAAGACTTGATGCATTCCTGTTTGATAAAAGAAGGTCCATGTATCACGTACTTTATCTGTGAGTACCATTGCTTTTTTATCCGTAAACTTCTCCCATTCCCGTTGCCAGTTGATTTTCAATGATGATGGGCAAATGACAAGACAGGGAAAAGCGTTCGCTAGATTGATGGTAGCAATACTTTGTAATGTCTTTCCGAGTCCTGGTTCATCGCAGTTCATGAAGCGCTTTAGCTCCAATCCCCGGGCAATACCTTTGAGTTGATAGGGATAAGGCTGAATTTTTAAGCTATGCGGAATTGTTAGATCTGGAAGTTCCGGAACATCATAAGCAATATCTTCCTCTTTCTTTGTAGTTCCGCTCACCCAATTTATATTTTCAAACTGCTGTATCTGATAAATCATTCTTTCAAGATCAACTCTACTCCGTGTAGGTACTATCCAAACTTTTCTAGCACCGTCAAAACGTCTTCCAGGAATCTGCCTGATCCGATCTACGATAGAAGGTTTATACTTGAAAGATAATTCAAAATTATCTCCTTTTAATTCGATATTCATGATTTAGAGTATTTTGTAGGGGGGGGGATTATCCCCCCTATAGTGATTGGTGTTATGCAGTTTCATCTAAAGGAACTGGAGCTTCTATTTGCTTCTTTCGCCCTCTTTTTTTAGGTTTATCTTCAATTATAACGGCTTCCTCCGGTTCGTCAGTATCAAAATCAAGACGTTCCTGTCTGACTCCCCATTTCTCTTCAAACAGATAACTCTCAACTTCTGCGTCACAAGCTGCCGCATCAATGCTCAATTCTTCATAGTAAGGATAGTCTGCATCAAGGAGAGGTACGAAGATTTTCAGATCAACAACCTTGCCGGACTGAAGTAATTTAGCTCCCATAATAGTAATTCCGGAAACACCATCGACACTATCGTTTGCATAGCCGGTTATGATGTAATTTTCAAGAATCTCTGAATAGCCAGGAGACGTAAAACTATCCTTATTAATATTGGCAGCTTCCGGCTGTTCGCACAATACGACAAGATGTAATTTAAGACGATTAAATGTCTCTCTTAAGTCACTATGAATGATCTGATCGCAGTTCTTGCTAATTACATTCGTGTAGTTTGCTTCCGAAAAACGTTCATTGTACACTACATTCAAGCGGTCCTTTTTAATAATCGCTTTCTTGATTTCATTTTTTGCTTGTTCCATAATCTTCTTTGGTTGATAAAGTGATAATACTAAACGTTGATACAACTCCCATTACAGCAGCCGTAGTTATTTCTCTAGTCGTTGCATCTTCTCTTTGAGAGAAAGATAATGCCGTAAACAGGCCGATAACGGATATTCCGATTGTGACTCTTCTTAGATTTTTCATGATAATTACTTTTTGTTGTTAAACATTCCGGACATTTGCATTTCTGCCTTAGCTTTACTTATTACAGTTACACACCACGATAATTGATGTGTTGCCGTCCGATTGCAACGTTCGCACCAATCAACTAAGTATCTCTCTTCCCGACATAAAGAATTGACTAGAGCATTTATCGCTGTCGCTGTTGCTTTCGCACTTTTTGCCGTGTCTACAAGCGTCTGCATGACCTCGGATTTCATTGCCTCATTGAGCCAATATTTTGAATCTGCGAGCAATTTTCCGGAGCGGGCAACATATACAGCTAAATCATTACCGCGTTGTACAGCTTCTGCTACATCTTCGCTCATAGTTATATTAAGGAATGAATCTATATTGGTTAATTCGGCCAATATTTGTTCTTTTGATGTAATAAGTAAATTCATATTGTTTTATGGCAAAATATAATCAGACCATTAATTGCCACCACTTAAAAGCAAGGTCCTCGTATTTCTCTTTTCCTCTGATGTATGAAGGGTGTTTCCGGTCGGTGATAAAATGCTTGAAGATTCTACAATTCTTCTTGCTGATAGCATAAATAAAATCTTGTTTGCTACCGGCTATATCCATATACCATGCCCGGGACCGGTCCCAGTCAAAGAAATCTATCGCTTCATCAAATTGTGTTTGGGACTCTGCGAAGGTCGTTTTTAAATCACCTCCAAAGTTGAAAGAAGACAACCACCAATCCCATTTACACCGTGTATCGAGATGATAAACAAAGTTCCCATAAAAGAACTCTTGTTGTTTATTAACCATAAACTTTTGTGTATCGGACTGTGCTAAAACGACAGCTAGAAATTGATCCTTTTCTGCTTCTTTCCGGAGAGCCTTACGCATTTCAAGCCCTAGTTCAAATTCGTCTTTCGTATACACGTAATCGTCTACCATTAACTTGTCATATCTTACACGCTCGTTTTCTGTAATAAGAGCATCTACAAGAGTTCCAAACTTGAATGCCTTCTCTTTATCCCCGTATTGAGCACGGGGATAAAGATAGTTCTTAAGCTCTGTCAGATCTGAATTGCTGACCTCCGGACGAGAGTAATATGAATCAGGATTTGACATGGCTATTTGGCTTTTACATCTGCTTCATATCGGATGAATTTTGATTCGATATGCTTTTGATCTTTACCGTTCGCCTGCTTCTCGCAATAAGTAATCATCTTTTTAAAGATTTTCTCCAGTTCTTCAACAGGCAATGTTTGACCTTCGTTTATCCACCACATCTGGAATATTTCTAAATATCCCTGCTGATGAAGTACAACAATCTTTTCTTTCACCTTGGCGTTAGTCGGTGGAGGAGCAATAGAAGCGGCAGCTTCCATAAAAAGACTACCTATAGAGCTTTGTTGTGCCTTCAGTGCAGCCTCTTGTTTTGCTGCTTCTTCCTCCTTTTTCAACTCTTCCATTCTTTTGGCTGCAGCTTCTTTTTCACGTTGTTTACGCAATTCTTCCGCTTTGGCAGCTTCCTCTGCATTAGCGAGACGAAGTTGTTCCAGTTCTGCAAGTTCCTTGCGTTTAGAGGGAACACGGTCGGTAAGGTCTTGCTTAACGCTTACAATCTTTGCCTTATACTGTTGAGCGTATTGCTCATATTTGCCCTCTAGAACTTCTCGGCGAATCTCCTGTTTTGTTTCTTGACTAATATAGTAAGTCGCAGAATCCGCACTAAACTTATCAAAATGAGATTTGGGATAATCGGTCTGAAAAACTGTGATTCCTATAACTTCACGATCGAAGTTTTCATAAGTCAAGTTGGAAAATATTCCCTGCAATTCAGAAACTTTACTTGAAAGATATTGGTTGAAATAAGAAAGAAGGCTATCCCCTATTATCTGTCGATAGTTTGCTTTCTCTGTTTCAATTCTAGCTCTCTGTTCCGCTTCTCTCTTTCTTTTCTGTTCTTCTTCGTATTTAAACTTGGCATACTCATTGCGCTTTATCACAAGCTTTCCGGGAATTGTTGAAGGATCCTTAGGATCAATTTGTTTTTCTTGAGAGGTGAAAAAGGAACGTATTCTATCAAATATCTGCGTAATAGGTTTACGACGTTCATCCATATTTTTGAGTGTTACGCTAACCTTTTTCAAGTAGTCGGCTGTAGCCTGATCTATTGTTTCATTCATACCTTCTCCTTCGATAGTGTCAAGGAGAGCTTTCCCAGCTTCATTACACTTTTTGACAGAATTTGTATTCTTCCCCATTATATCTGGAAAAGATGACAGAATATTTTTTGCTTCGTCTATTTTGATTAACTCTGTTGCCATATTATTTATTTTAATCGGTTAGTAAGTATTAGAATCCACCGTCTTCATCATCATCGGAGACTGGCACCTGTACAGGTTCTGGAGCTTCCAGTTGTTTTTCTTCACCGAAAGGAATATTAGGATTATCCACAGCCTGAACGGGTTCATTAACCTTATCTTCATCCACCAAGCCATAGTCGATAATTTCTTCCTCTTCTTGATCCGAATCCATAATAGTAAACTTACCTGTACGCACTTTTGGATAAGCATCAAACGCATGTTTGATCATCTTATTCTCAAGGAACCCAGGATCAATGCTTCCATTATTCGAAGTATAGAGTGCATTGGCTTTACCCAATTCACGTCTTTTAGTTTGATCGTTCCACTTCGAATTTGCTTTTTCACTATAATGTTTCAATCGTTCGATATCACCTTCCATTAACCATTGATAATCTACCGAGTTGTCATTTCGTACAATACGAATGAATGCAGCAATAACTTTGGTTGAAGTACGGGGACATTGTGCTTCATACTCGATATTCTTTATACCATTAACTAAGGATGCTTTAAAATGATCTCCCTCATATACAACGACTGGATTATCCGCATACTTGATTTGCCCGGCACGCATACGCATTGTCAGTTCGCCATACCCTGTAACTGAAACATAGGCACGTTTTTCATAAATATCATATCCTTGTGCATTCTTGTGTCCGGTTTTACTGCTTCTGCTAAGTATATAGCAAAGTGGATGTCCTGTTTGATCTAGTGTAAGACCGTTGACTGCTATATCAAGAAAACAGCCATATAGAGACATCTTTGTCGAATCTGCCAAATCAGGATTATCACGGAGAAGTTTTTGAAAGTTGAATACTTCTTTATGATACATTTGCTCACCTTTATCTGTTCCCCAGATAGCATTGTACATTTGAACGAATTTTGCCTGTACATTTTCACTTTCGACAATTTTCGTTGCTGGAAGCGCATTTAGCTCTTCCACTTTTACTTCAATAATTTTACTCATAATTATTTAAATATTAGCGTTTTATTAATCTCCTTGATATACTCCACGTCTATATTCCTCCATTAAAAGAATATCTTCGGCCGTGGGCTCTATGCTTATATCTTTTTTATCAGGTTTAATCTCTACAGGAGTAGGAACATAATTCTTTTTCTGTTCTTCTCTTTCTGCAATCTGCTTTCCGATACTGTCTTGCAGAGCCTGTAATACTTCTGATGATTTCGGTATATATCTCATACAGCGATCTGCATTAGTTGTTTGATAATGTTGTCCGGTACTTTATTATGCAGGTCCAACATTGCGCTGGCTGTTTCCAGTTCTGAACGCTTCACATAATATCTCCCTCGTTCCTTATTATTTGCCGGATAAAATTTGATCCAGGCTTTTTCGCGCCATTCTGTAATCAGGCGTTTTCCGTATATATCTTCCGCTTGGGATATTGTTACTACTTCGGGGAGTAGGCCCAGCATCGTTAGCGTTTGAACAGTCCCAATTTTAATACATCGGGCTACCATCATTTCGAAGCAATTTTCCATAATCTCTTAATAGGCTGTTTCTTGTTAAACTTTTGAATGGTGTTGAGCTGATTTTAATTACTGAAACACATCTGCATCTCTATGCTATGCTGCCTGATTATTATTGATTTTAGAGTTCATATACTTCTTCAATTCTATTTCTTCTGATTCTTGCCCGTCTGCTTCGGTTAAGATCACTGTTGCAATCAAATGCAATCTGAAAGGCAATAATTCCAAGAAATGAAAGAGCGATTAATGATTTCTGTAATTGCTTGAAGTCGATATTTAGAGCAAAGACTCTATTTATCCACCAAGCTCCAAGTTCATTTAGTTTGCTGGTTCCTGTCTTTTTATAAGCCTTATCGAGCAGGACATTTACCGTACCATAGGCAGTACCTAATCTGTCGGCAATCTCCTTCTTTGCTAGGCCACAGGCAGCCAATCCAGCTATTTGATTTTCCCTCTTGGTTAAGGTAGAATCAGCTTGCAGATCCATGATGCAAAATCTCTAATTCGGCTGCCGCTCTGGAAACTCCTTTTGTAGCTTCGAGGGCTTCATTAGCCATTCTTACAGCAACATTCAATACTTTTGCTTTGTAGGTTGAGCGAGCAGAAGCAGGCTTGTTGTTGAGGATATTGTGCACTGTACCCTGTGAACATCCGACTTCCTTTGCTATCTGCTTTTCGTATCCGTAAGGCAGATTAGCTTTGATAGTTTCTAATTGATTTTCCATATCTTTTTATATTATAGTTTTGAGTTCCCGGAAAGGCGATCAAACCCGTCCGGGATTATATAACTTATTCTTTAACTTCTTCGCAGGTTTCACCGAGCCAAGCGACACATTCTGATGTTCCCTTAGTAAAGTATACCGCTTTATTTTTAGGATTGAATTTACCTTCAACTATATCACCTTCCTTTACTCTCGCTTCCTTTTTAAGCTCCCACAAAAGCCACTCATTGGATGTTGAGCCAGTTACATTCTTGATTCTTACTTTCATGTTTATGCTTTTAATAGTTCTACTAGAAGTACTTTATCTACTTCCCAAAGGTTGAATCCCCTCTCTATTTTCCTACGCAGATATTCTCTCTCACCGATCATTCTGATTGCTTTCTCTCTAAGGTCTGATGCACTCCATTTCTCAGCCTGCTCAATCAAGAAATCAGCCATGCATTTTTTTTCCTCAAATAATTCACGAACTAATACCGTTTGCTTTTCAATCTCAGCAAGTGCTCCTGGAGCTTTCATATACAATTTGCAAAACTCATCTTTGTCAAGTTCAGTATTCATGTACATCTTTTCGATGGCATCATACGTTTCTGCCGAGATTGGCTTTCCTGTTCTTTCTTCAAACTCTTTTAGTGTCATATTCTTATTTGATTTAGAGTAAATAATCTATTTTGTTAACTTTATTGCCCTTTTATTTTGGCGTTATCATTGTTTTGCGTTAACTTTATAGTGCAAATATAAATTTTGTTTATATAGAAAACAACTTTATATATAAACATTGTTTAGTTTTTAATATAAATTAAGTTTGTATGACAGTAAACGAGAGGATAAAACTCGCAATAAAGTGGTTAATTGGACAACGTATTGCAGATAACCAAGAAGAAGTAGGTAAGCTATTAGGCTACTCAAATAAGTCATCATTTTCTCAAGTGATAAATGGAAGGGTTCCATTACCTAATGATTTCGTAGAGCGTTTATGTTCGCTCGACAAAAATATAAACAAAGTTTGGATAACAGAGGAGAAAGGTGAAATGATATATCCTCAAAAAACACATATTACTAATGTAGATATTGACAAAACTTCAAATATAAAAGGAATACCTTATTTTGATGTTGATGTTACTATGGGATATGATGAACTACCCAACGATCAGACTAATATTCCAAATTACTACCTGCACATTCCCGCTTTTCAAAATTGTGACTGTGCGGTACCGGCTTATGGACGCTCTATGATTCCAGATATCAATGACGGATCTATTATTGCTATTAAAGAGGTAGGTTTGGACAGTGTTCTCCCCGGAGAGGCATACCTTATTATAACAGACGATTACAGGACCGTGAAGTATATCCGTAACTGCAAGGATAATCCCAATAAGTGGCGCTTAGTTCCTAAGAACCTAGAAGAGTTCGACGAAATGATAATAGATAAAGCTAAAGTTCTTCGCGTTTTCCTTGTTAAGGGAGTAATCACAAACAAAATATTATAATATAAAGCACAAATATTATGGCTTCAATTCCTGATTTTAATTATAACAACGTGCTCCCTCCTCATTTAGGGAATCCCACAGATACTAGTAAAATATCACCATATAAAACAGATATTATGGAATTCTGTAAAAAGTTTGCAACATCATCTGAAAGAATAGAGATTTTAAAAGGATTTATCTATTTTAGATTAGAGGCATGTAAAAAGAATATAGTAAATGGATTCCAATGGATTGATGGGAGTTTTACAGAGAATATTGAAGCGTCAGAAAAAAGAGCTCCACATGATATTGATGTGGTGAGTTTTATATCACAGATATCTCCTCAACTCGAGCAAGATATAATTATTAAATTTCCAGCATTTGCATCTCCTTCTCTTTCAAAAAGCCAATATCATGTAGACCACTATCTTGTGATATTTGACCAGAATCCTTTAATGACTGTCCAAATGACCAAATATTGGATTCAATTGTTTAGTCATAATAGGGCTGGGGTATGGAAAGGTATGATTGAGTTACCATTGTACAATACCCTTGATTCAGATAATGAAGCCTTAAACTTTTTAAATTCACTATGATTATGGGAAATCATTCAAAAAAAGAGTGGCTTCAGTGGCAATTAACTGAAACACAACAATTATTAGAAGTTTCTAAGGATAGTCTATTAATGAAAGTATCCTTAGAAAATCGTATAGAGGAAATAAAAAGACAACTAAAGGAATTAGAAGAACATTCTGTAGAAGCAAAGATTAGTTTACTATTTGCGGGAAATGCAGTTTTGGGTTCTATGGGAATAAAGTCTTCATTTGCTAGCAAAACAATGAGTTCAATACAAGGTATGATAAAGACCCAAATAGTTTATGATGCTTACGGAGAAGAACGCATAGGAAAAAGAGGTAAATTGGGTAAAACTAAAATGGGAGAAATGTTTCTAACAGGTTTACCTCAAGGTTCATTTGGCTTTGAACTCTCTTTAATGAATAATGAAGACCTTTTTGCAGAAGATTATGCAGCTAATTCTATTAAGGAAGTCATGGATATTATCCAAGCTACAGCTACTGACCAAGAACAGTATGAGAAATTAGTTTCCAATCATCCTAGCAGAATGTTTACTTATTTAAAAGATTTCTTCAAGGAGTTAGCGTCAGAAAATAGTATGCTAAAAATGGAATCGGGTAGCCATTATGTGGAATTAAGTGTAGATGATAATATGACAGGGTACGCAAGGACTACATCAACACATTGTCAAGAAAACAACATAAGAATAAATGGTGTTTTCAAAGGAGCATTTGTTGAATCTGGTAAATTTGAATTTTTGGATGAAGATGGCAACATAAAACATGGTAAAATAAGTGAAGATATTGATGAGGATATGATTGTAGAATATATTAGAAGATATTCTAATGAAAATTGTACCATGATGATTCTTGAGCGCAATTTTACTTTTAAAGATGGAAGGAAAAGTACTAGTTATGAGTTAATTGATATTCAAAAAGGAAATAGACTAATATCAGATAACAATTAGAAGTCTAGTTAATTGATTGTACAACTAAGAAAAATAGATTTATGGAACAAGATATACGTTGGTTACAAAGATATGACAGCTTTCACCGGGCTAATAAGCGGATTCTGGATATAACGGAATCTGATAAGACTCCAGATAGTTTATCTGAACTTGAAATGGAAGGACTGATACAAAGATTTGAATATACTTTTGAACTTGGTTGGAAAGTCCTTCAGGACCTGTTGAAATATAAAGGTTACGAGTTTGTGCAAGGTCCGAATGGTACTCTTCAAAAGGCATTTGAAGATAATATGATCACAGATCATGACGGCTGGCGTAGAATGGCAAAAGCTAGGGTTACTACTTCGCATACTTATAATGAAGGTGATGCTATTGAAATTGTACGCAAAATATATGAGGAGTATTCGCTTTTGTTGAAACAACTTGATAGCAGGTTGAATGAAGAAAAGCTACGAATGGAAATGGGAACATTGTTTTGATTATGTACGGTCTTAGTGATACAGTAATAACGGATATTTGTAGTGTATTCCGGCGCTTCCCCAATATTGATAAGGTACTTATTTTTGGCTCCAGGGCAAAAGGAACTTATTCAGAAGGTTCTGATATAGATTTGGCAGCTGTAGGAGAGAATATAACTTTTAACCAACTAATGGATATAAATATCCAGATAGAAGATTTGGGGTTATTGTATAAAGTTGATGTAGTTGACTATAATAAAAATGTAGGGACTCCTATTGGCGAGCATATAGATCGTGTCGGACTGCTATTCTATGAGAAACAATGACCATATAAGTTTAGAAGTCTAGCAGATTGATTGTGTAACTAAAAATACAGAATATAATGACATCTATAAAAATGACTGATATTGACCCTGCCTTAGCACTCAAGATCCTAAATGTCAAATTAGGAAGTATATTGAAAATAGCAGAAGAAAAATATGGTATACGAGATACATCTTATTCAATATGTGGAGTATCCTATACTGAAGAAGGCTTTCCGCACACATGGTTTCCATTTCTTAGCTCTAAAGTAGTTGGAATTAGAGTGATGGATATATGTAAGAATGATATAAATAGAGGATTGTATCAGTTAGCACATGAGACAATACATTGCTTGTGTCCCCACCGAGGAATTAATGCTAATGTATTTGAAGAGGGGCTCGCAACTCACTTCGCAGCTGAATATATGGACGAGTATGAGAAGCAACCGGATTGGCATCCTGCCGAAACTGATTATAAATATGTATTAGCGCTGAAGTGTATAAAGAAAGCATTTGAAATTGACCCCAACATTGTAACAAAGTTAGTCGCTAAAGAACGTAATTTCGTGAATATCACTGAAAATATGATACTTGAGGTTTCACCGAAACTCCCAAGAGATTTAGCCAAAATTCTTACTACAGACTTTTATGATGACTCATGGATAGAGCTAGCTAATAAGATTGAATAAATTGATTATATAACTAAAATATTGTGGGATTTAGAGATGAGAAACAAGTATAGGTAAAGAATACAAGAAACTTAATAGCAATATAATTGATATGGCGGTGATAATTCTTTTCTTTAATAGACTATCTGCAGTTTCATACAATTCGTTCAATGTGTATACTATAGCGTAAGATATGCCTGCAAACAATAGTACAATAATCAAAATTACTAAGGATGCTAAATAGATATTTTCCATATTTTCTATTAAAATATAAACAGATTTCGATTTAACTTGATAAGAAATGAATAAACCACAAGAAATAGCGAATTCCATCATTCTTAAAACGTACAAGAATAATGGAAAGATTGAATTTGCAAAATTGAATCTTGAAGCAGATTGGCAACTCTTGGCGCAGGTCAATGAGATATTGAAGGAATATGGAAGCCTATATGGCGAACTATCAAATGAAACATGGCATTCATATTCGCTAAATGCTTATGGAAGTGATTTTGCTAGTCAAGGGGCTTTCCAGGGATTGGAACAGGAGAGAAAAATCGACCGTACAGCAAAGAGGTTTAGTATTCTTGCCGTAGCTATAGCTTTTGCTTCTTTAATTGTTTCGATAATTGCTATTTGCAAATAACTATTATGGATATAACTATAGAAACAATTCCCATTAATATGGAAAGTATAGATAATGCTATTGAAAAGTAGCAATCTCTGATGTGTTGTTTTCTGTTATAATTACGCATTATGTTTTCTTTTAAAATATAAATGTATGGAAGAAAAAGACAAATTAATCGCTTCTCTTCGGCAACAACTCCGGAAAGTACTGCGAGAAAATAGTGCTCAAAAGCAAGAAATTGCTCTCTTGAATTATGAGTTAGAAAGGGCTAAAATAAGGCTCTCAAAATAGCGTTCTTTGAACTATCTTTGAAGTGGTTAGTTCACATCATCATAATTGACTGATATATAACTGAATATCCTTTATTATCACGCTGCTTTGGGAGCAGGGGGTCGTGGGTTCGAATCCCGCTACCCCGACGAAAATATTAAGTCAAGAAATTTAGAAATAAAAAGCTGATGCATACTATGTTTCAGCTTTTTTGGTTTTATACAAATGATAAGTTGATTCTACTTTGTTTGTGACAGATAAAGAAGGCAATTCTTTGAATTATCTTTGAACTTGTTTATAGATATATATTTCTATTTGTTCATCATCTATAATATAAAGCGGTGCTTTAGGAGAGATAAAGCATAGCTTTACGATATCTAAAGCTATGGGTTATGAATCAGAAACAGATACTTTCTTTTATTTATCGGGGATAGAAGGTGAAGACCTCTCTTTCATGAGTTTTTCATATTATCCACAAGATACACAAAAAGACTGCAATTATTTAGGAAAAGTGAGAATAAACTTACTTCCTTTACCTGATTCTGATTTTACATTAATACTCCCTTCATGTAAAGTCATAATTTGCTTACATAAACTAAGTCCGATACCGGAACCGGATGTTTTGGTAGTAAAGAAAGGTACAAATATCTTATCAAGAACATCGGGCAAAATACCTTCCCCATTGTCAGATACTGTCAGAAGCTTATTGCCAGCAGGCGAAATTATTACTTCTACCCGAATATCCTTATCAGATTGCCTACCACAGGCTTCACGGGCATTTTTCAATAAATTGATGAGAACTTGCTCTATTTGAGCCCGATCTATATATAAGGTTAGGTCTGATGAAGGGATTTCAAAATGGATATATTCTTCCGGGAATAATTTCTTTAAATCCATACACAGTTCCGTGATAGAAACTTTGGTGCAGACAGGAGTAGGGATTCGTGTCAAGCGACGATAATTTTCAACGAACTCCAATAATCCTTTGCTTCTTCTATGAATAGTCTGCATGGCTTGTAACATAATGGAATATTCTTTTTCTCCAAGCAGTTTGGGTATCCCCCTTTCGCTCAGTGTTTCTGAAAGAGAGATAATCGGTGTGATAGAATTCATTATTTCATGCGTCAATACACGTATCAGCTTTTGCCAGGCTTCCATTTCATTTCGTTCCAGTACGGAATGGATGTTTTTCAGGCTGATTATTTGTTGCTCTTTTCCTTGTGTTACAAATTTCGTACAAGAAATAGCCATTTCCAAAACAGTGCTGTTTTGTTCAATACGAATAATAGGAATATCATTAATTGCAGAAGCTCTCAGGAGTGCTTCCGGTAATTGTGAGATCTGTCCTAAATGCGTGACAGCAGCTTGGTTCATCCATTCTATATGTCCGGCTTTGTCGGTAACAAGTACGGCTGTATCTACCTTATTTAATAAGTTTTCGTAATATTGATGTTTGATTTCCTCTGCTAATAATCTTCCCCGAAAATCTTTTAGGCTCTCTGAAAGTTCTTTTGCCCACTCATTCATTATTTTATTTTTAAAAGGCGGGTGGAAAGTTTGCATCATGTCATTGTATCGAAGTCCGTCTGTCAGCCGTCTCAATAAAATTATTTGCTTGAATTGCATACGGTATAGGTGTATACCAAAGGTTATTAATAGTATGATGCAGATAACGGTACTGAACCATAACTGTTTTTGAAACAACAGGCAACTTCCGATAGAAAGCAGCATTATAAATAAGATGTGTAAAATCACTCTGATTGCAAATCGTTTCATAGGCCTAGTTTTTCAAGTTTACGATATAGGGCAAAACGGGTTATGCCCAGATACTCGGCAGCACGGGAGATATTCCCTTCGCTGAGTTTCATTGCTTTCTCAATAGTTTGACGCTCCAGTTGTTCCAGATTCAGTATCATTTCTTCTTCCTTCCTCTGTTTAGGACTGGCATGGAAAAGAAAATTTTCCGGTTTTAATAAAGAGCCGTCTCCTAATATAACAGCGCGCTCTATTGTATGCTGCAATTCGCGTACATTTCCGGGCCAGGCATACTTTAACAGTTTGTTTTTGGCTTCCCGAGTCAGGCCACGCATATCTTTTTTATATTTACGTGCATACCGTTGTAGAAAATATTCAGCTAGTAGAATAATATCATTTCCACGTTCACGGAGTGGAGGAATATGTATTTCAATGGTGTTGATACGATAGAGCAAGTCCTGGCGGAAGTTTCCTTCGTCCACTAGTTGACGGATGTCCGCGTTTGTGGCACAAATCAGGCGGACGTCAATAGGAACAGCCTGCGTACTGCCTAAACGGTTGATTTGTCGCTTTTCAATAGCTGTCAATAACTTCGATTGCATAGGAAGTGAAAGATTACCGATTTCATCCAGAAACAGAGTTCCGTTAGTGGCAACTTCCATTCGTCCGGCTTTTGATTTTTTTGCGTCGGTGAAAGCTCCTTTCTCAAATCCGAACAGTTCGCTTTCAAAAAGTTGTTCGGGAATACTTCCCAAGTCAATAGTGACAAAAGGTTTGCCGTATCGAGGAGAGCAGCGATAGAGAAGACGGGCGATTACGTCTTTTCCTGTTCCATTTTCTCCTAAAATAAGGATATTGGCATCTGTGCTGCTTAATTTATTTATTGTGGTGAAAACTTCCTGCATGGCAGGAGATTCTCCTATAATATCTCCTTCCGAAGAATTCTGACCGCTAAGTAATTCTACCTGCTCCTTCAAAATGTTTACTTCCCGTTGAGAGTGACGTAATCGCATTCCGGAAGTAAGAGTGGCCAGTAGTTTTTCCTTTTCCCACGGTTTGGGGATAAAGTCTGTTGCACCGGCTTTGATAGCCCGTACTGCTTTATCAGTATCTGCATAGGCAGTCATAAAGATGACAATCGCTTGCGGATCGATTTTCAATATTTGCTTCAAGCTTTCGAATCCTTCCTGACCACTAATAGCGTCACGGCTAAAATTCATATCTAATAAAATAAGATCAGGTTGAAAAGTGGTCATGAAATGTTCGATTCGGTCGGGAGTGGTGGCTACCTTTATTTTTTCTGTGTAAGGTTCCAACAGCAGGTTTAGAGCGAAGAGGACATCTTCGTTATCATCTACTATAAGTATCTTTCCCAGTTTGTTTACTTCTTCCATTCTTTTAGCTAATTAGAATATAATCTTTTTCCTTTACTGCACCGGCAAAGATATGGATAATAATCATGTGTTGTATGTGCGATTACGCACTATTTTCGTGCGTATTTGCACGCTATTTTAAAAAGAAAAACAAGTATATTTCATTGATATACAAATATTTATATAAATGGCACAGGTTTTGAATTATAAATAACAAATAAAACTAAGAATGAATCTGAAAATAATCTGCATAAGTATTGGAATCCTGGCGACGGAATTATTGGCTGCTCAAGATCAGACAACAGAACTGTCATTGGAACAAGTTGTGAAGATTGCTCGTCTAGAGTCTCCCGATGCGCAGACGGCACGTCATAGCTTCCGTTCGGCTTATTGGAATTATAAATATTATCGTGCCAATTATTTACCGACTTTGAACTTGACATCCGATCCTAATCTGAATCGTGCCATTAATAAGATAACAATGGGGGACGGTTCCGTTAAGTTTGTTGAGCAGAATTTGTTGAATACTGATCTGACTTTGAATCTTTCACAAAACATACCTTGGACAGGAGGTTCCTTGTTTCTTGAAACGTCCGCACAACGTATGGATTTGTTCAGCGAACATAAATATTCGTGGCAGACTTCACCTATCATGATAGGATACCGGCAATCGCTTTTCGGCTACAATAGTTTGAAATGGGATAAACGAATAGAACCGGTACGCTATCAGGAGGCAAAGAAAAGCTATGTAGAGACATTAGAACTTGTATCTGCCAATGCGATTAATAAATTTTTTGCTCTAGCCACTGCCCAAAGTAATTATGACATAGCATCCTTTAATTATGCGAATGCCGACACGTTATATCGCTATGCACAAGGACGTTACAATATCGGGACAATAACGGAGAATGAAATGCTGCAACTGGAGCTTAACCGTCTTACAGAAGAAACAAATCGTATGAACGCCCGTATTGAAATGGATAACTGTATGCAGGAACTCCGTTCATATCTAGGCATTCAGGAAGAGAGGGAGATTCGTGTACGTGTCAGTTCCCGGATACCGGATTTCAGTATTAATCTGAATGAGGCGCTAGCATTGGCGTATGAGAATAGCCCGGATATACAAACGATGAAACGGCGCAAGCTGGAAAGTGAAAGTGCGGTTGCGAGAGCCCGTGCCAATGCAGGTTTGAAAGCAGACATTTATCTTCGTTTCGGACTGACACAGACAGCGGATAAATTACCAGAGGCTTATCGAAACCTTTTAGATCAACAATATGTAAGTTTAAGTATCTCCCTACCAATTTTAGATTGGGGACGGGGAAAGGGACAGGTACGGGTAGCCCGTTCTAACCGTGACCTGGTTTATACGCAGGTGGAACAAAGCAGGACGGATTTTGAACTGAATGTCCGTAAACTGGTGAAGCAGTTTAATCTGCAAACGCAACGTGTCCGTATCGCTGCCCGTACAGATGAAACCGCCCAACGGAGGAATGAAGTTGCCCGTAAACTTTATATATTGGGAAAATCTACCATTCTTGATTTGAACGCTTCCATTTCAGAAAAAGATAGTGCACGCCGTAATTATGTATCGGCTTTATACAACTATTGGAGTTTGTATTACACACTCCGTAGCATGACACTTTATGATTTTGAGAGTAACAAGTTACTGACGGAGGATTATAATCTCCTCATTGAATAGGATAGAATGATTTTTTATAATTGATATAAATATAAAAACTATATAACCTCATGGATATAAAATTAGAAAAGAAGCCGTGGTACATTCGTTATAGATACTATCTGACAGGAGGACTTTTGTTTATCTCCTTTCTGATTTATGTAATCGTCCTTTCATTAGGTCCCAGGAAGCTGCGTGTTGATGCCGAGAATATTCAGATAGCGGAAGTGAAAGATGCTGACTTTATGGAATATGTAGATGTAGAAGGGCTAATTCAACCTATATTGACAATTAAAGTCAATACCCGCGAAGCAGGAAGTGTAGAAAGCATAGTAGGTGAAGAAGGCAGTTTACTTCAGCAAGGTGATACTATTCTTATTCTTTCTAATCCGGACCTACTTCGTAACATTGAAGATCAGCGTGATGAATGGGAAAAACAAATGATTACCTACCAGGAGCAGGAGATTGAAATGGAGCAAAAGAGCCTGAATTTGAAACAGCAGGCCTTGACGAATAATTATGAGCTTGAGCGTCTGAAAAAAAGCATTGCTCTTGACCGTGAGGAATATCAAATGGGAGTAAAGAGTAAGGCCCAGTTGCAAGTAGCTGAAGATGAGTATAATTATAAACAAAAAAATGCAGCTTTGCAACAGGAGAGCTTGCGGCACGATTCTGCTGTGACAATGATTCGTAAAGAACTTATCCGCAACGACCGAGAAAGAGAACGGAAAAAATATGAACGCGTTCATGAACGTTTGAATAATTTAGTGGTAACGGCTCCGATAAAAGGACAGCTTAGCTTTGTGAAGGTTACTCCCGGGCAGCAAGTGTCTTCCGGCGAAAGTATTGCTGAGATAAAGGTACTTGACCAATATAAAATCCATACTTCGCTCAGTGAATATTATATTGACCGGATTACTACCGGATTGCCTGCTACCATTAATTATCAAGGGAAGAAATATCCGTTAAGAATAACGAAAGTTGTCCCTGAAGTAAAAGACCGTATGTTTGATGTCGATCTTGTTTTCACAGATGATATACCTGATAACGTAAGAGTGGGCAAGAGTTTCCGTGTACAGATAGAACTAGGGCAACCGGAGCAGACGCTTATTATCCCACGCGGCAATTTCTATCAGGCTACGGGAGGACAATGGATTTATAAGGTGAATGCTTCAAAAACAAAAGCTGTTCGTGTACCTTTGTCTGTCGGTCGCCAAAATCCGCAACAATACGAAATTACAGAAGGTTTACGGCCGGGAGATTGGGTTATTACGACGGGATATGATACCTTTGGCGATGCTGAGGAATTAATATTAAGATAAACAGACAACTTTAAACAGATAGTATGAAAACACTGAAATATGCAGTACGCTTTTTATTACGTGCGAAATCATATACGACTATCAATTTACTCGGACTGACACTTAGTCTAGCCTGTTGTATTATCTTGTCCCGTTATATTTATCGTGAAACAACAGTAGATATGCATTGTATAGACCGTAATCAGGTATATGGAGTTCAAGTGTCGTTTGATGGAAACCGGGTGTTGAGTAAGGCAGAAATAGGAAAGCGTGATAGTACTTATATAGATGACAATGTTATACTGACACGTTCAAGTGTAATATTGCTTGAGAATGATTATGTAGATTATCAGACAAATCGTTTTTCTGTACATGCCTTAATAGCTGACAATGCTTATTTCAGACTTTTTCCTTATCAAGTATTGCAGGGAGAGATTTCTTTGGAAGTTCCGGAATCAGCATTGTTAATGGAAGATTTCGCCAAAAAACTTTTTGGTAAAGAAAATCCGCTAGGTAAGGTGTTACGTTTTTCTAACGGTAAAGATATCAAGGTGACAGGTATATTGAAAAAGCCGGTAAATAAACAAACATTCAATTTCGATATAGTACTTTCTCATGCATTTTCGACAGACTGGGGACGGATGCCTTTGGAGTTTATTCAGTTTACTTCTGAGAAGGCAGTGGAACAAGCCAATCAAATAGGGAGTTATCCCCGGTTTATAAATCAAGATTCTCGTTTCGGAGATGTTCGTAAATACACATTCTCTCTTATTCCTGTCAGTCAAATGTATTGGGAGCAAGCATTACTTTACCAAACAGGGCCTAGTATGCTTGTTAGTGGGAATCGTTCTCATCTATTCATTCTTGGAGGAATTTGTTTATTGATACTGTTTGCCGGGATTATCAACTTTATTAATCTTTATTCTGTATTAATGGTGAAACGAGGGAGGACTTACAATCTTCGAAAAGTATTCGGTGCCAGTGGCAATACACTGTTTACGCAAATTTTCACAGAAAACGTTCTACTGATAGCCGTTTCTATTGTGTTTGCATGGTTTATTGTTGAAATAACATCTGTTTTTGTATCCCACTTGTTGGATAGCCGGATAGTCTATACTAAATTCGACTGGATATTGTCGATATCTATCCTGATATTCCTGTCTTTGACTGTAAGCCTGTATTCACATATAAAATGCCAGCGCTCTTTACCGGCTGTTGCTCTCAAGGCATTAGGTACCGATAAACGTTCTATTCGTTTTCGTATGATATTCCTTTTTGTACAATATGTTGTTACCTTTTTATTGGTCTTACTTTCCATCTATTTTAATAAGCAATTCAATTTGATGTTGCAGACAGATCCGGGATTCCGTACAAAAGATATAATTCAGGCAAATATGATATATGAATCGAACGATTATTCTTCGTATACATCTGAAACTGTAAACCAACGTAAAGAAAGAGTTTTAGCGATAGATCAACTGATAGATAATTGTCCGGATATCCAAAGCTGGACAACCGGTTTTTATTCTATTCTTGGGTTTGATTATTCTGCAGGATTTCGAAATGCAAAAGGAGAACTGGTTACGTTGAATCAGAGTTATGTTACCGACAGTTTCTTTAAACTCTTTGAGATTCCTTTTATTGAAGGAGATTTATCGGAAGCAGATAAAGAACAAGGAGGTGAAATTATAGTTGTCAACCGTGCCGCATTGGCCGCTTTAGGCTACACAAGTTGCAAGGGGGCTACTATAATTAATGAGCAGATGAGAAAGATAAAACCCGATTTACAGGCACAGCCTATTGGTGCCGTAATAGAAGATTATTATGATAGACATGTAGGATTGGGTGCTCGCCCTATGGTATTTATCGTAAATAAACGGTTGAAGGGAGATTACTATCAGATTGCTTGTTATCCGGGGAAAACTCAGGTAGTCATCAATTATCTGAAAGATATTCAGAAAAAAGTATATGGTACGGAAGACTTTAAATATTCACTATTGGATGATGATGTGGCGGCACTCTATAAAAACGACCGGCGAATAGCCATGGTATATGCTATTTTTGCATGTATTGGAATTATAATAATCTGTCTCGGATTATTCGGTATTTCATTATTTGATATTCGTCAGCGCTATCGGGAGATTGCAATTCGTAAAGTAAACGGTGCATTGGTGAAAGACTTGTACTTGCTGCTTGGATGTAAATATTTGGTTGTATTGGGAAGCGCTTTTGCGGTATCTATTCCATTGTCCTGCTACTTGATTTATCAGTATACTAAAGCTCTTGTGATAAAAGCTCCGTTAAGCATGAATGTCTTTCTGATAGCATTGCTCGTAGTAAGTTGTATCTCTTTAGGCACACTGTGCTGGCAAATAAAAAAGGCATCACGTATTGACCCGGCCAAAATAATGAAAATAGAATAAAAATAATAATATATGATACGACACTATTTGAAAGTTGCTTTTCGTAATTTACTGAAATACAAGACCCAAAATATAATTTCTATCATCGGTCTTGCGGTAGGATTACTATGTTTCTGCATATGTATGTATTGTAGTCGTTTTGTTGAGACCACCAACCATTGTTTCAGTAATTACACTCGCATTGTGGAATTAAACCTTTATGATTATCAGACGGAAACATATTTTTCCGGTACACAAGTGGCTTTATCCGAAGAACTCCGCACATGGGCAATGGGAGAGGTGGAAGCAATTTCTTGTATGACATACTCGCGTGAACGTTCTTATCTTGCCGAAATTTCAGAGGAAAAATCATTACCATACGAACTTGAAACGATAGAAATAGATACTTTATACAATAAGGTATTCACTCCCCAAATAGTAGCCGGAAATTGGAAGACGGCAAGCCGGACATCTAATGCCGTTATTTTAAGTGAATCTACTGCCATAAAGATATTCGGTAAAATAGAAAGTGCTATCGGTAAGCATCTGACTTTGGCGCGACGACTCCATACTTCGCCTGAAAGTACTCCGAAAACAGGAGGTATTGTTTATACGGTACAGGCAGTAATGAAAGATATCCCGCTAAACAATGGTTTTAGTTTTATGACGCATACTGATGCAATGGTTCTGAACGATAGTGAAGGACTTTTCCGAAGTACGAAACGTCACGATATGACAGGAGCCAGAACCTATGTCTTGCTTTCTCCCAATACGAATATAGCTGAACTGGAGCAGCAGTTTGCTAAGCGTAATTATAGTTATACTATGTATAATCAGTCTTATGCGGTTGTTGCTAATTATATTAGCGACAGGGCACAGAAGAAAGGTGCTTTTGTGTTGGGATGGGTGACAGGAATAGTCGGTACATTGATATTACTGGTCGGACTAATCAATTTCTTTCACTTTCTGATCGGTTCTTTTCTTAATCGCACTAAAGAATACAGTATTATGAAAATGGCAGGATGTAATTGGAAACAACAATTCTGCCTGCTGTTTGTACAATCATTGATTGTGGTGGTTATATCTTCCTTTTTAGTAATATGGGGAATAGAATTGATTGGCAACCGAATGGATTTTTCTCTACAGGGCATTACAATGACTTTTCCGCCCGAAATTCTTTTGATACACGCTATGCAATATATCATTCTTCTTATATTGCTCTGTGCTGCAATTTGTCTGTTTGTATCTGTCCGTATTCGCAGAATTTCGATACAAACAGGCATTCATGGAGGAGTAAATAAACGTCGAGGTAAGCAGTGGGGACGTAACCTTATGCTGGGAATCCAGTTCTTTATCTGCTGGATATTTGTATCATTCACTGTCGCATTGTTTTTACAGTCGGAGAAAACAACCCAAACATTGTTTCATACGCTTAACCAAAAAGAAAAAGAAGCGATTCTTAGCATTCCATTAGACTATTCGTTTATGAAAAATGAAGAGAAGTTAAGTGTGGTAGAACGTTTTCAGCAACATGCAGGGGTAAAAGATGTCTTATTGGCAGATATTGCTTATACACAAGGAGTATCCGGAAACCTGTTGATGACCGAGAAAGGGAATGACAACTCCTGGACTGATATCAATATTATGTGCGTTCCGCTGAACTTCTTTGCTTTTATGAATATTCCGATAGAGGAGGGCAGAACTATCCGGACAAAAAATGACCTTGTCATGGATAAAGTATGGCAAAACAAACAAAAGAAGAATGTAATTGGAATGAATTTTTATGACCAAAATAATGATTATACCGTATGTGGAGTTTGTACTCCTTTCCAGACTGATGTCCATTATCATAGTGGCGGCTATGCTTTTATGCTCTATGATCCTTCTGAATATGTTGGCCATTGCTATGTAAAATGTTACCCTGAACAACAAAAAGAAGTCGTAAAGTGGATTGAGAAAATCCGTCGTGAAGTACTTCCGGAGAATATATCGTATCAGGTTCGTACATTTCAAGACGACCTATATGAAATACAGGCTATGGAATATATGCTGAAAGATACTATCCTGTTTTTCGCAATCGTCAGTATCATCATTACCTTGTTGGGTGTATATTCCAGCATTACCCTCGATACTGAACGTAGACAGAAAGAAGTGGCTATCCGTAAAGTAAATGGAGCCGGAATGTCGCATATTATCTGGTTGTTTGCCCGTTTGTATATAACTTTGTTGATGGTTACCGCAGCTCTATCCTTTCCGTTAGTATACCTAGTGTTACAGCTATGGAAACAAATATATACGGTATTCTTTAACTGTGGATTCTGGTTCTGGACAGGGATTTTTATATCTGTTGCTATGATAACGGCACTAACGATTTGGTTCCGTATCTTGAAGATTGCCAGAGTTAATCCGGTGGAGTCTATCAAAAATGAATAGGAAAACCATATTTGAATTAGAAAATAAAAGAAAACAAAATGATACAGCATTATTCAAAAGTTGCTTTGCGCAATTTGATGAAATATAAAACCCAAAATCTTATATCAACCATAGGCTTGGCTGTGGGACTGCTATGCTTCAGTATTTGTTTCTATTGTAGCCGCTATATGCAGAGTGTTGACCAATGTTTTAATAATTATCATCGTTTGGTAGACATCAATTTAGCTGATGAAGGTAGGATGTTATCCGGTACTCCTGCAATATTGGCGGAGAAGTTGACAAAAGAATATGGACATGAAGTAGAAGCATATTCCAGAGTTGCTTATGCACGGCAACGGCCTTTTGATGTGTATACAAATGATGAAAAGAAACTACCCTATACATTTGAATGCATAGAAGTCGACTCGTTTTTTAATCGTTTGTTCACTCCGACTGTTGTGGCAGGTTCGTGGAGAGTGGCAGCCTATACTCCTAATGCGGTAGTAATAACAGAAAGTACAGCACGCAAATTATTTCCATATAATCAGGAGGCTATCGGTAAACGTATGGTGATGACAAGCAAAATATGGTCTTCTCCGAAAACAACTCCTGATAGCGGAGGTATCTCATACACAATTCAGGCTGTGATTAAAGATATTCCAGCCAATGTCAGTATGAACTTCATGCGGACAATTGAAGTTCTCATTCTGAACGATAGTGAAGGATTATTTAAAATGACCGGTAATAATGACCAGACAGGCGTTTATACTTACGGATTGCTTCATGAAGGCAGAACAGCCAAAGATTTAAATGAAGTGTATAGAAAGAGTAATGTCACTCACCGGATGTTTAATTGCGATTATGACCTGATTGTTTCTCCAATTGGAAAAAGTAATGGCAACTCTGACATGATAACCATCTTTAGCTCAATAACTAGCATTGTAGCAGTTTTAATCTTATTAGTTGCTTTACTAAACTTTTTCCATTTTCAGATTGGAAGTATAATCAATCGCCAACGGGAATTTACAATTCGGAAGATAATAGGAAATGATATGTTTCATCTGGCAATGATGCTTTTTGTGCAATTGTTTTTGGTCATTGTAATCGCTTCTTTATTTATGTTCGGACTCATAGAAATATTGTCTTCCGGAATGCATATCTCATTGTCTGATTTAAGCTTGTCCATTGATAGAGAGCGTTTGATGTTACAAGCCGGACAATATATTATCATTCTTCTCATAGCAACATTTGTGATCTGTTTTTCTGTTGCTTTTTATATCCGTAGGGTAAACATACAATTAGGCATGAGCAATGGGCTTAAAAGTAAAAAGCATTTCTTTCGTAATAGCATGTTAGGAATCCAGTTTTTCATTTGTTGGCTATTCGTTTCTATGACTGTCGCTCTTTATTTACAAACAAATACTACAATATCTACGCTGTACAATACGTTGACTAAAGCGGAGAAAAATAGCATATTAAGTCTTAAATTGGACTATACTTTTATGAAAAATGAAGAAAAAGTTGCGCTTGTTGAACGTATCCGACAGTATTCAGGCGTGAAAGATGTCTTACTTTCTGAAGACGGTTACTTAAATGGTAGTCCGGATCGTACAGGCATACAATTAGATAAAGACTCGGATAGGTGGCTAGAAATAAATATAATGAGGGTAACGCCTGATTTTATTTCTTTTATGAATATCCCCTTGTCAGCAGGACAAAATATGGAAGGCAATAATGATATATTGGTCGATGAAATATTTATGAATAAAAAAGAAAATATACTGGGGACTACTCTTTATCATTATAAAGACGCTTATACTGTACGCGGTATATTGTCTTCTTTTACTCCCTCGGTTTATGCTTATAAAGAGGAGCAGACTCCTTATGTTTTCTTTCCTATGAAAGATAATGGAAATGTAGGTCATTGTTATATCAAGTGTTACACAGATAAAAAGGAAGAGGTCCGCCAATGGATGACCCAACTTTTGCAGGAAGTGTTACCGGAAAGTGTTGAGCCCGAAATAACAACTTTTTTGGATGATATCATTGAACAACAGGCCATGGAAACTAAATTCAAGAATATAACTTTATTTTTCTCTATTGTAAGTCTGATTATAACTTTATTGGGAGTATATTCAGCTATTACTCTTGACACCGAACGTCGGCAGAAAGAAGTGGCAATCCGGAAAATAAACGGAGCGGGAATAAAACAGATTATCTTACTGTTTTCCCGGTTGTATATGTTACTTTTGACAACATCGGCTTTATTAGCTTTTCCTGTGGTATACGTCATTCTCCATATGTGGAAAGAAATATATCAGATATTCTTTAATGACGGGATATTATATTGGGTAGGAATATTTGTAGGAGTAACTTTATTGACTGCACTAACCGTTATCTTTAGAATCCTAAGGATTGTACGACTCAATCCTGCGGAAGTTATCAAGAATGAATAAATTCAATAATTTTTAAATAGTACAATTATGATTAAAACAATTAATTTACAGAAGATTTTCAAGACAGAAGAAGTGGAAACTTGGGCATTGAATAATGTCAGTATTGAAGTGAAACAAGGTGAGTTTGTTGCTATTATGGGACCTTCCGGCTGTGGAAAGTCAACGTTACTTAATATTCTGGGACTGTTGGACAATCCGACAGGAGGAGAGTATTATCTGAATGGAATGGAAGTTTCGAAGTACACGGAATCGCAGCGTACAAATCTCCGTAAAGGAGTCATTGGTTTTGTATTTCAGAGTTTCAATCTGATAGATGAACTGAACGTATATGAAAACATTGAATTACCTCTGCTCTATATGGGTATCTCAGCTTCCGAACGTAAAAAGAGAGTGGAGACTGCCATGGAACGAATGGCTATTACTCATCGTAGCAAACATTTCCCCCAACAATTGTCAGGTGGTCAGCAGCAACGTGTCGCTATCGCCCGTGCAGTAGTTGCCAACCCTAAATTGATCCTTGCCGATGAGCCTACCGGTAATCTGGACTCAAAGAATGGTAAAGAAGTAATGGGGCTATTGAGCGAATTGAATAAGGAAGGAACAACGATTGTAATGGTAACGCACTCCCAGCATGACGCCGGTTACGCTGATCGCGTCATCAATCTGTTCGACGGACAAGTAGTAACTGAAGTCAGCATGTAACATTAAAAGAGTATGATGATAAAACATTATCTAAAAGTAGCTTTCCGCAATCTGGCGAAATATAAGGTGCAAAGCATTGTGAGTATTTTAGGATTGGCAGTAGGCTTTGTATGCTTTGCATTGTCTACTTTGTGGATTCGTTATGAAATGACTTATGATACTTTTCACGAAGGTGCGGAACGTATTTATCTGGTGCGTGCACATTATGCACATGAACCTGGTAAGATATCCAATTCTACTCCTTATCCTTTAGCTGATTATTTACAGAAAGGTAATCCGGAAATAGAGGCAATGGCTTCTACTTCCGTACAGAAAGTTAAATTTCGTGTGAAGGATACTGAGAAGGATGTTGTGTCGGCTGCTGCAGATTCTGTTTTGATGAACTTTTTTAATATACGAGTATTAAGAGGAACAGTGAACTTCTTGAAGGGAACCAATGGGGAAATTGCTATAACAGAAGAATTTTCTAAAAGGATATTTGGAGAGGAAGAGGCATTGGGTCGGGAGGTAGAGGTTAGTGGACATGCTTCTAAAGTTGGAGCAATCGTGAGTGGCTGGTCTTCTCATTCCAATATTCCATATAGTATATTAACTTCTGCCAGACATTATACACAATGGGGGAGTGCGAATGAAAACTTATTTGTTCGCATTCGTAAGGGGACAAATGGGGAAGAATTTCAGAAAAAAATTGCTGCTCTCCGTATCAATGATATTGAGAAGGAAAATGAATTGGGAGAGCTATTATTGACCCCGCTATCGGCTTTACGCTATTCCGGTTATGTATCTCGGGAAGATACCGTGATTACTTTTAGCTATATCTTATATTTTTCATTAGCCGGTGGATTGGTCATTATCTGTTCGTTATTTAATTATTTGACTCTCTATATCAGTCGGTTATATATGCGTAGGCGTGAAATGGCACTTCGCAAAGTGAATGGAGCAGGTAATAAAGATTTGTTTGTTCAGTTGACCGTTGAACTATTGATTGTTCAGTTTATAGCTTTGGTAGCCGGATTGTTCTTTATTGAAATATGTATGTCCCGTTTCCTCGAGTTCACACGAATAGCTCCCAACTCTTATTATGGAGAGATTTTAGTATATCTGTTTATTGTGATAGCTTTGTCTCTTTTGTTGGCTCAGATACCACTATATCATTTTCGTCGCCGAACTTTGCAAGACGCTGTCAAAGGGAAAGTTTCAGTAAACAGACCGTATGCTTTCCGTAAGTTCGGGATTGTTATACAATTGATAGTCAGTCTTGTTTTCATATTCTGTACAGTGGTTATAATGAAACAGATTTATTTCCTGAAGCATACAGACTTAGGAATGGAACGTCATAATATTGCCAATGTTGCATTATGGAGAGGTGATATAAAACAGTGGGGCGGTAAGATAGCAGCTTTACCTATGGTGACCGAAGTTCTGCCTCCCCGTTATTTTCCGATTATTCCTACCGGACCAATGATGTATGCGGAAATGAACCATTGGGAAGATATGCCTGAAGCAGTAGAAGAACCTATAACTGTTGGCATAATGCCTGCAATGAAGGATTTCTTTGATTTTTATGATTTGAAATTAATTGAAGGCGAACTGCTCTCAGAAAAGAATGCTCCCAATGATATTGTAATTGATGAAAATACACTTCGGATATTTGGTTGGAACCAAGGAGTAGGAAAGACTTTGGGATATGAGAAGGATGGCAAAATTCTTCATTCATATAGAGTGGTAGGAGTTGTCCGGAATTTCTGTTATCAACCGCCTACAAGTATTCCGGGATGTATCGCTTTACAACAACCTCAAGCACAAAATTATCTGCTGTTTCGTGCCAGTATTTTGTTTAAATTTGAGGAAGGTTCCTGGCACGAATGCCGGAAAGCGATTGAGGCCATGCATAAAGAAGATTTTCCGAATGCCTATTTACGATTGTTTAATGAGGAGGAAGAATATGATAAGTATCTCCGTTCGGAAAGTGCTTTAATGAAGCTGTTGACTTTCGTATCATTAGTTTGTATTCTGATCTCTTTGTTCGGAATATTCTCATTGGTTACATTATCTTGTGAACAACGTCGTAAGGAGATTGCCATACGTAGAGTCAACGGGGCACAGGTATATCATATTCTTCATCTATTTTTCCGTGAGTATTTATTGTTGCTGGCAACAGCTGTTATAATAGCTTTTCCTGTCGGATACGTTTTAATGAAACAATGGATTGATCGGTATGTAAGGCAAACGCCGATTGAGGTATGGATATATGTAGCTATATTTGGAATTATAGGATTTTTTATCTTACTATGTATAGACTGCCGAGTATGGAAAGCTGTTTTGCAGAATCCGGCAGAAGTAATTAAGAATGAATAATAATTAATGGTGATATTATGATTACACATTATTTAAAAGTAGCTTTTCGTAACTTAGTAAAATACAAAACGCAGACACTTATCAGCATAATTGGATTATCGGTTGGTTTTACTTGCTTTGCGCTTTCCGTATTATGGATTCGTTATGAAATGACGTATGATAATTTTCATGAAGGAGCAGACCGTATTTATCTGGCAGGTGATAAATTTGATTTGCAAGGAGACGGATTCTCTTATTATTCGTCAAGTTTGTTGGCTGATTATATAATGAAAAACTGTCCGGAAGTAGAAAAGGCTTGCCATATAATACAAAAAAACATAATACCCATTGAATATGAGAAAAATGTATATCAGACACAACAATTAAGAGTTGATTCAAACTTTGTCTCAATCTTTAATATTATTGTATTAGAAGGAAGCAACCGTATGAGATTAGAGAATAACCAAATTGCCATTACTGATAAAATTGCTAAGCAAATATTTGGAACTGAATCTCCGATAGGTAAGCAATTTATATTTCCTAATACAAATAATACAAAGATGACAATAGTTGCAGTGGTAAAATCATGGGAAGGTCATTCTTTATATCCTTTTGATATATTATTACCTTATGAGGATCAAGATCCACATTGGGGGAGTCAACGAAGCCATACACTTTTCCGTATTTACCCTAATAGTGATATAAATGCATTGGAGAAAAGATTGGCTAAATATGAAGTGCAACAAGACTCATATAAACAGTTAATGTCTACTCCTATTGCTTTATTATCTACCTTACGAAGTACACATCCGAGAGAAGATGTTAATGTCAAATTGAATCACATTCGTCTTTTTGCCTGGATTGGAGCTTTGGTTATTATTTGTGGATTATGTAACTATTTAACAATGCTTGTTACTCGTATTCGAATGCGAAAACGTGAATTGGCATTACGGAAAGTAAATGGAGCTTCTAATGGTAGTTTGCTGTCATTGCTTCTTTGGGAATTGGTATTGTTACTCATTGTATCATCGGGATTAGGACTTATGATAATAGAACTCATTTTACCGGGCTTTAGATCTCTATCACAAATAGCCGAGGATACTTCATTCTATTATAGTGAAACGCTTATGTATATATTATTATTAATATTGATAACTATAAGTCTGGCAGCCATACTTATCCGATATGTCAGCAAGCAGTCTTTGCTTGATAGTATTAAACATAAATCAAATCTTCATCTTTCCGGTTGGTTTTATAAAGGAAGTGTTTCCTTTCAATTATTTGTTAGTATTGGTTTGGTGTTTTGTACTATGGTGATGATGAAACAGCTGGATTATCTATTGAATTCAAAAGAACTTGGGTTGAATAGACATAATATAGGAGTTATAGCTTCCGGTTATGGATTTGAAGGTGTTCCTTTTAAAGAAATTCTGGAACAAATGCCTGATGTTATAGAATGTTTATATGGCTTTTATACTCCTATTCCTAAAATGTCATTTTATAGTTATGAAGTGAGGGAATGGGAAGGACAGGCGGACAAAGAACAACGTATCAAGTTAGAGAAGGAAACCATCAATCAGGATTATGCTAATTTTTTCCAAGTTGAAGTTTTGGAAGGTAATATGTTGGATGAAAAAGACGGGAAAGAGGCGGTCCTTATAAATGAAGCTGCGGCAAAGGCTTTTGGTTGGGATCATCCTATTGGAAAGAAGATACACCTGAACGAAAAATGTATAGTAAAAGGGGTTGTTAAAAATATTTATTATAATGCCCCGATACATCCGGTTACTCCAGCTATATTCTTCTTGCCGGACAACAAGCAAAAAAGTGAAAGTAGAGGTCATTTGATTTTTAAGTTTAAAGAGGGTACCTGGAAAAATGTTTCTCAAAAATTGAGAGAAGAAGCTTATAAAGTTAATCCGAATGCAGAATTACGTTTGATTAATATGGAGGAAAAATACGATGAGTACATGAAATCGGAAAATTCTTTAAATATGCTATTGAGTATTGTTTCCTTTATATGTATAGCAATTGCCGTATTCGGCATCTTTTCTTTAGTTACTTTATCGTGCGAGCAACGTCGTAAAGAAATTGCTATTCGTAAAGTCAATGGTGCCAGTATAGGAACAATTCTGAATTTATTCTTTAAAGAATATCTGCTTTTGCTTATCATTGCATCATGTATCGCTTTTCCATTAGGATACGTCATTATGAAACATTGGCTTGAAAGTTATGTAAAACAGACTCCGATAAGTCTTTGGATATATGGAGGAATATTTATTGTAATGCTTCTTATCATTTTCCTGAGCATTATTTGGAGAGTATGGAAAGCAGCCCGGCAGAATCCGGCAGAGGTGATTAAAAGTGAGTAAGAATATTATTTAATAAAAGCAATATGAAGAATCAGTTATCAGCTATCAAGGCCCTGTTTCGTTTTAGAATTTATACGATAATAAATATTATAGGGCTTGCGATTAGTGTAGCGGCAACATTAATAATCGTACGTTATATTCATCAGGAAGTGACCGTAGACCACTTTTGCAAGGATCTGAATCAATTATATATATTGACAGCTCAAAGAAGTAACGGTCATATTTCAATAATTGACAATACGGACAGGAATAATGATCCTAATTTTATTGATCCGATGAAGAATCCGGAAGTAGAAAAGTATTCATATTGCATTTCTTTTAAGGATGATTATATCATAGTTGATGATCACCGTTTTCAAGCCAATGTTTTAGTGACCGATAGTTTCTTTCTACAACTAATGGATTATCCTGTCATTTCAGGCATTAAGACTATTCAACGTCCGGATGATGCGATCATTACCCGAAAATATGCTAAACATCTTTTTAAGGATGAAAACCCGCTTGGAAAGCAACTTGTTTCTTCCGCAGGCTATACACTTACTATACGGGGAATTGTAGATGAACCGGATACCAAATCCTCTTTGCAGTTTGATTTGATAACTCCTGTGAATCAGGGAAAATATATGGATTGGAGCCGAATGGGATTTTGTATAACACGTTTGGTTAAGGGTACGGAGTTGGCTAAGTTTAATGAAAAAATCTCTAAACCACAGTCATTGATTGGTTTTAGTCATTCACCTATACAATTCAGGCTTTTTCCATTGAAAGAGCTATATTTTAATAAGGTGGTAAGCTCTGCATCCGGTTTCTTCTTAAGAGGAAATAAAGAACATGTTATTGTGTTGTCTGTTGTAGCATGTATGCTGTTGCTGGTCGGAATTTTCAATTTTATCAATATCTACACGGTTATTATACTGAAGCGGGCGCGTGAGTTTGGAGTTAAAAAGGTGTATGGTGCGAGTGGTATTCAAGTATTTTCCCAAATATATGCAGAAAATCTATGTATGGTTGCTACTTCAATGCTGATTATATGGATGCTGATAGAGGTTACAGCAGGGTTATTCGCAACTGTATATTCAATACCCGTGAAATCGGATCTAAAGTTTGATTTACTACTGTCTCTTATTATATTATTCGGGTTACCGTTAATTACGTCTATCTATCCCTTTTTAAGATACAATTACTCTTCACCTATCACCTCATTGCGTTCAGTCAGTGTCGGGGGGCATTCCATTGTGTCTCGTGCATTTTTTCTATTCGTTCAATATATCATCACTTTCTGTTTAATTGTGGTTTCCTTGTATTTTGTGCGCCAGTTATATACTATGCTTCATGCTGATTTGGGTTATCGGGCAAAGGATATTATATCTTGCCAATTCCTGTCACACGAGACACAAAACAGGAGGTATGCAAGTGATGAAGAATGGCAGAAAGAGCACGATTTGGAACAGCACAAAGAACAAGTCATTAAGCAGAAAATGAATGCGTGTCCTTTGTTCGTTACATGGAGCTATGGTGAAATTCCTATAAATCTGGAACCTTACATTAACTTGGAAGCGGATAATGGAGAAAAGCATAAAGTAGCCCTTATGAATGCCGATAAAGAGTATATGGATATGTTCGGATTGAAACTGAAAGAAGGGAGGGAGTGGAACGACAAAGATCAGTTTGCCCAGTATAAAATGATTATCAACGAAACAGCTAAGAAGTTATTTCAAATAAAGAATATAGAGGAGGCTTCATTACAGCCGGAATCACGTTTGTGGTGGAGTATGGGAATAGATGAAGGGAAAAATCCTCCTTTCGAAATAGTAGGAGTAATAGAGGATTTTCGGACAGGACATTTGGCGAAAGGAGATGCTCCTTTAGCTATATTATATGATAAAGGAGATAATCCTACTAACCCTTTGATAGCGACAATTGTGGAAGGAAAGCGTAAAGAAGCGGTTGATTTTCTGAAAGAGTTGCATGATGAAGTGTTGGGACAGGGAGAATTTGATTACTCGTTTGTGGAAGATGAAGTGAAAAAGTTGTATGATGAAGATAAAAGAGCCACTCAGATCTATGTCACTTTTGCCGGACTGGCTATCTGCATATCCTGTCTCGGCCTGTTCGGTCTGTCGTTGTATGATATTCGCCAGAGATATCGGGAGATAGCCTTGCGCAAGGTAAATGGCGCTACAGGCAAACAAGTGGCCTTATTGCTGGTACGGAAGTATCTATATATACTGGGGGCGGCATTTGCAGTTGCTATTCCTTTGGCCTATTATATCATTCATGATTATACCAAGGACTTTACAGTGAAAGCTCCAGTCGGAGTCGATATATTTATAACAGGTTTTATTCTTACATTAATAATCTCTTTAGGAACATTGTTATGGCAGGTTCGTAGGGCTGTCCGCATCAATCCGGCATTGATAATGAAGAGTGAATAAATACAATGTTTTTTGTTGTTTTTAGTTTAAAAGACAATTGAATAAATTATCTTTGCACTATTCCAATTTTATATCAAATAGGAGAATGTGTATGAATAGAATGAAAGTTTTTTTATTGTTGGCAGTTATGATTGGTTTTAGTTCATGCCAGTCGAGAAGTAAACAAAACATAGAGCAGGAGGTAGAAGTTGACAGTTTGTCGACTAACCCAACTGAAGAGATAAAAATAATAACCGGAGTTGTAAAGGACGCTTCAATGAATAACTTTATGCTAATTACCTTGCAAGGAGATACACTCTTTATTAGTACAATGGATCAAGAGCCAAACGATGTAGCAGGCTTTGAGTTAGGAGATACGGTGAGAGTGAATTATATAGAAGAGGAGGAAGAACCCGGGTTAAATACTATACCGACCGCTCAAAAAGTGATTGTGATAGGAAAGAAAAACCGGAATCAATAAATAATTAATCTAACAATAACGTAGAATTATGAAAAAGAAAATGTTGGCAACAACTTTGTTGACAGGGCTATTGGCTGCATGTAGTGGAAACTCTGCTTCCGTCACAGGAGTATGGATTGAGCCTATCCCAGGAATGGAAGACCAAGTGCAGGGTATTAAACTGGAAGAAGGTGGTATTGCATCTTCCGTTAATATGGCTACATTAGTTTATAAAAATTGGAAGCAGGAAGGTGATCAACTGATTCTGGCAGGAAACAGTATTGGCAATGGGCAGACAATTGAGTTTATAGATACAATGAAGATAAAAAAAATAACGGCTGACTCGTTAGTTTTGGATAATCGGGGAATGGAGATTCGCTATGCGAAACAGAAATGATGTAATTTAATATGTGAACATACATTTCATCCAATAAATAAAAAAAGCTACTTCCCTTTTTATGGAATCAGGAAAGTAGCTTTTTTATATGATTCTAATACTGATTACAAAATATCCAAAGCCTTGAATGCTTTTACTAACTTCTCAACAGCACGGTCAATCTGCTCTTTTGTATGAGTAGCCATTAATGCCACACGCACCAATGTGTCTTGTGGAGCACATGCGGGTGGAATAACCGGATTTATGAATACCCCTTCATCGAAAGCCAGTTTAGTAACCATGAAAGTCTTGTCTGTATCACGTACATAAAGAGGAATGATAGGTGATTCGGTAGCACCGATTTCGAAACCTGCCTCACGGAAACGTTTCAAAGCATAGTTGGTAGCTTCCCACAGAGCTTCGAGTCTTTCCGGCTCATTCTGAATGATATGAAGAGCTTCTAAAGCAGATGCAGTAGCAGCCGGAGTATTGGATGCACTAAATATATATGTGCGAGCATTGTGACGCAACCAGTTGATGATAGAAGAGTCAGCAGCGATAAAACCACCGATAGAAGCCAAAGACTTGCTGAAAGTACCCATAATCAGATCAATCTCATGAGTTAATCCGAAGTGGTCACAAACACCGCGTCCCTGCTTTCCGAATACACCTAAACCATGAGCTTCATCTACCATGATAGTAGCATTGTACTTATGTTTCAAACGTACAATTTCAGGTAAGTTTGCCAAATCGCCTTCCATGGAGAATACGCCGTCAACGATAATCAGTTTTACTGAATCTGGATTGCACTTTTGCAGTTGCTTTTCCAAATCAGCCATATCATTGTGCTTATATTTTAATTGCTGGGAGAAGGAAAGACGACGACCGTCTACGATCGAAGCGTGGTCACGATCATCACAAATGATATAATCATTGCGGTCTGTCAATGCAGGAATAACTCCGGAATTAACTGTGAAACCAGTTGAGAAACAAAGCGCTTCATCTTTACCTACAAAGGCGGCCAGTTCTTTCTCCAGTTGGACATGCAGATCAAGCGTACCGTTCAAAAAACGTGAACCGGCACAACCGGAACCATACTTGTGCATGGCTTGTATACCTGCTTCAATAACTCTTTCATCTCCCGTAAGGCCAGTGTATGCGTTGGAACCGAACATCAACACTTCGTGTCCGCCCATTTCTACTTCTGTACCCTGTTTTCCTTCAATCTCACGGAAATATGGGTAAACGCCCTGTGCCATAAACTTTTGTGGCAGGTCGT